>Ga0187847_10002114_pt1 | contig 16572 bp, 16 predicted proteins | sample June2016WEW_4_10_FD_132458 | JGI IMG/M metagenome (GOLD analysis project Ga0187847, IMG submission 132458) | Peatland microbial communities from SPRUCE experiment site at the Marcell Experimental Forest, Minnesota, USA - June2016WEW_4_10 | ecosystem: Environmental > Terrestrial > Soil >...
GAGCGCTACCAGCATCAGGTGGCCGAGCGCGCCATTGCGTGGGAGTTCGCCATGCAGTGCAGGAAGGGCGGCTGGGGCAGCTTCGACAAAGACAACACCAAGATGATCTTCCAATACATCCCCTTCGCCGATCACAACGCCATGCTCGATCCGCCCACGGTGGATATTACCGGGCGGATGCTGGAGATGCTGGCAAATTACGGCTACACCCGCTCCGACAAGCGGGTCGAGAAGGCCATCGAATTCATCTTCAAGGAGCAGGAGCCGGATGGAAGCTGGTTTGGCCGCTGGGGCGTGAACTACATCTATGGCACCTTCCTTGTGCTGCGCGGGCTGGACGCCATTGGCGTCGATCATCTCGAGCCGCAGGTGCAGCAAGCCGCCGAGTGGATTCGCATGGTGCAGAACGCCGACGGCGGCTGGGGCGAGACCTGCGGCAGCTATGACGATCCCAACCAGCGCGGCGTGGGTATCAGCACGCCCTCGCAGACGGCCTGGGCGCTGTTGGGCCTGCTGGCCGCCGGCGACGATCGCTCCGATTCGCTCGCCAAAGGCGTGCGCTGGCTGCTCACCCGCCAGCAATCCGACGGCAGTTGGGACGAGTCGATCGGCGAGGGAAAGCTCCGCCAAGGTATCATTACAGGAACAGGCTTCCCCAGAGTCTTTTACCTGGCCTACACGATGTATCGTCAATACTTCCCGCTGATGGCTCTCACCGGCTACAGGCGGGCCATGGAACGGGCCGCCTAAGAGGCGCCGGAGGTTGATTCCAAGATGGCTGTTCCGATCTCACAGATGGCTACGGTTGCCGCTTATGTGCTGAAGAAGAGGCTCGCGGGCAACAAGCGCTATCCGCTGGTGCTGATGCTTGAGCCGCTCTTCCGCTGCAACCTGGCCTGCGCCGGGTGCGGCAAGGTGCAGTATCCGCCGCATATTTTGAAGAAGCAGCTCACCCCCGAGGAGTGCTTCGCCGCGGTCGAGGAGTGCGGTGTGCCCATGGTCTCCTTGCCCGGCGGCGAGCCGCTGCTGCATCCGCAGATCGTCGAGATCGTCAACGGCCTTATCGCCCGCAAGAAGTACATCTACCTCTGCACCAACGCGCTTGAACTCAAGCGCCGGCTGCCCGAGTTCACGCCCTCCAAATACCTCACCTTCTCGGTGCATCTGGACGGACAGCGCGATCACCACGACTTCTCGGTATGCCGCGAGGGCGGGTACGACATTGCTATCGAGGGCATCAAGGAGGCCGTCAAGCGCGGCTTCCGCGTCACCACCAACGCGACATTCTTCGACGGCACCGACCCCAACAGCGTCCGCGGCTTCTTCGATGAAGTGATGGATATGGGCGTCGAGGGCATCGTTCTCTCGCCCGGATACAGCTACGACAAGGCGCCGGACCAGCACCACTTCATGGGCCGCGCCCGCGTGCGCCGCCTCTTCCGCGCCATCCTCTCCAATCGCAAGCCCAACTGGAAGTTCAACATGTCGCCGCTGTTCCTTGAATTCCTGATGGGCGACCGTAAGTACGAATGTACCCCCTGGGGATCGCCCGCCTACAACATCTTCGGCTGGCAGCGCCCCTGCTATCTGCTCCAGGACGGCTACGCGGAGACCTTCAAGGAATTGCTGGATACCACCAAGTGGGAAGAGTATGGCGTGGCCAGCGGCAACCCCAAGTGCGCCAACTGCATGGTCAGTTGCGGCTATGAACCCTCAGCGGTCATCGAAGGCTTCGGGTCGCTCAGGGGATTCTGGGGCATGATCCGCGGCACCTTTTCGAGCTATCGCGACGAACATGCGTTGAAACTGCTCAATGAGCCGGCTCCGCACGGACCCGCGACGCTGGTGAAGATCGCTGCCGGCGCGGAGAAGCCCGTTTTCGAGGAGACTCACGCATGACCGCTGAAGTGCTCAAGTACACGCTGGCTCAGGTCGAGGAGCTCGAATTGGCTCCCGGAACGGACCACGAACATCTTGAGGGATGGATTCCGGAGCTTGCGAGCGACGATGAGCTGCGTCAGGCTCTCGAAAAGGCCTTCGACTATCGCGGCGACGTCACGCTGACTCTCAAGTCCGGCGAGCGCATCGAGGCCTTTATCTTCAATCGTGCCACAGGCCCGACGCTGGCCGATTCTTACGTGCAGTACTTCACGCCCAGCGCCGCGGACAAGCGCAAGGTGAGCTACGCCCAGATCGCCCGCCTCGAATTCAGCGGCAAAGACCGGGCCGCCGGCAAGCACTGGGAAGACTGGGTCAAGGCCTACAACGAAAAGAAAGCCGCTGGCGAGAAGAATATCGCCCTCCACCCCGACAAATTGGAATAATCATCAACTGAGCTTCCGCAAGACCCTCTCGGACGCAGGCCATACCCCTATTCACGCCAGCAACTTGGCCTTCATCCCCTGCTTCGCAATCGCCGCCACCGCTTTCTCATCGAATGAAACGAAAGTATCCCCGCCCAGCCAGCGGCCCTCGTAGTCAATCACGCCGTCGGCAAAATCCGCGCCGGCCTCCATCGCCTCAAGGCCCGCCTTAACGGCAGCGGTATCCGTTATGACGTTGGCAGCCTCCAGATAACCGTGAATAACCTTGACGATCTCTCCCTTTGGCATTTTGTAGCGCTGGCGGAGTACCCAGACCATCTCGCAAAATGCGTGCCGGCTGATAACAACCTGATCGGCGGAACTCAACGCGAGGCGCGATGCGCGGCTTTGGACCACATCGTCGTCGAGTACAGCGCGGATCAAGACATTGGTGTCCGCGATCATCCTCATCGCTGAACACCTCTCAGGAACTCTTCGACGACAGCTTGGCCGATGGCCGCGTCCATCTCTTCAATCGTCAGCTTCACATCGGTCTTGCCTGCGAGCATTCCAAAGACATCTTCGATCCTGCCCTTCTTCCGCACGGCCCGGCCCCGGAACTCGCCCCCCGGCAACAGATCGATCTCCAATTTTTCCCCAGGCCTGGCCCCAACGTGCTGAAAGATTTCCTTCCGCAGAGTCACTTGTCCCCGCGAAGTTGTGCTCACAATTGCCATAGGATCACCTCTACATTTGTATTGTAATGCATTTCTGCATTATCCGACAGAGAGTGCCCGCACTTTGATCGCAAACCAGGAGACGCACCACAACCGTTTAAGATTGCGTTAGAGATTCGAGGCCATGAAGATATTTCTCACAGGCGCCACCGGATTCGTCGGCCACCACGTGGCTAAAGCACTGGGCGCCGAAGGCGCTCAGCTCCGCCTCCTGGTCCGCAAGACCAGCAACCTGGCCAACATTGAGGGCATTCGAGGCGAGACGCACGTCGGCGACCTTGCCCGGCCGGAGACCTACGCACCGGCGCTTGCCGGCTGCGATGCCGTGGTCCACGTCGCCGCCGATTACCGGCTCTGGATTCGCGATCCCGAGGCCATGTACCGCGCCAACGTGGACGGGACTCGTGATCTGCTGAAGCTGGCCCGCGAGGCCGGCGTCAAGCGCGTCGTCTACACCTCCAGCGTAGCCACCATGCACTTCCGCCGCGACGGCCTGGTCATCAACGAAGACACGCCCGTCTCCTTCGACGACATGGTCGGCCACTACAAGCGCTCCAAATTTCTCGCCGAACAGCAGGCCATCGCCGCCGCCCAGGACGGCCAGCAGGTCATCATCCTCAACCCCACCACCCCCATCGGCCCCAACGACGCCAAGCCCACCCCCACCGGCCGCATCTTTGTCGATTTTCTCAACGGCAAATTCCCCGCCTACATGGACACCGGCCTGAATCTCGTGGATGTCGCTGAAGTCGCCCGCGCGCATGTCTCCGCGCTGAGGCTTGGCCAGCCGGGCAGACGTTATATTTTGGGCGGAGAGAATCTGACCCTCAAGCAGATTCTCGACAAAATGTCGGCCATCACTGGCCTTCCTTCGCCGACTGTGAAAATTCCCTTCGCTGTTGCCGCCACCTACGCGTTTTTTGAGGAGTGGATCACCGGCCGCATCCGTGGCCGCGAGCCCCGCGCCACGCTGGAAGAGGTCCGCATGGGCCGCAAGAAGATGTACGCCAGCAGCGCCCACGCCCAGCAGGAGCTAGGCTTCCGCCTCCTCCCCGTCAACCCGGCGATGAAAGCCGCCATCGATTGGTTTCGCGCAAACGGCTACGCGCCGCAAGGTCAAGCATGACACGCACCGCCATCATCGCCGCTATGCCCGCCGAACTGAAGCCGCTGACGCGCTGCTGGCGGCACGAACGCCAGAATGGCGTCGATCTCTGGCGCTGGCCCTTCGATGAAGGCGAATGGATCGCCGTCTGCGCCGGAGCCGGTGTCCAATCCGCCGCTCGCGCCCTTGCCGAAGCCGAAAAGCTCGGCCCTCTTGACAAAGTCATCTCCACCGGCTGGGCCGGAGCCTTGCGCGAAGATCTCGCCCCCGGCCGAGCCTATGACGTCTCGGTCGTCATCGACGCCCGCACCGGCGAGCGCTTTGCCACCTCCGTTCCGCACAAGGACTGCTGGCTCGTCACCAGCCCCAAGGTCGCCGATGCAACGGAAAAGAAGCGCTTGGCCGAGACCTACCAGGCCGCCCTGGTCGACATGGAGGCCGCCGCCATCGCGCGCCTGGCCGCCATGCGCAGCATCCCTTTTTATTGCATCAAGGGAATCAGCGACGGCTTTACCGACAAACTTCCTGATTTCAACCGCTTTCTCTCGCCCGATGGCCACTTTCAACTGGCCCGCTTCGTCTTTTTCGCGCTTCTCAGGCCGTGGTACTGGCCCGCCCTCATCCGGATGGGAGAAAATAGCAGCAAGGCTTCTCGCGCCCTCGCGGAGTCGCTGCTCGATATGCTGGATGAACGAGGTGAAATAAGAAAGCGCAATGGCTACCCAAACCACCACCGCTGAACCCGATTTGCTTGTTTCGCAGCCGAAGATCCCTACCACCATGCGAGCCGCGGTCTATCGCGGCGTCAACGATATGCGCGTCGAGACCGTGCCCGTACCCGCGATCGGGCCGGGAGAGCTGCTGATCAAGGTGGCTACTTGCGGCGTCTGCGGCACGGACCTGAAGAAAATCCACACCGGTTCGCACTCCGCCCCGCGCATCTTTGGCCATGAGATGGCCGGAACCATCGTCCAGCTGGGCGAGGGCGTGACTCGATTCGATCTTGGCGAGCGGGTCGTGGTCCACCATCACGTTCCTTGCGGAGACTGCTACTACTGCCGCAAGCGGATGCCTTCGCAGTGCCCGCTTTACAAGAAAGTTGGCGTGACCGCCGGTTTTGAGCCTTCCGGCGGCGGTTTTGCCGAGTACATCCGGGTGATGGACTGGATTGCCGCCAGCCGGGGCGTGGTGCGGATTCCGGACGGCGTGCCCTTTGAGCAGGCGGCGTTTCTTGAGCCGGTGAACACCGTCCTCAAGGGCGTGAAGCTGCTCAATCTGGCCGCTGACGACACGGTGCTGGTCATCGGCCAGGGTTCCATCGGCCTGATGCACGCGGTGCTGGCCAGCCGCACCGGAGCGCGTGTGCTCACCTCGGATTTGTATCCCGAGCGCCACGACCTTGCCGCCAAGTTCGGATTGCGTCACCCCATCCATGCCGCCACGGAAAACGTAGTCGAACGGGTTCTTGCCGAGACCGAGGGCCGCGGCGTGGACGCCGTCATACTCGCCGTGGGCGGGAATGCGCTGATCAAGACCGCCATGGACGCGGTGCGCCCCGGCGGCAAGGTCATGCTTTTTGCCCAGACCCAGTACGGCGAATCCGCTTTCGACCCCGGCCAGGTATGCATGGACGAGAAGACGCTGATGGGTTCCTACTCTTCCTCTTTCGGGATTCTCGATGAGGTCACCGAGTTGGTCTTCGGCGGCTATCGCAATGGCTTCGATCTGACGCAACTGATCTCGCACCGCTTTTCGCTCGAAGACGCTGTTGAAGCAATTGAGGTCGCTTCGGCTCCCAAGGGCAACTCCATGAAGATTATGATTGAGCCTACGCTTGGCGCTGGCGCTAGCCAATGAGTTCCAGCCAGGCGCCAGAGGTCCACTTGCTGCCAGATCTTTCCCATGGATTGGGCAGCGCAACAGCATGGAGAGTGAGCAGCTCCGCAGCCGCTCGATGAGGGATCGATGCCGAAGAGCGTAAAGGACGCCATTCAACGAGGCCGTACGACGGTCGAGGACGTCCTGCAAGTTGGACGCAATACGGTTGAGGACGTCTTGCAGGTTGGCCGCAACACGGTTGGAGAAGTCCTCCACGTTGGCCGGAATACGGTTGAGGATGTTCTGCAGGTTGGCCGCAACACCGTGGGCGATGTTCTCGAGGTTGGCCGCAAAACCATGAATGCGGCGGTTCTGCATGGACGCGAGGATATTCGCATTGAACAGGTTCCGGTACCCGAAGCCGGGCCGGGTGAATTGGTCCTGCGAGTTGACGCGGCGCTCACCTGCGGCACGGACCTCAAGGTCTTCCGCCGCGGCTATCACGCGCGCATGATCGTGCCGCCGGCCCTCTTCGGCCACGAGTTGGCGGGAACCGTTCTTCAGGCCGGCGAGGGAGTCACGGAATTTGCAGCCGGAGACCGCGTGGTCGCGCTCAACTCGGCGCCCTGCGGCGAGTGCTTCTTCTGTGGGCGCGGCCAGGAAAATCTGTGCGACGATCTGCTCTTCAACAACGGCGCCTATGCCGAGTTCATCCGCATTCCAGCCCGCATTGTCGCCAAGAATACCCTCCACATTCCCAATCACGTCGCGTTGGAGCACGCTGCTTTAACCGAGCCGCTGGCCTGCGCGGTGCATGGCTTTGAGGACTCTCGCCCCCATCCCGGCGATACCGTGGCCGTCATCGGTGGCGGACCTCTTGGCTTGATGATTCTCCATGTGGCTGCTCTCGCGGGCTGCGAGGTCATCGCCATCGTCAAGCACGACGGCCAAGTCGAGGCGGCGCGCCAGTTGGGCGCGGCCCATGTGGTGCAGACAACGAACATTCGCAAGGCCATTCGCGAGACCCGCGCCCTGACCGCAAAGAACCGCGGAGTGGACATCGCCATCGAGGCCGTCGGCGTGCCCGAAGCCTGGGAAGAAGCGGTAGAAATGGTGCGCAAGGGCGGCACGGTCAACTTCTTCGGCGGCTGCGCAGTCAGCACCCGCATCACGCTCGACACCAATCGCATCCACTATTCCGACATTACTCTGCGCGCCACCTTTCACCACACGCCGGCCATCTGCCGCGAGGCTCTCGATCTGATCGCCGGCGGCCGCTTCCAGGCGGGAGCCTTCATCACCGGCCACGCCCAACTCTACGAACTCAACCGCGTCTTTGAGAAGATGATGAAGCGCAGCAGCGAAATCAAGACCGCCATTGTGCCCTGAGGCGAAGCCATGACGATGGAATTTGAGGAACCGGACAACTTCTCGCTCGACCGGAATGTGCCGCCGGAAACCGACGACGCGCTCTCTCAGGACGAATTGCTGGCTCGCGGCTGGGCCGCATTGCCCGCCAGCTATCGCATACCCGATGTCGCGCCCACGCTTGACGAGGCGCGCGCCTGGTGCAAGCGCCTGGCCGAGTCGCATTACGAGAACTTCCACGTTGCCTCCTGGTTTTTGCCCAAGGATCTGCGTCCCCATTTTCACGCCATCTACGCCTACTGCCGCGTCTCCGACGATCTGGGCGACGAAGTGCCCGACCGCTCCGCGGCTTTGGCGCTGCTCGATTTTTGGGGACGCGAGCTGGATGCCTGCTACGAAGGCCGCGCACGCCACCCGGTCTTCGTAGCGCTAGCCGAGACGATCCAAGATTGCTTTATTCCCAAGGATCCATTTGCCGATCTGCTGGCCGCCTTTCGCCAGGACCAGACCGACACCCGCTTCGGCACCATGGACGATCTGCTCGCGTACTGCCGCTATTCGGCCAATCCCGTGGGCCGCCTGGTGCTCTACGCCTGCGGCGAGGCAAACGAAGAGAACTTCCACCTCTCGGATGCTACCTGCACGGCTTTGCAGTTGGCCAACTTCTGGCAAGATGTGCGCGAGGATTACAAAAAAGGCCGCATCTATATTCCGAAGAAGGATATGGAGACCTTTGGCGTCTCCGAGGAGTACATTGCCGACGGCATCGTCACTCCGGGGTTTTGCGGACTTATGATTTGCGAAATCGATTACACGCGCGCGCTCTTTGAAGAGGGGCTTCCGCTGATCGGCAAGGTCAATCGCGACCTGGCCACGGACCTGGACCTGTTCAGCCGCGGCGGCCTGGAGATTCTGCGCGCCATCGAAGAGCGGGGTTACGATGTGCTCAGCGCGCGGCCCGCCATCTCCAAAGGCAGGAAACTGGCTCTGCTGCTGCGCGCCGTGAGCGGCAAGCTGCTGCCCTCTCTGCGCCTCGGCAACAGAACTTGAGGTTAAGCGCCTTGACGCACGATTCCAGACTGCATGAGGCCTACGAAGCCTGCCGGGCCATCGCCAAACGCGAGGCGAAGAACTTCTATTACGCCTTCCTCGCTCTGCCGGCGCCGCGGCGAAACGCCATCTGCGCGATCTACGCCTTCATGCGCCAGGCCGACGACCTGGCCGACGACGAATCCCTGCCCCGCGACGAGCGCCGCCGCCGTCTCGATGCGTGGCAGGACCACTGGCGCGGCGTCTGCCACGGTGGCGACTCCTCCGATTTAGTCTTCGTTGCCGTCCGCGATGCAGTCGAGCGTTTCGACATTCCGCTCAACCTGCTCGATGAGCTGGTCGCCGGCGTCGCGATGGACCTCGACCGGGCCGTTATGGATGCGCACGACACCTACGCCACCTTCGACGACCTCTACCGTTACTGCTATCTCGTGGCTTCGGTCGTGGGCCTGGTATCGATTCGCATCTTCGGCTACACCGACCCCCGCGCCGAAAAGCTGGCCGAGGAGACAGGCATCGCCTTCCAGCTCACCAACATCTTGCGCGATGTAGCCGAGGATGCCAGCCGAAATCGCGTCTATCTGCCGCTCGAAGACCTTGCAGCCCACAACGTTCCGCTGGATTCGCTGCTGCATCGCAAAGCAGGCGCGCCGCCGACAGCCAACGAACGCGCGCTGCTAGCGGCCATCGGCCTGCGCGCGGAGGATTTTTATAAGTCGGCGCGGGAGCTACTCCCGTTGATCGACCGCGAAAGCCGCCCAGCCTTGTGGGTGCTCGTTTCCATCTATCACGGCCTGCTCAAGCGCATCGGGCAGGCGGACTACGATGTTTTCTCCACGCGCGTCAGCGTTCCCATGCAGCAAAAACTCGGAATTCTTGCTGTAGGCCTGGCCCGCTTAGGTTGGGCGCGGTTGTTTGCTTGATTCAATGGCCGGTCTGTTTTGAAAGGGCACGACTTTAGTCTTGCCGCAAAAGAGCCAAAATAAATGTGGGCTTTAGCCTCTGAGGGATTTTAAGTTGACCGGCGCGCAAAAATCGGTCACCGTCATCGGTGCTGGCGTAGCCGGCATGAGCGCAGCTTGCGCCTTGGCCGAGGCTGGCCTGCACGTGCAATTGGTCGAGCAGCGCGGCTACCTCGGCGGGCGCGCCAGCTCCTATCCGCATCCCGGCGTCCATGAAGTCATCGACAACTGCCAGCACGTCCTCTTCGGCTGCTGCACCAATCTGCTTGGTTTCTATCGCCGCATCGGCGTCGCCGGCCGCATCCACTGGACCCGCGAGATGACCATGATCGAGCCGGGAGGCCGGCGCTCACTGCTCGGCCCCAGCCATCTCCCCGCCCCGCTGCACGGGCTGCCAAAGCTGCTCTCGGCTCACGCCTTCACCTTTGCCGACAAGGCTGCGCTGGCCCGCGCCTTCAGCGCCCTGATGCGCCCAGTCCCGCCTGACTCGACAGAGACTCTGGGCGATTGGCTCCGCCGCCACAAGCAAACCGAGTGCGCCCTGAACCGCTTCTGGCGTCTAGTCATTGCCAGCGCGCTCAACGCCGACATCGACTCCATCGCGCTGCCTTACGCCGCCAAAGTCATCCGCGAACTCTTCATGAATTCCGCCGAGGCCGGCAGCATGGGCATGAGCGCCGTGCCGCTAAGCGAACTCTACTCGCGCGTTGCACCTTTTCTTGAAGAGCGGGGCGGCAGCGTGCTGCTCAACACGCGCGTCGAAGGCGCGGCGTGGAATGGCAGCGTGGCGCAGTGGACGATTCGCACCCGCGCCGGCGAGCTTGCGTCGGAGTTCGTGATTGTGGCATTGCCTTTCGATGCCACGGGGAAGTTATTGCCGCATCTGCCCCCTGCCGAGGGCGCGGAGACGCTGGCCCGCCAGATCGAGCGGCATGAGCACTGGCCCATCTGTAGCGTACATCTCTGGTTCGACCGGGAGATCACCGAACTCGAACACGCCGTTCTGCTCGACCGCGAGATTCATTGGATGTACAACAAAAGCCGCCTCCAGCCCGGCCGCAAAGGGAAGGGCAGCTATATCGAGCTTGTGGTGAGCGCCTCGCGGGCCTTTGCGGCCCTTTCGCGCGAGACGGCGATCCAGCAGGCCCTCACCGAGTTAGGCGAGTTTTTCCCCGCTGTGGCAGAGGCAAAGCTGGAAAAGGCCGCGCTCATCAAAGAGGTCCACGCCACCTTCGGTGTGCCTCCGGGGATCGAGGCCGCGCGGCCCAGCGCGCTCTCGCCGTGGCGGAATCTCTTCCTGGCCGGCGACTGGACCGCAACCGGCTGGCCCTCGACGATGGAGAGCGGCACTCGCTCAGGCCATTTGGCAGCCGAGGCCGTCTGTGAGGCCATTGGCGAGCCGCGAGCAATCCTCAATCCCGACCTGAAGCCGCATGGCCTGATGCGGTGGATGAGCTGTTAGCTTCAAGCTCTTAGCTTCAAGCTTTGGCGTACCATTGAACTGCTTGAGCTAACAGCTAGCAGCTAAGAGCTAGAAGCTGTTTCTTCAATGCGCCAAAAAATACACCCCTACGCAGACCAGCACCGCTGCCGTCCAGCGACGCCGGTCTACATTCTCCTTGAGGAAGAGCTTGCCGGCAACCGCGTTGGTCACCAGCGTCAGCGAGGCCGAGGCGGGCGCAACCAGGCTCAGGTCGAGATGGTTCAGCGCGAAGAGCAGTGAAAAGAAGGCCAGCGCCAGAAAGCTGACTCCGGCAAAGAACAGCGGACAGGTGACGACAGCGCGAATCGCGCCCTTCAGCCCGGAGTGGGCGCGAATCTCGTCCAGATCGCCGATGGACTTCATCGCAGCCGCGGTCAGCACCTCGCCGGCGGTCGAGGCGAGCACAATGGCGGCGATCATCGCGGTTGCGGCCCAGAGGCTTGGCTGCGCGGAAGGGAAGGGAATCGTCATCGCGCCTGTTCCTCCGCGATGGCTGTTGCAGGCCGTTCCGTCAGCGACGGCCCGTGCGCGACGAAGCCAACTCCGACAGTGATCAGTACAATTCCCGCCCAGCGTTCCAGCGAAATGGGTTCTTGCAGCCAGAAGCGCGCCAGCAGCGCGACGATGACGTTGCCAAAGGCCGTGGCTGGCAGCACAAAGGTAAGATCGGCCCACGACAGCGCGGTCAGGTAGCTGGCGAAGAAGCCGATCAGCAGTGCGATGCCCACTGCAATCCAGGGCGTAAAGACCGCCGCGACCAGCGAGGCGGGATGGGCCAGCGTGATGGCCGGCAGCCGAGCCATGCCGCGCGACAGGCAACTGTCGCCCAGCGGAGCGCACAACGCAACCAGCCCCAGAATCATGTATTGCCACGGCGATAGTCTGTGATGAGCCATCCTTATTTTGAACTTTCTTTGATTAAGCCTTATAGAAATCGAGGGCGGACGCATTGGCGCCGCCCTCGGTGGGATGATTCGATGCGGTTGCTACGCGTTCGCGCTGGCCGGCGCCGGCGGATCGGCCTTATGGCTGCGCGAAACTTTAACCGCCCGGTTGCGCTGCGCGCGCAGCTTCATGAACGCCTTGGCCTCGACATACAGCCGGGGCAGGTCGCGGTTCACAAACGCCTTCCACACCACGCGGAAAGCGGCCTTGGGCCGGAAGTAATATTCGTCGTAGAAGCGGTGAACCATCTCCATCACATAGTCGGTAGGCAGGCCCGGATACTCGATGTGCGCCATCTGATGGCCGCCGCCATCCTCCATGCGCTCGTTGGTGATGAATCCGTTCTTCGCGGCGAAGTCGTAGAACTCGGTGCCGGGGTAGGCGTGGGCAACGCTGACCTGGATGGTCTCGCAATCCAGGCCCTTGGCAAAGTTGATGGTGTTGCGGATGGATTCCTTGGTCTCGCCCGGCAGGCCGAGGATAAAGTCGGCGTGGATGGTCAGACCCAGGTCGTGGCAATCCTTGGCAAATTGGCGCGCGCGCTCCACGGTCTGGCCCTTCTTGATGTTCTTCAGAATCTGCGGGTCGCCGGATTCGAAGCCGACGATCAGCAGCCGGCAGCCGGCCTCCCTCATCGCCTTCAGCGTGTCATAGTCTGTGGTCACGCGCGAAGTGCAGCTCCAGGTCAGTTTCAGCGGCTTCAGCTTCTCGCACAGCTCAATCGTCCGCACCTTCTGAATGTTGAAGGTGTCGTCGTCAAAGAAGAACTCCTTCACATGGGGGAAGTTCTCTTTGGCCCAGGCCAGTTCGGCGGCTACGTCGTCGGTAGACCGCTTGCGCCATGCATGTCCGCTGAGCGTCTGCGGCCACAGGCAGAAGGTACACTGAGCCGGGCAGCCGCGCGTCGAGTAAAGCGCTATAAACGGATGCAGCAGGAAGGGCACGGTATAGCGCGTCACGTCCATATCCCGCTTGTAGATTTTGGTGGCCCAGGGCATCGCGTCCAGGTCTTCGATCTGCGGCCGGTCGGGGTTGTGGACGATCTTGCCGTCCTGCTTGTAGCTGATGCCGAGAATATCCTTGAGCGGCTTTCCCTGGGCAAACTCGACCACCGAGTAGTCGAACTCGCGGCGGCAGATGAAGTCCAGCGCCGAGCACTCGTTCAGCGCCTTGTCCGGGGAGGTGGTCACCGGCGGCCCAACAAAGGCGATCCGCATCGACGGGTTGGCCTTCTTGATGGTCTCCGCGAGGCGCTGGTCGCCCTCCCAGCCCACCGTCGAGGTGAACAGCACCAGGAACTCGTACTCCTTGCAGATGTTGATGGTCTCCTGGGCCGAGACGTGGTGGGGCGGCGCGTCGAGCAGTCGCGATCCTTCCAGCAATCCGGCCGGATAGGTCAGCCAGACCGGGTACCAGTAGGACTCAATCTCGCGCGTGGCCGGCCAGCGCGAACTCGCGCCGCCGTCAAAGTTCTCGAACGAGGGCGGATTCAGAAACAGCGTCTTCAAAGGCATAGTCATCCCCTTTATTCTAACATTCCGGCATTTTTCTTGGATTCCGGCAGGCTTCTTACTCGTCTTCGAGCGCCGGAACTTACTTTGCGTGCAGTTCTTGCAGCCAGTCTTCCATGTGCCCGAGGGCGCGCAGCAGGCTCAGCCGCGCCTTGCTCAGTTCGAATCCCGCTTCCAGGGCGTCCGAAAACTTCTGGCGCTCGTCGATTCGGGCCAGTTGTTCGGCCTTGGGCCCCAGTTGCGGTTGAGCGCCCTGAGCGCTTCCCGACCCATTGCCCACTTCCAGTTGCGCCAGCACCGCCTGAAGCTGATTATTTGCGATCTGCTGCTTTAGACCCGCAATCTCCTCCAGCGCATCCAGCTCCCGCAGGCTGCCGGTGAGCGCGGCAATCTGAACGTCGTTCTGCTTTTGCGCCTGCTCGGCCTCGACCGTGGACCGCAGCGCCTCGGCAGCGGACTGTTTTGATTTGGCGCGCGCCCCGAGGTCAAACAGAGGAATCTGAATCGAGAATCCGAAGCTGACGTTGTTCGGCGTGAAATTCCTGAAGTATGCGCTGTAGTCGTTCAGCGCATCCGAGTCGAGATTGTACTGCGCCCCAAAACCAATCTGTGGCCATCGTCCCGCCAGGTTGTCGCCCTTGGCCTGCATTTGCTTGGAATTGGCCAGCATCCGCGCCGACTCAATTCCCGCCGTTGCTCGCGGGCCTTCATCCGCTTTCACTGCCGGAATCTCGGGAATGCTGGCGTGATCCGGCAGAACAGAACCGACGGGAAGCCCGGTAAGCACGGCAAGCTGCTTGGCAAGCGTGGCGGCGCGCGTCTCCAGGTGCAAACGCTTGAGCCTCAATTGGGCCGCCGTCAACCGAGCCTGCAATGCATCGTTCTGCGGGTCCACTCCAGCCTCCGTGCGCTCCTCTTCAATGGTTACCAGCCGGTTCGCGAAGGCTTCCTGCTGGCGCGCGGCATCCAATTCGCGGCCGACCGTGTCCAGCTCGATGTAAGCCGTCGATGCGTCCAGCGCCACCTGCTCGCGGGCGTCTTTCAGGCCGAGCGAAGCGGCCTTCACCCCGGCCCGCGCCGCGAGGATGTACTGCCGCTGCGGAAAGCTTAGGACCAGCGACTGTACCGTCGCGTTCGCCACCGAGGGTTGCCCGGTGGGATAGCCATGCGAGTAGCCCACCGTCGAACCCATCGAGAGACTGGGAATGTACACGTCCTGGGCCTGCGACAGCACCGCGTTCGCCTTTTGCAGATCGGCTTCGGCCAGCTTGACTGCGCTCGAGTTCCGCTGCGCCAAGTCCACCACAGTGGCCAGCGAGACCTGCGCCTGGACAAGCGCCGGCGCTGCCGCCAATGCTGCTCCGAGAAGCAGCATTGCCCAGCACTTCAGCGGCTTGTCTCCGTCTCTCACTTGTGCTTTTACCCTCAATGCTTCAGATTCTGGGCCGGCTTGTATTCATGCGCCAGAGCCAGCGCCGCGGCCTTTTCCCGGCTGGCTGCCGCCGCGTCTCCAAGCTGCTCTTTCAGCCGCGCCAGCATGGTATGCGCCACAAACGCCGGCGCCTCTTCGGTCTTTGCGCTGCCGGCAAGATACTCCTCCAGCATTTTGGCCGCCCGCGCCGGATCGCGGTTCGTCTTGATCAGCAGCGAAGCCCCATTGTAGAGCGCCACGCCCGCGCGCTTATCCCGATCAGCGGCGTTCTCCCCGCTGCGGATCGCCGACTCCATCTCCGTCCAGCGCTCGCGGTGGCGATAGAAACTGGCCAGCGTCATCCACTGGAAAGCCGGATGCGCCGAGACCGCAATCGCCTGCTTCAACTCCCGCTCGGCCGTGCCGTAGTCCTTGCGCTCCTCGGCGATGTGGCCCCGCAGTTCATGTGCGCGGACCGGGTCGATCTTGTCCAGTTGCGCAGCCACTCCCTCAGCCTTGTCCGTGCCGCCGCCCACCACTCCGGGGGCGGAAAAGTAAAACTCTCCCAAGTCGGCCAGCGCCTCGGCATTGCGAGCGTCGAGCCGAGCCGCTTCTTCAAACTCGCCACGCACCCGCTTGGCCAGCGAATACGCGCTCAGAAATGACGCCCGGCTGGCCTTCTCGCCCAGCGCGCGGCCCAGCCACAGGTGATCGACTGAGTTCTGTCCATCCAGCTTGACCGCCTGCTCGCAATCGTTCGCAGCCTGATCCCATAGCTCCAGCGTGTAAAGCACGCGGCATCTTAGGTTGTATGCTTCGGCAGACCCGCCCGGCTGAGCGAGAACATTCAGGATTGACAGCGCCTGGTCCGCCTCGCCAGCCTGCAACGCCGCGCCGGCCTGGGCAATCCGCGAGACTTTGCCGCCTCCCGCGGACGCCGAAAGACTCGCGGACGCCGTCAGCGCCAGCCCCGCCAGGATCAGCCGCGCCAGCACCCTCACCGTACAACCTTGATGGGAACGCCCTCCTGCAAGGGCTGTCCGCTGGGTGTGCCGGTTGCCACCAGATCGCCCTCCCGGACTCCGGAGAGAATGGCCACCTGGGTCAGGTTGATGGTTCCTGTCGTCACGACGGTCCTCTGCAAGCCGTTGTTCACGATCTTGAAAACATAGGCCCGGCCGTTCTCCGAATGGAGCGCCTCGCGCGGAATCGTCAGGGCGTCGGCCTCGCTGGAGATGGTCACTGTCACGGTCACGTTGGTGTCGGGCAGCAGGTCGCCGTCCGCATCGTCGATCTTCACCAGCACCTCGCCCACGCTGCGCGTACCCAGGTTGATCACCGTCACCGGCGTCCGCTCGATATGCCCGTTCCAGGCGCGGCCCGGCTTGGCGTCCCACTTGATCTGAATCTTCTGGCCTACCTCCAGCCGCCCGATCTCCGGCTCGTCAAAGTAGGCTCGCACCCGTTCGTGGTGCAGGTCGGCCAACTGAACCAGCAGCTTGCCCGCTTCCACATGTTCTGTGCGCCCCGCATCGAGGCTGTAGACCGTTCCCGCCGCCGGAGCATGAATCGAAGTTTGAGCCACCACCTGCCGCGCCGCCGCCAGGCCGGCTTCCGCATCGGCCAGTGCCGCGCGCGCGCGCTCCACCTCAGCAGACGAATAGCGGCTCTGAGCGCTCTGCTCCGATGCGCGAAGATTGGTCTCCGCCGTTTCCAGCCGCTCTTGCGCCGCCGCCACTTCGCTGGCCGAGGCCGCGCCAGTTGACTTGAGCTTGATCAGAGCATCCAGATCGCGGCGAGATTGATCGCGCTCCAACCGCGAGCGCTGTAGGTCGGCTGCCGCTACCTGCTGCTCCTGCTGGGTTCCGTTGTGGGTCGC
>Ga0187847_10002115_pt1 | contig 16562 bp, 15 predicted proteins | sample June2016WEW_4_10_FD_132458 | JGI IMG/M metagenome (GOLD analysis project Ga0187847, IMG submission 132458) | Peatland microbial communities from SPRUCE experiment site at the Marcell Experimental Forest, Minnesota, USA - June2016WEW_4_10 | ecosystem: Environmental > Terrestrial > Soil >...
GCCTGATAATTGGCTCGTAGGTAAGGATAAAGCTGACAAAGTGGTTAAAGTACTATTTGAAGTAGCTGTAATATTTGCTGCATTGCCGCTGATATTACCCGTAACTTGAGATCCGGGAAGGCTTAAGGCTGATAAGGTCGTTAGAGTGCTGTTCGAAGTGGCATTAATATTGCCTGCGGTTAAGCTCGATGCTGTCCCCGTAATGTTAGTTCCGACTAATGCGGATGGAGTTCCTAAAGCAGGCGTCACAAGAGTAGGTGAAGTAGCTAAGACAACTGCTCCGCTACCGGTTGTAGAGGCAGCGCTTATGGCCGTGCCGTTTCCTTGTAAAATACCCGTTATGGTCGTAGATAACGTCAAAGTAGGCGAAGTGCCGCCGCTTGAGGTACCTGCAAAGCCGTTTGCCGTTGCGACTGATACCGATCCTACGGGTGCGCTTCCGCTTGAAGCTGCTGTCACTAAACCTTTTGCATTTACTGTTATAGAAGCGTTAGTGAATGAACCTACATTTGAGTTTACAGTGGCAAGTGTTGCGACTTCAGACTGAGATCCTGATGCTGCTGAGGTTGTTACGTCTCCACTAAGTTGATTGATGGCATTTACAGTCACTGCGCCCTGAGCGCCATTTACGGATTGAACACCTGCAGCTGGGGTTGTCAATTCCCATTGAGTTCCATTGTAGATTATAAGATCACCGATTTGGAAATTGTACATTGAAGCGTTGTTAAGGCCGGAGATTGGTCCTGCCGCTGCTGCACTCGCCCAATATACATCGCCTGAAGTTCCAGAGCTGTCAGCTAGCGTAGGAGTATTGGTACTGGGATTCCACGTTCCTTGGTATTGAAGTACTGTGGAAGGAAGATACATCGTAGCGATCTTACCGCTTGCGTCTAAGGGAGCGACACCGGATGGGGCACCGACTTCAGCTTGAGTGACATACAAACCCGACAAACTTGGTATATCATTGATTACTAAGTTTCTGAATGTCGGAGTTGCTGCACTACCACTTGCAGGTCCTGCGAACACTGTGTTGGCTGACTCCGTGTTTAGAGATACAGCTAAGGTACCTGCAGTTGTAATTGGTGAACCTGAAACTGATAAGAATGAAGGCACGGTCATGGCCACAGATGTCACTGTGCCAACTCCGCCGCCTCCGCCTGAAAGACTTGATTGGTAACGAATATATAGACTCATAGTCTATATTTCCTTACAAGAAATAAACGCGTTAAGTGTGCCTGATCCTGAAGTCGCTGTATATGTGACTTGAATCCAGGGAGCAGAGAGTTCTGATAAGTCTAAGTAAATAGGAGATCCTGACGATGTTGGCACGTTTGTTGAGGTGATCTGTGTAAAGTATAATGGGGTCCAATTGCCTGCGTTTGTGACGTTTCCTTGGTTGTCCTGCGCATAGTCAATTGAAACTTGAACTTGAAAGTATCCTACAGGCGAGCCTGTAAAGTTGAGTTGAATCCCGATGTTATCGAGGAATTGGATATTAGTTATGGCGGAAGTGAGATTTCCCGTCATATTTCCATTAGTGATGGTTTGATACTTTAAAAGGTTGTTTTTGCGGCCTGACATTGACCCTCCTAGTGGGTGCGGGCTTATAGGCCCTAGGTGTCATAATTGCTGTTATGATCTTAAGGCTTAGCTTGCCTGTGAGCTTCTCTTGCCTGCCCAGGTGTCGCATAACCTTGAGACATCTTTTGTAAGGCTGGAGAGCTCTTAGAACCTTTAGTTTTGCCTTGTTGGGGCATTGGAGGCTGCTTAGGTATAGGTTGAGCAGCCATGATGGACATAGGCGACATTGTGCTGTCCAAAGGCTGAGCTAAGAACATAGACAGGCCAATTCGGGTCTTATAGGGTACAACACCGTCTTTGTTCATGAAGTCGGTCATTTCACTTAGGATTTTCTCTTTTAGGCCATTGTAAAGGGCAGGGTACATTGATCCTAAGTTATTAATATCATTGGCAGTTATGGTGCCGTTCTTAATGGCTTCCATCACCACTAATGGTTGCTGCGCGATCTCTAAAGCTCGGTTATATTGAGCCTTTTGTGTCGTAGAGAGCACAGGCTTAGAATCCAACGGCGCTTGCTTATCTTGAGAGGCTCTAATGGCGTTTAAGTGCGTAATAATATTACCTAAAGTCTCTTGCTGTGCCATGCTATGGTCAGGCAGATAATGCTGTAGATGATCTTTAGCTTCGAATAACTTATCAGGATTCACTTGTAACGTTTGTAATTGCTTGTTTAGTTTATCCTTTTCCTTGTCGGTAGGAATTTGACTCTCAGATAGAACCGAAACTCCCTTTTTAAACAATGCCTTAACTGCCTTAGTTGATGCCAGTTCCCCTTTAACTACTGCAGCACCATATTCTGCTGCAGCTCTGAAACCTTGTGCATTTGCAGGGTTATGTAGCAGAGCTTTGGCTATTCCTGGGAGTACAGACTTAAAGAATGGTCCTAAGGTATGAGCACCGATAATGGCTCCGATTCCACTGTGCGCGCCCATTATGTGAGCTAATCCGCCGACGATAGCACCGCCTAAGGTCTTACTACCTGCATCGGTTAGACCTTTGGATATGAATGCATCTGCAAGTTTCGAACCCAAAGTCTTTTCGCCTAAAGATGCCATCGTGATGGCCATAGGCGTGTGCGTTATAGGACTTTCCATGCCTAAGTTGACGTGGCTGTCACCAATGACTTTCTTATATTTGTTTGTGGCATCGACGAAGTTCTGCAACTTAGCTTGTTTAATCTCAGCACTGGATTTACCGAGTTGATTGAGATATGTTTCGACCTTAGCGGGATTCATGGTGTAATCGCCACCAACTTTGGTCATAAAAGTACTTCTGAAGTCCTTAAGTGCAGGATAGTATTCAGAAAAAGCTTTATTTATCGCCTGTTGACGCTCTGCTGCCTTACCCCACACCGAGGTATCTTCCAATGAGGTTCGTAAGTCATAGGCTAAGTCTTTAGATGCATTTCGAAATGGGCGTTCTTTCAAAGCTCCAGGAGCGTCCTTGTCGAACTTACCCCACTCTTGAAGTTGTTTCTTCAGATCTTGGGTTGCATTGAAAATCTTTTCAGGTTCATTGCTTTGGATTGCCTGCTTATATTTGCCGATCTCGGTCTCTAATAAACCTACATGATCGTCTTTGGCAAGCTTCTGAGCAGCATTCTCAAGCTTCTCTGTAATCTCCCCACTTTGATTGAGGATTTTGTTATTCATCTCAGGCAAAGCTTTAGCTATATCCTTCGACTTCAAACCTTCAGCCCCATAAACTTCGTCTGCTAACCCTGTGATTTGATTATGTAAATCTGAAAGCTCTGTAGTCATAGAAGCTACAGGATTCGGATTGGTCATATGCTCGTTTAAACGGCCTTGGAAGTCAGCGGCGAGTTTAGCTGCTTTATCGCCTACAGTTGCTTGGAATAGATGCCCTGCAGCGCCTAATCCGCCGCCTAACGCTGCGCCAATAACACCTGACAATCCAATATCAGAGATTGCCGTTTCAGACGATTGTAATGGATCTTTGAGGATCATTCTGGAGGCTTCATCGCTTCCAGTTAAAAGCATGTTATCGATTGCGCCTTTAGCCGCAGTGACACCGATCTTAGAAGCTAATGTCTCTCCGGCTGTAAGTCCAAGTTTTGCAGTGATAGCATCTAAGGCACCGAGTTGAGATACTTTGGCAAGAGTTGGTATAGCTTTTGCTGCGGCTGTCAAGCCCATCTTAGCGGCAGCACCTGCGCCTAAAGATGCTAACGCCGGAGCTACGAATCCCACAGCTTCCGAAGTGCCTGCAATTGCTGGGTTTTCGGCTTCGCGCTCTCTAATGTCTTCAGGATTAACACCAAGGGCAGTTTCAACACCCGGTGCTATAGGGCCTAATAGCCCTTTGGCGCCACTTTCGGCAGCGGTTAAGGCCTGTTGCCCTAAGGAACCATATCTCTCTTCATGCCGCTCTTCGTCGCTTTTAAATTGGTCATCAGGAATGAAGTCAGGTGTCTCGGTTCCCATTGTGGGAGAATGAGCCGCCATTTGATCGTCGGAAATGAAGTCAGGCGATTCCCCACCTACAACCCCACCGTCAGCATAGCCTTGAGGATAATTCTTCTTTAAAGCATCAGCAGACGTGAATACAGGCTTTTGGCTTGGTCCTGAGAGTTGTTGCATCGACTTGGCACGAATACGCTCAGCTAGCCCTGGTTCTTCGGCTTTACCTTCGTTAGCAGCCATAGCTTCAGCAGCTGAGTAAATCGGTTTCTGGGATCCGGAGCTAATATTTACAGGCTGAGAGGGTAGGCCTTCACCTGACATTAATCTATGTTGAGCTTCATGAGCCGCAACTTGAAGTTTAGCTTGCGGATCACCAAGGAGAGCTTTATTGACTGCCGCCCTATACTCTTCGGGCGCCATGATATTCTTACCAATAGATCCGATTTCATTGCCTAAGATGTCGGCCGCGCCTTCGCCCAATTTAGCGGCTACAGCTCCGCCTGCAAGGTCGGTAAACGGATCAGATTCAGGCTCGACGCCTTCTTGTGGAGCTTTGGAGATAGCTGGTCCTGACTCTAAGGCCCTACCGATTGCGCTTCCTACTTGGCTTAGAATGCCAGGCTTTTGATCTTGATCGTCGGGCATTGAATGCTCCTATTGAACTTTTTTACGCCAACCGCCTTCAACCTTTTCATAAGGAACGCCGTTGACCATCTTTACTTGGGCTTGAGGTTGAGGAAGTTTAACACCATAGCTCTCGGCTATAGGTGCGGAACTCTTGAGTTTTAAGTACTGAGCAAGCTCTTCTCGTCTACGAGCAGCGCGTTGAGGCGTATCAGTTAAATGTGGCATGTAGGCATTCTTAACGTTCTTCATTGCCATCTCTCGAACTGAGCCTTCCATCTCACCAACGGTGGATCCAAGTTGAGCGGATAAGGCGTCTTCTTCAGGAGAACCGATTGCCGCGTTAGCGATGTTGCCTAAACCTTTGCGCTGCTTTACCGCTTTATCGTAGTTGGCTAATGCATCGTCGGCAACGAGCTTGGTGTTCTCAGCTCTTTCAATCTCTTTATTGGCTGTCTTGTACTGCTCTTCGTCTATGATGCCTGCTTCTTTCATCATTCTGATTTTATTAGCTGCAGGCATCTGCTGTCCGCTATCTGTTCGCAGAGCTTGCATCATGGCTTGCTTTTGGATGAGAGGCGCGATTTGCATTTGTAGCCCTCCCAAAAGCTGTTGTCCACGAGCTTTAGCTATTGCGCTCTGAGCTTTAGCTGCAGATTCACCGAGTTTGGCTTCTAAGATGCCATGCATCTGTAATCTTGTAGCATCGGTCGCTTGATTAATATCGCCGAAGTGTCTCATATTAGCGCTAAGGAGTGTCTCTTTCTTACCCAATTCTGCCTTTTGAGCTTCAATGTCTCTATCTATCTGTTTATTAAGGAAGTCTAAGGCATGATTTGGGCCACCTGCGCCTCCACCGAAGCCTCCGAGAATAAGGCCTGCACCGGTCATTAGTCGCCCCACGGTGTCCATAGACCCTAAATAATGATTAGGATCGACATGCTGGTCCATTACATCTTGTTTAAAGTTGTTGTATTCGTCGAAAGAGTCTTTAACAGCAGCGTCATAGATCTGTTTATTCTGAACTGCCCCTGCAATCTGTTCGCGCTGAGCTCTTGCTGCATTGTCTGCGCCTTTAGCTTCGGCGGCTGCTTGCTCTGCTGTTCCCTTGTACTGCTGTTCGTATCCACCTATGGTTGTTGGTGCAGGAGGTTGATTAGGATCTTGAGGTTGTTGCTGCGGTGCTTGCTGAGGCTGTTGAGCTAAACCTTGTTGGCCTCCAGGCATTTGAGATAGTTGATTAGACATGTCAGCTAATGAAGGTTGCTGAGCAGCGGCAGGTTGAGAAGCTTGAGCATCGTCTTGAGTTACAGGCTCATAATCTACAGGATTAGCAGGTACTTCACCGCCGGGGGCGAGTTTGATTTGTTTCTCTTCGCGGTTTACATAGTCGTTTTCAATAGCATTAGGAATCTTGTCGCCGGGAAGTTGATTACGTTGTGTAGGATCTGTAGCTTCTCCGCCTTGAGCCATCTTATTTGGGTCAGTTTGTGACCCACTTGACGATTTAATTGGCTCATAATCGACCGGATTCTTAGGCTGAGGTCTATTTAACTTTTCAATTTCTAAAGGTTTTTTATCTTTCTTTGGCACTTCTCCGCCATCCGCCATAGCAGGTTGCATCTGCGATGCCGCACCTTCGTTGCGAGTCTGCGTCTTCATTTGAGCGGCTTCTTTGCCATGCTCTTCATTGTGCATTTTTAAGCTGTCTAAACCTTGACGATTCATAGGATGCAAAGCATGAATCGCCAGCTTCACCTCGTGGCCGTCTTTGTGCACTAAAGTTGCATGATTGTCGTCTCTATGCTTGAGTTTAAACTTGGAAAGATCTATTTTGACTTTCATTTTTTACTCTTTTTGGATTTTACAGCTTCAACGAATTTCTTAGCAGATTCTTCATCTTGCGCAGCTGTGCGCTTCACGACGACACCGCCTACTTCGAGCTTCTTGTGGACGGTATCGTTCTTTAGGGAGTCGCCTGCGACTTTAGCTTTACCTGGGATGCGCTCGCCCTTCATAGGGGACATCTTGCCTTCAGCGACTTTCTGAGCCTTTTCTTTGGTGAGATAGATTTCACCGGGGGAGACGATGGCATCAACTTTGCCACCCTTAGCCATCAATCTCGCCCCGATCTGAGATTTACCCTTATAGTTTTCTTTCCTTGCAACTTCAGGGCCACCTTGTTGAACTTGTCCGCCTTGGGCTAAACCTTGCACTAATTGACCTAACGCCGCGTTTTCTGAGTTCGAATTATTAAACGAGGTTTGCATAGGAGCTTGAGGAGTCATCATCGAGGTAATAGCGGTTCCTAAACCTCCGCCAATTCCCTGAGCAAGACCCTGTCCTGCCGTCTGTTGATATTGATTAGCTTGATTTTGTTGTCCTGAAGCACCAAGTTGAGCTTGGTTTTGAGCATTAACTTGACCGAGGAGAGCTTGCTGTTGAGCCTGATTTGCCGCAGTATTGGCTTGAGTAGCGCCCATCTGTTGACCAACCTGTTGAGTAGCGAGATTAGCTAAGTTCTGCTGCTGTTGCTGTAAAGCATTGGTATAGGCAAGTTGTTGCTGAGCGCTGAGAGTTGCGGCTTGTCCTGCAGCTTGTTGCTGTGTAGCGGCGCCTTGTTGTGCTGCTTGACGAGCGATAAGACCTGCGTTAGCACCTGCTCCGCGCTGTCCTGCCATCAAAGCTGCTTGATTAGCAACGTTTTGACCTGTAGTCTGTTGTAATTGATTTAATGCGGGGTTTGGTCCTTGTCCTGCTGCTAATTGTCCTAATTGACCTGCTAAAGCTTGCTGTTGGGCATATACATTAGATTGATTGCCGATACCACCTTGAGCTTGTAGTTGATTGGCTAAGGCTTGTTGCTGTTGTAATGCTTGCTGAGATTGTTGAATTTGTTGAGTTGTTTGGGCACTATTTACAGGGGTTTGGAGATTAGGATTGGCTGCGCTGCCGCCTGATGCACCTTTAAGTAGGGCATTTACACCTGCTCCGGCTGCTGATGATGCTAATCCGCCGACTACTGCCGGTATTAAAGGGGCGAGGAAAGGCATAGGACTCCCTAAAAGGTTAAAGGCGCAGGAACGCCTATAAACTTGCTGTACTGATCTTTGAGTTATAGTGAATTTAGGATAGTTTATGCTATTTCACTATAAGTAGGCTAAACTTATGATCCATAGCGATAAAACCGTGCATTAAAGAACGTTGGTAGGTGTTTTGATCCGAACTAAATGCAAGTAGTTTACTAATGCCTTCTTCTTTAGCCTTTTCTATCAAAGCCTCAGTAATACGCGATAGCGCTTTGTGTCTTGTAGAGGAAGATTCCGTGGCATTGGTGATGTAACTATCCATTAAACCGTAGGACCCTTCCATACGTCGTATAAAGCCCGCGGCGACGGGGATGTCGTTTCTATAGGCTATCACCCCTATTTCGGGGAGATCGTCGATTAAATCGACCGCCATGCCCCTAGATTCTAATAATTGTATCATTGCTTTTGTATGCTTACCGACCCAATGATCTACAGGAAAGAGTTTCATAACAAAAAGGTACCACACTTTTGAAATTGTGTCGATTAAAGTAAAACCTACCCGAAGTTTCGTGCAGCTCGGCTTGTTCGGAATCCACGTTTTGTGCCCACAATTAAGTTTAAACCGGTGAGCGTAAGTCCAGCACCTGCAGTAACTTGATATGTGTTGGCAGTAGAGATTTCGTTCACAATTAGTTGAAATGCTTCACATTTTTGTCTTTGAGGAAACAACCGCGCTTCGAAGACATTCGCTTGGCCTTCCCAGCCACCATTGCCCTGAGATCCCCAAGTCGATCCGGAACCCCATAAAGCATCACTCCCCCAAGTTACAGGCAATTGACTTGGTGTTATTAGTGTCGCCTGCACAGGTGACGGATTGTAATCGTAAGCAATCTGAACATTCAAATTAAATGGCGAGATATAGACACCGAGTAGATATAGTTGATAAAAGCGCTCAAATCCTTGGACGCCGGCTAAATTCATCCAGCCTGTGGTAAAACTCATCAGCACAGGGGTGGCATTATCTAAATATGCATCGGGAGTTTCTTGGAAGACTTGACCATACGAATTCACATAAGTATGTAATTCTTCATAGATGCAGCTTGATACTGCGGGGATATTAACGAATGTACCCCATTGCGCATAATAATAGTCGTAAAGCAGAGTTATGCCGCTGTCTAAAGTAAAGCGTACTTGATTTGTGGCAGGTACGTTAATTGCACTCAATACTGTAGTTCCAGTAGTGAGATCTTCAACAGGAGCGCCGATATATTGAGTACTCAAATCTCTGCCTAACAACCAAATCCCTTTATTAGATTGAAACATTAAGCCTTGAGGCATGAAAACGATACTATTTTGGTTAGTGCAGCCTACAACTGAATTGATCAAGGTAAAGTCTGAATATTGGTTGTTAGAGCCTGTGTTATCAGGGCCGATACCATTGATATATCCTAAAGCGTTTTCCTTGAAGATCACCAGCTTGTCATCCATTGGTGCTAACGATGTTATAACGCCTGTAGAACCTTGAGCAGCTGTCGTCGGCGCGACGTATAAAGTTAGTAAATCTGACATTTCAACAGGCGTAGCTTCAATTACTTGCTTTGAGAACCACAATAAGTTTCTATCTTCCGAGTCAACCAGCCACAACCTATTGTTAAAAAGTGTAACTAAATCAGTTGCAGGCGGTCCGATATCCTCAACAACACCGCCTGTCGTATAGATTAGGTTGTTCCCCGACAATTCGCCTGATTCATAGATGTCAACATACGTAACAAAGTCAACAGAGGTGTTATTTAATAAAGGTATTTGGATAGAGGTGATTTGATAATAATTTTGTAAATCGGTACTCCATCTGTAAATTACTATTTTTACAGGGTTTTCTGTTTTATATGTCAGCCGAAGTGTAGGTATCTGCAACTCAGTTTGAGAAGTCGATGCAGTGATACTAACGGGAATCGAAGGGGCACTTCTAAAGGTATTACCTTGATCGTCGGCCCACTCATATGTAACTTGGTAATAATATTGAATTCCCGTCTGCACAGATCCAGACAAGGTAAGAACGTCGGTTATTGAATCTGCTGTGGCAGCGTGACTCATCGTAATGGTATTGCTGGTAAACGACGTCACAACAGTACCTGCAGGAATAGCTGAGCTCGCATCCGTGATAGCCATTCCAATCGCCACTAAAGCCGTGCTTGATACGCCGGTTATAACCATAGAGCCACTATGAACATAACCCGTTAAAGACAAAGCGGATATAGACGTCGCAGCGATATTCTCAGGATACAAGAAGAAGTTCTGTTCTACAGGCGAATAACCATCATACATCCACAAAAATCCACCTGAGAAGTTGAGATTGCTACCGATTTCACCAGTGGTATAGGATTGCGGCGCTAAGTTAAAGGAAGCGAGGTTAACGCCTGTTTGGGCATAAATTCCGCCTGTTACGCTCTGATTGGACGTGTTTTGCGTGCTCAATGCCTCTAATAAGTCCTTGTAAAGATAGGACATTTGAACAACATTGCCTGTCAAAGTCACATTTGGCAGGCCTGTCGTTATGTATCCCCCGCCGTTTTCATAGGCAAGTTTACATATAACTTGACCGACCGCGGTCATGAGGAAATATGTCGGCTGATAGGCCGACTGATAAGCGGCCAAGAAATACATATTGCCATTATATATGAAGCTTTTAGAGCCTAGCCCTACGCTTCTCACCAAAATGGATTTGGTTCCGACAGTGCCTGTTGCCGTTATGGTGTTCGTTTCTAAATAATCAGTTTGGATGCTGTTGTAAGAATAGGTATTGTAAATCTCATAGAAAAATGTCAATACACCGTTCTGCGCCGATCCGGTTATATTCAGAACATCTTCGCTTGAGATGATTTTCGTAGGACTTAAAATTGTAATCATTTGTGGATTAACTGACAAAGTATATCCATTACTATCTGTTGAATCCCAAAACGATGCGTAAATCACAGGCGTTGACCCTGTTATGTCAGCTGTAACGGACATAATTGTCGCTGTATGGCCTGTAAATATCACAGTATTGTGTTGAGTCAGTGTACTATCAATGTACGTCATTCTGATAGCGCCGCCGCCGTCAGAACCGTTAAAAGCTACATATAAGTTATTGTTGGCGACGACACCATCAAAGTTTACTTGTGGGGAAGGAGTATATGTCGTGGATAAGTCTGCTGGAGCAGTAATCAGCGTCGGGTTTAGCGTGTTAATCGTGATATATTGCAGGTGGTAAGTTGATGATATTAAAGACGTAAATACAATAACAAAGAAGTTACCTAAAACGAAGACACGAGGAGAACCAGCGCCATTGGGCAATATCGTAGGATTGATTATGTTTTGACTCGTCACTGAATCAGCAACGGCATATTTGTAAACAGGGCTTGTGGTACTGCCATTAGGAATGTTGTCTGTATAAGCTACGCACACCAGTCCATTTGGGGCTACAGCGCTGTCTGCCTGACTTTGGTTGGTGTTGGACCTAATCAACGGAAGCGTCGTCAACGAAACAGGTTGTACATTGCCTTTGTTAACCCATTGATTCGGTCCCGATGCGTAGGCCTGCAATGTATTTCCAATAGCTGTCAGATTACCGTTGAAGGTTGTCAAGAGCTTCGTCGTGGTATTCGGCAACGCAGCTAAAGGGCCGTAACCATTACGCTTTTTAAGCTGACCGCCTTTATCGAACACACTATTCTGTAACGACAAAAACTTCCCAGGCTGAACCCTGAAAGGATCGGTTTTCAGGTCCAAACCTTGAGCAAAGCTAATGTCTATGGCATTCTTTTGCAGTGTCATATTAGTACTTTATGCAATATTGCACGTAAACGTTTGGAGGCCTGCTTTCACCGGTGCTCGTTGCTGCCCCGCCCGAGACGTTTCCTACGGAAATCCCAGTCGTTGTGGTTATGACAACGTTGGCATCGGTAGTTTCGGTGCTTGCGTTAATAGGATTTGTTACAGCATGACCCGAAGATGGAGTAATCGTAGTGCTGCCTGCTTGAGCTACATTTACAGAGTGTTTATGACCAGGATCTGATAAAGCATGTTGATGTTGAATCACAGCCGTAAGTTGTAGAGATCCAACGGAATCACCGCCGCCACCTCCTGGATTAACAGCTCCACGACTTGAATAGTCAGGATCGTATCCACCGCCTAAACCTCTAAGAAACAATCCTTGAGTATTCGGTAGATTGAAGGTTAGGCCGTCATTGTTTCCGTATCCCCAAGCTGTTCCAATTGCAGCATACAGATTTGGATACGAAGCAATGGATACTACCGCACCGTTGCAATATAGGTATCCTGCGGGCGTTGTCGGTCCGGCAAATGCAATAATTGTACCTGCAGGATTTAACGATTGTGCAACTAGTGTAGTTAACTGAGCAATATCAATTAATCCGGGATTAACGTTACCGCTACTACTCATTAATAGCGCTTGTGTAGAAGACGGAGGAGCTGACGGTAGAGTAAGGGTGTAGTTAGCGCCTAATCCGGATGGAGCCGATATGGTAACTCCTGGAGCGCTTGCGCTTATCGGACGAATTATCACTGAGCCTGCATCTAGGTTCGCGGCAGTATTTGCTGCCGATTGCCAAATAAAGGTTTGGGTTGAGGAGTTATAGGAAGCTGAAGCGGGAGATACTAAGTTAGCAATAGATCCTGGCGTACCAGATAAAGCACCGTTTTGCGTTATACGTACGTTATTACCATTGCCATCCCTGTAATATAAGTCAACGCCCACTTCATATACACAACCTAAGTCCGATCCGGAGGAAAATGTAGTTCCTTGAGCTGCAAAGCGTATTGATCTAGTGAGCGTTAAGTTGTTGCTTTGAATGGACAAATCAGCATTAATGTTTAATCCCGTTGGTGTAATTTGTACACCGCTGCCAGGATTGTGGGTGTGAGCGTCGACAATCGTGAGGCAGTTGTCCACATCAGTTGCATATTGAGGGCCTGGTTCGGTCCCTACACCGGGGATCGGCAACGACATATTAGGACTCAGTGTGAAACTCATTAGAACACTCCAATTGAAACGGTGCAAGCAACGCTTGCATTAAGTGTTAAAGTTAATTCGTTGAAAGGTGCAGACCTATAAATCTGAGATGCCGCATTAATGTCGCAGATGAACCAACCCTTCGGTGTTGCGCGAAGATGATGGTTAATTACATTGTTGCCTGATGATAACTGAATATTGAACAGTAACGTGGGGTTAGTCGCAGGATTACCGATAATGGGATTCAATTGCGATGCCCACTGCGTTTGAAGCAGCATAAACGGTTGGTTACCTTGTGATTGAAATATTGGTAAGCTCATCTAAAATCCGCCTATTGGTCCGCCATTACCGTAACCGCCCTGCATTGAGCCCCATTGCCCATTCTGACGTACATCGCTGATTCTGTCAGGTTGTCCTGTATCTCTGTTTACTGCTGTCTCTTCGATTCGTTGCTTTAGGAATACCAACTCTTGGTCAAGCTTAGAAGTATCCGATTCTTCCTTATCTAACGCATACTTAGCAGCTCGGATGATGATGTATTGGTTCCATCCAGAGATGCCTGTCGAAGTAATGTCTGTATCCATTAGAAGCTGCGGAAGCCTTGGGATATACCATATGCGTAGTGATTGACCCGCGGATGGTGTTGGAATCAATTCGATATTGCTTCCTAATAGTCGATATTGAAGATTGAATACGCCGTAGATCGTGGAAGCTGTATTTGGATATACAAATCTATTGCGATCGATGAAATTAAACTTATTTACTGTAACCCATGCATTTTGAGCATTGTTAAGGGCAAGGTCGACACCTTTGAGCTTATAGAAAGGAGGAGCGATAAAGGTTGTATTACCTGTAATCCCATTGGTAAAGGTTGTAGAACCATCGGGCAGGGGGTAGAGATAGGTTTGGCTGCCGTTGGCGGATTGAGAAGTCCATTGAGCCGGAGTAGCGACGAAGTATTCTTCATCGGCTGTAATTAGTAGATCATAAAGCTCATACATTGCTTGATTGATAAAGCTGTTCCACTCAGGCAAGGTCACGAAATTAGAGCCTACGCGGTCGGCACGTTGTTGAGACATGAGTCTAAGTTGACCTAAACTCATTTCAGCCGTCGGTGTTGGGATTATGGATTGTGCCGAAGTATACAGGCCTGTTACACCGTTATTAGCTGCAACTTGATAAAAGTATTGAATTCCTGCTGTTACTGCGGTGTCTAGGTAGTTATTGACTACGACGGTAGCAATAGTAGAGTAATTCACTCCATCAGTGCTTCGTTGAACGATATAGGAAGTAGCACCGGCTGTGATGTCCCAGCTCAAGTAGACTTGGCGGTTACCCTGCTGAACGTAGAAATTATTTGGTACACCAGGAGCGGCCATTAAAACCTCGTAAGTTAGAGGAAAACCCGAGGTGACGTATCCTTTTTTAAGGGATAGCGGCCACCTCAGGAACTATTCAATTATTCACCGGCGACAAGAATGGAGCTGTTGCTGATCAAGAAGCTGAGGCTGATTACTGATCCATCGGCAGGAGCAGCAATAGCAGAAGCTGCGCTTGATCCACTTGCGTTTCGGCATTGGAGGATGATTTGAGCTCCAAAGCCTTGGTTTAATGCAGGAGAAGAGAAAGGAGCGATAGCTTGGTTGCTGTCACCAACGGTTTCAATTGCGAAGATTGCAGATCCAGCAGCAGCTGTGGGTGCTACTCGGCTTACAGAAGCTACGCCTGATCCCGTTGCAGCAGCGATAAAAGCTGTTCCGGCTTGTACATAAGGAGCAGTTTGAGAGATAAGTCCTGCAGGAACGCCTAAAGCGAGCCAGTCAGCAGGAAGAGCATCACCTGGGATGGTGATAACATAAGCGACGCCTACGGTCAAAGCTGCGTCAGAAGCATCGACTTTGAGATTGGATCCTAATGGAGATACGATTGAGTTTCCACCGGTTAGAAGTCTGTTGAACTTGTCTTGGAACTGAACAACGATTGTTCCAGAAGCGGGGTTTGGGTTCGTTACAGGAATTCCTGGGGTAGCAGGATTTGAGTTTCCTACTCCTGGAGTTGCTGTCGTATGCATGAATACGTTCTGAATGTATGGTCCTTTTAGAGATCTGATTCCTAAACCGTTTCCGTTGGTAGAATCAACGATAAAGTTACAATCTAAAAGAACGGGCATTACGTGCCCAGTGAACATTTTACTGGAGGTAAAGTTTCTATTTGCCATGGTATCCTCAGTGTCACCTAGTATTGCCGTTAGCGTATAGCTTCGGCTCACCGCTATAGGCTAGGTCCTGATAGACGGGAATAGGCTGAGGATATCCCAGCTTACATAATTGCTGCGCTGATCTTAGAACTTATGCAGCCAATCAGTAAGCTTAGCGAGGATTAAGGCTGAATAGACGACTATGGCATAGATAACGTCTGCAATATTGTACTTTTTCATGTGTGACTCCTTAGATGTAATATATAATAATGTAGTAATCATGTCAACTATTATTCAAGATTTGTGGGTTCTAATAGGACTAAAATGAAGAAATAGACGGCCAGGAAGATAAACAAACTCATAATTTAGGGGGATGGGCGTGCACATTGTCTCGTCGCTGCTATCGTTTAATGCAAGCATGACCTTGCACCCATACATATACTATACAGCACCGCACTCTACATTTGCAACAGAAATCGCTTTATTTCCATCTTTATCTAAACCTTTATCGTTGATGACAGCGAAAACACAGCCGGCATAGAGTTTATTGCCATTGTTTTCTTCATCGGCTTCAGGAACAAGGTAGGCATCCCTCTTGCCGTTTATAAGGGCCACGTAGCACTCTACGCCATTTAGGATGAACTTGTCATTGAGATGATAACTCATATACTACCTTCCTCTTCTTGCGATGCCGTCACCGCGAAGTCAAAGAGCTCCATAAATTGATCGTCGCATTGTTGACAGTGACAGTCTAGGGGATGGTTCTTGCCCATCCAATCTACTGTGTCAAACTTGATGAGTTCTAATGTGATCTCTTCTTTACAATTTCGACAATAATAGAACTCTTTGCCTAAAACTGAATTTAAAACCCCGGTTTCATTACATTTAATGCAGATCATGTATCACTCCTTTATTCCATTATAGAGATTTACTAACTTTTGTACAACCATATCTTTATGTTTATTTTCAGCCACAGACATAAAGATCGGGATTGGAGCAATCCAAGGTCGTTCGACTTCAACGGTACTCGTAGCAAGCAACCTTGAGCCTGTATCCACGACCGCAATATTTGAGCTTCTTATGGCGCCTTCGTTTTGGATCGTAGCCGAGAAGGCGCTTTTATAAGCTTTATTATCGCATGACACGACAAGTGTGGCTTTATAAGCGCCGTCTTTATACTTTGGTCCCGAAGTAAAAGTCGAGAGGCAGGCGAACATGAGAATGAATTCGCTCATGGATTACTCCGGAAGCAGATTACAGCGGTTTCATTGACAGATACCGAATTGCAGGTATAGGTAGCGTTCTCGTTAGCACTCTGTATAACAATAGTAGCGCTTTCGTTATACGTGTATGTCGTAACTCGACCGCAACCTGCTAATAACATTGCGAAAAGCACTGTTAACTTTTTCATATATCCTCACTTTTTCATGAAGCTGATTAAAATTCCACCGATAAGGCCGATGAAAAAGTCCTTGATAACGCCAAGGGCTTTGGGTAAAAAAACTATACTTATTATGATTGCTGCTAGTTCTAACATAAATTCGATCTCCTATATTTACAGTATAGTAAACCATTGATTTATTGTCAATCGTTATCTTCCCAACCTCTAAGTACTTGTTCTAATTCAGGAACTGCTTCACAATGCTTCTTTCGCATAGCAAAGACGGCATCGATAACCGCTTGATTACCATGCATTA
>Ga0187847_10002120_pt1 | contig 16542 bp, 17 predicted proteins | sample June2016WEW_4_10_FD_132458 | JGI IMG/M metagenome (GOLD analysis project Ga0187847, IMG submission 132458) | Peatland microbial communities from SPRUCE experiment site at the Marcell Experimental Forest, Minnesota, USA - June2016WEW_4_10 | ecosystem: Environmental > Terrestrial > Soil >...
CTCGGAACAGACGTCGACGAACTGTTTAGCTGTTGTGCAAGGGAAGGCAGCGATGCTGCCAGGGTAACTCCGGCGCCAAAGAGACGCACAAAATTCCGGCGAGACAGGCCAGAGTCTAACTGTACACAGCTCATATTGAAACCTCCTCTCAGTGAGATAGAGCAAATGCACGAGCGTTGAGTTCTGCGATTCACACAGGCATTGCCGCGGAATCAAAGGGACTGAACTTTCGAAGTATGTTTCACGTTCACGAGACAATCGTTCAACGTTTCGCAGATACCTGATTTCCGCAGCTAAGCTAGCTCAAGAGCCTGCAGCGCAAAAACTCCCCCGCGCGCATTCGCACGCATAGAGTTGCGACAAATTGAACTACTGCTCAACTGGGAGGTCTTCGACGAAGAAGAGAAGCGCACAATATTCTCGAACGGGGAGAGGCGCTTGAATCGAAGTGTGAAACCCTCTGCTTGTGTCAAACAAGGGGTTGCCTTAGATTAGTCTCACGGCGTGTTCAAAGTCAAGTGTCATCGCGGCGCCCAAAATACATCCCTAGACGCGGAGGCTCAAACTTGGAGATCGTGCCATCCCAAGATGGAATCGGCGATATCGATTTGTTGCACGAGATCGGAAGCCGCATGGCAACCGACCCTTTTCACGAAGTGCTGGCAAGAATCATTGACATGGTTACAGCCGCCATGCGTTGCGACTCCTGCTTTATTTATGTGCTGGAAGCTGACAAACTCGTGCTTCGGGCGTCAAAGAATCCTCATGCCGATGTTGTCGACCAACTAAAAATGGCAATGGGCCAAGGCGTAACAGGGTGGGTGGCAAAGAATCGGCAAGCAGTGAGCCTTCCGTCAAAAGCCTGGACCGATCCGCGATTCGCAGGGTTCGTAAATTTACCCGAAGATCAGTTTGAAGCGTTTCTCTCGGTTCCGATCCTGTGCCGCGGAAGACTGGTTGGGGTGGTCAATGTGCAACATCGCCAGCCGCACCATCATTCGCGGCGCGAGATTCGCTTGATAACACTGATCGGCTACCTGGTCGGCGCCGAGATCGAAATGGCGCGCATGGAGTACGAGAACGAGCAACTGGCTCATCAACTGGAGAATCGCAAGCTGATGGAGCGCGCTAAAGGCCTGCTGCAGCGTGAATTGAACATCGACGAGGAGACAGCCTACTTGATGCTTCAAAAGCAAAGCAGGCAAAAGCGCAAGCCGCTGCGCGAAATCGCTGAGGCTGTAATCCTACTCGATGATCTCAAGCGTGGCAAAGCGAATCCATCAAGCTGAGTTCTAACCTTCGCTGTGATCCGGAATTCCTGGGGCTTTCACTTTTGCGGTGGGGCCTGTGACATCCGGTGCGTTTGATTGATCGTCGCCGGCGGGACAATTCCGTTCATGCGCAGATACTCGACCATCTGCCCATAGTGATCACCGTCGTCGCCGAGAATCGCGATAAGAGCCGAGATTCGGCTTGAACCTCGCGGGCCGGCAGGAGCAAAGGCATTTTCGGGTGTAATGCTCGCGATAACCTTGTCCTGGTACGCGAACGAATCCTTCAGCGCCTTGATGATTTCGTCTTTCGTTTGGAGGGAAGCCAGAGACTCGACATCGACGTCTGTGTCCGGCTTCACGCCGAAAGGACCAAAGAGTCGGTAAGGCTCTCCGCACACGTGCGCGAGTTGCTGCGCGAAAGTGCGGACAGTGGCGAATTCCGCAGGCGACCCTGGCTTAAAGAGATCCTTGGATGGTGCAAAGTTGAACTTGTCGGCAGGCATTGCCTCTGCCAACGTCAGCATGTTGTTTTCAAAACGCGAGGCGGTTTGGGCAATCGAGGCAATCCCGTCATTCGGAGTGGCGGGGCTTGCCGTCTGCGCCGATAAAGCGGCAGCACAAATGGAAATCGTCATCATAGCGAACGCCGGGATGAAATGAAGCGACAATAGTTTCACGTGGCACCTCAATAGAATAGATTTGTCGTGTCTTGGCAAGGTCGGTGAGAGCCAAGTTCCGCGAGGATAGCTTAGCAGAGTCCAGGAAAACGATCAGGGCCGAACAAGGTCTCAGCTGTCGCGCATGAATTCACCGACCATGGTTCAGGCGCCATAGAGGCTTGCTCCGGCAGGCTGAGGATGCCGCTGCTTCAAAATCGCAAGCTGTTGTCTCAGCGCCAGGTTTTCCAGGAGTAGATCGCGACGGGATCGAACAGAACGAATGAGCAAGACGAACAAGAGCCTCAACGTGCGAGCATACAGCCGTTGTAGCAGAACCCTTGCCTACCGCAGGATCAACGATAGGCTTCACGACGATGTCGGACGTCGATGACTTCGATAAGGGTCTAATTCCTGAATTCAAAAAACAACCGGTAGTCGGCGCAACGGAGTTGAATACCGGTTTGCGGAGGCTTGAGCTTTTTCACGTGGCCGTCGCGAGTTGTGAGGTAGCGGTCCGCGCGGCGAAGGATGTCGAGGGCGGTCGACGCGGAGCAAAATCGGTGTGGGCTTCTTCGGACCAGATGACAGGAATGCGTTGCGGGGCTTTCTCTTCGCCCACAGACCGAACTCGCGAAGAATCTCGTCGTCGGGGATACCCTCACTTCATTTGATCTTCAGGACCACGTTTCCACTAAATCCACGCTGAGTGTGTCCGTCTGAAGCTGGCCTATGCTCATTCTTGAGGGGTGCGGAGCGGTGTTTCGCCTGCCGGGTTCTTCGTCCATGAGCCTGTACACATCTTCAGTTATGATTCCAGCGTACTTGCAAATCGCAATGACCTCGGACTCTTGCAGCTCTCGCATGAAGTCATCAATCACGTTGATTGTCTTAGTGCCGTTCCTATCGTGACCCGGATATTTAAGCAGCCATCTCGCGTTAAAGTCTCTCAAGCGGTGCTACTACAGCGGCGCACTTAACATGTAGTTCGAGCCCGTGCTTCTCTCCTCCGGATACTACGAGTTCGTCGACGACAACGATGGACTCTGCCTCAACGTTCCCACCACAACAGCCGGACAGCAGTTGCAAATCAATACCTGCAACGCGTCGACCAGCGAATCGTGGAAGCTGACCATAGTTAACTAGCAAACGAAACGCGGCGGAGCGGGTGTCGACCCTCTCTGACCTGACCCCAAAATCCGCACATAACTGAATACGAAATTGTATTTTGGAAGAGGGCGGAGATGTCGAAGAGCAAGCATCCGGAGGCGCAGATGATTGCTGCGCTGAAACAGGTGGAAGCAGGCCGGAAGGTCGAACACGTGGCGCGGGAAGTGTGAGTATCGAAGCACACTATCTATGCCTGGAAGGCGAAGTATGGCGGGATGGATGTGAGCCAGGCTCCGGAAGCCAAGCAGCTTAGGGACGAGAACACGCGGCTTCGCAGGCTGGTGGCGGATCTGAGTCTGGACAAGGAAGCGCTGCAATCGGTGATCCGAAAAAACGGATGAAGCTCGTAGCGATGAAGGCAGCTGTCGATCACGTCGAACAAGTGTACGCCTATAGCCAGCGCCGAGCCTGTGGGCTGCTGATGGTTGCTGTGTCGAGCATCCGTTACCAGGCACGAAGCTCAGATGCAGAGCTGCGAACTCGTCTGGTGGAGTTGGGCAGAGTGAAGCCGCGCTTCGGATATCGGCGATTGCATGTGCTGCTGCGTCGATCCGGAGACGCGGTGAATCATAAGCGAGTCCATCGTGTGTATCGCGAAGCCGAACTGACGCTGCGCCGGAAGAAGCGGAAGCACTGCGCCAGACAGAGCGCTCCCTTGCGCCAGTACACGACCGCGAACCAGGAATGGGCGCTGGACTTTGTGCACGATGCGATCGCGCCAAGCCGCGCGATCCGTGTGTTGAGCGTGATCGATGCCTTTACGCGCGAGTGCCTGGCGCTGGAAGTTGATACCAGCTTCGCCAGCCGGCGCGTGACACGCGTGCCGGAAGAGATCATCCAACACCGCGGAGAACCGAGGTCGATTTGCTGCGACAACGTCCCCGAACCGACCAGCCGGCATTTCCTCGCCTGGTGTATCGAGAAGAAGATCGAGCTGGTGCATATCCAGCCCGGTAAGCCAACGCAGAACACCCATGTCGAAAGCTTTCATGGACGGCTGCGCGAAGAGTGCTTGCGGGTGAGCTGGTTTCAAAATCTATTTGACGCCAAGCGAAAGATCGCTTTCTGGCGCCGCGATTACAACGAACAACGGCCTCACAGCAGTTTGAATTATCGGACGCCTGCAGAGTTTGCTCGGGAGATGAGCTATGGAAAAGACGTGGGCTCCGCCCACTTTGAAAACGCCGATGGCGTTTCCAATTTTTCCACAGCTCCGGCTGCTGCTGGCTGAGTTGTAAAATCACCGTGCGGAAAACGGGGCAGGTCAAAGGGGGCGAGAAAACGGAGGCTGATGTAGTACGCCATTGATTTCGCCGGTGATGTTTGACTTGGGCCGAGAGCCCGCAAAGCGAGCAAAAGACGGTAGCCCCAGGCGCAAGCCTGGAGAAAGAGTATGAGGTTTTGCAGGCGAGCTCCCGCAGGGGGCGTAACAAACTACGAACTATAAACCAAGGGGCGGCGGAACAGCTAAGAGCAGAAAGCTCACTTCGCGCCCGCCAGCGGCGGCGCAGCCGGCAATTCGAACACTTGGATAGCGCCGGCGTTGAGCAGCGCCACGCGCCGGCCGAAGGGCGAAATTGCCACGTTGCCGCCGATGTCGAGAATGGGGCTGAGCGGCGAGACCAGCGAGATGTCGCCGGTGGCCGCATCGAAGATCGTCACCGACTGCTCCTTCACGTCTTCCGAGTCCATGGGTGCAAAGGCATTCACAGAGCGACCGGTGTCGAGCGTCGTCCAGGCCAGGCGCGAGCCGTTGGGCGCCACGGTGAGTTGCGGCCAAACTTCGGTCTCCGGCGCCTGTGAGATCCAAAGCGTTCGGCCCTCGGTCGTCATGGCCACCAGCTTGCTCGCGCCTTCCGAATTGCACCCCACGATCAAAATCTCATTCTCTGAAAGAAAGCTGTCGTCGGGGTCACAGGCCGATTCAACGCTGCCCAGCATCTTGGTGCCGCCTGTAAAGTAGTTCAGGTTCAGCATCCATTTCGTGCCCGTGCCGCGCAGGTTTTCAAGATACCCCGTCGAGTTGATGGGCAGATGCACGGCGCTGCGTACGCGGCTCACCAGCATCACCTGGCCTGAGTCGCGCCGCAGTATGCGCACTACCAGTTCGGGATGGTCCTGTTGCGTAGTTTCCGTGTTGTCATCCGTAGTCGCTGTGGCCGAGGCCGTTGAAGGGCTAGAAACCTGGCCGGAACTGGAAACCTGGCCGGAATTCGACAGCACGGTCGAAGACCTGTCGGCGGACGCCCCAGGATTCTGAGTTGCGGCCACCGGCTCATCCGTGTTGGTCACCAGGAACTGCTGCGCAGGGTCGAGTTCGACCCAGAGAAGCGGGCCGGGGAAGTCGAGGAACGGCTTCAACTGGAGCGTGGGGTCGCCTTCGAGAAGATTGTTGCCGTCGCGCACGAGAAAGTGGCCGTTCTTGAGAGGCCATAGATAGCGCACGCGGTCATGCACGGTCCACAACGCTTCCGCCTCCACGCGGGTCTGGTCCGTGCCCTGCGGCAGCTTGAGCACCACCGCGCGAATCTGGCGCTCGTCGCTCCCTGCTCCGCTCTTCGGGTCGCGATGGATAAGCCCCGGGACGCGAAAGGTGAACAGCAGGCGGTCCTCGTCGAGGAAATCGAGCGAGACCATGGCGTTGCGGGAGCCCAGATAGATGGCGCCGGGTGCAGCGAAGCCAAGTGCATCGAGAGGAATGCTGAATGCGGGCGGAAGGGAAGGCTTATCGGGAAAACGATTGACAAGGAACCGTTGTTTCACCGGCGGGGCGGGGCCGATTGCAGTTTGCGCCGCGAGCAAATGCGAAAAAAAACCGAGATCTCCTGCCACGGCCAAAATCATCGCCCATGCATGTACGCTCCCGGCCCTCACGATTCCCCGCACCTTCGCCATCGAAGAGTATTCTCGCCGATTGAGCCTCAGCGCCGAAAGCGCGTCTCATTCCATTACGGCCGCATGTGCGACAGTATAAAAAGAATGGCAGCGCAAGATTCGTCGAGCGGGCAGATCAGGTTTCTAGGTTACGGCGCATGCGCGCTGGCCGGAACCCTGTGGGGCACGGGCTTCTACTTCGGGCGTCTGGCGCTCAACGAGATGAGCGTGGAGCACATGGTGCTCTACCGGTTTTTCTTTGCCTGCCTGGGCATGGCGCCCGTGATGCTCAGCCGCCGCGTACGCCTGACCGCCGGCGAATGGCGAATCATGCTGCTCGCCGCAGCCTTCGGCATTCCCATCCAGTTCCTCTTGCAATTTCACGGCCTGGCGCTGACCACAGTGAGCCACGCCTCGCTGATGGTGGGCTCCATGCCGGTGATGCTGGCCGCGGCCGCCGCAATCTTTGCCGGCGAGCGGCTCGACTGGATCGGATGGCTGGCCTTGTGCGCGTCCACGGCCGGCGCAGCCATGGTGGTTCTAGGCGGCGATCGCGCCACCACAGGACGCGAAACGCCGAGTCTCCAAGGCGATCTGCTGGTGATTGTGTCCTTGATCGTGGCTCTGGCCTGGATTCTGCTCAGTAAGAAACTAATGGAAACGCACAGTCCGCCGGTCGTTACCGCGTACACCATTTACTCAGGCACGTTGATGCTGGTGGCGTGGAATCTGGGCTCCTGGCTGCTCAGGCCGCTGACGCACCAGAAGATTGAGCCCATGCCGTTTGCCCACATCAGCCCGACCGTGTGGATTGCCCTGGCCATCAGCGGTGTGTTCTGCACGGCCACGACAACCTTCTTATGGAACTGGGGCATTCATCACGTCCCGGCCTCTCGCGCCGGAGTCTTCCTCAACATCGAACCCGCGCTCGGTTCCATCCTTGGCGTGGAACTATTGGGCGAACGGCTCGGTCCCTACGCATGGCTCGGCGGCGCGCTCATCCTCGCCGCAGCCATTACCCTCACCACGCGCGGCCATGAGCCGGAGCCGGCTGTAATACTGGAATAGAGCTCAGAGATCGGGCATCAAAGGTCGGAGTTCGATCATCTGACATCGCATGCGAATTCGCGGGCACATGGCGTCAACGCGCGTGAGGCAGTAAAGTGGCGGCGCAGGGTTGTGATGGCATCACTGGGATGGAAGCGTTGGTAGCTTTGCCGCGCGCTCAAGACCAGCTCGTCTCCAGGCACAGCAAGCGCCGCGACGCGCTCGAAATCGCCGTCATCTACGGGCTCATCCTGGCTGTGGAGTGGACGCCGCGGCCTCTGCAGCGCGTACTTTGGCTCGTCGCCGTGATTGGCCTGCTGCTCATCGTCTGGCGCTCGTTCGACGGCTGGCAGGCCATGGGTTTCCGTGCCACGAACTTCGCTCGCTCGCTATGGATCGCCGGCGCAGCGCTGGCGCTAGCCCTCATTGCCATTGCAATTGCCGCCCGGATGCACACGCTTCTAACGCCGGGCGGGCCTTTCGTCTTTCTCGCCACCTATTGCGCCTATGCCGTATGGAGTGGTGTGCAGCAAATTCTGTTGCAGGGCGTCTTTCTACCGCGCTTCCTTCGCCTGATTCCAAGGCCTGCGGCTGCGGCGCTCGTGGCCGCAGCTTTGTTCGCGGCCGCGCATTTGCCCAACCCGGTTCTTATGCCCGTCACGTTTATTTGGGGCTTCGTGGCCTGCCTGCTCTTTCTGCGCTATCGCAACGTCTATCCCCTCATGATCGCCCACGCCATTCTGGGCATCACCGTGGCCATGACGATTCCCGGCCCGATAGACCACAACATGCGCGTCGGTCTCGGCTATCTGACCTACGACCCGCACAAGCACGTGCATCGGATGATCCGTCTAACGCAGCCATAGCGACCAGACGGCATCCACCGTGGCATGTGTGACGGCCGACGCACCCACACGCCGCTCAGCGCGCCACGCCCTGCCATAAGCGACTCCGGCCAGAGTCGCCATCAGCACGTAGCGCCAGTTTAAATGCGCGGTCCGTTTGTTGAAATGCGCCAATCCGAACAGACATGCCGTCAAAAACAGCGCCCCGTACCGGCCCAGGCGTTTTTCCAGCAGGTTCTGCAACCAGCCGCGAAAAAACAATTCTTCCGGAACCGCGATAAACAAGAAGGTGAAAACCCACGCGTCGGCGATCGACGCGAATCCCGGCCAAGCGCGGTGCAGATGCAGAAAACCCAGGCTCAAGCCCAGCGCCAGCGCAATCGGCGTGTACCACGCCCACTCACGCAGTCCGATTCCGACATCCATCAGCCGCAGGCGCAGATCGAAGCCCGTGCCATCGAGTTCGCGGATGAGCACGAAGCCGTAGATACCGGCGTCAAGCAGGAGGATCTTGTTGAAAACGGCCAGATGCGCAGGCCACGCACTCTCAAACCAGCGCAGATCGACGGCCAGTCCCAGCACAGCCAGCACCAGAGAGTCGCGCCAGTTGCCGCGCTGGCCCGCGTCCACACGTGCCGCCTGGCCCAACAGCAAGGCAATCGCCACCGGCAGCATTGCATACAGCGCGAACCATTCCCAGCGAAAGACACCCGCCCCCAAAGTCACCAGCAGATACGGAATCACAAGCACCGCCGGGCAAGCGTACCGCATCCAAATGGGCCATGCGCGTACTTGAGCGGCCACCGATGCCGGGAAAAACCCCACGGCTAGGTAAGGAATCAGCGTGAGCAGCGCGGCGATCAGCTTGGCTGGAGTGACTAAGCTCATCTTCATCATTGTGCGCCCATCGCGCGCGGCAGGCTGGGGACAAAACCTTAGTTACCCCTGAGAGCAGAATGCAGGTCATGCATCGTGATGGCGGGCCGATAGTTCCGTCAGTCATTTAGGGAGGCTCATGTGACTCTTCTCACCTGGAGCCACGCCTGCAGCGTAGGTGTGCGCGCCATGGACGACCAACACGGCATCCTCATGGACGCCATCAACGCACTGCGCCTGGCCCTGGTACACGGCGCCGGGCAGGAGCGAATCAGCCAGCTGCTGGATGAGTTCATCGAATTCACCCGTATGCACTTCTGGAGTGAGGAGCAAATCATGGAGCACACCGGCTATCGAGGCCTTGAGGAGCATCGCGTCGAGCACCATCGCATTCTCGCCGATATTCTGCAGTCGGCGCATCGCCTGCAATACGGTGAAAGCGTGCAACTGCGCCCCCTGCTCTGCGCCTTGCACCACGGTTTTCTGAACCACATTGAAACCATGGACCAGAAATACGCTCCGTGGCTCCATGAGCACGGCGTGAACTGACGCCAGGTACTTGGTTTTCGCATGTCTCGCTTCGAATCACATCCGGAGGGCAGCGCCTACCTTCTCAACTTTGCCGGTTTTCCTCCGATAGTTCTCTTAACGGCAGTTGCCGGCAGGAGAATCCGCATGTCATTCATGACCTGGAACGACAGTTACTCCGTGGGCGTGAAAACCATCGATCAACAGCACACCGGCTTATTCGCCATGGTGAATGAGCTGCACACCGCCATGATGAGTGGCCACGCCAAAGACGTGGTCGGCTCGCTGCTGGGGAAGTTGGTCAAGTACACCCTTGAGCATTTCGCTTACGAAGAGCGCATGATGGGCTCCGCGAAGTATCCGCAACTTGCGGGCCACCACACTCACCACGTCGACCTCACTCGGCAGGTAGAGGAATTCATGGCGCGCTACAAACGCGGTGATGCTACCGTGAACGTTGAATTGCTGCAATTTTTGAGCAACTGGCTCACCAAGCATATTTTGCACGAGGACAAGCAATACGCGCCCTGGCTGAAGAGCCACGGCGTGCAGTAAACCTGAAGAGTGTATTGCGCCTGCCGGTCAATAAACTCATGTCCGGCAGTTATTCGCGAGGAGCGGACTCATGGCTGAACTGACTTGGAGCGACAAAAGCGCGATCGGTGTTGAGGCGATCGACGAAGACCATAAAGGGTTGTTCGACGCAATGGGGGAACTCGAGTCGGCGGTGACTCGGAACGCGCAAGCCGCAGAGACGGGCGCGCTTCTCGGGAGACTAGCGGTTGCCACCGGCAAGCACTTTGCAGACGAAGAGGCGTTGATGCGCGACGCGAAGTATTCGGGGATTGCACTGCATACGGCGAACCACCAGCGACTCATGGAGAAGATCAGTGCATTTGTCGCTCGCCAAACCCGGAACAGCGCTGAAATGAACCAGCACGATTTGAATTTTCTTCGCGATTGGCTCGTGTATCACATCGAGAACGACGACCGCCGGCTCGGTGACTGGCTGAGGGATCGTGCGCGCGACCTGGCCCGCGCCGAACAACAAAAGCAGGCTCTGGAACGGAGCGCGTAGGAGGGTTTACGCGCCCAGGTTACAGAAGAGTTTTCGCAACAAGGAACTGAAAATCGTACGGACAGCTTTCCCATCGAACATTCATTCGCATGACCATTTATCTGGTTTCATAGATTCGATCCGGCGCCAAGGGTGACGCCCAAAAGGAGGTATGCGATGAATGCGATCGGAGAAATCTTTCATCCTAGAGTAGGAGTCAAGCTGCTGGACCGGGATCACGACAACTTGTCGGGGATTCTGGGTGAGATTCAATTCCGGGCCGCTGCCGGGCTCGGCGGCGCCCGGACCGTCGAAATGGTGCGTCGGCTGGCACAGCACATGCGGCTGCACTTTGCCCTCGAAGAGGGCATGATGACGACAACCCAATATCCTGGGACAAACATCCACCACCTGCAGCACCGGTTGCTCATCGATCAGGTGAATATGCTGGCTACCCAACGCGGCCGCAATGCGCTGGAACGGAATATAGAGCTGCTGAATCTTCTAACTGCTTCGCATAGCGGTCACATCGCGCATGCGGATCTGGACTATGGTCTTTGGCTGCAGATAACCAAGCCGCACCTCGTGAATGCTGACTGAGCGGCCAAGACCGACGGTCAGCTCTCGAACGACAACTGCGCTGAGACCCACGCGGCCGCGGCAGGCTTTGGCTCGGAGGCCAGCTCGTAAATCAGCCGCTCCAGCACCAGCCGCTTGTCGGGCGGCGAAGAGCGCAGCTCGAGATCCGCACGAGCCACCAGGCGCAATGCACGCGTAAGCTCCCGGCGGCTCTTGTAACGCCGCGCCTGTCGGATCAGATCGTCGGCGGCAAACGGCGGCATGCGGAAACCCTGCCACAGCGCCTGCCAGATGGCGCGCGAATCGCGCACGTTCTTTTCCAGAATCACCAGCATCTGCCGGAAGGTCTTGGCCAACATGTAGAGATGGCCGATGGCCCCTTCCTCGCCTGCATCGGAGCTGTTGAGCAGCCCATGCAGCAACGCGAGGGCGCGCACGCGGTCGCGGGCGCTGATGGCGTCGGTCAGCTCGTAGAGCGAGCGTTGCTTGGCGCTCAGCACCATGGTCTCCACGTCGCCGAGTGTGATTTTGCCACGCCCGGTGGTGTGGAGAAGAAGCTTTTCAAGCTCCGATGCCACCAGCATCATGTCCGCGCCCAGCGCGTCCACCAGCTCGCGCGCCGCATCGGGCTCCAGCCGCGCACCGGCATCTTGCGCCGCTGCAACCGCCCAGCGCATAGCGTCTTCCTCGCTCACACGCGCCAGTTCCACCATGCCGCAGTGCTCGCCCAAAGTTTCCGTCAGCCGCTCGTAGCGGTTCTTGTCGTCGAGCTCCATGCGCCGCGAGTCCGAAGGGATGCGCAGGAAATCCGCAATGAAAAGCAGCAAGGCCTGCGGATTCGGCGACTGAAAATAGCGGCCGAGCGCCGCGAATTCGTCTTTTTTGGCGCCGCGCGTATAAAGCTGGCGTACGTTGCGCACAAAAATCACCTGAAACGGAGCCATCAGCGACGGTGTCTGCGCGCGATCCAGCACTTCGAAGATGGAAGTGTTAGCAAGGTCGAGATCGGAGAGGCAAAAATCCCTCAAGTTCTCGGGAACGAAGCCCTTCAGCACGGCTGCGCGGCAGCGGTCGAGCAGGAAGATCTCATCGCCAGCAAGCACGTAGCCAGGCCGCAGCTTCCCCGTACCAGCCTGGGCCGCCTCGATTTCCGCGACAAAGCGGCCGGCCGCGGCAAATCCCGCGCCCCAACGTGCGCCGCTCATAGGAGCGGTCTCCCAGCCGTGCGCTGCATGAGCATCGATATCATGCGGCTCCAGAATACCTTTCCTGAATTAGATACACCACTGCGGAAAACCCGGCCGAAATCAAAAAATGACCGGTAATTTGCGCTCTCTTCGCCTGGTCATCGCTTCGCCGCGGGTGGATACGAGATTTCAAACTTGCTTACCACCACGCTGTTGCCAAACGGAACCGATCCCGTCCACGCCACACCCGCGCCGCCGTAGTTGTTGGGCGCGATGGTCCCTTTGAGCGACAACGTTTCCGCGTCTACTGTGTTCGAGCCGCTTGCGGTAAAGGTGTTGCCGTCAACCGAAAGCACGATCGTCGTGTTCGGCTTGAACACTCCCGTGAGCTGTTGTTGGTCGCTCACCGGATGCCCGACGCCGTCGACGATTTGATAAAGCTGGAACATGCATTTGTCCGCAGCCTGGATGGTGCGCCAGAAGCGCAGCGAGTAGCCATTTCGTGTACGCGGATCGTACTTGATATAAATGTCGGCCTTTTGGTTGCGGGGGCTGGCCGAGTCATCCGGTGAGCCTGCGATGCCGAATCCCTGGCCGGCGGTCTTCTCCGGCGTCATCACGATCTTCACACGCATGCCACCCGCGGGCGCGTCGTCCTGATACAAAAGCTGCGCTCCCTGCGAAGCGACGCGCAATCCGTAGCCGTTAACGAAATTCTCGCCCATTGACGAGGTCCACGTTCCCAGCACTGTCCACATTCCGCTCACGTAATTCGTGTCCGGCGTCTCCACAAAATTGCGGAAGTTGAGATCGATGACCAGCGACTTGATCGCTTCGGCTTTCACGGGCTTGGCAGAAATGACCACGGTCTCCGGTCCCGGATCGCTGATGTTGTGCTTCGGCTGGACCGCGGCTTCTAGGTACTTACCTGCAAATCCGGGCAGTAGGGTGAGTTGCCGCAGTGGCACGTTGCCGCGGCTCACCGCAACCTCGCGCCGCGTGGCGCATTGCGCATCGTCGCAAACATACCAGTCGATGATCGACTCGTCCTCGCGTCCGCCGAGGTTCAAGGCATAATTCACAGCGATCTTCCCGTCGGATGGTGGACTAAGCGCGGGTTTGCGCACGAACGCCGGCGGATCGATGTACTTGGGCTCGACGTAAATATGCGACGTCACGTAGAAGCCGTTTGCGGCCTCAGCCTTTACGTTCACATATTGGGCGCGATTGGTAGCGTTTCGGCCCGTCACCGTAATGGATTTGCCGGTGTCGCCGCTCAACGCAATCAGCCTTGAAGTCGTGGACCAATGAATAGCCTGATCTGCCGCGCGCAACGGCTGAACCGAAGCCGTCAGCGATACGCCCGGCGTCCCCGTCCGAATCGATGAGTTGCCGGGCGGCTCGGTGTTGGCAAAGGGATCGGCGACTGAGCCGGCGGGACGCGCCGCGGCGCCGGGAATTGCGGCCGTCAGTCCCATACGAAAAACGTCGCTGCCGTCCTTCTCATACTTCTCGCGCACCTGCGCCGGGTCCCATTCGTCGACCTTGCCATCCGGGGTTGCCCGCAGCATGTTCCACGGGTTGAAGGCCCGCGCCTGCTCCGCGGTGATCTCGCGCGAGAGCGTAAACGTGTGCGGGCCCACGATGCTGTCGTAGATCACCACAGGTTTTCCGCTCGCGTCTTTGGTCTGGTAGGTAAGCGCGTAGGCGTTCTGCCGCACCGCCGCCTTCCACACCATCCACGCCACCGGCGATTTGGGAGTATTTACCGGCATGGTGCAGCGAATGAGCGCAACCGGATTGCGAAATCCCTTGTAGAACTCGAGGCCGTGCGAGGCCTTGAAAACCGTATTGATGAAGGCGATGCCCGAGGACGACATGACGCCGTTGCCGGTGGGAAAGTAGACTTCGGAATCTTCCCACACGCCTACCTGGCCGCCGCCGATGAAGTCGTCAGTGCCCTCAATGTACACGTGCGTGAAGTAGGAGCGCGTGGTGCGGATGAAGGTAGTGTCGAGGCGGCCGAGGAGTGCGACGTGTGAGTAAACATGCTTGTCGCCTTGGGCATCGAGCGCCACTGCCTGCGTAATGACCGGCGAGCGCATTTTCAGGTTCTTCGTCGCGTCGCCCGGATACTCGTAGTCCAGATTACAGTAGTTCACGAGCGTGAGGTTGATCATGGAGAAGCCGGTCGCATTCACCATCAGGATGTAGCCGTTGTTCGACGCGCCTTCCTTGTTGCCGCGGTCGTCGGCCAGCACCACCTTACGCCGGTCGTCGGTGAGGCCCAGCAGTGTGATGTAGTTTTTGGTGATCGTCATGCTGGCTTCGGTATCGCCGCCGCGCAGCAGATAGAGGTCGGGCTTGATGCCGATCACAGTGGGGTGGTCCGCCGTGCCGGCGGGCGCAGCCGCATAGGCAGCCTGCAGGGTTTTGAAAGCTTTCTGCGCGGGTTCGTCCTCTGCGAGGCTGCTATCGACCACGTAGTCGTAAGCGAAATGCGTGGTATCGAAGGGCTGGCCCGTGTAGCCGTTGTACGGTGCGCCGCGCATGTTGTCCTGCGCACGGGCAGCCGATCCAGCCGTCATCGTCATCAAAATAACTGCCGAGAAATTTCCCCAGCGCATCCGCATTGCCAGCCTCCGTTGTGTAGTTTGACCACCCGGCGGGAACGATAGATGGGCGGCACTGCGGGTGTCAACGCAAAATCGCGCGCAATGAGGACCGGATCTCAAAGCCCTTCGAGAATATCGGCGACAAGCTGCCGCGCAAACTCGCGCGAAAGGCGCTGAACGGCAGCCGGATCTTCCTGGATGAACGTGGGCAGGTCGGTGGTGGATTGGTATTGCTCGCGGTAGACGTAGTTTTTGTTCTCGTAGAGCACGCGGCCGTCATGGGTGGTGAGCGTGACCGAGGCCACGACGGTGATGACGAAGCTCGACGATTGCTGCGTGGCCGCGTTGTAGGTGAGCGGGGCAACGGTCTGCTTCAGAATTGTCCCGTGCAGTACCGCGTCGGCATCGGCGCCCGTATCCGTCGTCACGCGGAAGCGCGTGCGCGTCATAAACTCGCGCACTACCGCTTCCGTCATTGCCGTTTCCGTGCCGTTAGACTCGGTGTGTGTGGCGAATACCGGTACAGCAAGAGTCTTCACATCGGGAGGCAGATGCGTGGCCGCGCCCAGCGTGTGATAGCCGCAGCCGCTCATGCAGGCGATAACCAACGCAACTGTGGCGGCCGTGAGTGAACGCATGAGGCCATTCTATCGTGCGGGATTCATTGTCACACCCACGCCGTGGCCAGTTTGCCCAACCCCGGCGTGGGAAGCTGCAACCCGTCTGCGCGGCCGGCAAAGTAGCGTGCATTCAATTGCGCGGAATCCAACTGTTCGAAGCGCCGAAAACCGGCGCGCACAAATTCGGCGTCAAGCGTCTCCGGCGTAAAGAAAAGCTGGAACGGCTCTCCGGCTTTGGCTACGCGCCGGGCCAGGGCGTTGAATGCCATGCGGCGCAACGGGCCTAGCGATTGCGGCGAGAGTCCATAGTCGAAGCTGACGGCCGTTCCCGCGGGCAGCCCGGCAATGGTTTCGAGCGTCGAGCGGAAGGCTTCGAGCGTGAGGTAAGGCACAACGCCCAGCCACGCGAAAAACGCGGGTTTCGCGGTGTCGAATCCGGCCTGCGCAAGGCCCTCGGCCAGTGTCTTGTGTTCAAAATCGAGGGGGACGAAGGTCAGATTTGCCGGCTCCGCAATCCCTGCTTCGGCCAGGAGCCTGCGTTTCCACGCCTGGGTTGCGGGGAAGTCGACTTCGAAGACGCGCAGTTCGGGGAACGGGTTGCGGTACGCGAAGGTGTCCAGGCCCGCGCCTAGAATCACATACTGATCGACTCTCTGCGCAACCGATTCGGCCAGACGGTCTTCGGCGTAGCGGCTGCGCGCGGCCATAAAGGCGCGAAAGGCACGCGCCATGCGGCTCGATTCGCGGGAGCGGTCCAAGTTGAAATGCGCCCCCAGCAACGGTACGGCAATGGGATCGTCGAGAACGCGGGGCTGGTCGAGAACCTGGTGAACGGCGCGACGGAGGGCCACGCGAAGGGCAGTTTTGCTGGCGCGGCCAGTTTCCATGGGCTCAGTGTACATGGGGCGGAATCCGCAGCCGAGGGCAGCGCCCGACGCGTATGCTGATTGCCAGGAGCCGGACATTGAACTGGACATTGAACTGGACCGGGAGTTGGATTTGCTGGGCGCTGCTTTCTGCTATATTTGCCGCCGCCACGGCGCTTTTGGCCAAGGTGGGTGTGGAGCACGTTGACTCGAACCTGGCCACCGCGCTGCGCACCACCGTGGTGCTTGTCTTTGCCTGGGGTATTGCGCTGGCGCTAGGCAAACACGGCGAGTTGCGCTCGCTCGATCGCCGCACCCTGCTTTTTCTTGCGCTCTCGGGAATCGCCA
>Ga0187847_10002123_pt1 | contig 16526 bp, 17 predicted proteins | sample June2016WEW_4_10_FD_132458 | JGI IMG/M metagenome (GOLD analysis project Ga0187847, IMG submission 132458) | Peatland microbial communities from SPRUCE experiment site at the Marcell Experimental Forest, Minnesota, USA - June2016WEW_4_10 | ecosystem: Environmental > Terrestrial > Soil >...
CACGGGCCTTTCATGGCTCTGTTACTTCCGCGCCTTGCAGTTGGGGCCGGCTTCGCGCGTGGCGCCGCTCGACAAGCTCAGCGTTCCGCTTGTGATGCTGTTTGCGTGGCTGCTGCTCGGTGAGAAACTCAACACGACCGCGCTCGTGGGCGGACTGCTGATCACCGCCGGGGCTGTCGTAATGGTGCTTGCGTGAAAGGAACAGGGAACAGGGAACAGGGAACAGGGAACAAAAAAACAGCTTTCAGCAATTCCCAGCAGAAACCGAGAGCTGAGAACTCTGAACTGTGAACTGAGAAGGGTGAACTGAGAACTGCTCTCCTATACTGGAACCAATGACGGCGAGTTCAACAAGCGCGACTTCTAAAGGTGGACTGGGAACGCGTGTGCCCGCGCGGCGCATCGTGCTTACCGGCTTTATGGGCTCGGGCAAGAGCACCGTGGGCCCGCTCCTGGCCGAGCGTCTGGGTTGGAGGTTCGTGGATGCGGACGACGTGATCGCGGCCGAGGCCGGCTGCGCCATTCCAGAGATCTTCGCGCGCGAGGGCGAGGCTGCGTTTCGCGAGCGGGAGCGGGTCACCATCGCACGCCTTGCTGGCGAAGACGCGTTGGTGTTGGCGCTGGGCGGCGGCGCCATTGAAGATACCGCGACGCGCGAGTCACTGGTCAGCTCCCCGGAAACGCTGCTGGTTCATCTCGAGGTGGAGTTGGCCACCACGCTCGAGCGCTGCCGAGGCACCGAACATCTGCGGCCCGTCCTGGCTGACCAGGCAAACCTGGCCGTCCGCTACCAGCGGCGTTTGCCGCTTTACCGTGCGGCGCACCTATCGGTCGCTGCGGATACCCTGACGCCGGAGCAGGTAGCGGAGGCAATCGTCGATGCGGCTAGGGCGCCTAAAAAATCGCGCAAGGAGGATTGATGCATAGCAAGCAAGTCTCGAAGCAAATGGGCGAGATCGGCATCGTGCCGTGCGCGCGTGTGAAGAACCCGGACCATGTGCTTTTTGCAGCGGAGGCTTTGCGCGCGGCGGGGATTCCGGTGCTCGAGGTGCCGTTAACCGTGCCCAGGGCGGCGGAGGCGATCGAGGAAGTGGCCAAACGCTTTCCCGACATGATCGTCGGCGCCGGAAGTGTGCTGGATGAGGCGTCGGCGCAGCGTTGCATCGACGCCGGGGCGCGCTTTATCACCAGTCCAGGACTGGTTCTGCGCGTAGCCGCCTGCGCCAAACAGGCCGACGTATGCTCTATTCCAGGAGCGCTGACGCCCTCTGAGGTGATTGCCGCGTGGCAGGCGGGCGCCGACTTTGTGAAGATCTTTCCCGCGTCCACGGCGGGCGGGCCGCACTATATTCGCGCCCTGGAAGTGCCCCTGCCGCAGATTCCCTTGATCGTGACCGGCGGCGTCAATCAGCTCACAGCGTTCGATTACATTCTTGCCGGGGCCAGAGCCATCGGCGTGGGCGGTGAGCTGCTGCCCAACGATGCTTTGCAAAACCGCCAAGCTGACCGCATCCACGAGCTAGCACGCCGCTTCCTCATCATGGTCAAAGAAGCCCGCGCCCAGCGCAACGGCTAGTAAGCGGCCACCGGCCGCCTATTCTATCGTTAACTCTTATGGACGACCTCGAACGAATATCCGTCCGGGTCAAACACATCGGCAGCGTAGTATCCCGGATAGTATTCCACTCGTGCCCGTGGCGAAATATTGTCTCTGGCGCCTGCGGATATTGCAGCCCTGTAGAATTCATCCACCTGGCCATTATTTTCGGCCTTGAATCCCCAGTGAATGGACTCTGGATTGGGCTTCCCCTGCTTGAGCCATAAGCACGCCCTTTTGCCATCGCCAAATCCCCACAGATCGGGATGACCGCCTTCGCCCTTGTATGGCAGGAAAAATTTGATATGTAGAGGCTTCAAAGCTGCTTCATAGAACGTCAACGAACGTTCGACATTGCTGACAGTCAGAATGATGTGGTCGAGCACTGTTTTCTCCTTCAAATCGCAGAGGGTGCAACGGCCTCTTCCCTAATTGGATAGCGCATGAATTGCTCTGGATTCAGCAATAAGACCGAGGCACATTGCTTCCACGGGTCTCAAAATGGAGACCACGGGGCACCCTTGCCGTGGAGATGTTAACCCCTGAGATCCGATCCACCGGGCCGGTGCGGCTTTTCTAATCGAACATGTTCAAAAAAATCTTGACTCCTTGATAGGATTCGCGCATCCTAAATTTGAACACGTTCAATAATCCGCAGTGGCGGATAAGCGAACGCGGCGGAAGGGCGCAGCGGCGCGAGCACAACCCCGCCGGAGGAGATGGGTTATGGTGCATTGGCTGAAGCGGCATCCAGTTCCAGTGACAGCGTTCTTCCGGCATGCGTTGGTGCTGACCTACGCTTTTCCACCGGAGGTGTTGGCGCCTCTGCTGCCAGAGGGGCTGGTCCTCGATACCTGGCGCGGGCAGGGCTTTCTGGCGATTGCGCTGGTTCAGACGGAACAGATGCGGCCGAGCTTTCTTCCCGCTGCGATGGGACGCAAGTTCTTTTTGAACGGGTACCGGATCTTTGCGCGGTTAATCTCCAGTCCGTCGCTACGTGGGCTGCGGATCCTGCGTAGCGACACGGACCGGCGGCTGATGGTGAGCGCAGGAAATCTGCTGACGCACTACAACTACTCGCTGTGCAAGGCGGAACTGGGGGTGGGGGGCGGCGAAATCAGGTGGACGGTGAGAACGCCGCGTGGCGATGCAGACCTGGACGTGATTGCGCGCAGGTTGGGCCACAATGCGGCGTTGCCCGCGGGTTCGCCGTTCCAATCGATGGAGGAGGCGCGGCGTTTTGCGGGGCCGCTGCCGTACACATTCGACAGTGAGAAAGAGGCGGGCTCGATCATTGCGATTCGCGCCGTGCGGCAGCAGTGGAATCCGATGCCGGTGGAAGTGGAAGTGCTGCGGTGCACATTTCTCGAGAGGCAACCGTTTTTGAGCGCCCGTCCAGTGCTGGCGAATGCATTCTATGTGCATGACGTGGACTACAAATGGCTGCAGGGCAGGAGGGTGGCATGAATACAATTTTGGCGAAACCGGTGCGCGGCCCCTTTCAAGGTGTCGCGCAGATTCTCCACTTCAACTGGCGGATGTACCTGACGACGATGGTGGCAGTGGGAGTGGCCCTGGCTGCGTGGCCACTACTGCCAGTGTCGGGTCACGTGTTCGTATCCATTGCGGTGACGTCGGCATTGTTCTGGATCGTTGCGTCGTTGGCAGTGTCGCACTACGTGTACGACATGTTTCCACTCTACGACCTGCACTGGATGCAGCGAGCGCTTGCAGCCGCGCCGCGGCGGTGGATCAATATTCATGCGGGTTGGGACGAGACCAGTGGATTGCTGCAGGCGATTTTCCCGGATGCTGTGGGCGAGGCCGTGGATCTCTTCGATCCGCGTGTGATGACGGAGTCTTCGATCCGGCAGGCGCGCAGAGCGAGCCGGCTGGCAATTCCCACTACGCGGGCGAGATTCGACGCGCTGCCCTTCGAGAACGGGACCGTGGACACGGCCTTCGTGATTTTTGCAGCACATGAACTACGCCGCCGCGACCAGCGCCTGAAGTTCTTCGCTGAAGTTGCGCGCCTGCTGACTTCAGGCGGCGAGTGCCTGGTGATGGAACACGCGCGGGATGGGTGGAACTTCCTCGCATTCGGGCCGGGGTTTCTGCACTTCTTTTCTCAACGTGAGTGGAGGCAAGTGGCGCACCAGGCAGGCCTCGATGTCGAGCGTGAGTTTGCGATGACACGGTTTGTGCATGTCTTCATTCTGAGGAGGGCGCGATGACGGTAGCACTGCATTTGCGCATTGTTGGAGCATTGCTCGTGGTGCTAGGGCTGAGCCACGTGTTCTTCAACCGCTTTTTCGGGTGGCAGCGGGAGCTTGCCACAGTCTCCCTGCTCACGCGCAAGGTTTTCTTCGTGCACACGTTTTTCATCGGGCTGGGACTCGTGTTGATCGGGGCGGGGTCGTTCTTTTTGGCGAGCCAGCTGCTAGAGCCGAGCGCGCTGAGTCGCGCCATTCTCGCTGCGATGGTGGTCTTTTGGCTGTGCCGCATGCTGGCGCAATGGTTCGCCTACGACGCGGCGATCTGGCGCGGCGACGCATTCCGCACTGCTATGCACGTCGTGTTTTCGGCATTGTGGATCTACGTGACCGCAACCTATGGGGCGGCGCTGATGGGAGTCTGGGCGAGACCGTAGGCCGCTGATGCGAGCCGTAGCCAGTTCATGTTCGACGCGTGCGCAGAGGCGTGTTTTAAGAAAAGTGCTCCCAGCCCTGTGGCGTAAGCACCTGTGCACCGTGCGCCCCGCCTTCCGTATTGAAGAGCGCGGCCGCCGGCCGGCCTCTACGCGCGCGCATCATGCGGCCAATGCGCGTGACGGGAACGCCGGCAATGCGGCGCGGTACGCGCGCGGCTGGCGGCGCGGTGAACAGCAGTTCGTAATCTTCGCCGCCGTGGAGTGCCTGCTCTATGGTTGCGTCCGAATGAATCGGTAACGCCGCCGCATCGACTTCCGCGGCAACGTGAGACTCCTCGCATAAGTGGTTCAGATCGGTCGACAGTCCGTCGCTCAAGTCGATGGCGGCGCTGGCGAGGCCGCGTTGCGCCAGCCACTGGCCCTGCGCGACGCGCGGCTGCGGAAAGAGATGCGGCGCGAGCAGGGTCTGAAGTTTGGCGGGAATGCGCGGCGGGGTGAAATGTGCCGAGCCAGATTTATCCCTGCGCGCTCCCGGTCCGCCTTCAGCCCATTGCGCAAGCCGGGCGAGTGCCGCGGCAGCGCCGCCCAGTGTGCCGGTAACGTAAAGCAGGTCGTCGGGCCGCGCGCCTGAGCGGAGCAGTGCTTTGCCACGCCGCACCGCGCCGGTGAGAACGATGTCGGCCACGGCGACGGACGATTCCGCGAGATCGCCGCCGGCCAGCGGCGTTTGAAACTCGCGGGCCAGCGCAAAAAATCCATCCAAAAATCGCTCCATCCAGGGCCCGCGCCCTTTTGCGTTTTGGACGAGAGTTTTGGGCAAGCCGAGCGACAAAAACGCCGCCACCGGCCGTGCGCCCATGGCCGCGAGATCGCTCAAGCCACGTGCCAGGGTGCGGTGGCCGATGGACTCGGGCGGGTGCCACGCGAGCCGAAAGTGCTGGCCCTCAACGGCTAGGTCGGTGGTCACTGCCAGTTCCTCGCCGGGTCCAATCCGCAGTAAGGCGCAGTCGTCGCCGATGCCGAGCCTCAACCCGTTATGGGAAAATTGGCGGCCGCGCGCAGATTGCGCTGCCCGTGCGCGAATCTGCTTGAGTGAGGCCAGTTCGCCGGGCGTTCCGCTAAGGGAGTGCATGTTTTGAGAATAGGCTATGGAACCAACGGATTGCGGGACTGCTGAACTAAGGGACTAAGGACCGCAGGACCAAGGGTTGCCGGACGGAGAGTGCACCATTGCAGGACAGGGACGAACTCCGCTGTCAGGACGTTTTCTATTGATTAGGAAAAATTTATGGGAAAAATAGGCAGCCGGCAGAGCAGCGGCCGACGTATTACTTTAGTTGCTTCACAACTGCTCTCTTTTCGTTGACCCTGCTGGGCGGCTCTGCTAACGTTTAGTAACGTTCTCGCATCTGCCCTATGAGTATGTGATTTCTTTGAGTGTGTGCATGGGGCAGGAAGGTTTCAGACGGGCAGAAATGCCCGTATGCTATTCTCCCCCGAATTCCATTGCTTTGTGACCGGTGGGCCGCCGGGGATTGAAGGCGCGATGTTACGCAGACGCTATTACATACTTTTTGTTGCTCGCGATGAGGACGGCCAACTGCGGAGAATTCCGCTTCCGCTGGGATATGCATACGGGTTCGTGCTGGCTGCGATAGTTGGCGCGTTCACCATTGTGGGCCTGGCCGGTTCCTACACGCGCATGCTGCTGAAAACCGAGAGCTACAACCAGGTTCGTGCGGAGCGCGAGACCCTGCGTCAGAATTACCAGCGCATGGAGCAGATTGCGCACAATCGCAGTGTGCAAGTCGCGTCGCTGGGAGCGCTGGCGAACGAGGTGACAGCGCTCTACGGATTGCGCCAAAACCGGATGAATGCGGCCAAGCCTGCCACATCGGAGAGCGCCCAGGCTCCGGCTCCGGCCAGCATCGCGCAAGCCGACGACATCAGCCAGCAGCAAATCACCAACTCCATCGACGCGTTCTACGTTCTACGCAATGAGGCGCTTTCCGGTCAGATCTCGCGGGCCCTGGAGAGCGGATTGACATCCAACTTTGCGGGCGATTGGTCGGAGCTGGCCGACTCGCCGTCGATGTGGCCGTTGGAAGGCCGCGTGGCATCGAGCTTCGGCGAGCGCGTGGACCCGATCAACGGCGAGGGCGCGTTCCACTCCGGTGTGGACATCGACGCCCCTTATGGAACTCCGATACGGGCAGCGGGCGACGGCGATGTGACTGGCGCCGGGATGGCCGGGGGATATGGACGCGAAGTGGTGCTGAACCACGGCCACGATGTGCGTACGCTGTATGGGCATCTCTCCGCGATCGCGGTAGTTCCCGGCCAGCATGTGACGCGCGGAGAGGTAATCGGCTATGTGGGCCAGACAGGACGGGCCACTGGGCCGCACTTGCACTACGAGGTGCGCGTGCACAACGTGCCCGTGAACCCGCACAAGTATCTGCGCCTGACTTACCAGCAGGCCGCGAACCTCGATCCGGAACCATCGACTAGCCAATAAGGAAATTTCAGAGAAACAAAAAAGCTCCCGGCTAACGGGAGCTTTTTATGGGCATCGCACGGAGAAACGCAACGCACCCACCCTGCGCAACGCCAGTCTGCCGGATGCGACGGCGCTCTAGCGCCGCACGGTGCATTGATTGAGCGCCATGTTGAAGACGCCGGTTCCCACCACTTCCATGTCGAGCCGCGACGGAATAGGGAAGCTGTCGATGGTCTGGTACTCGACGGCCACGTGCATTTCCATGATGGGCGCCGACGCGTCGCCGGCCTTCTGGATATAGGCTACGAAGTGCTCTACCAGCAATCCCTGCGGCGTGGCCTTGTAGGCCGGCTCGAACTTGACCGACGTGCCGCCCGTGACCACGTCGTAGTGTTCCAGAAGTAGATCGTTGGAGAAGGTCTCCGTCACCGAAGTGCCGTTTGCATCTGCATGGAGGGTGAAAGAGGAGGGCGAATGCGTCACCGTCAATCCGCTTGAATTGTTCGGGACGACGGAGCCATCTACGAACGGTGTCCAGAACTGGATGAAGCCCCCCAACGCCTGCTGGCTTGCGCTATGCAACTGGTCGAGCATGGTGGTCTGGTCGGAGGTGAAGGTGCCGGACGGCGGAGTCCAATCCAATGTGGCGGAAGCGTCTTTGAGATTCGCATGGAACACCATCGCAACCTGCTTGAGCAGGACCACTCGCGGGTCATTGCTGCTGATGGTGACGCTGGGGTTTGCTTTCACGAATGTGCTAAGCCAATCCGGATTGACCGTGCAATCGAAACCGGTCAGTCCCGTTTTCGCGGTCGAGTAGTAGAGGGTCCTGGCCTTGTTCAGCAGGGCATTGTCGGCGGCCTGGTCCTGCGCTGAGCGGGTTGCAGGCGCGGCCTGGGCCAGACCGGCCATTGGGGCAACGCAGAGCGTGGCCAGGCAGACCGTGCCGACGACGGCAAAAAAAACTCCCTGCGGTTTAAACGAGAACTTGCGCATCACGGATCCTGCTTTCTGAAGGATGCTGATATTGTCCCCCCGCCGCGCGCGAATCGCAACAACTTTGCATGCGTACCGCGCGTGATATGGTGGGCTCGGGCTGGTTTCCAGGGAGGATCAGGGTGCGTTGTTCTTTCGCGAGCGTTGCGGTTCTTGTCGCGCTGGCCGCATCGGCCATGGCGCAGTCGAGCGCCAGCCAGAGTCGTGCAGGAGTTGATACGGCGTCTGCCCGCGCCGGCGTGGAGACGGCGATTGCTCGCGCTCAGCATCTGCGGCACGGCATCAATGCTTCCGAGTGGTTCGCGCAGTGGGGAGAGTATTCGGCGGCGCACACCGATCGTTACACCGACGCGCAGGACATCGCCTTGATGGCCCGGCTCGGCTTCGATCACGTGCGACTGAGCATCGACGCGGCGGCGTTGGAGCAGTCGTTCACGAATTTAGCAGAGAGCAGTTCGGGGGCGAATGCAGACTTCCTCGTCCGCCTCGATCGCGCCGTGGACACGATCCTTTCGAACGGCCTCGCGGTTGAGATCGACCTGCACCCCAGCGACGAGTACAAGAAGCAATTGCGCAGCGGCGATTCTCAGGTGGATCGCTTCATCGCGCTTTGGCGCAAGCTGGCCGCGCACTACGCCAATCGCGATCCCGAGCGCGTGTTTTTCGAGATCCTTAACGAGCCGGAGATCGACGATGCACACCGCTGGGGGGCAATCCAGGCGCGCGTCGCTGCGGCCATTCGCCAGGTAGATCCGCGCCACACGCTCATCGCCACCGGCGCGAACTATTCGAGCCTGCGCGACCTGCTCCGGCTCGAGCCGCTCGCCGACGGCAACGTGATCTACACCTTCCACTTCTACGATCCGCACGAGTTCACGCACCAGGGCGCGAATTGGGGCGTGGCATGGTGGAGCAAAACACATTCCATTCCTTATCCCGCTCCTTTTCCCCCGACGCCTGCCACGATGCAGAAGTCTTTGCAGGAGCTTCCGGACCCGGTCGACCGCTCGGAGCTCGAGAACTATTTTCTCGATGCGTGGGATGCGCGGCACATTCAGGCGCTTATCGACGAGGCGGCCGATTGGGCGCATACGCATCATGTGCCGCTCGTCTGCAACGAGTTCGGCGCCTACCGCGGCTACTCCGACCCGGCCTCGCGCGCCAACTGGATCCGCGATACGCGCATTGCGCTCGAAGCCGACGGAATCGGCTGGGCCATGTGGGACTACCGCGGCGGCTTCGGCGTGGTGACCAAGCAGGACGGCCAGCCCGCACAGGTGGATGAGTCAGTGGTGAAGGCGCTCGGGCTCAGCGCTAAATAGGGATTTTTACGGATCGTGGGAAGGGTGTTGGGCGCCCCACCCTCGCGGCTTTTTGTTTTTGCCGCCAGGCGAGGTAGCAAGTCAGTCGCGTCTCCAAATCCAGCCCAGATCCGCGCCCGACTTTGTGCTTGCCGACACACACCGGGTACGAGGAGATCGCTTAAACTCGAAAAAACGCCTTTATATCTGGATTCTCACTTGAATGGCCTTCCATTGAAGAACACGTCTCTTTTGAGCGGCGATGAAGCGGTCGCTCTTGCCGCACTCGATGCGGGAGTCACACTCGGCACCGGATATCCCGGCACACCCGCGACAGAAATCCTGGAAACCTTTGCGGCCCTGGGCGGAAAAGCGCAATGGGCGCCCAATGAAAAGGTGGCGCTTGAGGTTGCGGCCGGTGTGGCCTTTGCGGGCGCGCGGGCGCTGGTCACCATGAAGCATGTTGGCCTGAACGTGGCTGCCGATCCACTGTTCACGCTCGCTTACATTCGCCTGGATGGCGCGCTGGTAGTGGTTTCGGCCGACGATCCCGGAATGGCTTCGAGCCAAAACGAGCAGGACAACCGGCGCTACGCAGTGGCCGCAGGCGTGCCCATGCTCGAACCCTCCGACTCGCAGGAAGCCTACGAGTTTGCTTTGCGAGCCATTGAAATCTCCGAGCGCTGGCAAATTCCCATGTTGCTGCGCATCACCACGCGGGTCTGCCATTCCAAGTCCATTGTCCGCCGGGGAACGCGCTCGATCACGCCGCCGCGCCCGCCGCATTTTGAGCACGACTTCAGCTCCCGCGTGATGATTCCGGCCTATGCGCGCCCTGCGCATGCGCGGTTGCACAAGACTCTCGCCGCCATCGCCGCATGGAACGAAACGAGGGGCCGAACGAGTTAATTCCAGGCTCACCGGATCTGGGAATCATTACCTCGGGGATCGCGTATCAACACGTGCGCGAGGCCATGCCGGAAGCAAGAGTTCTCAAACTGGGAATGACCTATTCTCTGCCCGTCGAGCGCATGCGCGCCTTTGCCGCCGGCGTGGATCTCTGCGTCGTCATCGAAGAAGGCGACCCGTATCTGGTGGAAGACGCGCGCACGGCCGGCATCGCGGTCGAGGACAAGCCCGAGATCTTCCGCTTCGGCGAATTGAACAGCCGCCGCGTGCGCCGCATTCTTGAGGGCGATGTGTCGCCGGAGCCGAAGAAAGCCCCCGGCAAGCCTCCGGCGCTTTGCCCCGGCTGTCCGCATCGCAACGTCTACAAGGCTTTCAAAAATCTCAACTGCATCGTCGCCGGCGACATGGGCTGCTACTCGCTGGGAGTGTTGCCGCCCTTCGAGGCCATGGATACGTTGGTCTGCATGGGTGGGGCCATCGGCGTGGGACTTGGACTGCGCCACGCGTTGCCGCCCGAAGAAGCGCGGCGCGTGGTGAGCGTGCTCGGCGACAGCACCTTCGTGCACAGCGGCATCACCGGTCTCGTGGAGATGATCTGCAACCCGCCGGCCACGGGCCACGTGCTCTTGATTCTCGACAATGGCACCACCGCCATGACGGGCCTGCCGGAGCATCCCGGTACCGGGCGCACGCTCGATCACACGAAAACCGGAAAGGTGATCTTCGAAGACCTGGCACGCGCGCTGGGTGTGTGCAATGTTCATGTCGTCGATCCCGCGCAAAACCCAGCCGAATTCGAGCGACTGATTCAGGAGTGCCTCGCCTGTCCCGAGTTGTCGGTCGTGGTGGCGCGCAGGAACTGTCTGCTCGCCGCCCGGTCAATTCGCGAGTATGAGGGTCGCGAACACGAGAGCCGCGAATGCACCCCAATCCGCGAATGCACTCCAATCGAGGAAACGCCATGATCAGCAAGACCACCAATGTCGTGATCGCGGACTCGGCGGCCAGGGCGTGATCAAAGCTTCGGATATTCTTGCCGACGCGGCCTTCTCGACCGGCATCGACGTAAAGAAGAGCGAGATTCACGGCATGAGCCAGCGTGACGGTTCGGTTTCGAGCGACGTGCGCTTCGGCGAGCGCGTCTTCAGCCCCATGGTTGCCGAAGGCGAGGCGGATTTTCTCGTCGTCATCGCGGCCGACCAGATCGAAGTGAACCGCGCAGCGCTCGCTCAAATTCAAAACTCACTCGGCGGTTTTGAGCAGGCGTTTCTGGAGTCGAGCAAGAGCTGACTTGATTCGGCGCCGTTGGAGGTGTGGCGGGTTCGGCACAGCTGAAGCCATGTCCTGAATCAAGACTCCGGAGTGCTAGGCGCTTTTTACGGTGGTGACAAGCCGCTCGGCCACGGCTTCAACAATCTGCTCGTGCACTTCGTCGATCGTGAGGTCGCCCTCGATGAGTACGACGCGCTCGCGCTCGCGGGCGGCAATCTCGTGGTACTTCTCCCACACGCGGCGGAAGAATGCGTCTTTTTCTTGCTCGAAGCGGCCTTCGCTCGATCCGGTTTCGGCCTCCACGCGGTCATTGCGGCGGCGCGCGCGGGCGAGCGATGCTTCAAAGCCCGGCAGCAGCAGGAGCGTGAGGTTGGGTTCGAGGCCGCCGCAAACAATGCGGTGCATGCGGAGCACAATTTCAGATCCGAGTTCGCGGCCCCCGCCCTGATAGGCTTCGGTTGAATCGGTGAAGCGGTCGCAGACCACGATGCGTCCGGCGTCGAGTGCAGGCTCGATCACTTCGGCGATGGCCTGGGCGCGGTCGGCAAACATGAGCGCCATCTCGGCCATGGGCGCTACGCGGACCGAGCGGGAATCAAGCAGGATCTGGCGGATGCGGTCTCCGGTGGATGTGCCTCCGGGTTGGCGCAGCAAAACCGGCTCCTGCCCGCGCCGCGAGAGCCATGCCGCCAAGCGCTTGATCTGCGTGGTCTTGCCCGACCCGTCGAGGCCTTCGAGCGTAATAAAAACACCGCGCGGCATGGGCTGAGTCTACCATTCCAGCCGGCATCGGGACGGTTTCAAAAACGATTGCGTCGTTCCGGGATGAGAACTCCGTCCTCAAGCCATCGATTACTGACAACTCTGTTCGATTTGTGTTACAAGAGGTTGAATTCCTCAAAATTTTGGGGACGCAAGTCTGCAGAGGCCCGCGCCCCTGCTGGAGTGAAACATGAACGTTCGGACTACGCTCAGGCTGGCTCTTTGCGTCCTTCTGCTGGGCGCTCCTTCTGCAACTCGGCTCACTGCGCAATACCTTACCCTGGAGGGCCAGACCGGCGGATTTCTGACGCCGACCGCGTACGTGGTCTATACGGATAAGGACCACCCTTTTTCGCATCCGGCCATCGGCTTCCATTTCATCGATGCTTCGACGGTCATCGGTAATATTGAAACCTTCAGCATCACCGAGGGCTTTGCCAACCGCGCGGAAGTCGGCTACACGCGCAGCGTTCATCAGTTCGGAGACCAGCCCACCACAACGGCCACACCGCTCGGTCTCAGCAACCTGTGGAACTACTCCGGCATGAACGTCTTCCACGGCAAGGTCGTCGCTTTCAGAGACGGGCAGTTCGGGGCGTGGATGCCGGGTATTGCGGTCGGCGGCCTGCTCCGTACCAACGATTTTTTTGTCTCGGGCGCGGCCGCCAAGACGCTGACGGGAGCGAACAAGTCGTACACCAACGGCGACGTCTACATCGCCGTCACCAAGACCTGGGCCAAACCTCCTGTACCGTTCCTGCTGAACCTGGGCTGGAAGGTCACCGATGCTACCATCTTCGGCATCGGCGGCCAGAGCACTCGTTTTGGCGGGCGCTTCTTCGGCGGATTGGGCATTCCGCTGCCCCTCGGTCATGGCATCGTCGCGGTGCCCTCGGCGGGATTCACGCAGGAGCCCAAGACTTCTGTGAATCTGAACACCCTGCTGAACGCGGCGCTCTATCAGTGCGAGGCTTTACTCGCCTGCAATCCTGCGTCGTACCCGCTGATGAGCGCCCATATCCCCACAACGCTGGATTATGCCGTGCGCGTGACGCAGAAGGACAAGCCGCACTTCTCGTTTGACATTGGCGTGGGACAGGTGGCCGGGAACATCGGGTCCATCTATGTTCCGAACCCCTTTTTCAATCCAACCAACCCCGCGTTTGGGCCACCGGTTGTGACCACGCCGGTGAACCTGCAGGCACGGAGCGTGGTCGGCTTGGGGCTTAGCTACAGGTACTAAAGAGAATGAGTCGGCGAGTCAGCTTATGAGCGTTGGCGCACAAGTTGAGGTGTTGGCTGGCGTCCGGATTGGGATCGCTATAACCCGCTTTGATTCAGCACCTTCGTTGGAAAATACGGTACTTCCGTGCAACTTCTCTCTGTGTGAGGGGTTCCAACTGACATAGACTGGATGCGCCTTCAAACTTGAGGCGCAGCTTTTTTTGAAATCACAGGAGGAATCCCCCCATGCAAGTTTTCCGTTGGCTGCGCGCGAAATCCGTACGCGCCATGCTATTTGCGTTTTTTCTTTGCGTGATCCCCGCGTCTTCCTGGGCGGGAGTTTTCGTCAGCGTCGGGTTCGCTCCTCCGGTGCTGCCGGTGTATGTGCAGCCGCCCTGCCCGCAACCCGGCTGGATGTGGACGCCGGGCTACTGGGCATACGGTCCTGACGGCTACTACTGGGTACCAGGCACGTGGGTACCTGCACCCTATGAGGGCGCGTTGTGGACGCCTCCCTATTGGGGTTGGTCGGGCGGCCTCTTTGTCTTCCATGGCGGCTACTGGGGACCACACGTCGGCTATTACGGCGGCGTGAACTACGGGTTCGGCTACATGGGCATAGGCTTCGCGGGCGGCGCGTGGCACGGCCACGAGTTTGCCTATAACACCGCGGTGGTGAACGTGAACAGGACCGTCATTCACAACACCTATATCGACAGAACCATCGTGCGCAACAACACCATCGTGAACGACAGGCACGTGGCCTTCAGCGGGGGTCCAGGTGGCATCGACCATCGGCCGACCCCGCAGGAGAATTCCTTCGCGCACGAGCAGCACATGGCGCCCACGTCATTCCAGACGCAGCACGAAGGCGCTGCTCGCACCAACACCAATGCCTACGCCAGCCACAACGGCGGACATCCGCAGAACGTGGCTATGGCCCGTCCGATGGGTGGAAATGAACACCCATCCAATAACAATCCCCACGCGAACAATATGACGCCGAATGGCGGGCATGGAAACATGATGCCGAATAGCGGGCACGGAAACCAGCCAGGAAACCCGAGTGGCGGCAACAACTCCTACCGGCCGAACCAGAGCAATCCGCAGATGCACGAGCAGAATCAGGTGCACCAGGCTCCGCAGCAGCCGATGCACGAGCAGAATCAGATGCATCAGCCTCCGCCACAACAGTCGCACCAGCCGCCGCCGCAGCAGCACGAGTCGCACCCGGCGCCCCAGCCGCAGCACCAGTCGCCTCCGCCGCACAACAATGAACACGGACACCGTTAATCGGAAGGTTTGATCTGCAAACAAAAGGCCCACGGAATCACGTGGGCCTTTTTGCTGGCTACAACAACTCCGCGGCCGCTCTCATCACGCACCGCGCAGCACATTGGTGGCGTGCATCCACTCGCGCAACTTGCGCTGCGCCGGCTTTTCAATAAAGTACAGCGCAAAAACCGCCATCGCGATCAACAGCACGTAGCTGATCCAGGGATCGAAGCGGCTCAAGTGGAGCAAGTCGAGCACGTGCGAGCCGTGAACGATGTTCCACAGGTTGAAGTGCAGCAGGTAAAGGCAGTAGCTTGCTTCGCCTACAAATACCAGGGGCCGCACCCCAAGCGCGTGAGCCAGAAAATTCTCCCCGGCCAGTCCCAGAATGATGAAGGCAAAGAGCGGCATCAGCAGGCCGTCGTGGATAATGGCGTAGGGAACCAGCGGCCCCAGGCTCAGGATGGCATAGATTCCGCCGAAACCGATCAGGCCCATCCACAGGCGCACGTGGCTCGCGCGCGGAATCATCGCATTCAGGTTGGCCAGCATCACACCGAACACAAAGCTGAAAACGTGCGCATAGGTCGTGTATTTGAGCGCCCACAGCCACGGCCCGTAGCTCCAGCGATCAGGATGCGCGATGCCATCGGGGTTAAAGGCCATGTAGAGCGCGCCTGGTACCAGTCCCAGGATCCATACACCGGCCATCTTGGCGAGATACGGCGGCATGCGCTCTGGTTTTTTTGAGCGCGCCAGCCAGGGAAAGATCATGTAGTAAAAGGCCTCCGCCGACATGGTCCATGCCGGTGTGTTCAGAAAGGTAGCTACGGCCGGAATCCAGCCCTGCAGCAGCAACGGAGTCAGCACCACGCCCGTCCAGAACATGGCGTGGGTATGGGTCTGATATTCCTTCGTCAGAGTACCCACGCTCAACAGCAGGCTCAGTAGATAGATGGGATAGATGCGGGTAAATCGCGCCTCCCAGAAGCGCTTGCGGTCCAGCTCCCCATTGCGTGCACGCTCGTTGTAGTTGTAGCCGAGCACGAATCCCGACAGCAGGATAAAGTAACTGACGGAGATGAATCCGGCGTTGACCACCGGCGCCAGCAGAATCCTCACGACAAATGGGCCTTGCGAAAAGGGTGTGGGGACGGCGAAGTTGAAGTTGAACCACAGCGGGTTCGAGAAGTGAAATAAGACGATGTTGACCGCCGCGAAGCAGCGTAACCCTGTCAATGCCTTCAACGGCGCTGGCTTGCGAGTTTCCACGACCAGTTAGACGCTCCGATGAGACAGGGAATAGGGAGTAGTCAGTAGGGAATAGTGAAGGACTGCAGGACTTGCGGTTTAACAAGAAGGGCGCCTATGGTTCGGCGTCGGGAACAGAAGTGCTTCAGAGCTTCGCCGGCGCCACAGCAGTTTTTCTACTCCCTACTGGCTACTCCCCATTCCCTGTTCTTACGCCGTGACCAGCGAACCCACCTTTTCGCCCAGCACCACGCGGCGAATGTTGCCCGGATGATTCATATTGAAAATAATCATGGGCAGATTGTTGTCTTTGCACAGGCTCACCGCGGTCAGGTCCATCACCTTCAATCCCTGGCGCAGAATGTCCATGTAGGTAATCACGTCGTATTTCACGGCGTCCTTCACCAGCACCGGATCGGCGTTGTAGACACCCTCCACTTTGGTGCCTTTCAAGAGCACATCGGCCTTGATCTCCATGGCGCGCAGGCTAGCCGCGGTGTCGGTCGAAAAGAACGGATTTCCGATGCCCGCCGCGAAGATTACCACGCGGCCTTTTTCGAGATGCCGCACCGCACGCCGCCGAATATACGGCTCGGCAATCTGGTTCATGAACACCGCAGTCATTACCCGGCACTGCACGCCACGTTGCTCCAAGGCGTCCTGCAGGGCGATGGCGTTAATCACCGTCGAAAGCATGCCCATGTTGTCGGCGCTTACCCGGTCCATCTCCTTGGCCTGCTCCTCCACGCCGCGGAAAAAGTTGCCGCCGCCCACCACCAGGCCGATTTC
>Ga0187847_10002124_pt1 | contig 16512 bp, 15 predicted proteins | sample June2016WEW_4_10_FD_132458 | JGI IMG/M metagenome (GOLD analysis project Ga0187847, IMG submission 132458) | Peatland microbial communities from SPRUCE experiment site at the Marcell Experimental Forest, Minnesota, USA - June2016WEW_4_10 | ecosystem: Environmental > Terrestrial > Soil >...
GCCCAGGGTATCGACCTGACTCATGTTGCCGGTGATGGGTCTGCCGATCTCGGCCAGGCCATCCGGGCTGTCCTTGCGGAAACGGGCGCGTACGATATTGTCGAGACCGACCAGCGTGATGGTCCCCTGTTCGCCGAGATTGATGGATTTATGGAGTTGCGTCAGACGAGCGGGCGACAGCAAAAATCCCATTATGCCGACAAGGCGGCCGTTCTTGGTCTCGACGCGCTTGGTAATCGGGATCACCATCTGATCCACGGTTCGGCTGTTCACCGGCTTTCCGATGAATATGCCCTCATACTTGCCGTCGAGCTGGATGCGGACATCCTCGTGGTCGTTCATGTCGATGGGCTTCAAGTTCGGAGCATTCGTACTGGAGACGAGCATGCCGTTGGGCGCGATGATGCCGCCCTCGATAATGGGGCCGGTCGCAATCGGAAATTCGCGCGACCACGCGTAAATATTCATGTCCGACCCCTTGGCGCGCATGCGGCCGGCGACGGCGTCCATGGTTCTGACGCTGTTATCGAGGATATGCGTGACTTCGTCATCGAAGGCGAAGGCGAGATTGGTGGCGTTCGACTTCATGTCCTCGAGCGCGGCCTCCCGGGAGAAATAAATCGAGATCGCCACCGCCGCCCAAATGACGAGGATCATCACGGCGACGATCGCCGCGATGCCTAATTTGATGGATTGTGTGTTATCGCGCGGATCGTCGCGCATCGCGCCGCGCCACATGCGAAAGTATTCTCCCATTCAATGTCCGGCGTGCTGTTTGCTCATCGGCGGGCCCCGGGCGGGGCGGCGGCCAGGTAACACGGGAAGCCCGCCGCCCCTCTCTCCAGGACAGGAAAATCAGAGGTTGACGGCGACCGTGTTGAATACGTTCTTCAGATTGCCGCCGACCGCGGTCAAGGCGGTGACGATGACCACCGAAATGAGCGCGGCGATGAGGCCGTATTCGATGGCGGTGACGCCGGTTTCATCGGCGATGAAACGGAGAATGAAACTACGCATGGCTGGGTCCCTTCGCGTGGACGAATTGGAGTTGTAGGGATGGTCGGACCGCCATCGCTAAGGGGGCGTTAAGAAACGGATAGGGATTTCTACCTACGCGGCGGGCGGCCGCGGCCGGAACGCCGGACGGTTGCGGATGAGACTTATTTGAGATCGCTCGCCTGTTTGCGCAGCACGTATTTCTGGATCTTGCCGGTCGAGGTCTTGGGCAGCGAGCCGAACACCACCGTCTTCGGTATCTTGAAGCGCGCGAGATTGTCGCGGCAGAAGGCGATGAGCTCCTCCGCCGAGGCCTGGGCGTTGGGCTTCAAGGTGACGAAGGCGCAGGGCGTCTCGCCCCATTTCTCGTCGGGCCGGGCCACCACCGCGGCTTCGAGCACCGCCGGGTGCCGGTAGAGCACGCCCTCGACCTCGATGGTCGAGATGTTCTCGCCGCCCGAGATGATGATGTCCTTGGAGCGGTCGCGGATTTCGATATAGCCGTCGGGATGCATCACGCCCAGATCGCCGGTGTGGAACCAGCCGCCGGCGAAGGCCTCGCCGGTCGCCTTGGCGTTCTTGAGATAGCCCTTCATCACGATGTTGCCGCGCATGAACACCTCGCCCATGGTCTCGCCGTCGGGCGCGACCGGCTTCAGGCTTTGCGCGTCGGCCACCATCAGCCCGTCGAGCACCGGATAATTGACGCCCTGGCGCGCCTTGAGCGCAGCCTTGTCGTGGACCGGCAAGCCGTCCCATTCCTCGTGCCAGGCGCAGACCACCGCCGGGCCGTAGGATTCGGTCAGGCCGTAGACGTGGGTGACGGCGAAGCCGAGTTTTTCCACGCCCTCGATCACGGCGGCGGGGGGCGCCGCGCCCGCGGTCATGATGCGGATCGAGCGGTTGCCGAGGCCCTGGCGCAGCTCGGCCGGCGCGTTCACCAGCATGTTCATGACGATCGGCGCGCCGCAGAGATGGGTGACGCCGTGTTGGGATATGGCGGCGAAAATCGGCGCGGCCTCGACCCGCCTGAGACACACATGGGTTCCGGCCAGCGCCGTCACCGTCCAATTGAAACACCAGCCGTTGCAATGGAACATCGGCAGCGTCCAGAGATAGACGGGATGCGGCGGCATGTTCCACGCCACCACGTTGCCCAGCGCATTGAGGTACGCGCCGCGGTGGTGATAGACCACGCCCTTGGGGTTGCCGGTGGTGCCCGAGGTGTAGTTGAGCGAGATCGCGTCCCATTCGTCCCCGGGCATGGCCCAAGCGAAATCGGGATCGCCCGAGGCGAGGAACTTTTCGTAATCCATCTTGCCCAGCAGCTTGCCGGGCGGCGCGAGTTCGTCGTCGATGTCGATCACCAGCGGCTTGACCTTGGCCGAGGCCAGCGCCTTCTCGATTACGCCTGAGAATTCGCGGTCGGTGATCAGCACCTTGGCTTCGCCGTGATCGAGGATGAAGGATATCGTCGCGGCGTCGAGCCTTATGTTGAGCGCGTTCAAGACCGCGCCCGCCATCGGCACGCCGAAATGCGCCTCGAAGGCCTCGGGCGTGTTGGCGGCCATCACCGCCACGGTGTCGCCTTTTCGCACGCCGTGCTTCTGCAACGCACTCGCAAGCCGGCGGCAGCGCGCATAACTTTCGGCCCAGGCGTAACGCCGTTTCCCATGCACCACGGCGAGGTGCGTGGGATAGACCGCGGCCGCGCGGGCGATGAAGCCCAGCGGCGTCAAGGGCACGTAATTGGCCTGGTTGCGGTCGAGTCCGGTGTCGTAGGCGTTGGCCATCCCTGTCCCTCGCGGCGGCTTCACAAAAGGCCGCCTTTGGCCCACAGTTCTAGCCGGGGAGGATAACAATGACCAGCCGTTCAAAAGGCTTCATCACCGTCACCCGGACCGCCATCGCGGTCTCGCTGCTGGCGGGGTTCCTCGCGGCCTGCGCCGCCGCCCCCGGCGATGCCGATATCGTCGGCCGCTATTGCACGACATCGACGCCATTCCCGATCCCGTCTCAACCGATAAACGTCGACGACTTGCCGAAGCATGTGTCGCCGGCAATCCGGGACAAAGCCATTGCCGCGGCCCGGAAATATTATCGGTCGCATCAATACATGATCGAGCTGGCGAGAATTGACGCGGCCGCGCAAGCTTACGTCATCAAGCGCGCTCAAGATAATGCGGCCAAGAACCCGCCCGACAAGCTGGCGCTGGTGCTGGACATCGACGAGACCTCGCTGTCGAACTGGCCCGAAATCGACGCCAACAATTTCGACTATTTTCAGGACGGCCCCTGCCCCATCGACGCGAATGGCAAAATCGTGGGTCATACTTGCGGGGCGGTGGCCTGGGATAAGACGGAGAAGGCCACGGCGATCAAACCGACGCTGGATTTGTTCAACACGGCCAAGAAATATGGCGTGACGGTGTTTTTCATCACCGGCCGCGACAAGAGCGAAAAAGAATGGACGGAGGAAAACCTGCGCAAGGCCGGATATGCGGATTGGCAGGAACTCATGATGCGGCCGCCGAATCCTCCTAAAGACGAACTCGTCGATACCTATAAGACGCTCCAACGGGCAACGCTGATGGCGCGCGGCTACACCATCGTCGCGAGTGTCGGCGACCAGCCGAGCGACCTTCAGGGCGGCTGCGCCGAAAGCGCTTATCTCCTGCCGGACCCGTTCTACAGGATTCCGTAAGATGACCAGCCGCTATGCGGAAGCCTATCGCCGTTCGCTGGCCGACCCCGAAGGCTTCTGGGGCGACGCGGCCAAGGCGATCGATTGGGACAAGCCCTGGGACCGCGTGCTCGATACGAGCAACCCGCCCTTCTACCGCTGGTTCAAGGGCGCGCGGCTCAACACCTGCTACAACGCGCTCGACCGGCACGTGGAGCGCGGCCGCGCCGACCAGGCGGCGCTGATCTACGACAGCCCGGTCACCAACACGATCAAACGCTTCACCTACCGCGAGCTGCGCGACGATGTCGCGAAGCTCGCCGGGGTTTTGCAGGCGCATGGCGTGAAAAAAGGCGACCGCGTCATCCTCTACATGCCGATGGTGCCGGAAGCGGTCATGGCCATGCTCGCCTGCGCGCGCATCGGCGCGATCCATTCGGTGGTGTTCGGCGGCTTCGCCGCGCCCGAACTCGCCGCGCGGCTCGACGACGCGAGGCCCAGGATGGTGCTCTCGGCCTCCTGCGGCATCGAGGTCAACCGAATCATTCCCTACAAGCCGCTGCTCGACCAGGCGATCGCGCTGGCCAAGGCCAAGCCCGAGGCCTGCCTCATCCTCCAGCGCAAGCAGCAGACATGCGAGCTGGTGAAAGGCCGCGATTTCGACTGGGCCGGGGAATGCGCCAAGGCCAAGCCCGCGCCTTGCGTGCCGGTGGAAGCCACCGACCCGCTCTATATCCTCTACACCTCGGGCACCACCGGCGCGCCCAAGGGCATCATGCGCGACAATGGCGGCCACGCCGTGGCGCTCGCCTGGTCGATGGCGAACGTCTACGGGTTGAAGCCGGGCGAAACCTGGTTCACCGCCTCGGACGTGGGTTGGGTGGTGGGGCACAGCTATATCTGCTACGCGCCGCTGATCTGCGGGATGACCAGCATCCTGTTCGAAGGCAAGCCGGTGGGCACGCCCGACGCCGGCACCTTCTGGCGGGTGATCGCGCAGCACGGCGCGGTCGCCATGTTCACCGCGCCCACCGCCTTCCGCGCGATCAAGCGCGAGGACCCCGACGGCAAGCTCATCCGCAAATACGATCTGTCGAAATTCCGCACGCTGTTTTTGGCGGGCGAACGCGCCGACCCGCCGACGGTGGAATGGGCCGAGCAGCAGCTCAAGGTGCCGGTGATCGACCATTGGTGGCAGACCGAAACCGGCTGGGCGATCGCCGCCAATTGCATGGGGCTCGGGCCGTTTCCGGTGAAGCACGGCTCGCCGACCAAGCCCGCGCCGGGCTACGATCTAAGGGCGCTGTCGCCCGAGGGCAAGGAGATGAAACCGGGCGAGATCGGCGCGCTCTGCGTGAAACTTCCGATGCCGCCGGGATTCGCGCCGACGCTGTGGAACGCCGACGACCGCTTCGTCAAATCCTATCTGGCGGATTATCCCGGCTATTACCTGACGGCCGATGCCGGTTTCATCGACCAGGACGGTTACGTGTTCGTGATGGCGCGCACCGACGACATCATCAATGTCGCGGGCCACCGGCTGTCCACGGGCGCGATCGAGGAGGTGCTGGCCTCGCATCCCGAGGTGGCGGAATGCGCGGTGATCGGCGCCGCCGACGCGCTCAAGGGCCAGGTGCCGGTGGGATTTCTGGTATTGAAGGCCGGCGCGGCGAAATCCTCCGCGACCGTGGCCGAGGAAACCGTCAAGCTGGTGCGCGAGCGCATCGGCCCGGTGGCGAGCTTCAAGACCGCCGTGGTGGTGGAACGCTTGCCCAAGACGCGCTCGGGCAAGATCCTGCGCGGCACCATGCGCCACATCGCCGACGGCGAGGACTACAAGACTCCGGCCACCATCGACGACCCGGCGATCCTGACCGAGATCGCCGCGCATCTCAAAGGCGCGGGGTACGCGAAGGGCGGCTAGGGACTAAGCCGCCGGCTCTGCCGGCGCGGCGGCGGCCAAGGAGAGAGATAGAGATGATGGAGATCAAGCGAAGCGGCTCACAGCCATCCGTAAAGGGCTCGGCGGACTATTTTACCGGCGCGGTGCGCGTCGATCCGCTGTTCCAGGCGCCCGAGCCGGCGCGCGTCACCGGCGGTCTGGTCACATTCGAACCGGGCGCGCGTTCCGCCTGGCATACGCATCCGCTCGGCCAGACGTTGATCGTGATTTCCGGCTGCGGCTGGACGCAGTGCTGGGGCGGCCCCAAGGAGGAAATCCGGGCGGGCGACGTGATCTGGTGCCCGCCCGGCCACAAGCATTGGCACGGAGCCACGCCGACGACCGCCATGTCGCATATCGCCATTCAAGAACATGCCGGGGACGGCAAGGTCGTGGTGTGGCTGGAGAAGGTGACCGACGAGCAATACGGCGCGGAGTATGCGAAAGGCAGTTAAGCTGATGTGTCAGACTCGCCGGGACTGTCACTCCAAACTGAGCAGCTAAGCCGCCGGCTCTTCGCTGGTGGAGGCGACGATGTCCTCGGCGGCGGGCGGCTGCACCGCCGGCATTTCCTCGGGTTTCTTGCCGCGGTTGGCGCGCTTCACCGCCTTCTCCAGCTCTTCCATGGTGCACAGGCCCAGCGCCACCGGATGGCGCGGCTTGATGTTGGTCGCGTTCCAATGGCTGCGCTCGCGCACCGCCTGGATGGTGGGCTTGGTGGTGCCGACCAGCTTGGAGATCTGGCCGTCGGAAAGCTCGGGATGGTTCTTGACCAGCCAGGAGATCGCGTCGGGCTTGTCCTGGCGCTTGGCGATCGGCGTGTAGCGCGGGCCCTTGTGCTTGACCAGCTGGGCCGGCAACGCCTCGCTGGAAATCTTGAGCCGCGTCGCCGGATCCTTCTGGCAACGCTCGATCTCGGCCAATGTCACCTGGCCGTTGGCGATGGGGTCGAGCCCCTGCATCTGGACCGCCACTTCGCCGTCGGCGATGGCGCGCACCTCGAGCTGGTGCAGGCCGCAGAACTCGCCGATCTGGTCGAAGGTGAGCGCGGTGTTCTCGACCAGCCACACCGCGGTGGCCTTGGGCATCAAGGGCAACGACATCGTCGAATCTCCTAAGGCCGGTGGCCCGCGCAACGCCCTCCATGGGCGTCCCAAAAGACCAAGTCATGTCCGGGATGAGGCTTATATAGTCGCTCCCGGATGCCCTGAAAAGGGCAATTCGTTCAGAGCGTCAGCACGATCTTGCCGATATGCGCCGAGCTTTCCATCAGCCGGTGCGCCGCAGCCGCCTCCTTGAGCGGAAAGGTCTTGTAGATCACGGGCTTCAACGCGCCCTTTTCCAGCAGCGGCCAGATTTCGCGCCGCAACGGCTCGGCGATGAGCGCCTTCTGCTCGACCGAGCGCGCGCGCAAGGTGGAGCCGGTGATGGTCTGCCGCTTCATCATCAGAAGCCCGAAATTGACCTCGGCCTTGTTGCCGCCCAAGAGCGCGATCACCACCACCCTGCCCTCCACCGCCAGGCAGGCGAGATTGCGCGGCACGTAAGGCCCGCACACCATGTCGAGAATCAGGTCGACGCCGCGGTTCTGGGTCGCCGCCTTCACCACCTCGACGAAATCCTCGGTCTTGTAATCGATCGCGCGGGTCGCGCCCAATTTGACGCAAGCCTGGCACTTCTCGGGGCTCCCGGCGGTGACGAAGATTTCCTTGGCGCCGAACAGCCGGGATATCTGGATGGCGGTGGTGCCGATGCCCGAGCTGCCGCCGTGGATCATCACGGACTCGCCCTTTTTCATCGCGCCGCGCTGCATGAGGTTGGTCCAGACGGTGAAGTAGGTTTCCGGCAAGGCCGCCGCCTCGACCATCGAGAAACCCTTGGGCACGGGCAGGCAGATCGCCGCCGGCGCCGGACAGTAATCGGCATAGCCGCCGCCGGTCACCAGCGCGCACACCTTGTCGCCGAGCTGGAGATTGTTCACGCCCGGCCCGAGCGCCGCCACATAACCGGCGATTTCGAGGCCGGGAATGTCCGAGGCGCCCGCCGGCGGCGGGTATTCGCCCTTGCGCTGCGCCACGTCGGGGCGGTTGACCCCGGCGGCCTCGACCTTCACCAGCACCTCGCCCGCCCCCGGCTTGGGCAAAACCCGCTGGGCCGGCTTGAGCATCTCCGGCCCGCCCGGGGCGGTTATCTCGATGACGTTCGCGTGCGTGGGAAGCTCGGACATGGCGGGCCTTTCCTGATTGTCGCGGCCGTTATGGAGCGCGGGCGCGGATTGCACCCTTAGCCGGATCGCGGCACACTGGCAACCACCGAACGGGCATGACAGGGAGGCCCCGATGGACGAGGAAGACCTGGCGCCGCAGCGCCAGAAGCCCAAGAAACGCGACCTGACGCCGGTTTCGGTCGCCGAGCTCGAAGCCTATATCGCCGAGCTCGAGGAAGAGATCGCGCGCGCCCGCGCCGAAATCAACGCCAAGATCAGACAGCGCGGCGGCGCCGAGCAATTGTTCAAACGATAGGAGAGTTCATGCCCGGCTTAAGCGGAAAAACCGCCCTCGTCACCGGCTCGACCAGCGGCATCGGTTTCGCCATCGCCTCGGCGCTGGCGGATGCCGGCGCCAACGTCATGCTCAACGGCTTCGGCGAGAAGGACGCGATCGAGCGGATCAGGCGCGATTTCGCCGCCAAGCCGGGCATCAAGACCGGCTATTCCCCCGCCGACATGTCGAAACCCGCCGAGATCAGGCAGATGGTGGCGGACACGGCCAAGCAGCTGGGCTCGGTCGACATCCTGGTCAACAACGCCGGCATCCAGTTCGTGGCGCCGATCGTCGATTTCCCCGAGGACAAATGGGACGCGATCCTCGCCGTCAACCTCTCGGCCGCGTTCCACGCCACCAAGGCGGCGCTGCCGCTGATGCGGAAAAAGCGCTGGGGCCGCGTCATCAACACCGCCTCGGCGCACGGCCTGGTCGCCTCGGTCGATAAGGCCGCCTATGTCTCGGCCAAGCACGGCATCGTCGGCCTGACCAAGGTGACCGCGCTCGAAACCGCCAATGACGGCATCACCTGCAACGCCTTCTGCCCCGGCTGGGTCAGGACGCCGCTGGTCGAGCAGCAGATCCGGGCGCGCGCCAAGGCCGAAGGCAAACCGGTCGAGCAGGCGGCCAAGGAGTTGGTCGGCGAAAAGCAGGAAATGCTGTCCTTCGTCACCGTCGAGCAATTGGCCGGGCTGGTGCTGTTCCTGTGCAGCCCCGCCGCCGACACCATCACCGGCACCGCCATCCCGATGGACGGCGGCTGGACCGCGCAGTAGTTGCGATGACCGAAGCCAAGTTTCCCAAATTCTCGACCTTGAGTCTCCATGCCGGGCAGAAGCCGGATCCGCTGACCGGCGCGCGCGCCGTGCCGATCTATCAATCGACCAGCTATGTCTTCCGCGACAGCGAGCACGCAGCATCGCTCTTCAACCTGGAGGAGCCGGGTTACATCTATTCGCGCATCGGCAACCCGACCGTGGCGGTGCTGGAGGAACGCATCGCCGCGCTCGAAGGCGGCGTGGGCGCGGTGGCGACGGCGAGCGGCCAGGCGGCGTTGCATTTGGCGATTGCGACCTTGATGGGTTCGGGTGGGCACATCATCGCCGCGGCGTCGCTCTATGGCGGCTCGATCAATCTGCTGAAGCTCACTTTGCCCCGCTTCGGCATTACCGCGAGCCTGGTCAATCCGCGCGATCCCAAGGCCTTCGCCCAGGCGATCAAGCCCGAGACGCGCCTCGTCTTCGCCGAGGTGCTGGGCAATCCCGGGCTCGAAGTGCTCGACATCGCATCCATCGCCAAGGTCGCGCATGAGGCGGGCCTGCCGCTCTTGGTGGATTCGACCTTCGCCACGCCTTATCTGCTGCGCCCGTTCGAGCACGGCGCCGATCTGATCATGCATTCGGCGACCAAGTGGCTGGGCGGCCACGGCGTCGCCATCGGCGGGGTGCTGGTGGATAGCGGCCGGTTCGACTGGGAAAAATCCAAGAAATTCCCGACCCTGACCGAGCCCTATGCCGGCTATCACGGCATCGACTTCGCCGAGGAATACGGGCCGTTGGCCTTCATCATGCGGGCGCGGGCCGAGGGCCTGCGCGATTTCGGCGCGTGCATGAGCCCGGCCAACGCCTTCCACATCATCCAGGGGATCGAGACCCTGCCGCTGCGGATGGACCGGCACATGGCGAATACGGGTGCCGTGCTGCAATTCCTCAAATCCAGCCCGGACGTGGCCTGGGTCTGTCATCCCGATCTGGCCGAGCATCCCGACCACGCTCTCGCCGCGAAGCTCTGGCCCAAGGGCGCGGGTTCGATCGTGAGCTTCGGCATCAAGGGCGGGCGCGAAGCCGGCAAGGCCTTCGTCGACGGCTTGAAGCTCGTTTCACATCTCGCCAATGTCGGCGACGCCAAGACGCTGGTCATCCATCCCGCCAGCACCACGCATCAGCAGATGAGCGCCGCGGATTTGAAGGCGGCCGGGGTGGGCGAGGACATGATCCGGCTTTCGGTCGGGCTCGAGGATGCGGACGACATCCTGGCCGATCTGGAGCAAGGTCTGCGCGCGGCGCGCAAGGCGGCTTCCCCGCCCAAGGCGGCGGAATAGATGGAATTCTCCGCCGCGGGCCTGCGCGTCTTCGCCGGTTCGGGCGGCCGCGAATTCGAGCCGTCCTTGCCCACCGTGGCGCTGCTGCACGGCGCCGGCATGAACCACACCATCTGGGCGGCGCAGGCGCGGGCCTTGGCCCATCACGGGCGCAACGTGGTGGCGCTCGATTTCCCCGGCCATGGTGCCAGCGCGGGCCCACCCCTTGCCGGCATCGAGGCGCTGGCGGATTGGGTGCTGGCCTGCCTCAAGGCGCTGGGCGTGGCGCGTTTCCGCCTCGCCGGGCACAGCATGGGAGCGCTGGTCGCGCTCGAGGCGGCGGCGCGCGCCGAATCGTCCTGCGAGGCCTTGGCCCTGCTGGGCTTCGTGCCGGCGATGCGCGTCCATCCCGATCTCCTGAAGGCGGCGCGCGCGGGCGAGCATTTGGCCGCCGAGCTGATGGTGAACTGGAGCTTCGGCCAGCACGGCCTCACCGGCGGCAACCCCGCGCCCGGCCTGTTCCTGCCGCAAAGCGCGCTGCGCCTGATCGAGCAAACCCCGGCCGCGAGTCTGGCCAACGACCTGGCCGCTTGCGATGCGTACCGGAACGCCGAGGCGGCGGCGCGGCGCGTCCAGTGCCCGGTCCTGCTGCTGTTGGGCGAGGACGACCGCATGACGCCTTCCGCCTTGGGCGCGGGTTTCGCCAAGAATTTTTCCCGAGCCCGCGTCAGGATTCTGCCCGAGGCCGGCCACATGATGATGGCCGAGCAGCCTTCGCTTTCGCTCGATTCGCTCAAGACGATTCTCTGACGCGATTTTCGCGCGAGTCGGCCCCGCCGAAAGATTGACGCGCCCCCAGGGATAAGCGAGGCTCGCGCGCATGCGCCGCATGCCGCCGGGACCGATGCTCGCCGCAATCTGGTTCGTCCTCTGCGGCGTCTATTTGCTGCGCGTGCTCGGTTGGGACACGTTTTCCGCGTTGACGCCGCTCGACCAGCTCCTCTACGTCGCGTTGGCGGTTCTGCCCGTGCCGGTCTTCTGGGGCGCCGCGCTGATGCGCCGGCGCGCGCAGGAATTCTCCACCGTGTCGGCGAAGCTGGCCGATCAGCTCGACCGGCTCTACACGCCCTCGGATGAGCGCGACCAACGCGCGCAGGAAGCGCTGCTGGCGCTGCGCCGCCAGGCCGAGGAGCTGGCCGGCGCGGTCGACAACACCGTCAAACGCATCGAAACCTCCGCCGAAGGGCTGGGTTCGCGCCTGACCGAGAGCATGAAGGCCGTGACCGGGGCGATGGAACGGGCGGAATGGGCGCGCAGCGATCTCGAAGGCGCCATCAGCCCCTTGAACCGCCTGATCGAAACCCTGAGCGCCGAAAGTGCCGCCATCACCCGCGCGGTGGGGCGCGACCTCGACGAGGCCAGCGGGCGTTTGGCCGAACACGTCGAGGACGTGGAGAAGGCGGTCGACCGCGCCATCGCCACCGCGGGCGAACGCGGCCAGAAGCGTTCGGCCGAGATCGAGCACGGCCTCGCCCAGGCGATCGAACGCGCCGGCGACCGCGCCGCGACCGAGTTCGAGCGCGTGAGCGAACGCCTCGCCCGCGGCATCGAGACCGCGACCCTGCGCATCACCGCCGAAACCGAGGCGTTCCGCAGCTCGGTCGACCGCGCCACCGACGGCGCCGTCAGCCGCTTCTCCGAACAGACGGCTTCGACGGAGAGGAAGCTCGCCGAGGCGACTTCCCGCATCGAAGGCGCGACGGCGCAGATGGCGGCGGCGGCCGAGCGCGGCAACGCCGTGCTCAAGAGCGGCGCCGACAGCCTGACCGAGGCGGCGCAAGCGGCGATGGCCCGCACCGAGGAGGTCGCGGCGAAGTTCCGCGAGGCGGCCAAGGGCGCCGAGGGCATGGGCGAGGCGTTGCTCGACAAGGCACAGACTCTCAACCAGGTGGCGGCGCAGAACCTGGCGCGGCTCAAGGAGGCGGGCGAAGGCTTCACCGCCCAGGCGGAGGCGCTGACCGAGGCGGTGCGCCAGGGCCATTCGTCGATCGAGGAGATGGGCGAGAAGCTGCGCCAGCGCGCCGGCGACCTGACTTCGGCCAGCACCCAGGCCGCGGCCAGCATCGAAAGCGTGGGCGAGACCTTCCGCAAGATCGGCGGCGAGGTCGCGGCGCAGGCGGCGTCGAGCGCCGACGACGTCAAATCCGCGATAGCGGCGCTGGAACAGAGCGGGCGCAACATCGCCGCGGCATCGGTCGAGATCGAGCTCGCCGCCGATCACGCCAAGGCGAATATCGGCCGCGCCGGCGAAAGCATCGGCGAGGACGCCCGCCGCCTGGCGAGCGCGGCCGGCGAGGCGGGCGCGAAGCTCGACGAAAGCGGCGGCGCCATCCGCAAGCAGCTCGACGCGGTGCGCGAGGCCAACGACGCGGCGGCGGTGCAGGTGGCGAAGCTGGGCGAGAATTTCACCAAGGAGTTGAAGAATTTCAACGACACGCGCGAGGCGATCGGCGCCCAGGTGGCCGAAATCCGCGCGCGGCTGCAGCAGCACACCGAGGACCTGGCGCGCGCCACCGAACTCGCCATGAAGAACGCGCACGGCGCCAGCGACGCCTTCCAGAGCCAGGCCGAGCGGCTGAAACAGGCCACATCCGCCATGGGCGAACAGGCGGAAACCGTGGGCGCGGCGCTGCTGCGGCAGATGGTCGAAATCAAGACGGGAACCGAAGGACTTTCGGGGCTGGGCGAGAAGATCGGCGGCATCCTGCAGGAAGGCGTGGCCGAGATGACCCTGGCCAGCGACCGGGCATCCGGCCGCGCCGAGGAAGTGGCGCACACCTTCACCGAACAGGGCCGCATCCTGGCGCAGGTGAGCGAGCTGGCGACGCAACATTTGACCGCGAGCGGCGAGGCGATGCGCGCCCGCGCCAAGGAGGTTTCCGACGCCGTGGCCGATGCCGAGATGCGGATCGAGGAACTCGGCACGAGCTTCACCGACCGCAGCGCGCAGGTGGTGGCCGCGGGCGAAACCGCCTCGATCAAGCTGGGCGAGGTGGGCGAGCAGTTCCGCGGCCAGGTGCTGGAGCTGGCGACGGCGATCGAAAGCACGGTGGAGCGGGTCGAGATCGCGCGCGAGGCGCTCAACCAGCATTTCGTCTCGCTCGGCAACGCCACCGCCGCGGTGGCGGCGCGGCTCCAGGAGATGGGCGGCGCGGCGGAAACCCAGCTGGCGAATCTCGCCGCCACCGGGACGGCCATGACCGACCGCGGCGACGAGGCGGCGGAATCGATGCGCCGCCAGCTGCGCGATCTCAACGCCGCGCTCGACCAGACCACGGCGCGGCTCGACGGCGTGCGCGCCGCGCTTTCCGACCACGCGGCGCAATTGAACGGCGCCACCGATCTGGCGGTCGAGCGTTTGCGCGACGTGATAGGCACCTATGACAGCCAGGCCGGGGCGCTGGTGGCCGCCGCCGAGCGCATCAACGCCACCGCCCGGCAGGCGACCGGGTTGTTCGGCGAGGGCGCAACCGCGATGTTGAAGGCCGCCGACCAGGCGGCCGGCATGGCCCAGCAGGCGCGGGAGAAATCGCTCGCCAACCAGCAGGAGACCTTCCTCCGCAACGCGACCTATATGATCGAGACGCTGCAATCGCTGGCGGTGGACATCACCCGCGCCCTCGACCAGCAGATTCCCGAAGCGATCTGGCGGCGCTTCCACGCCGGCGAACGCGGCGTGTTCATCCGCCATCTGCTGTCGGCGCAGGAGCGCGAGGCCAATGTCGCGATCAAGAAGAAATTCGAGGAGGATCTGGTCTTCCGCGAGCACACGCTCCGGTATCTCGACCAGTTCGAGACTCTGCTGGCCCAGGCCCGCGCCTGCGATCACCTCGACGTGCTGGGAACCACCTTCATCACCGCCGACGTGGGCAAGCTCTATCTTATCATCGGCAACGCCGTGGGAAGACTGAAATAGAAGCTGACAGCTATCAACCGATAGCTGTCAGCTTTCACCCGTCCCGTCTTGTCATTGCGAGCCGCGAGCGGATGCGAAGCGGCGAAGCAATCCAGAGACTAGGCAGCGGAATCTGGATTGCTTCGGCCGCTTCGCGGCCTCGCAATGACGGCGAGGGAACGCGACGTTATGCCGCCTTAAGCCGCCTTGTTGTCGATCACCGCCGGGCCGGAGCCTTGGGCGATCTCGATTTTGCGCGGCTTCTTCTCCTCGGGCACTTCGCGCGTCAGGTCGACGTGCAATAGGCCGTTGTCGAGGGAGGCGCCCGAGACCTTGATATGGTCGGCGAGCTGGAAGCGGCGCTCGAAGGCGCGGCGCGCGATGCCGCGGTGGAGATACTCGGCGTTCTGCGCCTCGTCCTTCTTGGACTTGCCGGAAACCAGCAGCTCGTTCTCCTTGACCGTGACGTCGATGTCGTCGCGGCCGAAGCCCGCCACCGCCATGGTCAGGCGATAGGCGTTCTCGCCGGTCGCCTCGATGTTGTAGGGCGGGTAAGCGAGCGAAGCGCCGTCAAAACGCGTCGCCGCGTCGGCCAGGCGCAACAGCCGGTCGAAGCCGATGGTGGAACGGAACAGCGGGGTGAAGTCGAAACTATCCATGTGACACATCCTCCATGTGAGCAATGTTGAAGCCCGGGCCCCGTCAGCGGGCGCCCGGACATCCTCCAGATGGGAATGGGCATGGCGCGCGTCAAGGAGAAGCGCGAAATTTGGCAGGCCTGCGCGAAGAACTTATTTCTTCGCTGATTTTTCGGTTTTTTCGGCGGGCTTCTCGGCCTTGGCTTCGGCCTTGGCGGGTTTCTCGGCGGGTTTGGCCGACACCGCCGGCCTGGATGCCGCCGCGACCGCCTTGGTGGCGGGCTTGGCGCCGATGGCTTCGCCCGCCTTGAGGCCGAGGCCCTGGCCCTGGAAGCGCTTGTTGAAACGCGCAAGCTGACCGCCTTCCGTCAGCTTCTGCTGGCCGCCGGTCCAGGCCGGGTGGGAGCGGGAATCGATTTCGAGATGCAGCGTCTCGCCCGGCTTGCCGTAGGTCGAGCGGGTCTTATAGGTGGTGCCGTCGGTCATGATGACCGTGATCTCGTGGTAATCCGGGTGGATTTTGTCTTTCATCGCGCATCTCCAGGGAGGCGCGCTTTATAGCCCCCCGCACGCTTCTAAGCAACCAGTTAGCCGGCAACCATCTAGCGTTCAGTTAACTTCAATTCGATGCGGCGGTTTTTGGCATAGGCCGCCTCGCTCTTCCCGGTATCGATCGGCGAGTATTCGCCGAAGCCGGCGGCGACCAGGCGGTTGGGCGGGATGCCCTGATCGATCAGGAACCGTACCACCGATTGCGCGCGCGCGGAGGAGAGTTCCCAGTTCGAGGGGTATTGCGCTGTGGCGATCGGGCGCTTGTCGGTGTGGCCGTCGACGCGCAGCACCCAGTCGATGTCGGGCGGAATCTTGGCCGAGATGTCCTTTAAGGCCTTCGCCACGGAAGCGATCTGGGTCTTGGCGGCGGGGGTCAGATCGGCGTTGCCGACGTCGAACAGCACGTCCGACTGGAAGACGAACCGGTCGCCGACGATGCGGATATCGGAGCGGTTGGCCAGGATCTGGCGCAGCTGGCCGAAGAATTCCGAGCGGTAGCGCGCCAGCTCCTCGACCTTGGTCGCGAGCGCCTGATTGAGCCGGTTGCCCAGATCGGCGATCTGGAGCTGGTCCGCCTTGGTCTTGGCCTCCGAGGCGTCGAGCGCGGCCGCGATCTGCGCCAGCTGATCGCGCAACGCCAGGATCTGCTGATTCAACTGGTCGATGGTCGTTCCCTTGGATGTCGCGTCCTGCTGCGCGGCGTCGCGCGCGGCCTGGGTCGCTTGCAGATCCTGGTTCAGCTTCGACAGATTGAGCTTCAAATCGGCGTTGCTGCTCTTTTCCAGGTTCAAGACTTCGGTCAGCTGGTTCAGCTGCGCCGTCAGCTGCTTCAAGGCCGCGTCGCGGCCCGACAGCGCGTCGGTCAGGTAGAACTGCCCGGCGGTGAAGACCAGCAGCACGAGGATGATGACCATGACGAGCTGCGACAGCGCGTCGACGAAGCCCGGCCAGATGTTGATCGAGCTGCGGTGGCGGTGGCGGGAGAGATAGGGCATGGGACGGAACCCGGAATGATGCTAGCGGCGCACGCGCTCGGTTTCCTTCGAGGACGCGGCGATGGTGCGGGCGACCAGGCGGATCTCGTTGCGGATTTCCTGGATCGCCTGGCCGCGGCCCTGCGACA
>Ga0187847_10002126_pt1 | contig 16494 bp, 14 predicted proteins | sample June2016WEW_4_10_FD_132458 | JGI IMG/M metagenome (GOLD analysis project Ga0187847, IMG submission 132458) | Peatland microbial communities from SPRUCE experiment site at the Marcell Experimental Forest, Minnesota, USA - June2016WEW_4_10 | ecosystem: Environmental > Terrestrial > Soil >...
ATGTGAAACCAATCGAGTACCCGCTCCGTTGGCTTCCCTGCCGCAGCAACTACAAGATTGCCCAACCCATCGGCTCCATCCGCCAGCACTCGCACTCGCGACTCGGGTGTCCAACCGTTGGCTACCAGTGCCGCCTTCATGTAATCCTTCGCCAGGCACAAGCGGTGTTGGGGTACCCAAGCAAAATAGTCGCCCAACTTGCCCTGGCGCTCCATTCGGCCGGCCACAACTTGATATTCCCGCAACCACATCCTTCCATCCGCTCGAACATAGGTTCCATCAATGGCGACGCTGAGACTGTTCGCCGCAGGAACCGGTTCTCGCCTCGACTCTGGCCAGTCGTACTCGCTCGGCTCGATGACTCGCTGTTGCAGGCTGGCACCAACTTTAAGCGTATGCCGCCTCAGCGTAGCGTGGGACACACGTCCCGGGAGCAGCTCTTGCAGAACGCGCGCGGCTCGACGATACGGCACCTTGCTGCCCCAAGCAGCGTAGAGGTATTGAAGCTCCGGAGTTGTGCCGGATGCCTGCCTGCCATGGAGCGGCCAGACCGTGACTCTCTTGCCCCCTCGACACCGGCAGCGGAGATAACGGCGGCAAGATACTCGAACCACGCCAAAAATTGTTCTCAGGCAGCGCCTCCGCCGATCCTTGATGCGCTGTTTGCGCCCGCACTGAAGGCATTTGCGATGAGCGGCTTGCAATGCCTCTACCTGTCTGTGAATCACGCCAGCCTGCACCTGGCTGAGCACCGTTTTACCTTCTTCCAAGGTGAGACCGATCGCTTCAGGCCCGATTCCTGTACCTTCTCTCTCCACCTGTGCCACTAACTGCCGATCCAAAACGCGGCCTGCGAGCCGCACCTCGACCAAAATTCGGAACTCCATCAACAATCCTCTCCACACAAATAACCACGCCCTCTGGTAACGGATCACCCGAGCCCCAGTTTGCTTATTTGGATGGTCCCGCCCCCATGTTTGATACAGTCCCTGACAAGGCAAGTGATTTTTATCGATGGCGTTGGCGAGCACTACGAATGCCCGCTGACCGCCGGGTGCCCGTTGGGCTCCGTTCTGGTCGTTCCGCTCCAGGTCGACAATGATGTCATTGGTACCATCAAGCTGTACGAGCCGCGGAACAAGTCCTTCCTAAACATCAACAAGAGCTTAGGAGAGGGGATCGCGTGTCTTCTTTCCAATCAACTTCTGAGTGCGCGCTATCAGCAGCAAAAGACGCTGCTGATGAAGTCGGAACTGAAGCTGGTCCATGCCCAGATCAATCCGCACTTCCTCTTCAATGCGCTCAACACAATTGTGGCCATTCTCCGCAGGGATTCCAATCGAGCTCGGAGTCTGTTGATGGATCTGTCCGATTTCTTCCGCAAGAACCTTAAGCGAAGTGGCGATTTCTCGACACTCGAGGAAGAACTCGACCACGCGAATTCCTATTTGCGTATTGAAAAGGCGCGTTTTGGGGACCGGCTGGCGGTGGAGACCGACATCGACCCAGCGTTCTTCAAGATGAGAATTCCCACTTTCACCCTACAACCGCTGATCGAGAACGCGATCAAGCACGGGATTTCTCATATGCTGTGCCGCGGTATGGTTCGAATCCATGCTCATCGCGAGGACGGTCACGCGATCATCGATATTGAGGACAACGCGGGGGCCTTTGATGAGAAAAAGCAGGCCGAGAGCGGCCTCGGGATTAAAATCGTCGACACCCGAATCAAGAACCTGTTGGGCAGTGATTGTGGTACCACGGTCTTCTGTGAGCCGGACAAGATGACGCGAATCAGTATCCGCGTGCCGTTGGAGAAATGTGCCCGATGATGCACGCTTTGATCGTCGATGACGAGCCCTATGCACGGGAAGAATTGGAAGCTCTTCTGCTCGAGACTGGCGAATTTGACATCGTTGGAAGTTGTGGCAACGTTCTCGAGGGGCTCCGAGAAATCCGCAAGGAAATGCCGGAGGTTCTATTCCTTGACATTCAAATGAACAACGTGGGGGGATTTGAACTGCTGAGCATGATTGACCCGGATATCATGCCGCGCGTGGTTTTTGTCACCGCTTTTGACGAATACGCAGTCCAGGCGTTTGAAAAGGATGCCATCGACTATCTCGTCAAGCCCGTGCGGAAGAACCGTTTGGCAAAGACTGTGAGAAAACTCAAAGAGAACCTCGACAAAGGAAAGCGCCCAGTCTACGCCACTCCGGACATCCAAAAGATTCCGTGCGTCCTGATCGACCGGATTAAGCTCATCAGCCCAGCGGAAGTGGATTATGTCCGATCGGACGCCTCGGGTGTACACGTGGTCTGTTCCAAGGGAGAGTTTTTTACCGAGCTCACGCTCAAGGTTCTGGAGGACAAAACCGACCTTTTTCGGTGCCATAAGCAATTCCTGGTCAACCTGAAAGGGATCGATGAGATAGTTTTCCGCGAAAGCCCGTTTGCCGAAGTTAAGATGAAGACCGGCTTGATGGTGCCGGTCGGCAGACGGTTCCTGCAAAGACTGAAAGACCGGCTTGGCATCTGAACCTGTTTCCTCTTCCGATCCTGCCTTCAGTCCTCGAAACTAACCGCTTGCCGAGACGCTGCCACCGTTCACTCGGTCCATGGTTGTGCCCGATCGAAGTATGATCGACTGGCATTTGTCTGGGAGCGCCACCCCGGTGTTCGGGGATTGGGATCTCGTAGCCGGAACCTACGTGATTGGCGCGCGGGTTACCCGGCGACTCGAAAAAAGTGATCGTCGAGAGGGTGGCGCGCTCGACGCAAACGCGGTTATCGGTTCGATTTTACGACACCAAGTTGCCGAACAACGGTGCGAGTCGAACCGCATTGAGAAGCCAGACGGCAATTCCATAGGGCCACGAAAGCGATCCTCGAGGACGAGCATCACGTCGCGAGGGACCTCCGAACCATGATGTCGGACAGTGACCGGCAACGAGTTCTCGCAAAGTTGAGGAATGCTTGCCCAGATCTCGATGACGCACTGACCCAGTCGGCTCCTGGTATCGAATGCGATCGCGCGATCGTTCCTCCGGTCTTGAGAATGAGATTGCCGTCCTGCAAGATGATCTGGCTCGAATCATTCGCCGCCTCGAACCGAGTTTATGGGGATGAAACGAGACGACAAGACCGGTTTCTCCCCCGCCTAAGGTGCGCAAAGGGGTTCGCCTCTCGGCTCATGGGTCTCCATCGAAAAAAGCTCTTGTGCCGAACAGAACTACTGTCGAAAGATGCGCGATGGAGGTGGTCTTCTAGCGCTCTCGATGCTGGCTGGGAATCGCGCCGCCTCAAAGAATTTCTAGCGCGGCACAAATCACCGCCAGCCGCGCCTGCATCGGCGGCGCGGAAGGCCCCGCCCCTCCGCTCGAAACGGTGAACGTTGCTTCCGCGCCATCTCCTTCCATCTGCCTACGTTCGGTGTCCTGAATCGACCGCTTGGCGACCGCATCCTGCCGTTTACTCGGTCCATTGTTCGGTACGAGCCGCCGTATGGTGAACTAGCGCTCGGTTGGAGTTCGCAGCGGCGACCGGTAGTTCCGTTCTTAACGAAATCAGGCGCATAGCCGTACCGGGAACGAGCGAGGGCCGGCGGCGTCTCCGACCGGAACGGGAATTCTAAGGAGAACCCCATGTCATTTACCAAACAGCAAGCACTCGATTACCACGCCGGGGCGCGTCCGGGAAAGATTGAGGTTACTCCCACAAAACCGTGTCGCACGCAGCGGGATCTGAGCCTGGCCTATACGCCGGGCGTGGCGGTCCCGTGCTTAGAAATTCAGAAGAATCCGCATGACGCCTTCAAGTACACGGGCCGGGGAAATTTGGTGGCGGTGGTGACCAACGGCACCGCGGTCCTGGGGTTGGGCGATATCGGCGCCCTGGCGGGCAAGCCGGTGATGGAGGGCAAGGCGGTGCTGTTCAAACGCTTCGCGGACGTGGATGTCTTTGATATCGAGGTCAACAGCCACAATCCGGACGATGTCATCAAGGTCTGCCAACTGCTGGAGCCGACCTTTGGCGGCATCAATCTGGAAGACATCAAGGCCCCGGAATGTTTCTACATCGAAGAGACGTTGAAAAAGAGCATGAAGATTCCGGTGTTCCACGACGACCAGCACGGTACGGCCATTATTTCCGGGGCGGCGTTGCTCAATGCTCTGGAGGTGGTCAGAAAAGACATCGCGACCATCCGACTGGTGATCAACGGGGCGGGGGCCTCGAGCGTGGCGACCGCCGAGCATTACGTTCGGCTGGGCATGAAGCGGGAGAACATCATTCTGTGCGATACCAAGGGAGTGGTGTACAAGGGCCGCACGGCGGGGATGAATCCTTACAAAGAGCTCTTCGCGCAAGAGACCAAGCTGCGAACCTTGGCGGAAGCCATGGTCGATGCCGATATGTTCCTCGGACTTTCCGTTGGAGGGGTGGTGTCGCAAGCGATGGTGCGATCGATGGCCGCTCGTCCGATCGTCATTGCGATGGCCAATCCGGATCCGGAAATCACCTACGAAGACGCCAAAGCCTGCCGCTCCGACATCATCATGTGTACGGGGCGTTCGGACTATCCCAACATGGTGAACAATGTGCTGGGGTTCCCCTTCATCTTTCGCGGGGCGCTGGATGTGCACGCGACGGCCATCAACGATGAGATGAAGCTGGCGGCGACGCGCGCCTTGGCGAATCTGGCCAAAGAAGATGTGCCGGACTCGGTGTGCCGAGCCTACGGAGTGGAGCGGCTGAAGTTTGGAGCGGATTATCTGATTCCGAAGCCGTTCGATCCGCGGGTGCTGATCTGGGAGGCGTCGGCGGTGGCCGAAGCGGCCATGCGCACCGGGGTGGCGCAGGAACCGGTCAACCTGGAAGAGTATCGGGAACAACTCGAGCGTCGTTTGGGGAAAGCCCACGCCATCTCGCGGGTGATGATTCAAAAAGCGCAAGCCCAGCGCAAGTCGGTGGTGTTTCCGGAAGGAGAGAATGAAAAGATCCTGCGCGCGTGTCACACGCTGCTGGAGGAGAAGATTGCGGTGCCCATCCTGTTGGGGAACCGGGCGACCATCCAGGCCAAGTCGCTGGACCTGGGGTTGGATCTCCAGGAGGTGCGGGTCATCGACCCGGCGGCGTCGGCTCAGCGCGAAGCCTACATTCAGGAACTGTGCCGGTTGCGGCAGCGTCGGGGCGTGACCGCGACCGAGGCGGGCACGCTGATCAATGACCGCAACGTTTTCGGCTCCATGATGGTGCACCTGGGGGATGCCGATGCGCTGGTCTCCGGGGTGACGCAGCACTTTCCGGATGTGCTTCGCCCGGCGCTGCAAATCGTGCGCATGCGGGAAGGGTTGCACACCGTTTCCGGGTGCTATCCCATGATCACGCGCAAGGGAGACATTTACTTTCTGGCCGATTGCAGCGTCAATATCGATCCCACGGCGGAACAACTGGCGGAAATCGCCCTCTGCGCCGCCGAAGCGGCGCGCCGGTTCGATGTTGTTCCCCGGGTGGCGATGCTCTCGTTCTCCAGCTTTGGGAGCACCAAACACCCGCTGTGCGAGAAAGTTCGCAAAGCGGTGGAACTGCTGCACCAGGCCGACCCAACCCTGGTGGTCGACGGCGAGGTGATGGCCGACGTGGCGCTCTCTCCCGAGATGCTGGAGGAAATGTATCCCTTCAGCTCGCTCCAAGGTGGCGCCAACGTGCTCATCTGCCCCGACCTCAATTCGGCCAACATTGCCTACAAGCTGCTGGCCAAAATCGGCGGCGCCGAAACGCTCGGTCCCATTCTGATGGGGATGAGCAAATCGGTGCATTTGGTGCCCCGCGGGTCCGAAGTAGAGGAGATCGTCAACATCGCTGCCATCGCGGTCGTCGACGCGCAAGAGATCGATCACGCGGAGTGGCGTTCGGAGGTAGAACCGGCAGAAGTGCGGGACTGATCGAGGCAAACAAATTGGCTGTGTCGACCTGTCGCCATAGCCCGTTTCTTGTCGTTGGACGAAGCGGCGGTTTCGGCCCGGCGAGACGAAATGCAGAGTTATCAGGGCCACCGGAGGGGGCAGCCAGCGACCCACGCGCAGACGTCGTGAAGTTCCTATCGACCGCGTGTGTGCTGGCCGATCCTTTAAAGCCGCAACCGCACCTCGTTAAGCGCGCCGATTCGCTGCCCGCCCTAGACGCTCACTGACAATGGAGGTCGGGCATTCTCGGTCGGGTCCCGAGTACGTTCCAATGGATGGCAGAATATATCTTCGTTTTCTGCCAACATCGACGCGTCTCCATCTCAAAGACCGGGCGCCCAGTTTGGCGAGCAGACATCGATCCCTAACAGTCGCACGGGTAGTAGCACGCGGCTGGTGCAACTCGATGGAATTTCTAATGAACAATGCCTTTGATTCGGTCGAGCAATTGCCGGGCGCCGAACGGCTTGGCCATGATCTCGAACATGCACCCCTCGCATTGTTGCCGTTGTCGTATCGTTTCTGAGGTTGGATCACCGGACATCAACAGAATTCTTGTCTGAGGACACAACTTCCGCGCCTGCAGAGCTAGGTCGATGCCGTCGACTTCCGGCATATTGACATCAGACAGAATAAGCTCCCGTTTCGGGGGGCGTGACCCTGAGCATAACCCAAGGGCCGACCGAAGGAGCAGACCGAACACCGATGATTGAAGAGAAGTCCTGCGACTACGAGTTATTACGCATGCTGGCGCAAGGAAGGAGTAACAAAGACATCGCCAGCTTCTTGAACGTTAGCCCTCCGATCGCTAAGCAGCGCCTTCAGGCGTTGTTTCTAGAGCTTCTGGTTACGAAGGAAACAGCCTCGGTTGCCGGATCATCCTCGGAATGCCGCGGGATAAAAAAGCCACAGCCGGCGTCGGCGGCTGGGGCCCCCGAGCCTAAAGCGATGCTCTACGGGTTGCCTTGTGCCAAATGCCGTGCCTACTATTGCGCTGACCTGCCCGTCTGTCCAGTGTGCAAGTCGTCTGATCGGGTGTCGCCCAACGCCACGCCCGCATTGCCAGTAATTTCGGCCATGACCACTCCAGACCCTCGCGACACGACGTCGCGAGCAGCCAGCAGCGACCACTAATGGAAGCGTGCCGTGCACAGATAGCAAGAGTCACTCGAAACTTTCGCACGCTAGCCCCAGTCGTGAGCGGCCAGCGGTTTCTGGCCGAGCGCAGACGACGCCTGTATCGAGGCATCCATGGCGAATTCGGTAATTCGAAACAGCACCAACCAAAGGCCGTTCATTGGCGTCGACTCTACACCAACGCCGCGTGAGGATTCGCACATTCAACCGACGGTTGCGGGTGATAACCTTGGCGTCACCACGAAAACCATCGACCAACAGTCGGCTGCACGCGATGAGGCGGTGATGGATTCCCATCCTGCTTTCTCTTTGTGGTGGGACCGTTGGCGACGAGAAGCAGAGACTCGTGTTTCGGTGGCGTCCATCGCGAGACCCTCCTAAATTAGCATCGCCAGAGAACGACGACCCGCTCCAGACGAAGGGACCATTTCCCTCGCTTCGCCTCAGCTACATCGTAACCCCTCCGCTTCTTATTGAGCCCTGTTTCGACTCCGCGAAGCGATCAATCGCTACCCGCCGATCTTTTTCTCAAAGCACTTTTCCTGACGTCATTGTCGTTGGTCACTTGATAGGCAGATTCGTCGCATGCCGCCAGAGGCACGCAGCGAGCTTCGAGGCTGTCGACCTTCCGCTCCCCGCATGAACATCCCTACGTTCAGTACTCCAAAGCGACCGCTTGCCGACTGGCTGTTGCCGTTCGCTCGATCCATTGCTCGGTCCGATCTGAACTGTGGTGAACTGGCGCTCGGCGAGAGATGGCGGCGCGGCCCACAGTAGTCTTCTTCAAGAAGGGCCGGTCTCGGCCGCGGACCGTCTCCGGGGCCGGCGCGATGGTGATTGGCGGCACGGCCCATTTCTCTTCACCGAGGAGTTCTTTATGCCGGAGCAGGCGGAACTGTCCAAAGACGCAAAGATGGCGATGGTGTCGCAATTTCTGGGGTTCATGCTGGACGCCTACGACATGGCGTTGGTACTGGTGATGGCGCCAATTTTGGTGAAAGTGTTTGTGTCGCCCAAAGGCAGTGCGGCCTGGCAGTACATTGTGATTGTGTTTAGCTACTCGATCACCATGGCGGCGCGGCCGATTGGTTCGGCGTTGTTCGGGCGCTACGCGGACAAGATGGGGCGAAGATTCCTGCTGGTATTGACCATCGGAGGCGTGGGCGTGATGTCGGTGCTCGGCGGCTTCTTGCCGACCTACGCCCAGATTGGGGTGTGGTCGTATGTTATTTTCTGCACGCTGCGATTGTTGATGGGGATCTTCTTCGGCGGGGAATACGCCGTGGGTCACACCTTTGCGATTGAGTATGCGCCGCAGAAGAAACGGGGCATGATTGGCGGCTTCATCCAGTCGGGGTTTCCCCTGGGCTATGTTTTTGGCTCGCTGGTGTTCGCTCTGGTTTCCTATGGGACGACCAAGGAAGGCATGCTGGCGTATGGCTGGCGCATCGTGTTCATGACCGGGGTGATACCGGTGTTTCTGGCGCTCTACATTCGAAGCCATCTGCACGAGTCGCCGGAATTCGAAAAAGCCAAAGCGGCGGGCAAGATTGAAAGATCTCCGTTCTTGAATCTGTTTAAGCCGCCGCAACTGTTTGACTTCCTGCAGGTTTTCTTTTTTATGACGGGCCTGTTTCTGACCGACTATTCGGTGTACGGGTTCCTGCCCAACATCCTGACGCTGAAGGGGCGCGGTTTTGATACCACCACTTATAGTCTGATTTACGGTTTTGCGCTGTTCATGGCGTTTTTGGGCTACAACTTTTACGGCTGGCTGTCGGATCGAACCGGGCGGAAGATCTTGACGCAGTGGTATTGCGCCTTTCTGGTGGTGTTTGGCATACCCGTGTTCTCCGTGCTCTATCATGCGGCGCTGGCGCGGAATCTGTGGCTGGCGGTGGTTGGCACCTGCATGGCCGCCATGCTCAAGCTGGCCTGGGGAGTGGTTCCCGCCTATCTGTGTGAGCGCTTTCCGACCAAACGGCGCGCCGCCGGAGTGGGCTTCGGCTACTCTTCGGGCGCGCTGCTGGGGGCCTGGTTCAGCGCCTATGTGTGGTGGGCCCACCAGATCCCGTTTGTGGCTGCCATTGAAAAACAGGATATGTGGCTGTCGCCATCGGTGGTGCTGACCATCGGTGCGGTGATGACGTTCATCAGCCTGCTCTACTCTCCTGAGACTAAAGATCTCCACCTCGACCAAGTGGGCGAGCGGGAGCGGGCCCACGAAGCAGGGAAGAAGCCAGCCAAGGAGCCGGCCGAGGTGGCACTTGCCGGATAGACGTTCGGAGGCACGAGTCGACAGATCGGAGATGTTGATCGGCTTCTAGCAACGCCCAGGCCCACTCTTTGCGAGTTCGCACCTCGCAATGCACAGAATTTGACTGATAGAAATAACAATGAGGGACCCGACTTGGCATCCCACTGGCGTGTGTCTGTTCTCGCTTTAAGACGAAGTAGGTTCGGTGATCGCGATGGGGATGGTGTCGGTAGTTCCATCCAGGGTTCCGGTTACCTGGACGTTCTTTCCGACAAACGGCTTGGCTTGATCAGCATTGTGCGGTTTGTACGATGTGCCCGCATCGTCTTTTAACACCAGATCGCCTTTAGACTTGGCCACCTTGCCCACAAGAACTTGGTTAGCGCCTTTGTATCCAGCATAACGACACCGTTGTAAATGCGTTCAACGCTTGGAATACTCCGGAAGGTTCACTGAAGCTCGATTTCCGCTATTGAGCGGACGCTGCGTTGCGAATAACCCTTCGTGCTCGGATCACAACATCTCGGTAAACTGAAAGGGTAGACACTCGTTTTGGTAAGTTTTGCTAGACGCGGAATCGTCATTACTGCCCTCAACAGCCAAAGCAGCCCCGCTTCCTCGCTGCGGGCTCTCGCAATCCAGAGTGACAGCAAGAACGTGGCCACGGGCATTTCCGCGTTGGATTTCGAATCCGAAATGGCTATGTCGTGCGCTATCTCTCGCAATAGCGGAAGCGAGCGACGGTCCGAGCAATGAACTCCGAAACCATTGTTAGCGCTCCTCTGTCATGCCAAGGCAGGATCCAGCGGACTCATCGGAAACTCGTCCCCCGGCGCTCACGAGTGCGGGCCGCGTTTGTGCCGTGGATGCGTCGCCGTGGCGCTCGCCTTTCTCGATGCCTGCCATGCTGCCGTCCGGGTGCGAATGTAATCTCTGTACTCGCGATTGGTTTTCAGTCGAGGCATTGTGTGTTGAACGCCACCCTTGCCATCGGGAACGGGCAGTCGCGAAACCAGTTCGGCTTGCACTTCTTGCAAGTGCGACACCTTGTCGGCGTTGGGATTCGGCTCGGCAGCCACGGGAACGACTACAGCTTCGAGAGGATCGTCGGTGCGCGCGGCGCTTAGCGTTAGTACGCCGTCCACATCGACAGCGGCTGCATCGCGCGCGGTCAGGTTCGGCAGATTCCAGCGCGTTTCTATCGTTTTGAGAATCGAGGTGTGATCGAGCGGCGTAGCATTCGCGGCCACACGAAACACAGTTCCAGCCTCAATGAGCGGCGACACCAACACGGTCGGCACGCGCGGACCAAACCGCGTGAAATCGAAGCCGTACTCTCCTACGGAATTGTCCGGTGGCATCGCACCGAGCGGTGGCCGAACGTGGTCGTAGCAGCCTCCATGCTCGTCATAAGTAATGATCAGGAGAGTCTGGTTCCAGTTGGGACCGTTGCGCAGCGCGTAATAGGCCCTATGCCGAGATACGTGTTCGCGATTAACACATCCCCTTTAAGTCATTGAATAGAGGCAGGTTAACACCTATGAATTTTTATTCATTTCCTTCTAAGCTATTGATTCTACGTAAGGCCAAGTATTGGGTTTTCGGCATTTTCGGCATCAATTGCAAATAAGGGGACTCATCGACTGTGCAAGCGCGACAGATTTTCTTTGTAGCAGAGTGCTCGTTTTTCATCAGGCTATTCGGGCGCGAGTCCCGCGATTTGATCCGGTTGAACGATGCGGGATCGCAAGGATTCCTGCCAATCGCGGGATGGCCAATAGCCAGTCCAGGGCCTGACGTTCTTCGCCCGTCAGCCGCGCAAACACGGTGCCGCAAAGCTTGCGATGAACTAAGGCTCGCGGGTGTCTTGTAGTCCGCTCCAAGATCGAGAAGGCCGGCAATTCGAAGTGCGCATTCGTTAGTGCTCCCATGATTGCACTTCGTGATATCGCTGCCCGTCCCATGACGAAAGCCGTTTGGTAGCCCGCAAGCGCCGCCACGTGACGAGACGGTTTTAGCAGAGAATGCAAGAATATTCAGTCATTTGCATAAAAATACATCCGTCTTAGCCACTTCTTCTTCAATAGTTTACGGGCGATGTGTTAATCGCGAACACGTATCTCGGCATAGGGCCTATTTGCATTAGTTAGCGATTCCGATCGCGTGTTTGAACGTCTCGGGTCGGTCGAGCACCCGAAGCATGTAGTGGGCGACATCGGCGCGTGAAACAAAGAGCCCGCTCCGGAGGTTCTGGCCGATTGCGATCCGGTACCTGCCCGTCAGCGGCTTGTCAGTCAGCCGTGGCGGCCGCACGACCGTCCAATCCACATCGCTGCCCTGAAGGATCTCCTCCATCTGCGCAAGGTCGGCGTAGTGCTTGCGAAGCGCGGCCTTGGTTAACGGGCCGAACAGGTGTCGCATGAAAAAACCATCGCCCGCGTCGTACCTCGGAGGGTTCGGACGGCCCGGAGACGGTACGGTCCCGATCGGTGCGGCGCTGACCACGACGATGCGTCGTACGCCGGTTGCCTTCATGGCCTCGACGATGGCATGTGTGCCCCGCCAAGCGACTCCGGCTTCTGTCGCCGAACGTGCACCGAGCCCGGAGAGCACCGCATCGGCTCCCTTGACGGCCGACTCCAGTGCTGCCCGATCCGGAGTCGCCAGGTCGGCGATGACGAAGCGCACCTCTCTTGTCAGCTTCTTCGCATTTCGCACAACTGCGATGACGTCATGCCCTGCGGCGACAGCTTGCTCGACGAGTTGGCGGCCGATTCCACCGGTTGCCGCGAAGATCGTGAGTTTCATGATTGTCTTCCTCTCAATTTGTGAAGTCGGCGACGTGTTCGACTGCCCATTCGGAGAAGGTGAGCGCGGGTCGGCTCAGGATCTGCTCCACTGTGTCCGACGAGGGGCCCGGCTGTTCGACACGATCGGCCAAGTAGCCGAGCATCCTGTCGGGTACGTCCGCAGGAACGCCTCTGGCGATCATCGCCTGTCGGACCTCTTGTGGAGAGATCTCCTCCCACAGGAGGTTCTTCCCGATGGCCTCGCCAATGAGGCGGACCTTCTCGCGTTGGGTGAGAGACTGCGGACCAGTGAGGAGATACGAGCGGCCGCAATGTTCCGAGGGCACCAACACCCGTGCGGCGACAGCGGCGATGTCGCGCTCGTGGATCGTCGAGGTCGCCGCATCACCGTAAGCGCCGCGCACGGAACTGCTCAAGCGGATCTGGGGCGCCCAGACCCGAGCGTTGGAGGCGAAGTCGGCGCACCGCAGAAAGGTCCAGGGCAGCCCGGAGGCTGTAACAGCATCCTCGACCGCTTTGAACTGATCGGCGAAGTGACGAGACCCGCCACCGTGCTCTACGGTCGCCGCCGACAGCAGCACCACTCGCTGCACGCCCTGTTCGGCCGCCAGCATCAGCAACTCCGGCGCCGCATCCCCGAGAGCGCGCGGGCTGAGGAGGATCGCCTCGATGCCGCTCAGTGCTGACGTCAGCGACTTTGGGCGCGAGGGGTCGCCGCCCACTACATGGGCGCCGCCGTGCAGCGCGGCAGTGGTGGGATTGCGGGTCACCGCCACCACCTTCTGCCCATCATTCAGCAGCAACTTCACCACTTCACGCCCCACGTTTCCAGTCGCTCCGGTGACTAATATCATGACAATCCTCTCATCTCCTCGTGCAGGGTTATTGCCGTCTCAAGAACCTTTTGGTCACGTATTACACCTTGTCAAAAGCGGCGGACGCGCCGACCACGGAGCGCGTCGCTTAACCTCCAACTACGATGGTTGAGCCCGCCATGCGAGCACGCTGGTCGCTGCGCCCAACACTAAGGCCAGCCCGATCAGTAGCAACGACTCCCTGAGATCCAGTTTGGCGATCATGAGATAGACGATGGCCAAGGCGACGGCCGCTCGCATATGGAGAGAGACAAACAGCAGCGGGTGCCACGCGTGGTGGCGGAGCGTCCCTGAGGTCCCCTCGCGGTCATCGCCAGGGGCCAGAAGGACACGCATCCGTGATCGGACAATTGGTCCACCGAGGAGGCCCATGAGAACCATCGCACCGAAAGAAACGCGTACCCATCCGAAGTTGAAGACACCGACTCGAACGGCCAAGTAGATCCCAGAGACCACAATCAGCCCGACGGCCATTGCGATGTATCGTGGCAAGCCCCGCAAAACTCTCACCCACGGTAATCCTTGCGCGGATGTGTTCGCCCTCCGCAGGGATTCAAGACTCAGCCACTCAAGAGCGAGACCGATGAACAGCGTCAGCATGCCGACGATGTGCACAGACAGAACCACTGATCGAACCATCATGAATCTCCCTGGAGCCACCTCAAGTCTCAATCGGTAAATGGTGTCTGAGGTCGCGCCCAGGATACCGAGACGCCGATAGCGATTGATTGACGTTGGGTGGAGAACGTTCAGGGCTGCCGCCCTGATTTGAAACTGCTCACACACAGGAGACCGTCGAGGAGCATGTCTTGTGACAGGTCCGCGCAGGCTTTATGCGGAAATCGGCGACCTTCTGGGGATTGGTCAGGATGTGGACGGACGGGATGAGGGCAACGGAGAGGCTTTGAACTTTGACCGCACTGCCCGGATATGCTCCTGCGCCCCCTGCAACATTTGCTTGTAGTCCCCTTCGCGGAGTTCAAGCATCGTCGCTATCGCGGCGTATCTGGTAGCCAAAGATCCGCCGAAGCAGGAACACCGCGCGCTCACCCGGCGTCAGGCGCTCCAGATTCACGAAGATCGCCATGCACAGCGACTCATCGGCCCGCAAAACTGCGATACCCATCGGTGAACCGGCATCCTTGGGCTCCATCGTCATGGCTTGGTTGTCTTCGGGACGGATCGTTCTCGATTCACAGCTATCTCAGCCTCGCGACAGTTACGGATGGTCGTAAGTGGGCCTCGCGAAGGCCGTTGCTGGTTGATGTCGTCGAACGCTCTCAAGGCTCATTCGCGACGACACTCAGTATCAGCAGAACAACTTCTGGAAGCAGCAGCCACGGCGTAAAGAGGGAACGGCGTCAAGCAGAAGACCCTGGCGGCTCCCATCAACTGAACGCCGGCCTGTACAGGGAAGACCGGCGAGGCGGCGGCCTTGTAACAGGTTCACGCTGTGACCACCGGCAAGTGGGCAAGCTTCTCAGGATTGGTCACGATGTAGATGGCCCGGATGCGACCGGCAGTGGCATCCAAGGTCAGCACCGAGTGTGGATGCCCGTTGGGATAATAGTTGACGACACCAGCCGCTCCGTTGATCTGCATGATGCGCTGCACCAGATTTGTCGGAATGAGTTTTCTGAGACCGCCCAAGATCGCGCGGGCGACCCTGTCCGCCCCATAAACCAGGTTCGGCACGGCGGTCGCGTTGCCGCCGCCATCGGAGTGAAGGACGACATCACTCGAGAGCAGCGTTAGCAGCCGGCCCATGTCACCACTACCGGCCGCCCGGCGAAACCCGTCCAGCAGGTCGTCGTGCTCACGCACGGAGGATCTGAACCGGGGACGCACCGCGCGCACATGCTGCTGGGCCCGCCGCAGAATCTGTCTGGCGTTGGCCTCGCTGAGGCCGAGCGCCGAGGCAATCTCGGCGTACTTGTAATCAAAAACCTCCCGGAGGAGAAAGACGGCGCGCTCGACCGGTGTCAGACGTTCGAGCATCACGAGGAAGGCCATCGAAAGCGACTCATCGAGCCGCAAGACACCTAAGGGATCGCTCCCCGGATCGGTGGCAAGTGGTTCAGGCAGCCATTCCCCCACATACTCCTCCCGTTGCACGCGTGCGGACTGGAGACGGTTGATGCACAAGCGGCTCACGATGGTGATCAAAAACGCCTTCGGAGACCGGATATCGGTATCGGAGGCTTCCTGCCACCGGATGAACGTATCCTGAAGCAGGTCTTCGGCGTCGGCCACGCTGCCTATCATGCGATAGGCAATTGAGAAGAGCAGGCCGCGGTACCGGCTAAACGCCGTCAGCCGATCCTCCGAATCGGGTCGCGGTTCCGTACCCGAAGGAGGGAGGTCATCATCAGTTTGCATGCTCTTCCATTTCCAGAACTACTCCGGTCAACAAAAACCACTTGAGAGCCGCTCCACTCACCAGTTTGTGCCTCCGAACGGAATCATGGACTGAAGACCGGCAAACTAAGTATTTTGTGACAACTTAACTATTATCCTTGAAAAGGGAGGGCCAGCCGGTCCCGCCCCTCAGGTTAGAACGACTGTGAAAACCGACCTTCAAGGAACTCACCCGGCTTGGCGGTTGCCTTGAATTGCGGGACAGGCTCCAGCTCCTTGAACGCCGATGTCAACGCGTTGGAGAGGCTCCACCATAGTCCGTGGCTTGAAGTCCTCGTACTTCGGCTCAAAGTACAAGTCATGCACGGTCCGGGCCAGGAGTTTCGTGCCTCCAGTCTGCCCTCGACGAATGCTTCGTAGATGACCACCTTGGCGTTGACGTCCGTCAACTCGCTCTTTTGCCAGGTTTCCACTGCTTCCGCATTGGGTCGAAATTCCGTTGCATTCGATCGACGCCAACCGAGATGCAGTCGATCAAGGAAAACGACTTCGAGTGTTTGGCGAGTACGGGCGTGAACACCCCCGGCACATTGTTTCCTAATTACTGAACGAGAGGCCTCCGCCGTGTGAATCCCGTGGTTGATTGTGAGCCGTGGCGTTGATTCTTCAACACCGGGGACTTCATACAATGCAAGACAGCAAAGAAAAAGAGATTTCTCACGATTAGATCGCTTGTTTTCGCAGTTTTGTTCAACGCCGCCATCAGCGCTTCGCTGTAAACCGCCCACGATAGGCGCTCGGAGCAATCCCAAAGCATCGCTCGAACGCACGCCGGAAATCATCGCCGTCGCTGAATCCCACGGAGCGCGCAACGCCTTCCACCGTTGTCGTTTCTCCGTAATTCGTATACTGGTGGCATTTCCACTCGGAATTTATCTTTGATGTGTATAGAGATTTTTCTCTAATTAGGTTCTTCCTCAATTTCGGTGCACGGACATGAACTTGATCATCTAATGTCAAAGCAATGTCCAATGAATTGAGCGCACAGGATTTACTGCCACCCGGGATCGGTCTGACCTTGTCAGGGTTCG
>Ga0187847_10002128_pt1 | contig 16459 bp, 16 predicted proteins | sample June2016WEW_4_10_FD_132458 | JGI IMG/M metagenome (GOLD analysis project Ga0187847, IMG submission 132458) | Peatland microbial communities from SPRUCE experiment site at the Marcell Experimental Forest, Minnesota, USA - June2016WEW_4_10 | ecosystem: Environmental > Terrestrial > Soil >...
AGGACGCTTTCTATGTGGAGCGCTCCGGCTCCGATTGCACTCCCGATTTCGAAGGTGGGCTGCCTTCCATTCTGACACCTGAGAATCACCTCTTCGTTCCCGCCATTGGAACTCCCAGCGTCATCGCGGATCCCGCGCGCGATCAGTTCTACATTGTTGACTTGGACTTTACTCAAGCCCCCGATGAAAATGGGGTTGGGGTCTATCGAACGACGTCAGCCAACCTGAACAGCACATCGGCTTGTCCGAGTGGCACGGAATTCGGGACTGCTCCCTGTTTTACCACCGTCGCCGTCACCAATATCACGGGGTTGAACGCTTTTCTGGATAATCCGTCCATCGCGGTCGATCCTCGCACCACGGGCGTCGGCGCTGGCGATCTGTATACGGTAGTCACGCAGAGAAATTCGGACAACAAGACCTTTCACATCTCGCTCACGGCATGCACTAACGGGCTCAACTGCGGCAATTCAATCTCGATCAGTGCCAAGGCCGATACGCAAGCGGACTTTGCCTGGGTGCAGGTGCGCCCGGATGGTGGAATCACGATTTCCTATCGCAACACGACATTTCCCGGCGTGAACAAGGAAGAGATTAAGTTTGTGACCTGTGCTCCCGCCGGCGCGCCCAATCCCCCTACATGCAGCAGTCCCGTGGTGGTGATGACCGTGAAAACTCCTGTGTTCGACACCATGATCGGCGACCTGCCCATGCGGGACCAGCTCTACCCGCGACATGTCAATCGCCTGGAGAGCGACGGCAAAACGGTTACAACTTTCATGGTTTACGATCAGTGCGATGTTGCGGTGATCAAGCAAAACGGCGGCGGGCAACCCTTCTGCCCTAAGACAGATGTTGTCGTAACTAGCTCAACCAATGACGGGACGACCTGGTCTCCCATCGCTCTTTTGAGTCCCAGCCCGGGGCAGCAATTTTTTGGGGCCATCGCCAATGACACTTCTACGGGAACCGTGAACATCGCATACTATTCAACCGAAAACGATTTCTTCCAACTGCGGCCACAGGTCTTCCTAGCTCAGATCCTGCCGGGAACTACAAAGGTCGGTCCGCCGCAATTTCTTACGTCGGCTTCCGCGGATGTTCAAGCCAGTCCACCGATCAGTCTGAACGATCAGCCCGCTTTTTTTGGTGACCGCATCGGTATAGCCGTTACGGGTACGGGGATTGCCGGGGAAAGCACGGCCTATGTCAGTTTTACCTGGACTAGCGTTGCGGGAACGTACGACGGCGTGTCCAGCCCGGACGTGAACAATCACCTGACAACGTTTCAATACTAGGAACAACATTCCAGAACGACGCTTAGCCAACGAGAGATTGACATTTATGACGAAGGGAACTCCAATGAAATCATTCAGAGCAACTGTCCTCGCGATATTTTGCGGTTTGCTGTCGTTCACAGCGTTGCACGCCCAACTTGGAATTGCAATTTCACAAAGCCCGCGTGCAGCCTCCCCCAAACAACCGGGACCGAGCGTGCCGGCCGCTTTCCAGGGCCTTCGCGTTCCTCCCGGTGGCTCTTTGAGATTCTTGGCATCCGAAGAGGGCAGGAGTTTTCTTCTAGCCACCGGACACCCCATCGCGCCGTACGCGATCCAAGTCTTTGGCGAGCCCTCGAAGACAACGTTTGTCCCCGCCTCATGGTACCGAGAGTTCGAAACGTCGCAGCAGTCGCAAGCTCAAGCTGAGCAGGCGCCCGGTAACGGGTCATGCAACGGAAGTGCCGGGGCCCGATTCAACCTGGAGCCACGAGCCAATGCGGTGCCGCAGAACGAAGCCAATGCAGATTTTCTGCCGAATCGTATTGGAGCAGGCGAAGATTTGATTGTGCAAGCGGCAAACGACTGGCGCGGTAATCTCGCGGCGGCGCATTGGGATCAGAGCGTAAGTGGCTATTATGTTCATCGTACGGCCGGTGGTTGCAGTGTTCAGTTTGAGGGAGGATTGCCTACTTTTAGCTTTCAGGGCAACAACGAGTTCGGAGTCGGAGGCACAGTAGTCGCAGCGGACCCCGCGCGTGATGCATTCTTCATTGCCGACATACGCTTTGCCACCACCGGAGGCGTCGGCCTGTTTCGCGCCTCAGCCTCCGCGCTGCTCAGTACTAGCCAATGCGCGAATGGGACGCATACGCTGGCGCAAGCTACGGCATGCTGGGCATCGACGCCTCCTGTGCTTCTCTTTCCGCAGCCTTCCTTTGATTCCGTCGGAGATCAGCCTCAACTCGCGGTCGACGAGCGGGAGACAGGGGAGGGAGCCGGCGCGGGCGATGTCTACGTAGTGAACGCCGCGTTTGATTTCGCGTCTCAGACGACCACAATTTTTCTCGCTCCTTGTACTAACTCGCTGACCTGCGGCCAGGCGATTTCAATCAGTGGTTCCAACGTGCAGACCGGTGTGCCATACGTGCGGGTGCGCACTGATGGTTTGATTACAGTTTCGTTCACGAATGGCAACTCTGACGGGAGCCAGACCATTTTCTTCGTGACCTGTACACCGGCGGGAGCTCCAAACCCGCCCGCATGCGGAACGCCAGTAACAGTGGCGAACATTGCGAACCCGCTCAATGGTACTCTGAACGTGTTGACCCCGTTGGTGAACATAAATTTGCTGACCGAGACCTTCCCCAAACACGCAGACCGCACTGACTCGGGGGGCTTCACCACCTTCTTGTTGTATGACGATTGCAAGAATCCCTTTCCAGGCGCGGCATGCGTGAACGCCGAAGTGTTGCTGACACAATCCACCGACAACGGCCAAACCTGGTCGGCTCCCGTGTCGATAGACACAGTAAGTGGGCATCACTTCTATCCTGCGATTACCACTGATGCGTCGACCGGAATTGTCAACTTAACCTACTACAGCGCGGAAGGCGACCTCTTCAACCACGAGCTTCAGGTGTGGCGGAATCAGATTCTTCTCGGTACCACTAAAGTCGGCACGCCGCAGATGGTCACTACAGTTCTCGATCCGATCGATAGCGATCCCCAGGACCTGGGCTTGATCCAATCGGATTTCTTCATGGGAGCCATTGCCCGGGGCAACGGACTGTCGGGGCAGAGCCGGTTGTACACCTCGTTTGATTCGACGACGATCTCAGGAACCTACAAAGGCCGCCAGGATCCCGAGCTGAATAACCATATAAGTGTGTTCAGCTACTGAGAGCTTGGTCAAGAGCTCGCCGCGGCCGCGTTGCGGTGCGGCGACGATCATTGCCGAAACAGGGGGCGAAAGGTCGCATAGAAGAAGGCCATAATTCGACCCCTTCCGTACCACCCGGTCGGAGGCTCTGAAGTGAGCCTAATTCCGATGCTACGGTCGTTAGTAGGCCCCAGCTTTCTCCACCACCTCCTTCACCCTGTTCGACTTGCTGCCAGCGAAGTTCGAGTCGCCGCCGTATGCTGCATCGACCGTCGTTGTGCCCACCTTGAGCGTCGAGGTCGTAAAGGCAATGCCGACAGCCAACAGCGCGAACCCAAAGCTGCCAAAAGAGAAAATGCCCCATGGAATCATCAAACTTCTGCACGAGATTTACAGTCACAATAAGGCTTGAATAGCGGCGAAAGTCGGTGAGTCGACCTTCCGGTGAATCGTTTGAATTGGATGAGCGCTTATTTTGATCCTCATTACTGGCGTAGACAAACCTTGCGTCTTTATTAATTCCGCTGACTTCACCAAGAATTACGGTCGTATTTCGCTGATTCTTCAGAAGTCCCCGGATCGGAGATGCGATCTGGGCTGCCGAAAGGACCGTTGTGGCTACTTGGTAAAGCAGAGGCTGAAACAAGTTGTGATTTGCTCGGTCGATCACACAGACCTCTGCATTCGCGTGCCTAAGTGCCTTCGCAGCAGAAAGCCCTCCAAACCCCGCGCCTACGATGACAATCTTTTTCATTCATCGCCTCACTTCGTAATCTCCGGCGGCAATCCGGTTTTGAAATCCATTCATCACACAACGCGATTCGATGGCGGCATGTACGACTTGACCAGGTCTCTGATGGCCCGGTTCTCCAACACCAAGCTTCCTAACACCAACTCTTGACGCTCCGTGGTTACAACGTCCACCATCGCCCACGCCAAGTCGTCGGCTCGAATTACCTGGTTTGGAAACAGCAGTCGAAACACCGGATACGCCGCCCGCAACAGTCGGTAGCTGAGGTTCGGCTCCTTCCGTGGTTGTACAGGGTAGACATACGAAGGCCGGAAAAGATAAACGCGTGGAAAACCACTCGCTTCTAATGCTTTCTCGGCCTCTCCTTTGTACCGTGCAAAGGCAAGGCGACTCTTGCCAGTCGGGTCGGCGCCATAGCCACTCAAAAACGAAAACGCGGCGTCGGGGCTGCTAGTGCGAAGAACACGCGCGAACTCGATCGTGTAGCTCGCAGTTATTATGCGAAGTTGCGCGTCAGAAACTGACCCAGTGTAGGCCCCAAGGCAATATACGGCCGCGTCTCGCTCCGAGAGCGTATCCGCTAGCGCAGAACAATCAGCGAAGTCTTCGTGCACAACTTCTTTCAGCTTGGGATGTGTGATACCACGCTTCTTCCGACCGATAGACATCACACTTTTCACTGCGGGATTGTCGAGCGCATAGCGAAGAGCATACCCGCCTACCATTCCCGTCGCGCCCACCATAACAAGACGTTTTTGGCCTGCCCTTTGACTGGCCATCGACACATCTGAAGACGGTTTATTTGTCGTTGTCATAGGATTTGGATTTTTCTATCCCGCGTCGCTCCCAAATCTCGTTCCTGAACCTGCTTACCAGGAGCGCCACGGTAGTCGCTATATAGAGGACCCCCGTCACTCCTTCCAGTGCCGTTACTATACGAGCCATTCCGCTGAGTGGCACGATATCGCCGTATCCGACGGTCGAGAGCGTTATCAGGCTGAAGTAAAGCAGCTCAGTCTGACGGTCGGCTCGGTCACCTCCCATCCTGATTGAACCTGGGGAGAAAGCATCTATCGCTAAATAGATCGTCGCCCAAAGCAACCCTAGCAACAGATAGATGTTGACAGCGGTATAAAGCTCTGCCTGAGCGACCGCACGGGAATTTCTCAGATATGAAAAAAGACCCGCGGCCGTGAGTCCGAAGAAAGCAGCGAGAGATGCCCATCGAATTCCGGTCAGTGTCGGGCTTGGGAATGTGTTGCCCGCAACGACAAAGATCACATTGGCCAACGCCAAAAGAACCGACGGCCATACCCACCTCTTGATTTGTGACAACCGTATAACGGATAAGACAATCGGCACGAACGTCACAGCCGCGAGGATCAGTCGGCTCCAACTAACTCGGTTTAAGGCCGGGGTTAACAGAATGGCCAGCAACAGAGACAGGAGTAGCAATAGGTCCGGTCGCGATTGAAGTTTTGCATTCAATGAAGGAACCTCGACAATGTGCACTCGGTTATGGCCCCCAGAGATTCCTACCAGCCGTGGAAACATCTGCAGATACCGTCAACGCCGCCTTGTTCGTCGCTGTCATGACAGAACGCGGTCCTCAATCCAGTCGACATACAGGAGCCGCTCCGCGAACAGCCATTCTGTGTCCTCCTTTACGAACGTATCGTAGTAACGGAGTACCGCAATCATGAGTCGGCGCTTGTCGCCTGCGACGGTGACGTGATGAGCGAGGCAATAGGTTTCGCCAGTTCCTTTGTCAGGTGTCAGGCTCAGAATAGTGCTCTGTCCGACGAAGTGCATCGTTGCGTCATACTTATTGAGATCGGTAAACACAGGAGCCAGCGCGGCGCGCGAGTGCAACTCTTGTGAAGGCGTGCGATCCTTTGCGTTCATATAAACCACAAAGTGTGTGTCCGCGGTAAAGAGTGCCATCTGGCCATTGGCATCGCGGCGGTCGGCGCAATGTGCATAGGCCTCCACAAGCTCGCGAATAGTGATTCGGTCGGCGGCTTCGCCCGGGGAGATAGCTACATGTTTACTCATTAGCCCTACCTTTCATTGTGCTCGGCAATAATATTCACTCCAGGATGGCCTTCGGCTCCAGAAACGCCTCGATTCCATATTTGCCATACTCACGGCCGACACCGGAGAACTTGAATCCACCCCACGGTGCCTGCGGATCGTCGGCCATGTTGTTGATCACGACCCGACCAGCACGCAGTTGCGAGGCCACGCGGCGTGCGCGCTCCATGTCAGTCCCCATGACCGCCGAATGAAGACCGTAGTTGGAGTCGTTAGCAAGTCGGACCGCTTCCTCCTCGGAGTCGTAGGCAATTACACTGAGCACGGGCCCAAAAATCTCTTCTTGCGCGATAGCCATGTTGTTCTTCACGTTGACGAACACCGTGGGCTTCACGAAAAAGCCTGCTTCAAGACCCAGTGGACGCCCCTCTCCGCCGACTAACACCTCGGCGCCTTCTTCGATGCCTTTACGGATGTAAGATTCCACACGCTCATACTGCTTTTGCGATACCATCGGCCCGACCATAATCTTTGGATCGGCTGGATCCCCCACTGTGTAATTCCGCATCTCGTCCTTGATAGCGCGCTTCGCCTCGTCGAGTCGGCTCTTGGGCACGAAAAGGCGCGTTCCGGCAGCACAGGCTTGACCGCTATTTAGGAAGGCCAAAATAAGAGCAGATGGAATCGCTTTTTCGAAATCTGCATCGTCCATCACGATCGTTGGCGACTTGCCGCCCAGTTCAAGGGTCACCCGCTTCATCGTTGCGGCGCCATCACGCATGATGGCTACACCTACTGCCACTGAGCCCGTAAAGGATATTTTTGCGACATCGCGATTGCGGACCATCTCAGCGCCGACTACCGTGCCGAGTCCGGTCACGACGTTAAAGACACCCTTGGGTAGCCCTGCTGTAGCTATCGCGTCGACCATCGCTCGGGTTTGCAGAGCGCTCAACTCGCTCGGCTTGAGAACGACGGTGCAACCCGCTGCGATAGCCGACGCAAGCTTTAAGCAAATGAATAGCGCGTTCGCGTTCCACGCTGTGATGAGCCCAGCGACGCCAACAGGCTCCATTGTGACCGTTGTCTTGCCCCAACTTTCCTTCATCGGCATGTCGCGAAGAGCCTTCTCCGCCGCAGCAAAGGCACTGATGCCCGACTCGACAATAAGCCGAGCGAACCTGGCCACACCCCCGTATTCCTCGATCATGACCGCAGTTAAATCATCAACGCGGGCCGAAACAGCTTTGTGTAATTGCCGTAGGTGATGCAAACGCTCTTCCTTCGCAGAACGCCCATAAGTTACGAACGCACACTTGGCGGCGGCAATGGCTCGTTGCGTGTCTTCTTCATCTCCCAGTGTCACGCGGGCGATCAGTTTCCCATTCGTCGGCTTGATGATGTCCATAATCTCCCGGCCATGGGATTCCACGAATTCTCCGTCGATGTAGTGGGTTGTAAGAGTCTTGATCGTTTCTTTCTCAGCGATAGTCGCCATCTGGATTCTCCTTAATGTTTGTTTTCATTGTTGCCACATCCTGGCGCGGCACAATCGTTCAACCGAACTCCGTGTTAGTTCCGTTTAAGCGCAGCGGTACGAGACATCTCACCCGGCAACGGCGTTAATAACTCCTGCATGGCTCCATCCATGGTGTCGCTCATGGCCGACACGACGGCAGATACATCTCGCTTTTCAACGTTCCCAACTTTCGTTACAGCTTTCGTCCAAACTGTCGCGCCGGTATCAACCTTGATCATTTGGGCCGAGATCGCCACCACGACCTTCACGCCAACGTCGTAGTCGACTTCTTCGAGTTTTTCCAAGCGCCCAGTCACCAGATATTCGGCGTCGGGTCGGCCGTCATAACGCTTTACGTGTGCAAAGAGACCCGTCGCACTCAATCGATCCCGCATGGAGTCGGTCACGAAGTCGCAAGGATCGACAGCCCAGCGTTGATATTGGTAGAAACCAACCGATTCCGGGGAGGTCTTGAACACAATGGTTCCACGGCGAAGGTAAGCCGGCGCACTAAACTCGCGGATCGCCACAGTTGCTTTGGCGTCTTCAGCTGCTGGTGGATCAGGAGGCGCTGGAAGATTGAGGGTGTAGTAGCTTGGGTAGCGCATTTTGCCTGAACAACCGGCAAAAATAATCAGAATTGACAGTAGTAATCCGACCGTGATGTGTATTCGCTTCATAGTTACGCTCCATTGAGAAACGCTCGCGTCTTTTAATTCGGACAATCTATTTCGGTACCTGCCGGTCGATGGGCTGTTTGATCCGAATCAAGCTCCAAGGCTGTTGCTTCACCGAATCTGTCAACTGGCCCAAATTGTCCGTTGCCATGCGCAGGTTTTCGATTGTGTCGTTAATCTTGTAGTCATTCGCCCGTACCATCGCTTGCATGTCCCCCAACAGAGCCTTGGTTTGGAGCAGAGTTTTCTGGAGTTCAGCTAGATCTTCGCGGATTGGCTGGCGCATGTCGCTGACTGTGCCGTTGACGTTTTGAACGGTTTCGTCGGCGTGCAAACTCAGGGCGTTCAACTGATCGGTAAGGCGGTCAATCTTGGGCCGTTCGGTTGCAAGCATCGCGTTAACATTGTCCAGCGCGCCCTGAACTTTCCGTTGATTGTCCTTGCCGGTGACTGTGTTTAGATTTGCCAGCAACGTGTGCGCATCGCCGCTGACTCCTTGCAGCTCGCTTCGCACTTCTGTGATCAATCCGTTGGCGTTATCCGCGACGCCCGCCATTTTGGCGGTGATCGCATCCAGACTTGCGGCTTCTTGCGATGGAATTTCCGATCCGGCCGGAAGACGTTTGGCATCGTTGCTCCCAGTTGTTACAGACAACGCTGCGCCACTCATGACACTGATGAATCCGAGCTTGGCTACGGATTTCTCGTTCAGCGGAGTGTTCTCCATCACATCAAGTTGAATCTCGATCTTGGTAGGGTCCGCGGCAGCTGGGCGCACTGCCGTTACTCTTCCCACACTGATTCCACCGAACAGGACCGCCGCGCCCGGCTCCAGACCCCCCGCATATTGAAGGTAAGTGTGGTACGGAACGACATGCCCGCTCAGTTGCGCGCCGAGCAGGCGAATGATCGCAAATGCGAGGACCGCGACCGATCCCAGGACAAGCGCTCCCACTTTGGATTCTGTGCTCACTGATGTGCCTCCGATGCGTTCAGGTATTTGGCGAAATGCTCGGTGACTGGAGTTCTCGCTATGTCCTCCGGAACTCGGTCGAGGAACTGGCGAACACGCGGATCCTGGCTCGCCTTGAGTTGGTCTTTGGTACCGACTGAACTGAAGGAACCCTGATAGAGCATGGCGATGCGGTCCGCGATCAGAAATGCGCTCGGCAATTCGTGGGTGACCACAATGATGGTCATGTGGAAGGTGTGCTTGAGGAGCAAAATTAGTTCGTCGAGTTCTGCGGCAACGATTGGATCAAGCCCTGCCGATGGTTCGTCGAGAACCAGGATTTCGGGACCGAGCGCGATCGCGCGTGCGACTGCTGCACGCTTCTTCATCCCCCCGGAAAGCTCCGAAGGAAGCAACTTCCCACGGTCCGCGAGGCCAACTGCCGCGAGCTTCATCCAGACGACGAGTTCAATGATGGAAGGCGCAAGACGCGTATGTTCACGCAACGGTAAGGCGACGTTCTCTTCTATATTCAGCGAATTGAACAATGCCGCACTTTGGAAGGCAACCCCTATCGATTTGCGTATCTTCTTAAGCTCAGGCTTTGAACAACGCGTGATATCTACTTCTTTCACGAAGACACTGCCGGATTTCGGCTTCTCCAACCCGATGATCTGGCGCAACAGAGTGCTCTTTCCACAACCGCTTCCGCCCAATAACACCATGGTTTCTCCATGCTCAATGTCGAGATTGAGGCCATTGAGTATTCGGCGGCCGTCGTACTCGACCACGAGATCGCGAACTGAAATAATCGGTGTCATCGTTTTGCCGTGAGATAGAAAAGCGCTGTGAAAAGTGCGTCTGCAATGATCACCAAGAACGTCGACTTAACGACCGCGCTGGTAGTCGAGCGGCCGACCGAATCAGGCCCTCCATGCACACGCATTCCTTCGAGGCACCCAACCTGGGCGATGATGGTTCCAAAAACGATGCTCTTAATCATCCCCATAATCACATCGCGCAGTTCGATTGAATTGAACACGTAGCGGAGGTAAAGACCGGGCGTAAGATGAATACTGAAAAACATGAACAATCCGCCGGCCAAGATGCCGCAGAGATTTGAAATGACGCTTAAGCAAGGGACCGAAATCAAAGCTGCGAGATACTTGGGTGCGAGAACAAATTCAAGCGGCTCAAGCGCCATGACACGCAGAGAGTCAAGTTCTTCGGTCACTTTCATGGTCCCAATCTCTGCCGCAAAGGCGGAGCCAGATCGTCCGCTTACCGCAATCGCTGTCATCAGCGGCCCCAGTTCGCGCGTGAAGCCGACTGCAACCAAGTCCACGACGTAACGGAGTGCGCCAAAACGGCGAAGTTCCGAGGCGCCTTGCATGGCGAAGATGAAGCCAGTGCAAATAGCCATCAACGAAACCATTGGGATCGCATCGACTCCGATTTCCAGCATCTGCCTTACGGTGGTTTTCCAGCGATAACGGTTCCCGACGAACGGAAGTGACTGCGCCATTGCCCGAACAGTGGCCCACCACTGAATGTTTAGGCTTCCGACATAGTCGAGCTGCTCGATTGTTCTCTCGCCCACGCTTTCGAGAAGATTCGCCATCAATACACCCCCTTATCTCCCGACTCTTTGTCGAACAACGCCAGTAACCCAGCAGACTCGAACAACTGCAGTACAGAACCATGCCCCTGCAAATGGAATCGAATTCCACGATCCCTTGCCACTTTGAGCGATTCAACCAACGTCGCAATTCCCGATGCTTCAATTGATGTCACGCCAGCTAAATCCACCGAGACCGAATGCGGAGGCGGATCTTTCAAGAGAATGGCTCGCAAGCGATCACGAACATCTGGCGAGGAATCCACGTCAATGTGTCCCTTCAAATGGACAACGGTGTCCTCGCCGTTTTCCACTTCAATCTCGATGTTGCTGGTCGAACTATCTGCAACTCGATTCAAGCGATAACCTCGGTAGCCGCTTCCCGGCGCCCTGATCCCTCATCTCTGCCATCCTCCCCCGAGTGCTTCGTACAACTGCACAAGTGCGAGCAATTCATTCTGGCGGGCCTGTACGACGGCGAGTTCTGCCGAAAAAGCATTCGTCTCGTTTGTCAGGACTTCCAAGTAGCCTGTGACGCCGCCGGTATAGCGCATGTGGGAGAGACGCGCCGCGTCCTGCGCCGACTGGAACAGAAGTTCTTCCTGTACGCGGAATTCTCGCGTCTTGCGGTGCGCGATTAGTGCGTCGGAGACACTGCGAAAGGCCGCCTGAACTAATTGTTGGTAAACAAGCAAGGCGGTTTGCTGACGCGCTTCGGCTAGACGAACTTCCGAACGAATCCGACCCGCTGTAAATATGGGTTGGGTCAGCGACGCGCCGAAGTTCCAGGCACCCGCAGGCCCAGTGAACAAATTGCTCAAAGCAGAACTTTGAAATCCACTCGCGCCGCTGAGCGAGATTTGAGGAAAATAAGCCGCACGGGCGACGCCAATCTCCGCGTTCGCGGCAGTCAACTGTTCCTCTGCCTGCCGAATGTCAGGGCGGCGCTCAAGCAATGCCGAGGGAAGACCTGGAGGAACTTCAGGAGGTTGGCGTTGCTCCTTCAGAGCCTGACCTCGTGGGACGTTACCGGGATTCTGTCCGAGGAGTATGCTCAGGAAGTTTTCCTGTTGCTCAATCTGCTGTTCCAAGGCAGGGACTTCTGCACTCGCCGTGAAAACCAACTGTTCCGCCTGCCGCACATCCAACAGAGAGGTCGCGCCGCCATTCGCAAGAACTTGCGTCAGTCGCAGCGATTCCTGGCGCGAATCGAGTGTGCGTTTTGAGATTTCCAGTTGGAGATCGAGCGCCCGCAGCTGGAAGTATGCGGTAGCGACATTCGCCACGAGAGTTGAGACTACCTCCTTACGGGCCCATTCACTGGCAAGCAGATTGGCACGCGCGGCTTCCGTCGCTCGGCGGAACTTACCCCAGAAATCAAGCTCCCAAGCCGCCGAAAGACTTAGTTGACCAGTGCTGGTTTCAAATTCCGGAACCAACTTGGATTGGGGCGAACGCACATCGGCAATCGCCCCTCCCCCGCTCAGGGTTGGAAACCGATCGGCTCGCGTGATTCCGAGTTGCGCGTTCGCTTCGAGAATGCGGGAAGCCGCTATGCGAAGGTCGTAGTTTTGTTGGAGTGCGGTGCGGATTAAGGACCGCAGTTGTTCGTCCTGGAATACGTCCCACCACTTTTGCTCGCCGAGCGGAGTGACTAGTGGCGATGTGGCCTGCGGTCGTGGGCCCTCTGCCGGTGCCCCGCGAAATGAACCAGGCACCGTGACGGCAGGCCTCCTGTAACGCGGACCCACCGTGCACCCGGCACTCAATAGGACGATGACCAGCAAAATGATGTGCAGTCTCACGCTAATCCCCCTCCGCCGGTGCGATTCGTGAAACGGGGGATGATTGGCGCTTCGCGTTCACGCCTGACCACGTTTCGACCCGGTAGAACATGGCAGGAATGAAGAAAATACCGATAAGGCTTGCGGCCAACATCCCACCAATCACGGCTGTACCCATGATCTGGCGTGCTAAGGCGCCGGCACCGGATGCGGTCCATAGCGGAACCGCTCCCAGAATGAATGCGAACGAAGTCATTAGGATCGGTCGAAGCCGGAGGCGGGCCCCCTCAAGCGCCGCATCCACGAGTGGCTTGCCGTGCTCGTATTGTTCTTTCGCAAATTCGACGATGAGGATGGCGTTCTTGGCCGCCAGTCCGATCAACATCACGAGACCGATTTGCGCGTATACGTCACTTTCGATCTGCACCATGTAAGTGGGCAGGAAAGCGGACAGGATGGTGCGCCTTACCCACAAGATGGCAAACGCTCCAAAAACCGCGACCGGCGTGCTGAGAAGAACGCTGAACGGAAGAGACCAGCTTTCATATAGCGCGGCTAGAATCAAGAAGACGAACAGAAGAGAGAATCCGAAAATAGCAACTGGCGGAACTCCTTCTTGGGCTTTCTTTTCCTGAAAAGACATGCCGAGATAGTCGAACCCCATCTCGCGCGGCATTGTCTTCCGAAAAACATCTTCGAGAGCGACCATGGCCTGGTCTGCGCTATAGCCGGGCGCGGCGGCGCCATTGATTTGGGCGGCGCGGTATTCGTTAAAGCGCATGGTGAATTCCGGACCGTCGCGTGACTCGAATCGGGTGACGGACGAAAGAGGTACCATCGCGCCCTTATTGTTGCGAATGTAAAACTGACCGACATTTTCCGCCCGAGTGCGATAGTCGCCCTCCGCCTCGATGTAGACCTGCCACTGTCTGCCAAACCGGTTGAAATAGTTGATAAAGTAGCCACCCATGAAAGCCTGCAGCGTCTGATAAACGTCCCGGACGGACGCTCCTTGCTTCATGACCTTTTCCCGATCCACGTCTGCGAACAGTTGGGGCACACTGGAAAGAGAAGTAGTGCTGAGCCCTGCAAGTTCCGGGCGTTTCCGCGCTTCAGTTAAAAACGTCTGGAGATTCGGCGAAAAGAATTCGAGGTCCTTGCCCGCGCGATCTTCGAGCACGAACGTGAATCCGCCGGATGTTCCAATGCCAGGAATGGCTGGCGGAGAAAAGGAGAACGCTACTCCTTCCGGCAGCGATGACAGATCCGTGTTGATTCGTTGCTTGATGGCCTGGAGTTGCTCGGAACGTGATTTCCGGTCGTCCCACGGCTTCAGGGTCACGAAGAAAAAGGCGTTGTAACTGGTACGCACGAAGCTGAGCAGACTGAATCCAACGACGCTGGTCGTATGCTCAACGCCTGGAGTGTTGGCCAGTAACCGTTACCAAAGTCGATAGACATCAGTGTGTCCGCGTTCTGGTTCCAGAGCATCAGGGCAGCAGAGCCGTCGATCGTGGTGCTACTTGCTTCACCGTCAATTAAGGTCGGGAAATTCGACTCCCGCAAGCAGGCGATCTCGAGCCGATCAACTTCTGGATTGAACTGCCGGACCTTGAAACTGCTACCCTGAGCAGCCATACTCTCGATTCGAGCTCCGCTAGGACCCGTTGTACTTCCGCTGAATCGGTTATCACTTCGGCGTAATTGTTGCTTGCCATAGTTGCCCAGTTGCCCTCTTGGTCGCCCGCGAAGAAAGCCAACTTCGTCAGCTTGACCGGGAATGCAGATGGGGACAGAAAGACAGCGTGTGGATACTCCGAACCACCCGCTCGTGGTTACCTCGTGATATCGATATCCTCAGGCCGTTGTTCGAACGGATGCGAGAAGAGGGTGCTGACTTCTTACAAAAGAACGCGGCTATCGGCGATGAAGTCAGGCGGACTCTGGTTGATCTTGACGAGATCGGCAAGGAACTTGGGAAGGCGGCTAAGGCCATCGAGTCAGCGACGGGATTGACAGCAAAACACAAAGTCCGAGTGCAGGGCCTTTATGACAATGCTTTGGCTCTGAGGAAAGCGCCGAAACAAGAAGCAGCTGTCAGCGGGCGAAAGGGGCTGGCTGGATGAGGGAAGGCGCGTGGATCAACGCAGCGACTGGCAAGTTCGAATGGATAACGGAGCATTCTGACTGGATCAAAGTTCCCCAGAACGCAGCCAAGATCGGCTTGCCAGAAAACACTCTGCGGGCGATCAGTGAAATCTCCAACGACTATAGCGGTCCGCGCCGGGAAAAAATTCTTCGGCTCGTGATGAATGCGGGGGGTGGGTTCATCCGAGTGCGCGGACACCGAACTCACATCACGTTTGAATTCACTGTGCCTACAAAAACAGCTCTGCGAGCCTGCTCCAACTTCTTGGGAAACGTCGCGGGCCCGCTCACGGCGCTGCGATTCAACAACCTGAGCACAAACGAGACGATCGAGTTTTTCTACACGGAGTTTGAGGAGCAAGTGAAGCGGCACAATTTCTAGGGAAAGGGAGGAATGATGGGAGAACCCAGATTTCGATTTCGTTTGAATGGGGTGGTGGTACAGGCAATTCGAGTGCGACCGGAAATGCTTTGCGGAGCGCCGACCGGCAACTTGCGGATCGGCGTGAAGGATGAAGAGATCGGTTGGTTCACGATCGACGACAACGCGTGCTCCGTGACGCAAATGTTCGGATGCGATGATACGCTCCATCTTTCGGGTTTCGGGTACGGTGACGACGTGCGCTACTGGTGGGTAAACCAAAACCAGACGTATCGGCAGGAGATTGAAGGCGGTTATCTCTGGTCGCCGAAGCGCAATGCCAACGGAGCGCGGAACCCATTTTATGAATTCATGAGAGAGGTGGCACCCGGAGACCTCGTTTTCTCTTTCGTAGACACCCGCATCGCCGCCATCGGCATAGTCGCGTCCTATTGCCGTGAGAGTCCCAAACCCGTCGAATTTGGAGGAGTGGGACTGAATTGGGAAGATATTGGATGGCGGGTACCCGTCAATTTCGTTTCGCTTCTGAACAAGGTTCGCCCCAAGGATCATATGGATCTGCTGAGGCGCGTGTTGCCTTCACGCTATTCGCCATTGCAGAACTCAGGGAACGGAATTCAGTCTGTTTATTTGACCGAAGTACCAATGCCTTTTGCACAGGTTCTGATCGGTTTGATTGGCAAGGAGGCGGCACTACTGAATGACCGCGCTGTTACATCGACGGCCCAGACACCAATGCAGACAGAAAATCCTGATCTGGAAATGTGGGAGCATCACATCGAGTCTGAGATCGAATCTGATCGTCAACTTCCAGAGACCGACCGTGAAGCACTCATCGTGGCGCGACGGGGGCAGGGTCTTTTCAAGCAGCGGGTCATGCAGGTTGAACACGGATGCAGAATCACTGGCGTCACGAATCCGATCCATTTGCGAGCTAGCCACTGCAAGCCTTGGCGGGATTCAAGCAATCAGGAGCGGCTCGACGGCGAAAACGGGCTTCTGTTGACTCCGACGATGGACCACCTCTTTGATCGCGGATTCATAAGCTTTGAAGATTCTGGTCTGGTGATCGTTTCTCCTGTTGCCCATACCCCCTCCCTAAACCGAATGGGAGTGGCGACGGACAAAGTCATCAATGTGGGAACGTTTACTCGGGGTCAAAAACAGTTTCTCGACTACCATCGAGAGTCCGTTCTATTGCAGGCTCGACACCAGAACGGGACGCCCCCATGGCGAACCTAGTGGGACTGAGAGCTTTCAGGACAACTTCGCATCCTCGAAGGTTTTTAACATTTGGCGCAAGCGAGCAACTTCGCTCCGCTCCTTCTCACTCTCAGGGACAAACTCGACTCCGTAACGGTATCCGTCGCAATTCCGCACTCTGCCCCGCACGCGAATGGGGTTGCCTAAATACGGAGGAGTGAACTCCACTTCC
>Ga0187847_10002132_pt1 | contig 16431 bp, 9 predicted proteins | sample June2016WEW_4_10_FD_132458 | JGI IMG/M metagenome (GOLD analysis project Ga0187847, IMG submission 132458) | Peatland microbial communities from SPRUCE experiment site at the Marcell Experimental Forest, Minnesota, USA - June2016WEW_4_10 | ecosystem: Environmental > Terrestrial > Soil > Wetlands...
ACAGCCGATTGCGCTCGATTCATCACAGCCACGTGATCTACGACCACTCCAAGCCCTGGTGCACGCATGCCAGCCTGCAGGAGTACGACTTTGAAAAATCGCCGGATCGGATGGCGGCATGGAACAAACCCATCATCTACGACGAGATTCAGTATGAAGGCAACATCGCGCGCCGTTGGGGCAATCTTTCACCCGAAGAGATGACGCACCGTTTCTGGCGTGCGACGGTCTACGGCGTCTACGCCACGCACGGCGAAACCTACATGGTCACCGACGGAAGCCCAGTCTGGTCCGATGCGGGTGAACTGCATGGAACCAGTCCCGCGCGCATCACATTCCTGCGCAAGCTGCTGGAGCGGTCCGGCACCACAGGCCTGATGGCCGCCGAAAATCCCTATTACCTGAACGCCGGCAATCCCGGCGAGGTGATTCTCTACTACTTCGACTTTCACTGCGTGGGCGAGTACGAGTTTCCACTGCCGGAGAAAGGGAAGTTCAAGGCCACGATGATCGATCCGTGGGCGATGACAGAGTCCGCGTTGCTCGGGACCTTCAGCGGCAAAAGCAAAATCACACTCACCGGCAAGCCGCATATGGCTGTGCTATTTCAAAAGGCGTAAGGTCAGAAGACATGAGGCTTCCTTCAAGCCATATCGCACGATCTCTCTGCGCAAATCTGCTTGTGGTCGCTGCTTGCGTCTCCGCGCACGCCGTCACCGTCGTCACCGCCAAGGGCGCATCGCCGCGCGAGCTCTACGGTGCCGAGAAACTGCGATCCGCACTTGCCGAATTGAAGACCAAGCCGGCTGGGGCACGCGTGCTGGCCGCAGTGCGCAGCGCACCGGAACTCTCGCACTTCGATCTGCCTGAATTCTGGCCGCAGGCTCAGGAAGCATTTCTCATCAAGCAGATTGGGAAAACCTGGATCGTCACCGGTTCCGATCCCTCGGGTGTTCTCTACGGCGAACTTGAACTCGCCGCTCGCATCCGCGCGGCCAACGCGCTGCCCGCCGGGATCGACGATATGGAGCATCCCGCTCTGAAACTGCGCGGAACCTGCATCGGCATGCAGAAGCAGGAGATCACTTACGACGGCGCCGAGTACGATTATCCCTACACCCCGCAGAATTTTCCGTTCTTTTATGACAAGGCCGAGTGGACAAAGTATCTCGACATGCTCGCCGAGGAGCGCTACAACACGCTCTACCTTTGGAACGGGCACCCCTTCACCAGTCTGCTGAAATTGCCGAAGTATCCCGAGGCGCAGGAACTCCCCACCGCGCAGCTCGACGAGAACATTGCCATGTTCAAGTGGCTCACCGCCGAGGCCGACCGGCGCGGCATCTGGGTGCTGCAGGGTTTCTACAATATTCATCTCTCGCACGCCTTCGCCCGCGCGCATCATCTTCCGTACCACTTGTCGGCGCCCAACCCTGAAGCGAGTGCCTACACGCGCTACGTGATATCGGAATTTGTGCGCGAGTACCCGCATGCCGGCCTCATGATGACCCTCGGCGAGGCGCTCAGTCCGCGCTACGGAGCGGATTGGCTCGCGCAGACCATCATTCCCGGCGTCAAAGACGGCCTGAAGGAACTCGGCATTACCGAGGAGCCTCCCATCGTCGTCCGCGCGCACGCCACCGACATCGCCGCGGTGATGAAGGCCGCATTGCCGATCTACTCGAACATCGACACCATGTTCAAGTGGAATGGCGAATCGCTGACATCGACCAACGTGCGTGGGCCGGTGCTCGACGAATTCAAAATGCTGGTCGAATCTTCGAACGTGGCCATTGCCAACGTGCACTTGCTCTCCAATCTCGAACCCTTCCGCTGGGGCGACCCGGATTTCATCCGTCAGACCGAGACGAACTTTCAGCGCATCGGCATCGAGGGGCTGCATCTGTATCCACTGCGCTATTGGGACTGGCCCTACGCAGGTGATAACGTCGAGCCTCCGTTGCTGCAGACCGATCGCGACTGGATCTGGTTTGATGCCTGGGGACGCTACGCCTGGAATCCGAATCGCGATCCCGAAAAGGAGCATGCCTATTGGGTGGCGCGCTTCGCCGAGCGATACGGCTCAACCGATGCCGGCGAAAAAATTCTCGCCGCTTACACATTGGCCGGGCCCTGCCAGCCGAAGCTCTTGCCGCGCATCGGCATCACGGAAGGAAATCGCCAGGCGCTTACGCTGGGCATGACTATGCCGCAGTTGATCGATCCTGCGCGCTTCAATCCCCCGGCGCCGCTATGGACAGGCGATGCGCCGCCGGGCGAGCGGCTGGAGGATTATGTCGCCGAAGAAGTGAAGAACGAACCGCATCATGGCGAGACGCCGATCGGCGTCAGCGACGAAACCCTGGACGCATCGCATAAGGCCCTGGACGCGGCCCAGGCGGCAGAACCATATGTAACCCAGAACAAGGCCGAGTATGAACGCGTCGTCAACGACATGCACGCCATCGAGTTACTGATGGAGTTTTACAACGCCAAGACCAAGGCGGCGGAGCAGGTGTTGCTTTACGGATACGATCGCGACGCGTCGCACCTGAGCAAAGCCGAAGCATTGCTCGCCGAGAGTGTCGAGCAATTTCGAAACCTGACCAACATTGCCGGCCCAGCGTATCGCACCGCGACCAGCATGGAGACCTCGCAGCGCCAGATCCCATTTCGCGGCGGGATGAATCAGTTCCCCAACTGGCAGCAGTGCCTGCCCATGTATGAGAAAGAACTGGCCACGTTTCGCAAACGGATCGCCCAACTGGGTTCCGGCGCGGAGATTGACGAGAACAAGCCCGTTGAGCCGCTGCCCCAAGTTGCCTTCACGCTCCAGCCCGGTGCCGGCGAAGCGTTCACTGTGGAGAAGGGTGCAGATCTGTTTGTCGGAGCCAAAGCGGCCATCAGCGATCTGGCGCCGGAACTTGCCGGCATGAGAGGAATCCGCATCGCGCCCCGCCAAGACCAAACGCTGCGCTTCGACCTGACTCAGCCGGCGCAAATCCTGGTTGCTTTTGTCAGCAATTCATCGCAAAAGAGCACTGCCCTCGATCCCGAAACCGAGCAGTGGAACCTCGTGCTCCTGAACGCCGTTACCGCGCCGAGGATTCCTGATATGGCGGTGTGGGCCAAGCCGCTAGCTGCCGGCGTAAACGAACTCGACATGGGCAAAGGGCAGTACGTTGTCCTCGGCTTCATCCCGGCCGACTACCACGTTACTCCGCATGTGAACTTAGCGCAGACGGGCAACGGCGGTGGTCCGCCGAATCTGGATTGGTTGTTTGAGTGAAAGGGGACTACACCCTTGCCCACATCGCACCACTCATTACGTCTATCCAATTAAGAGGCGAATAATGGCAACATCCACCCTGCCCGCGCAGAGCTCCGGCCGTTCTACATTCAAAACCATTCTCTGGCTCTCTCTTGGTCTCACTGCGCTCTTTGTCTTCATTACTTCAGAAGTTCTTCTCGCCGCCGATTACCCCATGTATCACGCCTACCGTCTGCAGGTCATCGCCGACCGCCATCTCCTCGTCCCTCATACACTCTGCGGTGTCATCGCTCTCCTGGCCGGCCCCATGCAGTTCTCGTCGCGCCTTCGCCAGCGTCACCTGAAATTCCATCGCGTCCTTGGCCGCCTCTACGTCATCGCCGTGTTTATCGGTGCCTTCACCGGCATAGCCCTCGCCGCCGGCCGCCCAGGCTTGCCGGGAACCTCCATGCAAGCGGCCGCCTGGATGGTCTGCACCACCGCTGCCTTCATCACCGCGCGTAACCGCCAAATCGTCCAGCATCGCCAGTGGATGGCCCGTTCCTACGCCGTCACATTCACCTTCGTTTCCAGCCGCGTGCTTAATCTCTGGCCTCGCTACTGGAGCCATCTTGGCGACACCTTCTCCGCCGTCGGCGTCATCGCCTTCACCTTGGCTTCTCTTCTTCTCGTCGATATCGGCCTCAACTGGCGCGAGCTCACCACTCGCCGCGCCTGATACCGTGACAATTACGAGGTTGACCAATTTGACTGAACGAACAATGTCGCCCGTCAAAATGATTGGGTAGAGCAGACGGTGGCTCACCATGCTCGCCGACGCCCCGTCAAACCCTTGCGCCAGTTCTGTGGATTTCGAACACGCCACTACCCGATTGCGGCATTGGTTATGCAGTACCCATCACGAGCAGTACAATTTTTCAGTACCGGATCCGAACAAGGAGATTCCAGTTACAGAGTCCAGTCTGAATCAGATTCCTTTGCAAGACAAAGTTCTCATCGTCGGTGGTGGAGTAGCCGGCTGTGCCGCTTCTATCGCGCTCGCGCGCAAGGGACGAGCCGTCACGCTGATCGAACGCGAGCCCACGCCGCGCCACAAGGTCTGCGGAGAATTCCTAAGCGGTGAGGCCCTTGAGGACCTGCACGCGCTCGGCGTCGACGTGGCCTCGCTCGGTGCCGTGCCCATTGACTACGTTCGCCTCGCCGCTTCCAGGCGGGCCGCGGAGGCTCCCTTGCCTTTTCCCGCAGCCTCGCTCACGCGCAAGGCGCTCGATACGGCCCTCATCGCCGAAGCCGTCGCTGCGGGAGTCCGCGTAGAGCGCGGTCGCGGTGTGCAGGCGCTCAATCGCACGACAAGCGGCATCTGGCAAGCTACACTCGACGACGGCGCCACCTATGAAGCTCCAACTGTCTTTCTCGCCACAGGCAAGCACGATCTGCGCGGCCACGCGCGTCCCGAGGACCCGCAGCGATGGGTCGCCTTCAAGATATATTTTCGTCTGGCGCCCGCGCAGGCCGCTGAGCTCGCGCGCGCCTCTGAGCTGATGCTCTATCCCGGCGGCTATGGTGGCATCCAGCCGGTTGAAGGCGGCATTGCAAACCTCTGCTGGGTGTTACAGCAGCGGTATCTTGCACGCGTAGGCAATCGCTGGGAAAACTTCCTCACAAAAATGCAGCAGGACTGTCCGCACCTCGCGATGAGGCTTGCCGGTGCCGAGCAGTTGCTCCCGAAGCCGATCGCCATCACCCATATCCCGTATGGTTTCATCCGCCGCACCACGGAGAATGGGCTTTATTGCATCGGCGATCAGGCAGCGGTGATCCCCTCGTTCACCGGCGATGGCATATCGATCGCGCTCCATACTGCACGTTGCGCTGCCGCTGCCTATCTTCGAGCGGAGCCGGCGCCGATCTTCCAGGCCAACCTGCGGTCCGCCCTCGTGGTCCAGATGCGCCTTGCCGAATTTGCAGCCGATGGTTTGAATAACTCACTCGCGCGCGCTGTATTACCGTTTTGCCTCAGGGTCTGGCCCGGCGTGATGCGCGTGACGGCAAGGCTGACACGCGTCGCCCAGCACGCCAATGTTGCTCCACACGCGGTTGCGGGCTAAATAACAGTAGCGTCATCCTGAGGCGCAACCGAAAGCCTGCCCTGAGCGGAGATCGCGAAAGCGATCGAAGTCGAATGGGGATCTGCGGTTGCCTTTAGGATACCGACTATTCTCATGCTTTCAACTGCCGCACCGCGGCATGAGCGACTGTGGTTGTTCTTCAACGAACTTCAGACTCACCACCCAAGGAGAGACGCAATGAAATCCTTCGCAGTCTTCGTTCTCGCCGTCATCCTCGCTCCAGCCGCGATCGCCCAGCATCAGACCTTCGTCGTCAATCCCGATTCGAGCGAGGTCAAGATGACGCTTAAAACCACCCACGAACTCGTCAACGGAAGCTTTCACGTCCAATTCGGATCGATTGAGTTTGATCGCAGCACTCCTAAGATGCAGGGTTCGGTAGTCGTTCTCGCCGGCAGCGGCAAGACCGGCAATGACAGTCGCGACAAAAAGATGAACAAGGACATCCTGAAGGTCGAACAGTACGCAACTGTTTCCTTTGAGCCGAAGACCTATACCGGCGCCATCGCTCCTTCTGGCGACTCGACTATCCAGGTAACCGGAATCTTCACCCTGCTGGGCACACCTCACGAAATCACCGTCCCCATGCTGGTACATTTTGATGGCGCCAGCGCAACAGCCAAGGCTCATTTTGTCGTGCCTTACGTCCAATGGGGACTAAAGAACCCGAGCTTTATGATTTGGAAAGCGGATAATGATGTCGCGATCGACCTCAATCTTGTTGGCGCAATTTCGAAGTAACCCGCGGTTGTTATCGCAGGGTATCCTACCGAAGCCGCGGAGTTGAGCCGCGAGCACAGTATTAGTAGTGGTAAGTAGGCTTCCAGTTCATCTTGAAGCTACGATCGCATACCGTGGTTCTCCAATTAGGAAAGACCAGGGCCACGGTCCTTAAGACTTCACATAAATTGGAGAACCACCGTAAAAAATCGCCCTCTATTCGGTTGCGTTCAACGTGAAAGTCTGAGTGTGGCTCTGTTGATTCGCATCAGTCCCGGTTACGCTCACTGTATACGTATGGTTGGGGAGATTCTGCACGCAACCTGCCATCCACAAGAGTCCCGCACCGAGCAAAACCGCCAATAAAAACAAATTCTTTGACGACGACTTCATACGCCGTCGCGCCCGCAGTATTCCCAATATGCCCAAGCCGCAACACGATAGCTCAATTGGCCACGGTATGCCCATCGTTTTTGGGGCGAGATAGGCATTTGTAGGTAGCGGCTCTGTGAGAGTAAGAGTTGAGCCGCCACCGGAACCTGGCAATGTAACGCTCGTGGGAGAGAGAGAGCACGTAATTGTGGCCGGCAGACCTGAGCAACCAAGTTGAACCGTTCCTTGATACCCCGTAGAAGAGGATAGTGAGACTTGCAGGGATGCTGTTTGATTCGGCGCCAATGTGACGGAACTTTGACTTAGCGCGATCGAAAAAGTAGACGCAGCGGTCACCGTCAACGCAATGTTGGCGCTTTGGCTCAATGATGCGGAGACGCCCTGGATGGTCACAGTGGCCAAACCAAGAGTGGATGTTGAGCTTGCGGCGAGCGTGAGCGTGCTTGTCCCGGTTGCTGGGTTTGGATTGAATGTCGCAGTCACTCCGCTGGGCAGACCAGTTGCGGAAAAGGTGACGGCGCCAGTAAAACCATTCTGTCCGGTGATAGTGAGCGTGGCGGTTCCGCTGCTTCCTTGTGCAACGGACAGGGAAGAGGTAGAGGTACTGATCTTAAAAGCTGGCGCTCCCTGAACTGTAAGAGCCAATGTGGTACTCGCATTCAGAGATGCGGAGACGCCTTGGATGGTCACAGTGACCAAACCGAGAGTGGCTGTTGAGCTTGCGGCGAGCGTGAGCGTGCTTGTCCCGGTTGCTGGGTTTGGATTAAATGTCGCAGTCACTCCGCTGGGCAGTCCCACCGCGGTGAGCGTCACATTTCCGCTAAATCCGTTCTCTCCAGCAACGGTAATAGTGCTAGTTACGCTACCGCCCTCGGTAACAGTCAGAGTGCCTGGCGCTGCCGACAGCGTAAAGCCCTGTGTAGACCCTGCCAGAGCATCGATAAAGCCCTGTCCATTGGGACTTCCCCACCCAGTCGCCAGATCGTAGCCTGTGACAGCGTTGTACCCACCCGTGCCTTTGTCGTTGTTATTGCCGGTCGTAATGTCGTGAAAGTCGTTCGCATAATTCGTTCCCGTGCCGATCGCGTAGATGGTAGGGTTGAGAAAACCGACAGAGGGCTTGCCGTTATTGGCAGCCTGTTCGTTCACTAATGCTAGAAAGCCGGCCCATCGTGGCGCTGCCAGGCTCGTTCCGCCTAATCCGCCTGCGCACGGCTTGCCGTTGATGCAATACCAATTATCGGTATTAGCTTCGATCGCAACATCCGGAATATTCCGAATGTCTGTCGATCCTTGATTCGCGGAGTCAATCACGCCAGATAACTGCTGATAACTTGGAATGGGATAACTCTGATAAGTATCAAGGCCGCCTCCGCTGCCGATCCAGGCGCTCTCCGACTGCCACGAGCCTCCAGGCCCGCTCGTAGTCAGATCGGTGCCGCCCACCGCCACCACATAGGGATCGTCGGTGGGAAAATAGGGAATATTCGATGAGTTATATGCGCCGGAGTCGCCGCTCGCCGAAAACAGATTTTGCCCTTGTGCCGCGAATTCCTTAAAGATTCCATCAAACGTCGTGCCTGGAGCCGGCGAATACCAGTAAAGCTCCGAAGTGCTCAGTTGCTTGGCGGCATTCGCCGAAGCCATCTCGTTGAAGACTTCCTCCTGTGACGCGCCAAAGTAGACGATTACCGAAGTAACTCCGGGAGCCATCGAAAGCGACTCGGTAATATCCGCAACCGGTTCGCCATCGTCGCATCCCGCCCCGCACGAATTCACAGTTCCATCGGCCGAGTAGTCTTGAACGATGCTTGGATTGAATGCCTGACCGACGCTTGCGAAGTACGCCTCAATGTCGCTGATGTTGTAATCTATTCCGTAAATGCCGATCGATTGGCCTGCTCCGGTCAGCGTTGTTCCGCCGTAATAAGCGGCTCTCATGTCGCTGCCGTAGTATTGCCCTCCGGGCCCGGAACCATTTGTCGCTTCGGTCTGCGATGTCGCAGGCGCGGCATTGAAATGTAGCATCGAGTGCGCCGTTGCTATATTGCTCAATCCGGCAATGTGCAGCAGCGGTACGCTCAAATCCACGGTTGGTTCTCGATCCGGTGTGTAGAATGTCCGCTTCTCATAGGGGTGTTGATAGATGCTCATCGTCACGTGGAAGGTCCTGTTGATGTTCGCCACAGAGCTTTCCACACCCACCAGTCTGCGATTGGCGGGTGTTGCTGTGACTTTCATGCCATTCGCTTCCGCGAATTCGACTACGCTCGCATAGTCTTCCGCAGTCGGCCCGAACCTCTCCGTGAATTCCTGCACGGAGAGCCATTGATGATACAGCGGGCTCTGGCGATCATAGAGTTGGCTGAGAAGACTATCCAACTCCGGCTCGTTCCGCAGCGGAAGAATGATTGATAGCTTTAAGGTCTGGTCTTCAGGGACCAATCCCAGGCGCTGCGTTGCACCGGTCACAATCTCCGTGCCCACGTGGCGCGTCAACAAGGGTTGCTGCGCCGGAACCGAAGAAGATAGGAGGAATAGTGCAAATGCGCAATTCAAAATTACGAGATTGCGCGATACTGCGCTGCTGCAAGTCAGTTTTGCCTGTCTCATTGCGAGCCTTCCTTCTCTCGCCGCGATTAAGAGTTCCAGGCAATCTAGAAGCAGCTTCTCAGGCAGCAGCCATTATTGCAGGGTGGGGTTAACCTTAGACTAATGAATATTCCATACATAGTACACTACGTGGCCTGACTGCGGAAGCGTGGCGCCCCCGAAAGTTTTTCCGCGCCATATTGCAGATAATTACGCCGGTTTGGAGCACAATCTACGTATGTGCAGCCATAATGCTCCCCGATCTAAAATGTCACGGATGTGACCGGTACCCCCACCCCCCACCCCCCTCCCCCTCCTACCCACCCCCCGGTACGAGTTAGGAATTAAAAGCGGGCGGAAAGGTCGCCCAAAAAACGGGCTGTGAAACTGTGAAGCCAAGCTTTCCCAATAAAATCAATCACAAGCGCGAAAAATCTCACAGTTTCACAGTTTCTGTGAAACTGTGTTGCACCGAGTGTTCACTCCGGAACGTTAGGCTCTTTCGCCGCTGAAGTCGGCGTGCTCGTCGGCGCATCGTGCCGCGCGAGCAGCTTGGCCGCTTCTTCATCCGTAACGTGCAGGAAACTGCCGTGCTTCGAGTAAGGCGGGAGCGAAGTTTGCGCGGTGATGTCCTGCCAGTGCTTCCAGTCCATGGTGGCAACAGCCTCGTAGCGGGCGTGCGGCGCGCGATAGTGATCGTAAAAAACTATGTACTGCTTGCCGACCTGAATAGCAGAAGGTCCTTCCGACCAGCTCTCGTTGATCGGCCCGGAAACATTGCTCCACGGCCCTTCAAGCGTCGCTCCTGTTGCGACGCGCTCCTGAAACGTGAGCGGATCGTAAGTCTGCTCTTTGAAGATGAGACGGTAAGGACCGCTTTTGCCGTGAAAGATAGTAGCGTCGATCGTGATATAACCTGGGTCAAAGAAAATCGCCGGCTTCGAGAAGGTCTCAAAGTCAAACGTCATCGAGAACCAGATGTGATTGCCATCCTGCGAATCTTTCATGGAACTCGACCAGATGAGCAGCCATTGCTTCTTTCGCGCGTCCCAATAAGTCTCCGGCGCCCAGACGTTGTTGGTTGCAGGAAAATCCGCCATGATAGGAACATTCTTGTGTGCGGACCAAGTGAGCAGATCGGGCGATGACGCATAGCCAAGCGAGTTCCCGCGCCAGTTCCAAGTCCACACCATATGAAAGATTCCATCGGGGCCGCGCGTCAAAAAGACATCGCGCATCAACTCTCCCGCTTGCGCGGTCGCAACCCAAGGCTGTCCATCATTGAGCAGCGTGTAGTGATAGCCGTCGCGGCTGAGCGCAAAATAAATGCCCTGATTGCCGGGCTCTTTGAAGTAGATGAAAAGCCATGCGCCGCTCGCGGCGCTCGTCGCTTGCGGCGTGGGAACATTGGCCTCTTTCGGCGCCTGTGCGGACAAAAGGCCGGCACAAACCACCAGCAGCATTATTACGGCAGCAAAGCTGAATAGCTTGCGCGTTGCGTTCATTTCGCCTCCGAGAACGTGGGTCCAAACTGGGCGTCGACGAGCGTCTTGCCGCGCCAGTGCGACTCGGCGGTTTGCTTTCCGGCCGCGTCGAATATCCCCCAGGTCCACGCATCGTCCACGCCGTAGACTTTCTCCCACTGCTTTGAGCCATCGGCGCGATAGAAGGCTTCATCGCCCGTCTTCCTGCCGAGATGAAAGTCTGCCGTCCACTGCGGCTTGCCGTCTTCGAAGAAAAATGTCTGCGGTCCTTCAAGCAGAATGCGTCCGTCATTCGCGCGGGCCGTGCTCCACTCTGCTTTGAGCTTTCCGTTTGGCCACTTCTCGATGTGCTTCGTGATCGGACCGACAGAATCCGGCTCGGGTGACTTCGCCGCATCCTGCGCAAGCACCCACGCTTCGTTCAACTCGATCTCGTAGTTCACGGTGTTCTTCGATGTAACGATGTGAATCACGCCATCAGGACCCTGCGTAGCCGTTACGTAACCCACGGTGACAATGTCGGCGGGCAGGCGCTTCTGCTTCCAGGATTTACCGTCATCGTCAGAGAGCGCGACGTACGCGCCATCCTTGTGCACGTGTTTTTGGTTGTGCGGATTGTAATCTGCGACGAAGAAGAGGCGGCCCGAGGCAAGGCGAATCACGCTGGGCCGCTCGCCACTGGCCAGCGGGTCGAAAATGGTCTTCGATTTCACCCAGGTTTTGCCGCCGTCGGAGCTGCTAGCGAGTGGCATGCGGCCGCCGATGTTGGAGTTTTTTCCGCCGAAGCCAAGGATGTCGCCGTTCTTTGCCATCGCAATCGTGGTGTGGCGGCCAGCGGTGCGCCCGCGCGTGTCGTACCAGATTTTGCCATTGTCGTGCGTGGCCCACACAGCAGAAATCGATCCGTTGCCATCGTCGTCGCGCCCGGTAGAGTCAGTGGGAATGTAAATGGTTCCATTCTTCGCGCGCACGATGGAATTGATGGGTTGCGAAATGTAGCGTCCAATGGGCGCGGTAAAGTGCGGGAACTCGATGGCCGCCCAAGTTGCACCGTTGTCGTCGGAAGTGGTGAAGGCAAAGGGTGGTGAGCCGATCAAGCGCGGGAAGCCGAAGAAGAGCCAGAGATGCCCGCGATCATTCCAGAAAACCGGCGCAGCGCAGGCGGCATCGGCAAAGTCGGGCCACGGCTCCGGCATGTCCCAGTCCTCGGCGCCCGCGCGGCGACGCATCACCATCACGGTCTGATCGGGGTCGTCTTCATTGTGCGGCGTGCTGTAATACGCGGCAACCACATCGCCATTATCGAGCACCTGAACCGCAGAGTTGTGATAGTTGATGCCGAGACCGGGTGCCAGGCCTACGCGCCAACCAACGTCCGGCATCGATTTCCCGTTGAGGTTCGGGAACAGCTCGTGCACGTGGTAGAAGGGCTTTGCAGGATCGGGACCTTGAGCGAAATCTGCGGGCGTCTGCTTTACATCGGTGAAGAAGAAAAATTGCGCGGCGGGCGAGGGATTAGGCGCGGGGGCCAGCGCCTCGACGACGCGGAATCCGATGTTGCCTTGCTTCGATGCGTAGCTCGGCGCCATGCTGGCACGATTTGCGGAGCGCATGAAGTACGGCGCAGTCGCAGGGTAGCTTTCTCCAGGTTTCGATCTCCGAAAATCGAGGCCGCCGCCGCGCACGACGCGAAAGTACCCGTTGGGCGGCCCAGTTGGATCCGTTTGCGCGGCCGATGGATAAGGGCCATACCAATCCGCGACCCACTCTGGCGTGCCTTCGCCCATCACCGCGCCCCATGCATTGGCCTGGCCGGGCTTGGGTGGTGTGTCGCCCGTGAAGAACGGTGTCTGCATGCCCGCGCGTTCTGCGTACTCCCACTCGGCTTCGGTAGGTAACCGGTATTGCTTGCCTGTCTTCTTCGAGAGCCACGCGCAAAATGCTACGGCCCGGTTGTAGCTGACGCCGGCTGCGTAATCGGGATAGGCGGCGACCGGTTTGTAGTCGGGATCGAACTGCTGGAACTCCTTCACTGTGACAAGATGGGTGGCGATGGAGAAAGCGTGCGAGATGGTGACTCGATGCGCTGGGACCTCGTCGAAGTCGCCGTGCACGGGGCGGGGCGACATCACGCCGAAGCCGTTCACGACAGCGGGCGAGAGCGCGGCGTCGTCTGTGCCCATGGTGAACGAACCGGCAGGGATGCGGGCCATGGGGATGTTGGGCGCGGACTGCGCCAGCAACGACGTTACGAAGAGTGCAGAAAGTGCAAAGATTGCGTTCAACTTTGCTGCCATGCGTTCAAGACCTCTCTGGATAAGTAATGATTTCGGATTAGATGGTTTCAGTGCGGCAACTCGGCTTCAAGCGGGCCGAGGGTGGCGCGGCTCGCGATCTTTTTCCCGTCGACAAACAACATGAGGCCGCGGCCCTGCCGGTACTGCTTGCCGGTCTCGTCGTACACAATGGCGAGCAAATGGCCGTGATAAGGGAGACCATCCACGGCAAAGTAACTCCACTCGCCGGCAGGCAGGAGCGGGTGAATGTCGATCTTCGTATCCGCTCGCGGCCTGAGGCCGACGAGGCCCGTGATGAGCGGATCGGCGAATCCGGAGTGATTGTAGTAATTTCCGCGCCCGACCTGCTTGTGTTTTGCAAGCAGCATGTCTTTCGCGATCCACTCATCCGTGTCGGCGTCGAGATCTTCGTCAATCCAATCGATGGTGCGGCCGCTCGGCAACTTGATGTGCTGCGACAGAACGTAATTCGCGAATAGCTGGTAGTACTGCTCTTTGCCGATGTACGGCTGCGCAGGGCCATCGAGCAAATTGGCCAACGCCAGCAGGGTTTGCGTGGTGGCGAAAGGCCACGCAGGGCCGTTCCACGTGCACTGATCGTCGGAGACAAAGCGAAAACGCGGACTGCGCCGCTCGGCGGTTGTGGGGCCATATTTGCCTGCAAAGCCGTTGGGATCGAAGAGCTGCTTCCACGCGATGGTGTGACTCGGCGTGGGTGAGTAAAACTGCCAGGGAATGTAGCCGATGAGTTCGCGCACGCCGGAGAGTTGGAGCTGCGTACCCGGGTCTTTGAATCGTTTTTGCTTGCGAATGCCGGAGTCGGCCGCAGGCGAGAGATCTTCGTAAAACTGATCTTTCGGATTCCAGAGTTTGGTTTCGATGAGGCGCTCGAGCATAGCGGATTTGGCATCATATTCGGCGGCGATTGCGGGTTGTTGCGACGCGCGCGCGAAATCCGCGATGGCACGCGCATCGGCGAGCATATAGCTGTTCAATGGCGTGCGATAACCGTCGCCGCCGATAGATTTCTCCATGGCGTCGCGGGTGTCGATCTGCCAGAATAGGCCAACGGAAGGGTCGAGATTGCTCGCCTCCCACGCTTTATAGTTCGCAATGAGATCGGAGAGCAGATCCGTGCCAAGCTTCGTGTCGCCCGTGGCGAGCGTGACCGCAAGAACGCTTTCGGCCCAGGGAAAGCTGTACTTGCGCGGGCCTGCGTTCGGAAGTGCCCACATGCGTGCGTAATCGGCCGCGATTTGCGGGTTGCGCAGCCAGCGCGCTTCGCCGAGGTGAAAGGGCGCGGCATCGGGAAGCGCGCCGAAGAAGCCATCGGGCTCGGCGGGTTTGGGCAGCCATTCGGTGATGATGAATCCGTGCGGCGTGGAGACCAGGTGCTTTTGCCACGCATACCAGCGGAAGTAATACATCTCCGCAAATTGCTTGTTTGAGGAATCGAACAGCGGGACATTGGCCGCGATCCACGGCCATTTGTCCACGGGTTCGTGGCCGGTGGCCTCTCGTTCATCGGCGGCGAATTGATTGACGTAATGGTGATAGTCCTCTGCGTGGAGGACGGCGAAGGTCTGCCCCGGCGCCGTTGTCTGGGCAAGTGCCACGGCGGGAACAAACAGAAGAGCGAGCGCAAATTGGAGAAGATGTTTCATTGACGGTCCAAAGGAAACTCGGTGCGAGGCCACGCTACGCGCGACGCGAGGCGATTTCGGCCACGGCTTTGCCGGAGGTGCGCTCTAGGATCTGGCGCGCATTCTTCAACCAATCTCCTGCGGCTTGCTTCAGGCAGGAGATATCGTTGGTGCAGAACAGGAGATCGATGCCGAGCCCCAGCCAAAACGCGTATTCATCGGGCGCACATGCGGTGGCGATGCATTTGTTGTTGTCGCGCGCGGCTTTGACGATCTTTGCCGCGGCTGCCTGCACCGTTGGATGTGATGTTTGCGAGGGCAGGCCGAGGCTGGCGGCGAGATCGGCCGGTCCGATGAAGAGGTCGACATCTGGAACCGCGGCGAGTTCATCGACGCGTTCCAATCCGGCGCTGCTTTCGATCTGCGCCATGAGGCAAAGATCTTTGTTGAGACTTTGCTGCTGAGCGACGGCGCTCGAGGGAATGCTGTAGTTGATGGCGCGCGAAACGGAAAAAAAGCCGCGGTTGCCCGCTGGGGCAAAGCGCGCATATTCGCACAGGCTGTGCATCTGCTCCGGCGTTTCAATCATGGGAACGTCAAGGATGTCGGGTCCGCATTCGGCGCCCTTAAGCACGTTTTCGCGGCGCACATCGGGAATGCGGATCATGGTCAACATGCCGGTTCCGGCGGCCATGCGGCAAAGATCGGCGGCTTCGGCGAAGGTGATGTGGCCGTGTTCCATCTCGATCCAGATCACCTGGTATCCGAGATGCGCGCAGATCTCAAGAAAGATCGGATCGTAAAAATAAACAGCTGCGCCAAGAAGAGTTTTGCCGCCGTTGGCCTGCACCGCTTGCTGCAAACGATTCATTGTGTTTCTCCAATTTGAACGGCATGAAGGCTGGAATGCTTGCGATCCCGCTTGCGATCGCCAAGCCAGCTCCAGAGTGTGTGGGTTGAGGAAAGACTTTTGGGCGCGGGGGAAAAAGCTGCACAGAGTAGGCCAGCAGCCAGGAGCAGAAGATTGCTGAATACGCCGATGGTGAATTCGCTCCACGGATAGTTATAACGATGGAGGTTGAGCATATTGCCGCCATCGAGAGTGAGAGTGGCGTACGCCGTGAAGAGCAGGTTGGCGACGATGCCGGCGATGGCTGCAAAGCGGCCGGCGCGCGGCGAAAGAAATGCCAGCAGAAACAGCCCGGCGAGTCCGCCGGCGACGATTGCGGTGGTGGCGTAGTAAAGCGCCAGCGCGGAGCCGTGCGTGGAGCTAAGGCGCAGCGCGACTGCAATGGCGAGAAAGCCGCACAGAACGACGGCGATTTTGCCGAAGCGCAGGCGCTCGGCATCATTGCGGTCCGGGAAGAAGTGCGCATAGAAATCTTCAACCAGGATGAGGCCCAGGCAATTGAGATCGGAGGCGAGCATCGACATGGCTGCACCGAAGAGCGCGGCGAGGAATAGGCCTGCGACGCCGACCGGCATCTGCGTGACCATGTAGTAAGGAAAGACCTGATCGGCGCGCGTGATCGATGCGGGAAGTGACTGGCCCGAAAGACGGTAGAAGGCCCAGAGAAGCGAGCCGATGAGCATGAAGGCGGTCCATACGGGAAGGCAAAGCGTTGCGCCCATCGCGATGCCGCGCAGGGCGGAGCGGTCGGACTTGGCGGCCAGGTAACGCTGCACCACGGTTTGATCGGCTGTGTATTTCTGCAGGTAGAAGAAGAAGCCGTAGAGCACCATGGTCCAGAATGTAGGGCGCGCGAGATCGAAGCTCATGCTGCCCAAGCTCAGCTTGTGATTCGCGGCAAGGAGATGGAACATTGCGCCGGGCCGCGCATGTGGCGAGAGCAGCAGCAGAACAAGTGCGACGGCGATGCCGGTCCAGAGCAGAAAGCCCTG
>Ga0187847_10002133_pt1 | contig 16429 bp, 15 predicted proteins | sample June2016WEW_4_10_FD_132458 | JGI IMG/M metagenome (GOLD analysis project Ga0187847, IMG submission 132458) | Peatland microbial communities from SPRUCE experiment site at the Marcell Experimental Forest, Minnesota, USA - June2016WEW_4_10 | ecosystem: Environmental > Terrestrial > Soil >...
CAAAACGGCCGTCCTGCGGAATGGCAGTGGTAGTAGTCGCTCCAACGTCACTGCCGCCATGTTGCTCGGTAACCCAGGTGCCACCGGTCGCGGTACGGCCATCCATGCGGGTAACTTCGTGCAGATACTTATCACGAATGTCTGCACTCGCGTGATGCGCGAGAACGTAGGCCACGGCTCCTGTGAGCGTGACCGGACAATGGAGACTTATGTCGGCCTGCGAAAGCAGGAATCCCATGGCAAAGCTAAGCAGATGCGGCGCTGCCTCGCAGTATGGCAGGCCGACCACTCCGCGACGATAGACCTCCTGATGCTGGCCGTCGTACCAGGGATTCACTACGATGCGATTGGCCACGCCTCCGCTGCGGTCATAGGTCTCCAAGGCCGGTGGAGCGTACCGGTCGGTGTAGTTGGCCTGCGCATCGACATCTGTCAGTACCCATTGCCGGAAATCAGTAAGCCTGGAAATATAAGTACGGAGGCGGGGTTCGCGGGAGATAAGGAAAGGTTCGAGGTAGTTATCGAAACCCATGGCATCGGGGATGGCGTGTCCGTGCATTTTTACTCCTGGGTAGCAGGTGTTAGGATGCGCAGCGCCGGTGAGCAGGTTGGAAGTAACAGGTTGTTACTTCAGGTTTGGCCGCCGCGAGGGCACAAAAATAGGGCCTGCTCATTCCCTTCCCCTATCCGTGAAAGGACCAAGCAGACCCGTATTTTACAAGATACTTAAACTCCTTCGATCTTCTGAAGGAAAGTGGTTAAGTTATAGCGCGTTGGCTCATAGACGAAGTGTCGACTGGTTGGCCACAAGAGTTGAACTTAGAGAAAGCGAAACAAAACGCTCGAGGCTTTTACTGCGTCAGCCGGAGACGTATGGCCTCGGCGATTGTCTGGAAGGCCGCGGGAAGCCCCGCGCCTGACGTTACAAACTGGCTCATTCCAGTGGCCCCGATCGCTAGCTTTGGAGTGCAACCGGGATCATTGGCAATCTGGCAAAGGAAGCTCGCATCGACCGGTTCAGTGGCGGAGCCCAGGCCGATGGCGTATACCGCTATGCCCGCCGCGCGCATATTGTTGGCAATCGCAATCGCACGATACCGCGCATCCCCGGATGGCCCGGAAATGTTTGTCCAGTTGATAGGCATGGGCACGCCAGCGACCTGAGAGTTGAAGGTCCCTGGGGTCGAATTCGGGCCGTAGCAGCAGTGGCTATCAGACTCTTGGCAGGACGGAGAGCTGGGATTAGTCCCGGGAGTGAGGAACCCCACCGTGGCCCCGTCGTCAAATCCTCCAACATTCCACGAGCCGCTCGGCTCATTGCCGCTCGTGCAGGTCACCATGTCCTGATGAATTGTGTTTGCATTTCCATCCGTGAAAAAGACCACTACTCTCAGGGGATTCGTGGCGGGAGGAATCGTATAGGCGGTCTCCGTGGTGTACGCCTGCTGAAGCCCACCTTCGGACCAGGTTGCTCCCTGGAATGGCATGGCATTGGCGGCGTTGATGATTGCCTGCTGGAAGTTGCCGGTGCCCGTCGTCGGAAACGGAACGTCAACCGTCACGTTATTAGCAAAACTGACCAGCGCCACCGTGTCGTGCGTATCGTCAAAGTAGTTGATGAAGTCCGCAACAGAGGAAGGAAGAGCGGCTGCCCCTCCGTCGCCTAGCATCGAACCTGTGCGGTCCAGCACCAACGTCATGACGACCTTTGCGGCTTTTGTCTGTGCATTGGAAGAGACGGCCACGGAATTGTCGCCGGGCAAGATTCCCAAAAACGACGTCTTGATGGTTGCAGTGACATTGACGTTGACGTAGGTGTTGCCGGTGGGATCGCTGGTGTATGCGACATTGATAACCGGGGGCACGGAGGAGGCACCGCCGTAGTTCATGGCAAACGCACTTTGAGCCAGCGCCGTGGACACGGTCGTCCCCTGAGCCGAGTACCTGGCACCGATAAGGGCAGCGGCATCCGCTGCTTTGCCGAGCCTGGCCTTTGCGACGTAAGCAAAACCAAAGTCTACGGCGAGCCCAATGAACAGCAGCAGAACGACAATGCAGACAGCGCAGAGGACAAGAACCTGTCCGCGCTCACCCCTTCTGTGATTCCGGCGATTGATGATTTTGCTCTTCTTCATGAACTATTCTCACGGAGGTTGCAGTCCCGCTCGCAACCTGACTCATAGCGTGCGAAAGGATAGTTGAACCGCCCTAGAAGTACGCGACATCGTACAGAATTGGCGGCATGGTGAAGTTTATAAACGCGCCCAGCGGAGTTATCGGCGAGTAAGCGCTGAAAACCTCCGTCACGTAAACGGTGCCGTTAAGAGGTGGAATCGTGTAAGTAGTGCTAGACGCCGTACACGGAGTAGGAAGCACACCTGTCGCGGGAGGACTTGCTGAGTAGGTTCCAATTTTGCTTTGGGCGGCAAGGGTCCCGGTTGAATACTGGCCGGTAATTATGCAGGTTCCGCCTATGTTTTGCACGGATGTGATGATGACCTTTCCATATCCGTTGCCAGATGCGTTCTTGCCGTTCAGGTTCAAAACAGCACCGTCGCTGACCACTGCGGTCGCCGAATCCGCCAACGACGTGTTGCGCGAAGCCAGATTTGAGCCCTCTCGGGTCAGTCCGGTCATTACCTGGACTTGCCAGATGGCGCGCCCAAGGTCGATCACCCCGAAGGCCAAGATCAGCAGCAGGGTTACGACGGGCCACAGTTCCAGTAGCGCTTGCCCGCGCTCACCGTTCGCGATTTTTCCGGATCGTTTGCGAACCACCGATGCCATCACTTTCATCTCTCCTCTAGAAGGTCTCAGCCGGAGGAAACGGTTCGTTTTTGAAAGAGGAACTAACTGTGAAGTGAAACTTGTTATCACTTCCGAAAATGCTCCCGATGGCTGTCGTGAGCAGCGGGATGTCACAGACCGCTGTTATGGTTACGACGGTGCCGGGAGTCCCGGCGCTCGCTGTTCCACCGGGCCCGAGTGTGCCCGCCGAGTTAGTGATAAGGATCTGCTCGACATTCGTTCCCATGGCCAACTGGTTAAGAACCTGTTTGATCGAATCGTCGCGAGAGAGTGTGTTTCCTGCCGAGGTCAGATGGTTTCCGGTGGCGGCGAAACGGGCGGCTTCGCGCACCGCGTCCTGCATGGCCATCTGGTTAAACATCAACCACGAGAAGTCGATCACCGCGAAGCAAAGAAGAAAAAAAATCATCGCCACCAAGGCGAATTCGACGAGCGCTTGTCCCCTGGTCCGCTGCTTTCCCTTGAGCGAAACGGGTAGCGCTTGCTGTACTTTTGTTGCCCGGCGTATCCGAGAATTGTGCATCGTTTACTCCGACTTATGGTGGCCTTTAGCTAGGTTACAACCGAGGTTACAGGCGAGTTCATTCCGCTGGCACCGAGTTTACGGGTATGCCCAGTAAGACCTTCACGGAGACCCGCGCTCCGTCGACTTCGGCTGGCCGGAATTTCCAATTTTTCAATGACGCCAACAGGAACGGGTTGAGGCCGGGCTCCGGACTCTGCATGATTTGCAGATCTTCCAACTCCCCTTGCAGGCCGATAACTCCGAGAACCACAATCGTGCCGCCGCGGCCTCTCCGGGCTGCTTCGCGAGGAAAGTGAGGAAGTGTTTTCACAAGTGCATACGGAGACGATAACGAACGCTGTGGATGCTTTGCTGGGTCGGAGGAATTTGGTGTGCGGCTCGGCGCGCGGCGCGAGTCCAGAGCGTACTGCAAGGTCCAATTCGATCCAGACGCTCCTATATCGGCCATGTCGAGATAAACCGTGTAGGATGCCTCATTCCGAAAGACTCCGAAGTCCTTGAACCCACCGCCGCTGGCGCCACTCGCCACGATGGTGATTCCGTAACTGGTCTGCGGCTGAGTAGTAACAGAGACAGTTGTGCTCGCCGCACTTCGCCCACTGCTGGATGTGCCGCCCTGAATCGTGATGGATGGAAAGGGACTGCGGCCGGAGCCCGTCCCTGTTCCAGAGCCACTGCCGGATACATGGAGTCCCGGCCCAACACCGTTGCCTACCTCTTTACCACCATGAATGCTGCCTGCATCGACGCCAGGTGAAACGCTGGCCGATGATTTGCTTCCGTTGCCCGCATACGGGCCGGCGCCAGTGCCAGTTGCGTTCGCCATTCCGGGCGCGCCCTTGGAATCCGCACCACCGCCCGCAAGACGTGTGGCGGTCGATGTTCCCTCCGGCGATACCGTGAAACTCCCATGCAACTCTCCCGGAGGTAGCGCCGACTTACTCTCTTGTCCGGGAATCGCGTTGGCAACCAAAATATTGTGCTCCGCGTTTCCGGATTGCGTGGAGGGGCTTGCGCGCTCAATCTTCGGCTTCAATACCGGCATAGGGGTGCTGGCAGCGGTGTGGAGAGCATCCGTCGCACTAGCCGTGGGAAATGGCAATTTGGGAGCCTCAACCCTAGGCTGTTGTTGGGAAAAACTAACAGGCTCGGCTGCCAGAACCGGAACCGACACGCTTTCATGAGTAACTTCGGGCGTGGGTTGCGGCGGTTGAGGTGCAAGTACCGGCCTAGCCGGAGCGAAGGAGACCATCGGCGGCAACGGCAAGGGAGCCGGTAGTTTCGGCTTCGCCACAAGATCAGGCTGTTGAACAGTCTGAATTATGTTGTCGGGATGGGGCGGATAACTAACGATGAGTTGCGGCCCCTTGTACACCACTCCTTGAATAGCTTTTGCGTTATAAGAGGAAGCGAGGTCCTGTTGTTTGTTAGTTACTCTGCTGTGGCGCGACGACGCTGCGCTATCGCTACCCATAGGCTCAAGGCTGGGAAGCAGTAACACCTCATGCTCACGGATCGTCGATTGTGCCGTAACTAAATGTACTTCGCGCGGCAGCCAATAGTCCCAGGGAACATTGATCACAACTACTGCGAAGAGTCCGTGGACCAGCACTGAATAAAGCAGCCCGCGAGCGGGCATCGATGTTGGGTCAAGTTCAGTAGCGAACATCCCGGGCGCAGGTGAGGTTCGTCCCTTAACTAACTCATCGCGGCACTCTGGAACACCAACCATCGCCTGGCTCACTGCGTCGGGATACCCTTCAGGACGTTATCCAGCTCGACTTTGAAGAAGGGCTGGCAACGGAGATTTGGCACAACCTGTGGTTTCAGTTTTTCGTTGTATGAGGGAACAGCGGACCGAACCGGTCAATCAGTTAATCCGCGATCTTTACCTTGAGCTGATCGCCAATCTTCGTACGGGAAGCGCTAATCGTGCCAACTGGAAGCTCCAGAACTCCGAAAGCCTTCCAGAAAACACGGGTAATACGACACGGGCGCACAGCCTCGCGTACACCCAGCACGCAACGCTTTTTGTCCACGAAGATTACGTCGATGGGAAACGCCATCCCAAAGGTGTGAATTGCCTGCGAAGGCACGATGAACAATCCGCAACCGGGCGCGAGAGAGCGCTTGCCGAGCAGACCCACTAGCCGCCGCAGACTGCTGTCGGCCATTCCGATCTGCTCGCCAAGACAACTACTCCTGGTCATGTTGTAGACACGAACCATGTCACGGCTATTGATCAAACTAGTCTCCCAAAAAACTATTCACCAGATACGTGGCGCTTCCGGCGTTGAATCAAAATGAATAACACGACCGCGAACAAGACGCCGGAAATGACTCGAATCAACGTAACGTTATCCATGGGTCTCCTGTCTCCTGTTTATTTCTGTTATTGTCCAAAATTGGCCATGAAGCTTTTGCTGATCGCAAGAATCGCGGGTACCAGCAAGACGATAAACATACTCGGAAAAATGAAAAACACCAAAGGAAATACAAGCTTGACTGTTGTCTTTGCCGCCATCTCTTCCGCCTGCTGCCGGCGACGCGTCCTCAGGGACTCGGCAAAGTAACCCAATGACTTTGAAAGCGGCGTTCCAAAACGCTCCGTCTGCACCAGCATGTTGACGAATGAGCGCATCACCTCCAGGCCTGTTCTCTTCGACATATTGCGCCACGCCTCGATGCGCGGCTTGCCTGCGCGCTGTTCAAGACGGATGAGCATAAATTCGTCGCTCAAGTCCTTGTGACTGAGGCTGAGTTCTTCGCCGATTCGGATCAGTGCCTGGTCCATGCCAAGGCCGGCCTCCATACAGATCACCAGCAAATCGAGCGCGTCGGGAAGCGCCAAACGAATTCTCTCCCGGCGTCGCGCCACGGCACCGGTCAGCCAGAAGTCGGGGCCCAGGAAACCAGCCGCCGCCAGCATCAAGAACCACACGAAAATATTCTCGCCATGGAGCAGAAAGCCTGCGATCAACCCGGCCACCACCGGCCCCAGCAACTTTACCGTGTAGAAAAGGTCAACGTAGGCGCGTTCGCGATAGCCAGCCGCAGACATGCGGGCCGCTATATCGCCATCGTCTGCCAGGCCGACCAGTTTCCGCAGCGGCGCAAACCATTGCGCGAAGCGAGACGCCACATCGACACGCGAGGGCGAGGCCTTGCCTTGAACGGGGCCACTAGCGGTAAGCTCCGTCAATCTGGCAGAGACGACCGAAGAGTCTCCGCCTAACAGCGCCAGCAAAAGCGCCAGGCTGAGAACGAAGATGAGTATGACTGTAGCAATCATTCCGACCATGACGTTATACCCTGATGTCCACGATTTTGTGGATCAAGAACGCACCCACTGCCATCAATCCAAGCCCGATCCAGATCGCAATGCGCCCCATGGGGTCATCGATCAGGGTGCGCGAATAGTCAGGATTGACCAGGATCATCAACACAAAGACGATGAACGGCAACAGGCCCAGAATCCAGCCAGTCATCTTTCCCTGCGCCGTGTAGATCCTCAACTGTCCAAGCAATCGCGAGCGCTCGCGAATGACCGCCGCGGTCTTATCGAGAATCTCAGCCAGATTACCGCCTGTTTCTTTTTGTACCAACAGGGCCGTGACCAAGAACTGTAAGTCCGGCACCGGAATGCGTTTTGCAAGATTGAGTAGAGCTTCGCGAAGAGGCAGGCCGAAGTTCTGTTCCTCGAATACACGCCGGAACTCCGTTCCCACCGGATCGGAAATTTCCTTCGCAATCATCTCAATCGCTGCCGTGACCGCGTGACCTGCCCGCAGTGCGCGTCCCATAAGATCAATCGCGTCCGGTAATAAGATTGCAAAGCGGCTCAGCCTGGACCTTCGCAGCAGGAGTAACGCGACGTATGGCCCAGTCCCGGCTACCACGCCGAGAATCAGACCTATGGTCATGTTGTGTAACCACGACACGCCAACGACTGAGACGGCGATGAAAATCGTCAACGCCCCAAATAAGACGCCGCTAACAGTCCAGCGGGAGTCAGCCTGCTTAATCAGTGCATCCAGATCAGCGGCAAGTTTGATCCGCTGCAAAAGCGCGTTAAGGATCGGAGAGCCACTGTAAACTTCACGCTTTAGAATGTCTGGATCGATCTTTTGATCCGCAGTGGAAACCTGGTCAAATCCGGCGAGGCGCTTGCGTAGATCAGTCTCTCTCCTGGTCGGCTTTGTCAACAGCAACACGACGGCAAAGGTTACGACCGATAACACCAAGAACAGTAGGATAGGCATCGCTGAACCCTCTCCAAACCTAGCTACACTTCGATCGAAACGTCAAAAAGACTGGGCGGAACCGCGATACCCGATGCTGAGAGTTTATCCGCAAATCTCGGAGTTACTCCGGTCGAGTAGAATCTTCCTAACACACGTCCGTTGATACCAACTCCACGCTTCTCGAAGCGGTAAATGTCCTGCATGCTGACGACGTCCTCGTCCATACCTGTGATTTCGCTAAGATGGGTCACTCGCCGGCTGCCATCACTCATGCGTGACACTTGAACGACTATGTTAACGGCTGACGCAATCTGCTGACGGATCGCTTTTTCCGGCAGATTCAACTTCGCCATCAGCGCCATCGTCTCCATGCGGGCAATCGCATCGCGAGGACTGTTGGCGTGAATGGTGGTCAAAGAACCATCGTGCCCGGTATTCATCGCCTGAAGCATGTCCAGAGCTTCTTCGCCGCGTACCTCGCCGAGGACGATTCGGTCTGGCCTCATGCGAAGGCAGTTGATTACCAGCTCGCGCTGGTGTACTGCGCCCCTGCCCTCGACGTTGGGCGGGCGACACTCCAGACGTACAACGTGCTGCTGCTTCAGTTGCAACTCGGCAGAGTCTTCCACTGTTACGATTCGCTCGTTCTCTGAAATGAACCGCGAGAGCACGTTCAGCAGCGTTGTCTTTCCGGAGCCAGTTCCTCCGGAGATGACGATGTTCAGTCTGGCCTTGACCGCACCCTGGAGCAGATCGCGCATCTGCGGCGTCATGGTGTAGTTGGCGAGCAAATCCTCCACCTCGAGAGGGACAGTCGAAAATCGGCGGATCGAGAGAATCGGACCATCGACAGCCAGCGGCGGAATAATCACATTGACGCGCGATCCATCCGGCAGACGGGCGTCCACCATCGGCGACGATTCATCCACCCGGCGTCCCACGCGGGAGACAATCTTGTCGATAATGTGCATAAGGTGAAGGTTGTCTTTAAAGGCAACGTTAGTTTCTTCAAGTAACCCAGCGCGCTCAACGTAAACGTGAGAGTAAGTATTGACCAGGATGTCGCTGATCGTAGGGTCCTGTAGCAGCGGTTCCAATGGGCCAAGGCCAAAGACTTCATCCAGCACCTCGCTCGACAGCCGCTCCCGTTCTGAAGCGCTCAACGGAGTATTTGAGTGCGCGACAAGGTCCTGGATAACGGCCAGAATCTGCACGCGGGCATGGTTATTGTCCAGGTAGTTCAGTTTCTCGAGATCAACACGGCTGAGCAGATTCCGGTGCAGGGTTGACTTCATCTCCTGATAAGCCTTGGGCTTCAGGTCCCTTCTGGCCCACTGGTCCGCTTCCGTCATGCTTACCACTTGCATCATGTCTCGCTGTGCCATCGCTCCCCTTTGCGGCCAAGCTTACAGGCCCAACAGTCCCAGTTTTCCAAGCCAACGCTTCGGCTCCGGGTTACTCACAAGTTGCGCAGGTTTCTCGACAAGCGTTCCGATCCAACGCCTGAACGTTACGGCCAACTCCGATTTTGAAGTGAACGATATTGGCGTGCCGCTGTTGACCGCGTTGATTATCTCGGCATAGCTATTTGGTATCAGGAACGTTATCGGCATCTTGATGGTCGTCTCGATCTGATCGTCGCGGATTGCAGCGCGCTTATCATATCGATTGATAACAACCTGCGTCTTTTCCTTTGGGCAGTTAAAGCGCTTCAAGTGTTCCAGGTAACGGACCAGGTTGCGGATCGAGGGCAGTTCAGGGGCCGCAACCAGATACACCGCGTCTGCCCGGTCAATTGCGCCGATGTTATAAATGTTCAATCCCGGAGCACAGTCGATAAAAACCAGATCATATTCTTCACGAAGGAAATCAAGCGTGCTTCCCAACGCGCTTTCCGATGCCTTGTTTACCGCACCGAAAGAATCAGGGGCGGCCAATACATGTAACCCGGACGAGTGCTTGGTAATGAAGCCCTGAAGCAGTTCCGAGTCGAGGCGGCGAAGGTTATGCACCAGTTCAAAAAAATGATATTGATGTTTTCCGAGAGCCAGGTAGACCGATACATCACCCAGATCCGGATGCTGGTCGATGAGCAGGGTCTTTGCCCCGCTCTGGGCTGCAAATGCGGCGACATGAGTGGCGAGCGTCGTAACTCCGCTGCCGCCTTTTACGCCGACGAAGGCATAGACCTTACCTTTTTTCGCCGGAGCTACGCGCCCCCTCTTTTTTTGCTCATGCTTGATTAAGGCTTCTACTACCCGTTCACGCGCGGGCGGCTTTAACAGAAATTCGGAACACCCTGAGCGCATCGCTTCAATGATGCGATCAGGATTGGAGTCCGACGCCAGGGCAAACACGGCGGTCGTAGGCATAGCGCTTCTGATTTGCTCTGCGCGCGAAGCGGCAATTTCGCGATTGTTGTCGAAGTCGATTACGCAGACATCGGGCTGCCGCTGCTGTAGTTCCAGCACCAAAGCGGCGTCACTCCCGTCCCATTGGTCTATTTCACCAATAATTTCAAATCCCGGGAGCGAGCCCACGATGTCACGCAGAGCGGCGGCGGCCTGTTTGTCAACACAAACCGTCACGATTCCTACTGTCCGGCGAGATGTTTGGAAGTTGAGGGTGCTCACGTTGTACTACCTCTAGGTTACTTTTCGTTACGACGCAACTTATCGTTACTACCTGATTGCAGCGGGCTTCGACTTACCGTCCAACGTGTGATCAAAATCTTTGTTTTCCATGTTACGTATTGCCATCGCTGGCGTCTGAGATGAAGTCACGTTGTCTGACAAAGGATCAACGATGATTGGCGTCACCATTACCAGAAGCTCGGAATTGGTTTGATTAAAAGACTTAGAGCGAAACAGTTGTCCCAGGATTGGTATGTCGCCAAAGCCTGGCATTTTGCTGAGTTGCGCCGTCGTCCGTTTGTCGATAAGGCCAGCGATTCCAAAGCTCTGACCATTGCGCAATTCGATCTCGGTTTCCGCACGCCTAGTGGAAATGGCCGGCACCTCAAAACCTGAAATCTCAACTGCATTCGTGAAATCGAGGGTACTGACCTCGGGAGCGATCTTCAACCGAACGATGTCGCCATCGATCGTTCCAGTGAATTCCAGTTTCACGCCATACGGTTTGAACTGGATGGTCACGGCGACCGAAGTACCCACGCCGCCCTGAACTACCGGGAAAGGAAACTCGCCGCCCGCCAGGAACTTGGCGGTTTCTCCACTGCGCGCCATCAGGTTAGGCTCTGCCAGAATCTGCGCAATGTTTCTCTGCTGAAGATCCTGAATCGTAGCCCCGAGGTTTAGTTCTGGATTGAACAAGAAGATGTTTAGCAAGTTAGAAGCTGAAAGGCTGGAAGTGAATCCCTTCACGGGTGCGCCGATGGAGTTGGTAAGCGCTCCGGACAAGGCAGGCGGCCCGAACTGACCGGTTGTCGTGGTTCCAACTGTGTTACCCGCGCCCGTGCTCAGAAGGTTGATGCCGTACTGCTCCAACCTTACCCGGTCGACTTCAGCAAACTGCACTTTGAGCATGATCTGTTTCTCGTGCGGCGGTGCAGCGATCGTAAGCGAGTCGACAATGTTATTCTTCGAATAGACGCTTGCCATCTTCAGAATATTGTCAGCGACTGCTTTGTTGGCGACTCTTCCAGTAACCAGGATTTTTTCCTGCTCAGCCTCAATCTCGACAGGCTCGCCAGGGTAAGCCGATTTAACTCCGTCTCGCAGACCTGAAACATCGATATCGGCATAGACGTCCAAAATGCGGGCGTTTGAACTTTCATCCCACAACACAAGGCTGCTGCTACCTGCTGTCTTCGCGGTAACTACAACTTGAGTTGTGCTGACCGTGACCGTATCCAGGACGGTTGGGTTACTCACGACGATCCGGCGCAGGCGGGACTGGGTGTTGACGAAGATCGATCTGCCGACTTGTATGTGTACCGACTGTGTTTCCGGAGCCAGTGTTGGCTGCGCAGTTTGCTGTTCTTGAGCAGCCACCCCTGTTGCAGGAGCGTCTGCCACCTTTTCTGCAGGCCCGTGTGCCTCTGCTGCTTCCATGGCCGAAGCTAACAGTAAGAGAGCAACTGCCGAATTAACCACAGTGTGAAATGCTCGCATTTCGAGGTTCCCTCTTTGTGGACTTCAGTTACTCAAAACTTCTCGACTGACCGCTTGTCGCCCGAAATTGTTTCCACTTCAAACAAAACAGCCGGCTTCACCTGCGGAGTGGGAGGCCTTACTCGTATCTTCTTTTCTGCAACGGGCTGCTTCTTGTTACCGGTCATCAAATCTTCCATATCCACGGGCTTGGTTTCCGGACTTTTTTGGTCGGCACCGTTGCGAAGCACAAACTGAATTGCTCCTTGAGTTGAAGCCAACACCAATCTTTCGCCGTCCTCTGGCTTGAGAAGAAGGGTGACGACATTCACCGTCTCAGGCTTTCCTGTAGGATCGGGCTCGATCTTCTGTCCCGCGGTAAGCACCTCTACATTAGGGAGCACGGTCTGCGTGAGCGGTGTAGGAGAGTTGCCAATCTTGGAGGTCACCAGCACATCCACGTGCGAGCCTGGATAAAGGAAGCCGGCGACACCGACGACGTCGTTAGACCGCACAGACACGGCACGCATGCCTTCGGGAATCTTCACCGTCAGGCCTATTCCCGAGCCAGCCGTTGCAACATCGTGGTCCAGAATCGGCTCATGTGTACCGATCGGATAAATCACGGACCGGCCAATCACATCGTCGAGTTTGGAGAACGCGCCGCTCAGTGGCATGCTGGCCGGCCAGTCAATCAACGCGACACTGTCGGCGGTGATGGGTGATCCGGCTGACAACGGTTTCGTGGCCGCGACCACCTTCACGATCGTGCAGTTTGCGGACTGCTGCGACCGCACCCGGATAAAGAAGGCGTAGCTCACAGTTCCTGCAATGGCCACGGCTAGCACAAATGCCAATCCAATTCGTTTTGAGTTCATATGCCACCTCGACGGTAAAACGCCAGTACTGAATACAAGGCCCCCGCTGCGATTGCGACACCATAAGGCAGACGAACCGCCTGGGGGTTCGCGAGATTGAGGGTCGGATGCACTTCTACTCCCATCACCGCATGAAAACGGATCAGGTCCCAGGCATTCGCCAACACGGCGCGGAGCCTCTTCTGCCACAACGCATAGATAACAGCGAAGATTCCTCCGGCAACGGCAGCGGCAAAGACAATCTCGATTGCGGCCCAGGGCCCTGCAAAACAACCCACCGCAGTCATTAGCTTCACATCGCCGGCACCCATGGTGTGAAGGAGGAAGAAGATCAGAAAAGCGCCGCCGCCGATCAAGCCACCGGCAACTGCACTCCCCAATCCATGCCAACCCTGTAATAGAAAGCGCCCGGCAATTGCGACGGCTATCCCAAGATAAGTCAGGTTGTTAGGAATTCGGCGAGTCGCTACATCCGTGACGCTGCCAATTCCTGCGACAACCAACGCACCGATCATGAATAGAGATTCCGTCGTCATCCGTTTCCACGCCAGTCTGAGAGGTAACTACGACCTTGGAATTAACGTGTATGAGAGCCAGGGGCCCACTGAACCGTATCTGGAAGTGTCAGCATCCGGGAGTGAGCTTCCTGGCCTCAGTCAATTTGCCTGCGGTTAGGAAGGAGCCGCGACGGCGCTGGTCAGCTTCGTGCCGATGGAGCTGAACGCAGTGCTGATTGCGGTGGCTACGGTTCGCATCGTGGCCATTGAAGCCAGCGCGATCAGGGCCGCTACCAGAGCGTACTCAATAAGGTCCTGGCCGGATTCGTCGTTGTGCAAGCTGCGAAGGGTGCGAAGAATGTTAGCTTTCATTGGAAGATCTCCTTGAGGGTTATGTTGTTGGATTTCCTGAGCAACCCAGCGACGGGCCACAATTCGTGTCGTTTTTTGTGAATACAGAGCCTAACCGGCGCGGCTTTTGCATTGCTTTCAGTTCACCACGCGGAAAGGGAAAGTTTGTAAATCCCCTTGAGCGGAAAATAACACGGGCACAAAAGACAAGATCACGGACTTCGGGTAAAGATAACTGCGAGGCCGTCGTCGTATTCCACGCGCCAGTCTTTACTTTCCTTCAACACACTCGACAGTGGTGACTCGGTATCGACTAACACCCACTTAACCTGATACTTATCCAGCGGCTCGCGCCACTGCCAGGTACCGTTTATCGCCTTCAGGTAATCCTTGATGAAGGCTTCCCCGTAGAAATCGTGTCTGTCGTCAAAGTAGAGTTTCGTTTCGGGGTAAAGCTTGTAGATCAGATATCCGCTCCAGGCGTCCTGGTTGAAGAGGTGATCATGGATGCCTTTTTGGGCGATGAATCGCGTTGCCGCGACAGGAAAATGTTTTTCATCGAAGTGCGCGGAGAGTACCTGTGCCGATAACAAGCGCCCGCCGTTCAGAGCGATTGCGATAGACGCAACCAGAGCGACGAGGGCCAGTGCATGACCGCGGAATCGTTTTTCCATGCCGGCCATGCTTTCAGAGATACCTTGAATTGCTTCATGCACGTCGCTAAGCCATCGCGGATAAAATTGCGTACCGGCCTTGCGTGACATGGCACCGGCAAGCAGCGGCCCCATGGCCAGACTCATCAAGATAACTGCGATGGGTATGTTGCGCGCCGCAAAAAGGCTGGCATGAATCGAAAACAACAGCACAAGAACGTCGGTTGCGGTAAATCGTTCGCGCCCCAGCAGAGCTCCTAACACCGCCAACAGGATGAAGGCTTCGAAATACCCATATCCCGCAACGTGGAAGTTGGGTGACATGAACTCGTTAATCGAGTTCATCAAGAAGCCATTGGATAAGTACTGATACACATGAATGTGAAGTTTGTATCCGTATGGAGTGAGTAACGTAACCGGCAGACACGTGCAAAAGGCAATTGTGAGATTGACAAGTTGCCCGCGATTTCTCGCGCCAGGAAAGGTCAACTGGTTCCAGATGCTGGCGCAGCCAAACAAACCGAGGAGCACCAGACCAAGAATGAAGCCGCCGTGTACATTGACCCAAAGCAGCATCAAGGGCGGAAGGCCCAACAACGCCCAATGGTTCCCTTCTTCAGAGCGATAAAGCGCTTCTACCCAAAGCAGAGTGAATAGCCAACTCAGCACATGGGGCCGGGCCAGCATATGGACCTGCGCAGCGTTGGCCGCAATGAGTGTGAGCGCCACGGCAACGGCAAAACTGCCGCTTCGCCGCAGAACAAAATGGAACAGAAGCGCGAACGTGACGGCGATCACCGCAGCGGTGAACAGCACCACGCCGTTAAGTCCCGCGAAGTGGTGGATTGCACCAATTCCCGCGTCGTACAGCCACTCCCACGCATACCACGGTTGCCCGGCCCTGGTGTATGAGAACGAATCGATGCGCGGCACCGAGTGCGTCGCCAGGATGAATTCTCCGTTTCGAATGTGCCAGCCAGTGTCAGCATCGCCGAGCAAGCCTGCACTCATCGGGGAGAATGCGTGAAGACCGAGCAGAACCAGGAAGAACACGTCGGCGATAGACGGGAGCACCCAGCGCAGCCATGCCGCCTGCCGTCTTTCGACGGAGACTGCCGCAGGCCCGGCTACCGGGTAATTCGCGATCGCGATTGACGTTGTCTCAGACATTCGATGATTTCCGCTCGTGTCTTCCCTGCTACGCGCAGCTTCGCCCTCTGAGTCCCACTTCGTCCTTGTGGAAAACTTTTGCCTACCCTGTCGGCGGCAAACAGGCAACTGCTGCCGTTTGCACACTTGCACATCTCTAAAGCACATTTAGTACCAAAGACCAATGGGTACTAAGACGTTGATTTTTGCTTTCCGAAGCTCTGGATTGACGTAAAGGAGTCGAGCAATTCCTTTTTTTTGTTTTAGATAGCGTGGGAGAAATTTTTCTAGACGTAGAATTTGGCTGGATTACCGACATGCGGACCTTAGATATCTGAGGCCATTAGGACAAGGTTAGGACAATCGAACGGACATGAAGTGGGTAAACTTTTTCCCTCTTTTCGCCACTAAGGTGTGCCGCACGCCTGAGCTGCTCGCGAGATTGGAAAAGATCAGTTGGCGGATTTGTCTCTCGATTAGACACACCTCCGGGCGGGAGAGTTTTGGTGGGAATGGCGCAGGGGATAGTTCAGTTGGAAAGGTTTACCGCTTTGAAGAGGCAGCCCCATATAAATGACTGCCGAGTGTGCGGAAAAACGCCCGGTGTTCGTTCTGTTATCTGAGTAGATGCCCGGCAACTCTAGAAGAGTTGCCCAGAAAAATATCGCTTACTGAACCTGTTTAATTCGGCGCGATTGCGATCTTGACGTCTAGCGAAATTCCTTCCACAAGCGAAACCATGGGTTATTCGCATACGTCTCATCGTGCGATTGGTTTGCAGCCTTCCAGTCAGGCATCTGGAGCGGTCTCTTGTCCGGCAGCGTCAGGATGCGCTCCAGCATTTCGATTTCGGCGATGGTCTTTTCGGTGTCCATACGGCTGCAATATTAAGATGCCCAGCGTCACGTCACGGATTTCCGACAGCGCGAATTGCGCGTGCCGCAGTACGCTCCCCGGACGTCATGCTCGTACATTATCCACTAAAAGGCATTTAGAAACGTTTTACGAACTCTTTAGTTGGAATTAAGTTTGCATGGCGTCCAATGGAGTGAGTGATGTAGATCGCTCTGGTCAACGAGGCGTGCAGCGCACGGCAGTGTATCGTCTCCGCAAAGGTTTTACACACCCGCAGCAGAGCGTAGATAGAAGGGTAAGAAAATGTTGAGCACAACAGCGAAGAACATGACTCTCGCGGCGGTTGTGATTTTAGG
>Ga0187847_10002139_pt1 | contig 16396 bp, 12 predicted proteins | sample June2016WEW_4_10_FD_132458 | JGI IMG/M metagenome (GOLD analysis project Ga0187847, IMG submission 132458) | Peatland microbial communities from SPRUCE experiment site at the Marcell Experimental Forest, Minnesota, USA - June2016WEW_4_10 | ecosystem: Environmental > Terrestrial > Soil >...
CCAATAGTCCGCTTATTGGAAGTTCGTCCGTTGCGCTGTTCGGCACGATGGATCGAACCCGTGTGGAACACTTCTATCGCGATCAGCATTTCAATATCAACGGCCGGCTGCGATACACCGATGCCATCGAGCCTGCCATACTGAAAGCCTTGGACAATGCGCGAGAGCACTCAGAACAACACGGCCAATAGACCTGCAACAGCGCGGCTGGGACGACTTCTTGGGATTGTGGTTGTTGTACTCGCAATCGCATTGAGCGTCGCTTCTTGCACGCTGCTCCTCCTTATCCCGTCTGCTTCGATCGATGTTGAAACTGTGTACGGGGGCTTTTAGTCAGGATGGATTTTGTCGATCGCTTTCCCCTGTACCCCGTGATTTTCTGCATCGTCCTGTACCCGCTTCAGGCCTGGGTGCTCCTCAAGTGTGTACCGCACCGATTCAGGCCCCACGTTCTTGCCGTACTGAATGTAGCCGGACTTGCGGTGATGTGCTGGCTTTCTGGAGCCAAAGCGGTACGATTTGCCGCAATCGTACCCTACACGAAAGTTGCTCTAGCGAGCTTTGCTTTCTATCTCGGATTCTTAGTAGCAAATTATTTATTTCTGAGACTTTGCAAACGAGGTTCAGTTACTTGGACGGTCGGTCTTCTGTTGCCGATTGTGTTTCTCGCGTACATCAAGTATGTCTCCAACCTTTTGAATCCATTCGATGCTCTCTTAGCTCCACTTGGCTTCAATCATTTCGAGTCATTCTTCATCGGCGTTTCTTATCTCTCGTTCCGTCTGGTTATTCTGGCGCAGGAAGTCCGCAACGATTTTGCGGCGCTTCCTACGATTTGGGAGTATTTGAGTTTTGCGTGCTTTATCCCGACTCTATCCGTCGGACCCATCAGCCCATACACGACTTTCATTCATTCGCTTCGCGAGCCCAACAAAGATATCACGCCGGTTTCGCGCTCATTCCTTAGGATACTGGTTGGTTTTACAAAGTATCTCTTTCTCGGCTCGCTCGTAGCGCAGTTTACCTATGCCGGCCTGCTTCGCGACGGTCATCCTCACGCGCCTGTCGATTTGTTCATAGCCGTCGTCGCTTATCCCATTTATCTCTACTGCAACTTCGCTGGCTATTGCGACATGGCCATCGGAGCCTCGGGGCTGCTGGGAATCGCCGTACCCGAGAACTTCGACCGTCCGTTCATTACGCGCAACATTCAAGAATTCTGGAACCATTGGCACATGACGCTTTCAAAGTGGATCAGGGATTTTGTATTTACCCCGCTTTCAAAATCGATCATGCACAGGTTTGGTCCTGCTTCAGCCAATCACGCAATTGCCTTTTCGATTTTGGTTGCGTTTACGCTGGTTGGAATGTGGCATGGAAACCAGACCCATTTTGTTGTCTTCGGCGTTCTGCAGGGACTTGGCCTGGCCTTCGTGCACTATTACACCGTGTGGCTCAAACGGCGCTTCGGACGAGACGGGTTTGCAGCATATCGCAAAAATCACATCGTGAAGTGGTGTGCGATTGTCCTGAACTTCGCCTACTTTGCATTTTCCCTGTTCTTCTTCGCCAATACCTGGGATCAGATCGAAGGCATCTTCAAGAGCCTGCAGTGGCATTAGCTCTGTCAAGGCCCGCATGATTTTTGCGTTGCAGCGGCCTTGAGGTGCAGTGCGGAGGACGATTGAAATGGAAATGAACATGAGCGGCAAGAGCGGCTTGACATTGCATCACGTTGGGATCGTCGTTTCAAACATTGAGGAGCAGCGCCGCTTTTATGTGGATCATCTTGGTTACGGCGAACGCACAGCAGTGATTCACGATCCGTTGCAGACGGCCTACGTGCAATTCTTCTCGATTCCTGGAAGCGATCATTACCTGGAACTTGTCGCCCCCGATGGGGAGAACAGCAGGTTGCAGAATGCCAGCCGCAAAGGGATTCCGCTCAATCACCTCTGCTACGCGTGCGATGAAATCGCCGCAACATTCGATTCTCTCTGGAATGCCGAGTGTTACAGGATCAGCGCGCCCACGCCTGCGGTGGCATTCGATGGGCGGCCTGTGGCGTGGCTTATGACTCCCGACAAGCTCTTGATTGAGCTTGTGCAGCGCGGCGGGCCAGGATCATTGTGATTCTTTGCTGCTGCCAAACTCGGGGAATACGGTTCGTAGGCTTGAGGGTTGCTCACGCTGCGCCTGATATCTGATTGGTGCGTTAATCTGAACAAGACAATCTGTTTCGAGCAGGCAAATTCAAGATGGGCTTCGTACTGAGTGTTATCTATTTTGTTACCTACTTCCTTACGCCGACCCTGCTATTTGGGCCGCTTGCACAGTTCCGCATCGAATTAATATTGGCGGTCCTAATCCTAGGAGTTTCTGCGCCCAAGCTAATGAGATCGTCTGTGTTCAAGACCCCACAGGCTCTCGCATTGACGGGATTGGCCGTGGCAGTTTTCCTTTCGATACTCTTCGGCATGCACTGGCCGGGCGGGGCAGTGCTCCAGTTTATTGAATTCATACCGAGCCTCTACGCGTATTTCCTCGTTTGTCTGCATTGCAATTCCAAACGGAAACTGCATGTTCTTGTACTCATGATGCTCTTCGTCTGCCTGTTTGTCATCGCCAACGGAGCGAACGATTTGCGGCATGGACTCCCCTCTAGCCTCCCGAGATCGGAAGAGACGGACAGCGTTGACCTGACCGATTGGAACTACGCACATCCCTATCTTCTTCCCATGCCGGATGAAACAGGACAATTGTTCTACCGGCTCAGAGGCCTGGGGGAAATCAACGACCCGAACGATTTTGGCCAGATACTCGTTTGCGTAATTCCCCTTCTGTTCATTTTCTGGCGGCCAAAGAAGACGATGCGCAATTTTGCCTTCGTGATTTTACCGGCATGCGTGTTGTTAGTTGGCATTTTTCTCACTCATTCGCGCGGCGCGCTGGTGGCTTTAGTGGCGGTCGTGCTTGTGGCGGCGCGGCGCCGTATCGGGACCTTACCCGCAGCGATCCTCGCCGGAGGGTTATTTGTAGGTGCAATGGCGTTGCATTTTACCGGCGGGCGGGCGATCTCCGTCGATGCTGGGGCTGATCGGACGGAACTCTGGTCAGAGGGCCTGCAAATGCTGAAGTCTCATCCGCTTTTCGGAGTGGGAATAGGCCATTTTATGGACTACGCGGTCAATACCGCACATAATACGATTGTGGTTTGTGCGGCCGAACTTGGGCTGTTCGGTCTTTATTTCTGGTCCTTATTTCTTTTTTCAACAGCATGGGGCGCCCTGTTGATTGCTTCACCGAAAAAAGTTGGAGAGGCAGATGGCACGAAAATTGACGACACTGGAACTCACTTCGCCGATTGGAAGGGGCCGGAACTCGGCAGAGCGGAAATAAATCACCTGGGATATTGTCTGCTTTTGTCGCTTACTGGATTCCTTGTTGCAGGATGGTTCCTGTCGCGAGCCTATGTGATGACATTTTTCCTCCTCGGGGGCATGGTCGAAATGGTTTACGAGGCGGCGCGCCGTCGAGGAATGGTGGCGCCTCGCTTACGCCTGACGCGCGTTTTATTCCGCTCCCTGCTGCTTATGATTGGTCTGATCACAGCTGTCTATATCTTGCTTCGGATCATTAACTTGATGCACTAGCAGGCTGCTAGGCGCAGATGACGTCAACGGAGATCTGGCAGAGCTGTATGGCTATGTCAACCGCTCAATGCCCGACGATCAACTCGACGCATTCGTTGATGCTCTCGCCAAAAGGATATCTTCGTTTGACAAGCAGGCAATAGCGGAGACGAAGCGGATGGTTAACGTGAAAAGTTTGCCTTCCCACGCAGAGATTGTGCCCGAGTGGGAAGCCTTTACCGCTGCGCTCGGGCGTCCCGCGGCCCAAGAGAGACTTCGTTCCCTTTTTGATCAGGGTTTTCATGCGCCGGGAGATGTGGAAAACCGACTCGGGTACTATGTTGGTCGACTCGGTCTTAACTCCGAGGTGTCCGTCAGCTCCAGATGACGCACAAGCCGAGATGAGGTGTTCAGAGACAGGTCTTTCTACTGGCGAGCTATCTCTGACACAAGACTTCCGAGTGCCGGATCGCTGAAGAACAGTCGGACGGAATCCGCCACGAATGAAACTGCGACCAGAGATTCTGCCTCTGCTTCTGCGGGCCGAAGAACTCGCGTAACGCCATGTTGAGGTCGTCAAACGTCCCGGGACCGCGGCACAGTCATCCCTGAAGCTAGAGCCGTGCATGATCGCGAACTTTTCGTGCCCGACAGTTAGCGCCGCTCGCCTCAGTCGAACAGACTTCATCGCTGCGCACCCTGTTTTGAGCGCAAAATAGCAAAGTACAGCCCCAGATACCTGGCGTTCTTTGGGAAACGGCTTTTGCAGCGTCTCTGAACCGGCGCAACCTTTCATGGGGATCAAAGTCAACTACCCTTAGCCGCTCCGCAGTCTTGGTGCTACTCAATCCGAGCGATCTGAAACCGGAGAATCACAGTCGGTATCTTGACAGTCACCTATAGCCAGCTATTCGGAACCGTCGCATTCAACAGCCGGTAAGTAAAGTGTGGGCGAGTACCTTGGTATTGCCTTCTTCGCAAAGAGCATCTCTGTATAAACATTTCCTACAAGCCTGCAAACAAGCCCCAGGGCACAATGAATTTTCTGACTACCGACGTTCACGCTCTTCATTCACCGTCTTACCTCCCCGCAAAGTTGATTTGCGCAAACTCAGCGACATTGCGATACCTGCAGAGATCCCCATCACACGAAAGTATCGATCAATACCTTCGTCCAATTGTTGCGATTCTTTTCCTCTGGCTCAATCGGCTTATGAGATTCGCGGGCAGGATCGCGTGGAAACTCTGGGGTCAATGTTGGAGGCGAGCGCATGATGGCCCGTTCCGCGGTTGCTATGCGGATAAGAGCCGGTATTCGCTTTGAATGCGCGTTGCCGGCTTCGATGCTAACGGTGATGAAAGGAGAGCGCATGCGCACGATCAGTCATTTCATCAACGGCCGGAGCGTCAGGCACGCCTGCGGCGTCACGACAACGGCCTATGGTTCGAACACCTGGGAGGTGCAAGCCGGTGTGGGGCACGGTAATGCGGCCATCCTGGCGTAGGCTGTCGCGGTCGCCAGGCCGGCGCCACCCGCCTGTGCTGCGATTAACGCCCAGCGGAGGGCCCGGACGAAATCCGGGTACGAGACATTAGTGTTGCGTGCCGGAGCAGACCAATCGTTGAGTGCCAGTCTTCGCCCGACGTTTCAATGCGCACGTGATCTCAACTTCTTAACGAAGAACCAGGCGTGACATTCAAATCGTTGCACTGATCAAGAAATCGGGATATACCCATGAGTCAACTTCCAAAATGCTCTGCTCCCATTGGAAGCCATTCTTCCCATGTTGGCACGATCCACCCCCTTGATCGTTTTGCGGACCGAAGTGTAGACATCTCACCTGTTGACCGGAAACGGGAGTTTAAGTGGTTCATCTGCTCCACTGTGTTGCGTATTTTCGGGACCTTGCCGACTACCGTGAGACGGGCCGGGAACGCCAAGACCACGACCGACGTGATCAGGAGACGCTGCGGGAACCGAGATGGCAAACATGTAATAGTCCATCTGCTTTTACTTTTTTGGGGATCCGGCCTGTCGGCTTTCGGTCAAAAAACCGATGCAAGTTCCGTACCCGCAGATCAACTGAGCGCACCGGCTGAAAGCCCGCATTCGACTATCAGGAACGGCCACCCTGACGAACTCAAACAGGAGCTTGATGCGTACGCAATTGAATTGGCGAAGATTCCCGCCGACCCACTTATACAACCGGATCCCATAGCTCCGATTTTGCGGCCGGTGAACAAGGTTGTAGACCTAAGTATTCATTCGCTGCACTTAAAGTTTGGCGCGACGTATACCTTCCTCAACCAATACGCAACCACAACGCCGGACGGGGTTCGGCACGATCAACCCAGCGGACGCCTCGATTTCACCGGAGCGTGGAGTGTCTACGACCATGAAACCACTGCAGGATCGATCAGCCTGCTCATTCGTTCGGGAACCAACATTGGGATGAGTCAACAGTTCAACCTCAGTGATCGACTCGGCTCGGGGCTCTATCTCAACTGTCTGCAGGGCGGGGGCCCGCAGGAACCAATCACCGTGAACATCCTCTATTGGAGGCAGGATTTTCTCGAAAAGAGGCTTTCCTTTTACGTCGGCAAGATACACCCCAACGAATACGTGACTCTTAGCATGTTCAACAACGATGAGCGTACACAATTTCTAAATGGAACAAACGACGGCAATGATGCAGTCGCCTCTGACGGGACCTACGCCGGCGGCGGCGCGGTCGAATACCAGGCTAGTCAGCATGTCTTCGTGCACGCAGTCGCAGTGGATACCGAGAGCTCGCAGCAAGGAAATGTCGAAACTCTCGTCGATCGAAAATATGCGGAAGGGGTTGAAGCGGGCTGGACGTCAGGTTCCCTTGGTGAAAAGTATCGGCTTTATCGCGCCGGCGTGTGGCGAGACGATACCAAGGATCGCGGGAGTGGACATGGCGGCGGCGTTGAGTTCGATCATGAACTATCTGATGGCTGGACGCCGTTTGGAAGATTTGCCTTTGGGACCAGGACCGGAACGGCCATCAAAGATGAATACCAACTCGGGCTGGCTCAGGTACATCCATTCGGACGCCGCGGAGACATGTTTGGCGCCTCATTCGCTTACAGTGAACCGAACGCGCCTGCGACGCACCATGAGAGCGTGTTTGAGTCGTTTTACAGGCTTCGTCTCACGCGAAGTGTCGAGCTTGGGCCAGATCTAGAAGTTTCAATTCACCCCACCTACGCAGCCAAGGCTTACACAACAACTCTCCTCGGCGCGAGAATGCGAATCATTTTCTAAGAAGTTGTTGGAATAGGCGCCGTCGTGCGATGAAGGGTTGGTCCTTTTCACTTATGGCAATTCGACCGATGGGCTGTGGAATTTGTAAATGGGATTCTCTCTAAGAGTGGGACAAACAGCTTCACGTATGGAGTGCGGTGGAAGCGTGGTGGTAACCACAGGAGGTCACTGAGATGGCAACTCAACGAGTAGCGGCAAGTGCAGAAACGACTCCAGGCCACGCGGCAACCGTAACAGCGATCAATTATGCTCGCCCTCTTGCCGTCGTTACCAGCCTATTTTTCATGTGGGGCTTTCTCACCTGTTTGAACGACATCCTGGTTCCGCATCTAAAGTCGATCTTCAACCTCAACTACTCGCAGGCCATGCTTATCCAGTTTGCGTTCTTCTCAGCCTACTTCTTGTTTTCAATACCGTGGTCGAGATTCGTGAACAAGATCGGATACCACTGGACAATGGTAGTGGGACTGGTAACGATGGCTTGCGGTGCATTTCTATTTCTGCCTGCCGCATCCGCAGCTTCGTACGAGTTGTTTCTAACGGCACTTCTCATTCTGGCCGCGGGAATTACCGGGCTCCAGGTGGCCGCAAATCCCTACGTTGATCTATTAGGTAAGCCAGAGACGGCATCAAGCCGTCTTGACTTAACGCAGGCATTCAACTCATTGGGCACGGCGATCGCACCAAAGATAGGAGGAATCCTGATTCTGAGTGCTGCGCCATTGGCCTCAACGCAGTTGGCGCAACTCGCGCCGCAGGCGCTGCAGGCCTATCGCGTGCAGCAGGCTGCTTCGGTCCGAATTCCATATGCAGTAATCGGAACGGCACTTGTTTTGCTGGCGATCTTGATCGGCACTTCCAAGCTGCCGCAAATCGAAGCCGCTACGACGCAAACTGGAGAAAAGGTCGACGATTCGATTTGGAAGCATCCGAGTCTTTTGTTTGGCGCGATCGGAATTTTCGCCTACGTCGGCGCGGAAGTTTCAATCGGAAGTTTCCTGGTGAATTATTTCGGACTACCTGAGATCGCGTCTCTTCCCGCCAAAACGGCTGCTGGGTATGTGTCGTTCTATTGGGGCGGCTCCATGATCGGACGTTTTGCAGGGGCGCTGTTGCTGCGGCGATTCAAGCCGACGTCCTTGCTCGTTCTTTGTACGAGCGTTGCGGCGGCGCTGGTGACGACTTCAATGATATTGGGAGGTCACGCGGCGATGTGGAGTATCCTCACCGTCGGCTTCTTCAATTCAATTATGTTTCCCACCATCTTTACCCTGGGCGTAGCCGAACTTGGCCCGCTTACGGGAAGTGGGTCGGGGATTCTGAATATGGCCATCGTTGGCGGCGCGATTCTGCCGTTGATCCAAGGTGTGATTGCCGACCATATAGGACTTCAGCACGCTTTTTTTGTACCCGTGGCTTGCTATTTGTATATCCTGTTCTACGGGCTAAGTGGATCGAAGCCAAATAGTGAGCGAAAACACTCATGGGCGGAAATCTAGCGAGGAGGTTGCCATGTTGATTTCTGGGGATATAGGCGGCGCGAAAACCGACTGTGCTGTCTATTCGAAAACAACTGGACCTCATGCGCTTGTGTCTGAGGCTGAGGTTCACAGCGTCAAGGGTCCCAGTCTGCAGGCGATGGTGACCGAGTTTCTTTCGCGGGTCAGGATGTCAGTCGACAGGACGTCTTCTGACGTAGCCGGCCCGATTGAGCTGTCTTGTCGGTGTGCGGAAACTGGGGGCAAGAGAAGGTTGGCTCTAAGCGGTGTTTGGAATCGTGATGGGCAAGCTAACGTGAAAAGTCGCGCCGCGCCCTTGGGAGCTGACCGCCCACAAGCGTCCACCATGGGACTCGATAATTGACCGGCAGATGCGAAGCCCCATGCCGGTGCCGTGGGGTTTAGTTGTAAAGAACGGATCGAAAATCTGTTCCGCGAGCTGCGACGGTACCCCTGTGCCGGTATCACTCATAGTCACAAGAATCTGCTCTTTTTCAGCTCGCTGCGACCTAATGACCATCTCTCGTATACCATCAACGTCCTTCATCGCTTCGATGCTGTTGACGATTAGATTCATCGCTACCTGCTGCAATTGCATGCGATCTCCAACAATCGGAGGAAGATCGGCTGCTAGTTCAGTCCTGACCGATATTTTGTGGCGCACTGCCTCGCCGCGCAGCAGGGCGACGGTTTCTCGAATCATCTCATTTACTTCAAGATCCTGTTGTGTCGGGGCGCCCTTCTCGAACTGTGCGCGAATCCTGGCGATAATCTCGGCAGCACGTTGTGCATCTCTTCTAATTCTCGCGACAGTTCCGCGCACTTCATCGAGATCGAGTTCATCGCTCCCGAGCTTTCGCAGACAGACGTTGGCATTGGTTATAGTGCCACTGATCGGTTGACTGAGTTCATGAGCAAGGGATGCCGTTAACTCTCCCATGGTTGTCACCCGATTAATGCGTGCGAGATCACCCTGCGCTTGGCGTAGAGCCTCTTCGGCACGCTTCTGATCCTCGATGTCGGTCGTCGTACCGACGAATTTGAGAACTTTTCCTTCTGCATCGCGCAAGACCACGGCTTGCTGGAGGTGCCAGCGATAGGTCCCGTCCTGAGCGCGGAGAGACCTGGTTTCAAACGCAAAACCCTGTCCCGAGCGAACTGCCTCCCAAAAGGCCCTCGAAGCTTTTTCGCGATCCTCGGGGTGGACCGCATTCATCCAGGCCTCGGGATGCGACCGGACGAAATCGAGGGTCTGACCGGCGAATTCAAGCCAAACATGATTCACGAAATCCGGTGTCCCATCCGGCTTGAGCGTCCAGGCGGATACCGGAAGATGCTGCAGCAGCCCAGCCTGGAGTTGCAGCTCTTCGTTGGCTTCGGCAAGCTCCCTTGTCCGTTCCGCGACCCGGCGCTCGACTTCATCTGCAATCCGCTTTGGCTCATCCAGGCGCTGTGCCTGATCGACTCGCACACGCAGTCCCACGTTCTCGTGCTCGATGCGGTCATTCAACCGCTTGCCCCTGCTTTCACCGCCCTGACGGTGAATGGGATTTCGCACAGATCGTTGAAAATCGGATTGCTTGTTTCGAACGGCTACGTCGAATGTCGCCGGGACGGCTTCCTCGGAAAGGTTGATTAGACTCGAATTAAGCATTTTGACCTCTGGTGGATGGAAGAGGGCCGTTGGCCGACGATTCGTGAATTGGACGCATTTTGAATCAACGATTCAGAAGGGGAAACGCATCGAGCTACGAGAGTCACTATGCAACTTTGCCAGGAGCGCTGACAACCCCACATAGAGGGAACCTTCTTCGTTCCATGGTTTGCGCGAATTTCCTACTTTTGGGGGAAATAAAGCGACTGGCGTCTTTCCGTCAACCAGCTATATACTTCCTTCCGAAAAGCCGGGCATCGATCGACCAGGCACCTGGGCCGATCATCGCCAACGTGCCGCCAAGGGCCGCCAGGATTATTGCCACCGACGCATCGCCTGTGCCCGTCAAGGCGATCCACACCTGCACGACCGCGACTAGCGCGCCCATTGCGGGAGTCCATAAGCCTGCCAGAATAAACAATCCCAGGATACTTCCGATTAAATCAGGCACAAATGACTCAACTGCAGGGACGGCTCTGAGCAGAACTGCACCGTGGTAAAGCAGAGCAATGCCCAGCACTATTCGTTGAATGAGGAGACCGAAGCCGGGCCAGCCATTCGCGAACGTCGAGAAGAGTCGTTGCAAGGAGACACCCTCAGGGAGCGTACCGTACTCGCAACCGCTTGGGAACGTCCGAAACTCGGAACCGCGTCCATACTTTCGGGTGATCAGATTTCGATAATTCCGCGCTTAAGGCCTATTGTGACCGCATGAGCTCGATCACTGGCACTAAGCTTCGAAAGGATGTTCGTCACACGGCTCTTCACGGTCGCCTCCGCAACGGAGAGTCGGTCGGCGATCTGTTTGTTTGAATTTCCGGCTGCAATCAGCTTCAAAACCTCAATTTCCCGCTCACTCAACTCATCATCGGTAGCGTGTTCAGCGAGCTCAGCCGCCACTTCCGGTGGTATCCTTTTTCGCCCTTCCATCACCGCATGGATCGTCTCGATAAGTTCCCGATCATGGCCTTTCAACAAATAGGCCCTTGCGCCGGCGCGGAGGGCGCGCAGCACCTGAGCATCGCCTTTATAGGTTGTCAGCACAATGATGCGCGCATCCGAAAATTCACTCAAAATACGAATCGTGGCTTCGATTCCATTAAGCACAGGCATCTGAAGATCCATCAGGACCACGTCCGGACGATGCGTCCGAAACTTTTCGATGGCGTTTTCTCCATTCGCGGCTTCCGCTACTAACTTCAAGTCAGGCTCTGCATTGATCACAGCTGCAAGCCCCTTGCGCAGCAGAGCGTGATCGTCGACCGCGAGAATGCGAATCATCTTAGAAATGTCGCTCATCTTTGCCTGCCCAGTTGAACAACCGGAAGCGACGTCCATCACGCCCCTTTTGGTATGCCATAGAAGCAGGAACGGTCAATTCCACTTCCGTGCCCGCTCCCACCTCGCTCCAAAAATCCAGGCGTGCACCAATTCGTTGTGCCCGCTCGCGCATGCCGGGTATGCCAAAGTGTCCAGACTGTCCGCCGGCGAGTACCTTGGGGTCGATCCCCTTGCCATCATCGCGGACACGCAATCGAAGCTGATCCTGATCGTACCGGATCTCCACTTCGATGCGGCTGGCAGCCGCATGTGAAAAGGCATTTCGGATTACCTCACGAGAGATCCGGTAGACCTCGTCCTGTAGCATTGGCGACAGATCCTGTTGCTTACCTTCAACGACGACGCGATAGCTCGGAGCGTGCCCGTTCTGCTCGTGAGGCGTCGCCAGTTCACGACCAACGACATTCAGCAATTCGGGAAGATCGCGCTGCGCCGCCGGTTCCGGACGCAAGTCGCGAATAGCGGAACGACCTTCTTGGATGGCTTCCTCCGATGCTTGAATGGCTTCATCGAGGGCCGCCCCCGCATTATCCGCTTTCCGAAGCAGCAAATTTCGCGCCGCCTGAAACTGAAAAATCGCTCCCTGGAAACTCTGCAGCAGCGTGTCATGCAGTTCTCGCGCGACACGCATGCGTTCGCTCACGGTCGCTTCCAGTCCAGCGGCGTACTGCCGCCGGATGATGTGAAGACGCCGCTGATAAAGCGCCCAGAGCAACCCAGCGAAAGCAGCAACGGACAATAGGCGGAACCACGTCGTCTGGTAATACGCCGGCGCGATCGAAAAATCAAGCGTCGCGCCGGTCTCATTCCACACGCCGCTGTTATTGCAGGCCATGACGCGGAACCGGTAATTGCGCGGCGCTAAATTCGTATATTCCACGTGCCGAACGTTGGCCAGCTCTCGCCAGTCATTGTCCTGGCCTTCGAGCTTCACCTTGAAATGCACCTTTTCCGGTACAACCATGCTCAGCGCCGTGTAATCGATGGAGAGATTGTGCACGTGCGGCGGCAACTGCAATCCGTTCGCGGCATCGTACCCTTTGTCGTCAGCGACGATCTCCTCGATGTGCACCGGCGGCGGAACTGTGTTGAACGACAGATGCTGCGGATCGATTACGCTCAGGCCGTCAACAGTTGGAAACCAGATCTTGCCATCTGGAGATATCGCGGCCCGGCCTTGCGGACCGCCGCTTGGATCTCCGTGGAGGGTCACTCCATCCGTTTCATCGAAGAGGGTGGCTCGTACCGATTTCAGATCTGTACTCTTACTCGCTAACCAGGCATCAAGATCGGATCTAGCAATCCGGATGAGACCGCAGGAGGTGTAGAGCCAAAATGAGTGTTCTTTGTCTACGGCCAGCCAATAGATATGGTTGCAAGGCAACCCGTTCTTCGTGGTGAGGGTCGAAACTCGGCCATCCTTAATGCGACTGAGTCCACCTTCGGAGGCGACCCAGAGTGCACCTTCACGATCGAACTGAAGATCGCTTACGCGGCCCTGGTCGAAGGCGGGGTCCGTGACAAACGATGGGCGAGTCTGCCCCTCGGCAAGCCAGGCCACCCCTCCTTTAGAGAACCCCAGCCAAACACCTCCTAGCGTGGGATCGACTGCCAAAACGGTTGCCAAGTCGTTGCGCCCCAGCGCAGCCCAAGGGATATGTTGAACCAGTTTATCCCCGAACAGATGAAAGAGGCCCCGATCAACAATCGAAATCCAGAGATTGCTCTTCGGATCTCCGGACATGGCTTCTACGACTCCGCCGGGAACGCTGTTGACCGACACGAATCGATCATTTTGAAGATATCCCACTCCGCCCGTGGCGGCTACCCAGACGCGGCCCTCATGATCCTGAAACAGTGACGCAACCTCAAGCCCAGGAAGGTCGGCTACGGTTACTTCTCGAACTCGTCTTTCCGGTTCTTCTGCAGTCGATTCGATGCCTCCTCCGGGCTGGTGATAAATAGTGACCTGCCCTTTCTCGAACCTGTACAACTGGCTATGAGGGGTGAACCAGATGCTTCCATCGCGTGCAGCTAGGACTGTTGCATTTCCGCCACCCGACAATCCTTGCTGCTCAGAGAAGGTCGCGACAGAATAGGAGCCAAACCGATCCAGGCCCTTCGTTGTCCCAACCCAGATATTTCTCTCCCGATCCTCAAAAAGAACGGTAACGAGATCGCCGGAAAGCCCGTCACGCTGCGCAAATCTATCAGCACTGCCTTCCCGTAAATGCACCAGGCCCTGGCTCCAGGTCCCGACCCACAAAGCACCATCGCGATCGCGAAGAATTCTTTCACCACTACCCTGATGTTTAGCGCTCGGGAGACGGTAGGCAGTTTCGACCTTTCCGTTACGCAGTCGTGCAACGGTGCCCGCAATAGGAATCAAGAGAGAGCCGTCCTCGTCTTCAGCGAAATGCTGAATGCCATAGGGTTCACCAGTAATCGCGTAGAACTGAGGTGGCCCGGGCTTCCATCGCCAGAATCCGTTCAGCACGCCCGTCCAAAGGTTTCGGCTGCTATCTTCGTACAAACCGAGCACCCCGTTGCCGAACCTTCCGTTCCCACCGTGGCAGTGGGTACTACCGCTGCGAATCTCGCAGAGCGTTCCAGGAGGTGTATAAGCAAATCCCCCCGCCCACACCGTGCTCTCATGATCCTCCAGGAGAGTTTGAACCAGTTGTCCGGCAAGCTCTGGATACACGATGAGCTTGCCGGCCTTCCAACTCGCGAGACCTCTGCCTGTACCGATCCAAAGAGTCCCGTCATGTGCGGCGAGTAGCGCCGCGACATAGCTAGATGGGAGTTGTTGCTTGGATAGCGATGGCCATGGTACTGCCCGGACCCCGTCGAAACGAAACAACCCTCGCTCAGTTCCCAGCCAAAGATACCCATCCTGTGTTTGTGCGATCGACAAGACGTATCCTTTGAGAAACCCATCACGGATTTTCCAGGAGGTGTGCGCATATTGACTGATGTCCGAGTCACGGTCCAAACCATAGAGGGAAACACACCAAGCCAGTACGACGAACAACAGCGTACCCGTTAGCGTGAATGGTCGCCGCACTCATCCCCCAAGAGCCATGATCCCCACATCTTATCGGATCAGCAATACAGCCTTCATCTGAAGACACGGCGTCGCCCCTCCCGGAATCCAGGCGCACCGGGATCTTGTCTTTCCTGAGACTCTCACCAATACCAAGGTACAATTGGCGACCCCGAAACGCGTGCTTATAATTTCGTGGATTCGGCCGCTTTGCCCGAGGAATTCGATCCCTTCCCTTCGGAGCCTCATTATCGTGCGATTCGCTGCTGCTCTTGCGCTTGTCCTGCTTGACGGAGGCATGCGCGTGCTCTGCGCTCAGTCTATAAGTGTCCGGCTCACCGGACAGGTAACCGATTCTTCGTATGCTCGAATCGTCGACGCCAGAATCACCGCGATCAGCGCCGGTACAAGAGCCAGCTACGAGACCATCACGAACTCCTCGGGCGAGTATTACTTTTCAAGCCTTCCTCCTGGAACCTATCGCATCGAAGTTGCAAAGACTGGTTTCAAGAAACTGATCAGGCCCGATGTAGTCCTGCACGTCCAGGACGCCGTGGAGATCGACTTCGAGCTGACCGTGGGTCCGGTGACAGACAGCATTGTCGTGCAGGCCGGAGCGCCCTTGGTCAATACCGAGTCGGCGACCGTGAGCACCGTGGTTGATCGTACGTTTGTCGATAACCTGCCACTCAACGGCCGCAGTTTTCAAACGCTGATCCTTCTCACGCCTGGAGTCGTCGTGACCCAAACAGCCAACGACAACCAGGGCCAGTTCAGTGTCAGTGGACAACGCGCGGATGCCAATTACTTCACCATCGATGGCGTCAGCGCCAATTTTGGCGTCACTGGATTCCCTCCGCTGATGCAATCGGCTGGCGGAGCTTTGCCTGCGCTCACCGCTTCCGGCGGGACAAACAGCCTTGTCTCCATAGACGCCATGCAGGAATTTCGTGTCCAAACAACTTCCTTTGCCCCCGAGTTTGGACGTACTCCTGGCGGGCAAGTCTCGATTGCGACACGTTCCGGGACGAACGATTTTCATGGGACACTCTTCGAATATTTCCGCAATGACGTGCTTGACGCCAACGACTGGTTTTCAGACCTCAATCATCTGCCAAAACCTGATGAACGCCAGAGCGACTTTGGCGGTGTCTTCGGGGGACGAATCGTTCGAGACAAGGCATTTTTCTTCTCTTCCTACGAGGGACTGAGGTTGCGCCAACCCGTCACCGAAGAAACTGTCGTTCCCGATGCAGCATCACGGCAGGTACAAACGGCAGCGGGTTCAGCAATCCGCCCCTACTTAGATGCGTATCCGATCGCCAACGGGACTGAACTTGGCTCAGGACTTGCGCAGTTCAATGCTGGATTTTCGAATCCCTCCTCGCTAGATGCCTATAGCATTCGGGTAGATCAATTGATTAGTTCCCACTTTTCTTTCTTCGGACGTTATGACTACTCGCCGTCCAGCTCAACCCAACGAGGTCCTTCCGGTGCTGCTCTCAGTACGACGGAATCCCTTTCCTCCTCGGTGCAGACGTTGACCTTCGGCGTTTCCCGATCGATTACTCCCGGAATCGCCAATGAGTTGCGGGCGAATTACAGCAACGATAGGGTCGGCAGCAGATATGCTCTAGATCATTTCGGCGGAGCCGTGCCGCTTGGCGACTCTGTATTGTTTCCGTCCGGGTTTTCGTCCTCGAATGGTTTCTTCGAGCTTCTCGTTCTGAATGCGGGGAATTACGTTCAGGGCAAGTACGGCATTGATGAGCAGCGCCAAATTAACCTTGTCGACAATCTGTCAATGACGAAAGGGAGTCACCAGCTGAAATTCGGCGTGGACTATCGCTGGCTTTCCCCGTTCAGTAGTCCGTTGGCTTACGGTCAGGTTGCAGAATTTTCCGGAATATCGACAACTCCTGGAGGAGCGCTTTC
>Ga0187847_10002141_pt1 | contig 16385 bp, 11 predicted proteins | sample June2016WEW_4_10_FD_132458 | JGI IMG/M metagenome (GOLD analysis project Ga0187847, IMG submission 132458) | Peatland microbial communities from SPRUCE experiment site at the Marcell Experimental Forest, Minnesota, USA - June2016WEW_4_10 | ecosystem: Environmental > Terrestrial > Soil >...
ATTTTAGGATTGAGCGACTGAAAGAGCGTCATATTGACGGTGCCGTCCAAGCGGAGGTCGAGCTCCTGCGTGCCCGCCAAATGCACGCGACCATGCGCGGTGAAATCGGTCCCACTCCCCGCCAAGTGGAGGCTCTCGACCAGCACAGCTTGATCCGCCAGTTCGAGTCGAATCGGAGAAACATTTTGTACCGCTACGTGCTCAACCTCAACGCTGAAGGACTGCAGTTCGGCGGAGGCTTTCAATTCCCGCGGATTTCGCAGGGGCCCGCGTACGTGCAGCGTTCCCCCCAGCGGACTCTGTCCCGTGATCTTGCCCTGCAGGTAAATGCGCAGCAGCGAATTGATGTCGAGATGATGGAAGGCGAGATTCAGGTCGGCGGGAAAGTTGTGCTCGTTGTCCAACCCAACGCTGCCGGCAATGGTCAAATCGGCTTTATCGAAATCGGAGTGAGCGTTGAGATCGAGTTGGCGTCCATGGGTGACCGCATCGACGTAGAAATCGCCGGCCCGCTCCTTGTCGAACGCCAGGTCTTTGAGGTGAACATGCGCTTCGAGCGCGGGCTCGTCGATGGTGCCGCTGATTCGCACCGTGAAATCCGCGATGCCATCGGCCGTGAACCGGTCACCTTGCAGCCGCGGAAAACGGGCGAGATCCAGATTGCGCCCCGATAGATTCAGGAGAAATTCGTTTTTCGGCAAATCACTGCCTTGCGTATCGACGTGTTGCCTATTGACGCTTTGCGTATTGACGTTCTGCGCACTCGTGTTCAGCGTCGCCAGGTACGAGGTGCTGACGGCAGCGCTCCCGGAAATTGGCGCCCCGTAAACGCTGGCCGCGATATTGTTGAAGTGCAGTTCACCGTCGGCGAGGCGCAGATCGCTCGTCAACGAAGGAACGCCCACGCCGTAAGCCATGCCATTGCGTAGCTGGATATGTCCGTCGCCGTGGGGATTGGCTTCGGTACCCGAAAGAGTTGCGGATATATCCACCGTCCCGGCGAGCGGCTGCGCAGCCCCGGCGAGTTGAGCGAAGTCGGCCAGGTTGCCGTTGCGGAGGTCAAAGTGCAAAGTGAACGAATCGTTCTCGTGAAAGGCATAGCCAGAGAGTTCGGCGCTTACGTCGAAGTGGGCAGTGGCGTGCCCATGAATGAGCGAACCATTCCGCGCCGCGAAATGACTGCTGGAGTACTGGACGGTGGTAGTAACGGCGTCCCAGTGCACCATTCGCGAAGGGGTGCGTTGGCTTGCCGGCAAAGCGGTATCAAAATCGTAGACTTCGAGATTTCCGGCGAGGGCGATTCCAGAAAGTTTGCCGCTCGCGGTGCCGGTAAGATTCGCCCAGCCGTGAACCGCAAAGGGCAAGTTTGGCGAACCGTATGCCGCTTCCAGCAGCGGCGTCCATTCCTTCAAGTTGTGGCTGGTGAATGAAAATCGCAGCGCTGAAGTCGCCGCCAGATTGCCCGTAGCCGTCAGTTCCGAGGCCGGCGTCGTCAGGTGAAGCTCGCTCATCTCCAACTCGTCGCGCGAGCCGCGATAGACGCCATCGATCTGGCCGCGCACTGGGATCTCGCCCGCCGACGGTTTGGACAGGGGCACGATTCCGAGTTTCAGCCGCGTCTCCGCATCATGAATCGAGCCCACCCAGAGTATGTCGACACTTCCGCTGGCACTTCCGGAAAGCGCTAGCCGATCCAGTGGAAGACTCTTTGAACTTAGAATTTGCATGGCCGGTAGCAGCGGAAAACCCGCGAGTTGCAGACGCACCGCGCCGCGCTGCAGGCTTCCGGGCACCACTCGTCCGACCACGTGGCGCCGCTTAGGGACCGGCGACGGTTCGAGGGAAGTCTGCCAGTTGGTCACATCGGCATCGCCCTGCAGTTCGCCACCCAGCAAATTTGCCTTGATCGACGAAACGCGGAAGCGGTTCGGAGTAACGGAAAATCCCGCGGTCATGCGGCCATTGCGGATCGACACTTTGCCGTTCGACCATTCGATGTCTTTGGCCTGCACTTTTCCCTCGGTAGAAAAATCCTGCAGGTTCCAGGAACCTTTGCCCTGAAACTGGGCGGTCCCTTTGCGAACCTTCGCTTGCCGTGTCAGGGAGGCGAGTTCGCCAAGATCGGCGACGCCGTAATAGTCGCCGGTTAGTTGAGGGTTGTGAAAGTCATGCAGGTGGCCCGTGAAGTGAATTTCAGATCTTCCGGAAGTCACCGTCAAAGCACCGATATCGGCGCGTCCGCGGGCCAAAACCACCGCAGCGTCCGCCCGCCACGCAAACGAGGGGTATTCCTGAAACTGCGTGGTCACACTTCCCGCAGCAACATGGGCTTCGTATTGCTGCCGCAGCAGAGAGTAGTTCAGCAGCAGCGCCAGATCGCGGGCGGTAAAATCGAACGGCATTCTCTTGTCTTCCCACAGGAGTTCGCCCCCCTGCACTTCGATCCGCGAAACCGAAAGCGAGATGAGTTGCTCGATGGGTCCCTGGCCGGAGGAAAGTCGCGCCTGTGGCACGGGAGCGTTGGTGGTGCCGTCGGGATAGGCAATGATGTGGACGACGGGATGCTCCAGCACGAGAGAATGTAATCCGATCGTGGTGCTGAGAAGCGAAATGATCTTCAGTTCGCCTTGCAAGCGGTCGGCGTGCAGGAAGGGGGCCTGATCCGGAGCTTCATGCCCATGAATAGTCAGGTTGCGAGCATCCACGCGCAGGCGGAAGGGAATGGTGTGCAGTTCTCCCAGCTCGACGCGGCCGCCGGTGAGCTTCTCCGCCGAAGCAATCACCTTGCGGCGGACCCTCTGTTGGAAAGAATCGGTAGTGACGTACCAGGCGAGCAGACCAAATACAATCAGACTGAAAACGCAAAACAGCAGAAAAAGTTTCCACAGAATCCGCCGCCGCACAGGAGGAACTGGCTCGATCAATGGCTCGGTCATTCTTGGTTCAACGGTTCTGTTCTCCAGCCCCCGCTTCGGGAGACTTGATCTGGCTCCCCGAACGCAAACTGGCCAGCCAGCCCGAGAGCAGTTCGTTCATCTTCTTTTCGGCCAGCAAGTCCTTAATTCGCCCGAAGACGTCGGTCAACGGAGCAGCGCGGCTGCCCGCTTTTTTCATCGCGGGGAGCAACTCATCCTGATAGTAGGTTTCGACCGCGTGCTCATCAATCTGGATCGAAGGTCGCAGCCGGTCCTCGACCAGCTTCATGAGACGGATCTCGTCGCCCAGTCGCTTCTCGATCGCGCTTTGGGTTAAGCCGTAACGTTGCAGGGTGGCCCGCCAGCCTTCTTCGGTCGCGCATTCCCGATTCAGCTTGCGCACTTCCATAACGCGAGCTGCCACCTGCTCCGCCGGAGCCGGCTGCGACGGCCGCACCTGTTCCCGCAGCAACTCCTGATCGATCAGCCGATTGAGGGCGGATTCGCGCTCTGCCGAAGTGAACGAATCGGGATCGCGCCCACTGGTCAGCGCCTCGAAGGCTACTTCCTGCTCCCAATCGCTTTGCAAAACCACGTGTCCGTTCACGTTGGTTACCACCCGATCGACAATCGGACCCGCCACGGCCGAGGCGCCCGGCGCCAGCGTCAGGGTTAGAGCGAGCGCTCCCTGCCTCCAGAACTTCTTCATCCCGAGTTGGATGCGCCTGCATTTCATCAGAATGACTGCCCTACGCTAAACGAAAAATTAAAGTGCGGCGCGCGTTGATACCCAAATTGACCAGCCTGCTCTCCCGACGCCTTATTGGTCGTGATATTGGTATAGCTGGGAAAGTAGGGTGGATTCAAATTGTACCCGAAATCAAAGCGCAATGGGCCGATTGGCGTCTGGTAGCGCGCTCCCACACCCACCGCATGGGAAACATAATTGTAACCACAGTGCGAATAAAAAGGCGGTGGTGCGGCCTTAAAACAGAGGTCCTCGTCGGGCTGATGAAAACGCACCAGACTGGGAAGCATTTCCTGGGGCCGCGCAAACACGTTCCCCATGTCCTCAAAAAGCGTAAACCCGATTTGATCGTTCAGGTAAGGCATGCGCACGTTTGGAAAACGCATCTCCACACTGTTCAGGAAAAGAGCGCTCCCACCCACGGGAAATCCGGTGAAGGGGTCGCGCGGCCCTGCCTGATTTAACCCGAACCCGCGATTGGAGTTGCCCCCGCCGCTGTAAAAACGCTCGGGCAGAGGAATCAGAGTTTCCCCGCTTAACGGCTTCTGTGCCGGATCCAGCACCGCCGTGCTGCCGAATGGGTTTTCAATCCCCACTGTGGTCGAACGGGCAAGCACAAAGCCTTGCCCCGTGGTGTGATTGCGAAAAAACGTGTGATACGTCGAGTTCTTGGCCACAAAACGGCTGAAATCCGCCGCCGAGCCAAAGTGACCCGATGCCAGACCGCCTTCCATCGTGGTGTAGCTGCCGCGCGTACTTTCCAAATCGTTATCGCGACGGTTGCGCACGTAGATGAAATTGGGTATTCCCACCTGCGTGGGTTGTGACAGCAGCGGAATTAGGTTACTGCTAACTTCAATATTACTAGCCTCTACCCGGCGATAGCTAAAGCGATAGGCGAGAGTTGTAAGCTCTCGGTCCTGCATTTTGAAAAACACCTGCGAGATCTGCAATGTGCCTTCCAGCCGCTTCGAGGTGAAGGTGGTGACGTCAATGGTGTTGTCGTAAAGCGCCGTGGCGGTGAAACGAAGTTTCTCCAGGTTCAACAGGTTGGGAATGTCGTAACTGATAAGCGCTTTCTGCTGCAGCTTTCCCAAGACGCCCTTTATGGTGACGGTCTGGTGGCGTCCGCCCACATTGATCCGGTTGATACCGAGAGAAACCAACGGGCTCACTCCGGTTCGCCCGAGTGGTTGGTTCACGCCGTAAGTGGGTTGTCCGGTCTGAAATTCAAACCCGACTCCATAATCAAAAGTGTACCGATCCGCCTCGCTGGTCGTCACCAGCACGTTCTTGCGCGACTCGGTCCCATCCGGGTTCTGGATGGCGGCATCGACCTGCTTGAACAGGCCGAGATCGTACAGTCGCCGCTGACTCTCCAGCATATCCTTTTGACTGAGAGGCCGGCCTGGCTGCACTCGGATGGCACGCCGCGCCACTCCGGAGCGAGTGTGGTGCAGGCCATCGAGAAAAAGCTGGTTGACAAAAAATTGCTCCCCCTCGTGAATGGTGAACGTTACGTTTACGCGAGGTAAGGTGCCCGGCGACGGAACCGGAACATAAGCGACGTCGACGGTGGCGTTGGGAAACCCATTATCAAAGTATTTTCCAAGTATGGCGTCGCGGTCATCCGCCAAACTCGATTCGTCAAAGGCCTGTCCCTCCTCGGTTTGAATTTCGGGAAGCTCTTCCTGCGGTAACGTATAACTTCCCTCAATCCGGACCGAGGCGACGCGGGTCTGCGGACCCTCCTTCACCGCGATCTCAATCGCCAGTTGCGACGGATCGCCCTGATAACCTTCCACCAGTTTGCTCGTGACCTCGGCTTGCCGGAATCCACTGGCCCGATAAAGACTCTGAATGCGCTCCACATCCTCGGCCAGCAGCGCCTCGCTGTAGCGTCCGTGGCTGAACAGGCGTCCGGCGGCTTGATCTTGCATGCGCGATCGAATCAGTTCGTCGGGGAAAAAATGGTTGCCCGCGATGCGAATCGCACGAAGTTTGTGGCGATCTCCCGGCTTGATCTCGTACACCACCTGCAAACTTTTGTTGTCCGCCGTGTTGTGCTGGCTGACGCTCACCGAGGCTTCAAAGTAACCGAGAGTCTGCAGATGATTCTGCAGATTGCGCCGCCCCTCGTTGAGTAGATCGTCGTCCACGGCGCCTTCTTCGTAGATCGGCACGAGTTTTTTCAGAATGCGCTGGCTGAGCTTGAAACCGTCCGCCGCAATCTCCACCACCGGCCCGCGGTCGATTTTGAAAACATAGTCCACCGCGTTGCGCGTGGGCTGGTAGGTGCGGCTCGCTACCTCCACCTGCGCGAGCAGCCGATTCTGCTTCTGATAGCGCCGGCGAATGCGTTGCAAAGCGCGCGTAGTCCGGCTCGAGGACGCTCGATCGCCAGTATGTAACTTGCCGATGTCCTTGATCTCCGCTATCGAATAGCCCGCATCGCCCTCCAGCGTGACCTCTCCAATCAAGGCTCGCGGTCCTCGCACCACGTGGAACGTCAGGTTCACCTGGTGCTGCTCCTCGTCGCGATGTTCAGAGATGGTCACCTGCGACTGGTGGTAGCCATTTTCCTCCATCACTCGTTGCATCCCGACCCGAGCGCGGTCGAGTTTCTCCCGCGCGTAAAGTTCACCCAGTTGCAGACGCGTAGCGCTCGCCAGTTGGTTGCCCGAAGGATTGGTCGAAACCCCCTCGATGGTCAGCATCCCGACAAAAAAATTGGCAATCGTCAAAAAGCGCAGCCGAACCCCGGCCGTTTCTGTGCGATCGGCTTCAGCCTGTATATCGGCGAAGCGCCCTGTCGCAAAAAGCGCCTGCATGGCATCGTGCAGGTTGTCGCGATTGAGTGGCTCTCCGATCTTGAGTGGCGTGGCCGCCAGCAACGCAACCGCTTCCTCCGCCGGAACCCCCGGCAACTCGATCTCATCGATGGTTAATCCGAGATAGGGAGTGATGGTTCCAAAGTTAGATCCAGATTGCGCCGGCGAAGCCAGCCCCGCTTGCCCCGGCGCCGACGAAGCCGCTGCCCAACCCAAACCCCGAGAGAGGATCAACAAAAAAATCAGAATGAATCGGACGCCGTTAGTGGCCGATCGGGTTGCGTAGGGGCAGGTGCCCTCACCTGCCCAGCCGTGCCCACTTCGGCAACCGTCCTCAACGTGAAACCGAACTAGCGTGCACCCCCGTTCGCACAGCACTTCTCCCCGCACCCCTAAGTTTTCTCGAAATTCCGGCCCGTCAACCATGCCACCTACCGGGTTCGATGAAGCGCGAAACAGCACACGTTGCTCGCAGGAATAAAGTTTGACGCCAGCGCCCCTATAATACTTGCTGCCAGCCTCAGAAAAGGTAATCGCGAAGGTAAGCCTTGGAAATCGACGCGGCGCAGAGCAACACGGTGCAGAGCAACGGTGTGCAGAGCAACGACCGGTACTCGCGGCAAGTGTTGTTCAAAGAGATCGGGGAGGCCGGGCAGGAGAAGCTGGCGCAATCGCGCATCGTCATCCTAGGATGCGGTGCCACCGGGTCCGCTCTGGCTTCGCTGCTGGCGCGTTCGGGCGTGGGCATGCTGCGCATTGTCGACCGCGACTATGTTGAGCCCAGCAACTTGCAGCGGCAAACCCTGTTCGACGAAATCGACGCGCGTGAATCTTTGCCCAAAGCGATCGCCGCCGCGCGGCAAATCTCCCGCTTCAACTCCCAGATCGTGGTCGAGCCCCAGGTGGCCGACCTGATTCCGGCGAACGTCGATTCCCTGCTCGGCGGCTGCGATCTCATCCTTGATGGCACCGACAATTTCGAAACCCGCTATCTCGTCAATGACTACGCCCTGAAAAATTCGGTAGCCTGGATTTATGCCGCCGCCGTCGCCAGCTATGCCGTAACCATGAACATCCTGCCCGGAGAAACGGCCTGTCTCGCATGCATCTTCCCCGAATCCCCGCGAGGCGCGGTCGAGACCTGCGAGACATCGGGCATTTTAAATTCCGCCGTAAACCTGGTGGCCTCGATTGCCTCAACCGAAGCCTTGAAGTTCCTGGTGGGCGCCCGCGCGAAAATGCGTCGCACACTGCTTTCCTGGGATGTCTGGACGAACGAGCGAGCGGAGTTAGCGGCAATTCATCCGCGCCAGGGATGCCGCGCCTGTTCACGGGACTTTGTGCATCTGGCGGGTGAAGGCCGTCCCCACATTACGCTGTGCGGCAGAAACTCCGTGCAGATTCACGAACGCCAGCGGCCGGTTGACTTTGCCGAACTGAGTGCCCGCCTTCATCCTCTAGGCAAGGTTCGCTACAACCAGTTCGTTCTAAAGTTCTGGCGCGACCCCTATGAGATGACGCTCTTTCCCGATGGCCGGGCGATCATCAAGGGAACCACCGACACGGCCATCGCCCGCAGTCTGTACGCCCGATTTGTGGGCAGTTAGTAAGTAGCGCCGCCGTCCCGACGGCCACCACGCGATAGCGGACTAGGTATGCGGAGTGGGTATTAGGAGGGCGACAAGCCCGTCACCTCGCAACTTTCCAGTGCAACAATCGCCTGCAGGTTGTGCGCATCGCTTTTCACCCGGCCGACACCGCTGCTCGGCTTGGATCCCCGTGATTTACCCGAGAGTACCCTGTATCTCCGAATATTATGGTTTAACTCGCCCCCTCCCAGACTGGCCAGCAAACTGCACGTAGACCCGAGATGTGTAAGTCCCCTGTGGAGGCAGTATGCGACCCTATCTGGTTCTAAGTGCGTTAGTCCTGATGTCGGCAGCAGCTTTTGGCCAAGCGCCCGCTCCTTACCCCGGCGCTTGCTCTTACTACGGATGCGGCCCCTATATCCCGCGTCTGACCACGCCCGAGATTTCCCTGCAACAGTATTCGCCGAATCCGGTGGGAGCGACCAACGCCACCACGGGATTAATCGCCGGCGCCACCAACTCGACCCTTTCCCAAGTTCTGGGATCGACCAGTTCGGTCTACACCGTAGCCGTATGGTTGCAGGGCGGCGACTCCCCGCTCATGACGCGAGACATCAACCTGTCGCCTGAGCGCATCAACCGCGAAGGTCACGCCATCCGCGAGACGATGCGCGAGCCTCGTCCGCTCGGACCTCCGCCGCTAGAAGAGCATTCGCGCCAATTCCGTGCGCGCGAAGAACGTCACGAAGAGCACGGGCAGCGCGAATCTCGCGAGTCCAAATCCGAAGAGGCGCGCGCCAACTGGACTTTCATCACCGGTCCGGCCGCCGTTCCGAGTGCCTTCAAGAAAGCGGATCGCACCTTCAGCAATGAAGATGTCTCGCGCCAGAACGACAAAAACGGCACCGTGAAATACGACGGCAAGACAGAGAAGCTTTAGAACACGGCCCCTCATTCAGAGCTCCAATGCTCGCGGCTCTCGATCACGGTCGCACTGTGATCGAGAGCCTTTGTTTTTGTTTGCGCAAATGATCCGGGTCCTCTGAAAATCGGACATTCTAGAACCTAATCTGGTATCTTCGTGCGGTTGCTCTTGTTCACAAATGACTGCGGGCGCCCGGTCGGCGCCTGAGGATGAGTGTCTTCATGCCTGAACTTGCGCGTCCTGAACCGTCTCGCCTTTACCGCTGGATGGTATTGATCGTCGTCAGCCTCACCATGTTCGGCAATTACTACGTCTACGATTGCATCGCCCCCATCGCCGACCTGCTCTCGAAACAACTCGGGTTCACCGATTCCAACATCGGCCTGCTGCAGGCGATCTACAGCATTCCGAACGTCTTCATGGTGCTGATCGGCGGTTACATTGTGGACCGCATTGGCGCCCGCAAAGCCATCCTCATCTTCGGAACCATCTGCCTGCTCGGAGCGGTAATTACTCTCTACCCCGACAAGGGATGGCTGCAAACCACAGTCGTCGGTCTGGTAAATCTCGCCGTACCAGTCATCAGACTGCTCGGCCATATTCCCTTGCTTTCCAGAATCGACTTCGTCCACGACCTGGCCTCAGTCGAAAAGATCTCGACGGCAAGAAGCGCGTTGGTGGCTGGCATGTCAGCCGGGCGCCTGGTCTTTGGCATGGGCGCCGAATCGCTCATCGTCGCGGTCACCACCGCCCTAGCCAAATGGTTCCGCGGCAAAGAGCTGAGCTTCGCCTTCGGCATCAACCTGATGATGTCTCGCGCCGGCTCCTTGCTGGCGCAATGGTCCCCTTCGTGGGCTGGTTTCGCGTATAGCCACTGGCGAGGGCCGTTGCTGATCTCGGTTGTTTTCGCCACGTTTTGCGTCACCGGCGCACTCCTCTACTGGATCATGGAGGTCCATGCCGAGAAGCGCTACCAGGTTGGTCCAGCCGGCTCAACCGATAAGGTCGTGTTCAAGGACCTCACCTCGTTTGGCCTTTCCTACTGGTATATCGTCGCGCTTTGCATAGTTTTCTATTCGGCAATCTTCCCGTTTGAAACTTTTGCCTACAAGTTCTTCATGGATGTCCACCACACAACCCGCGAAGCCGGCGGAGATTTGGTTGGCATGTTAACCATCTTCACCATGTTCGGAACCCCCTTCTTCGGAAAGTTTGCCGATCGCATCGGTAAGCGCGCCCTCCTGATGATGATAGGCTCCGTTCTCTTGATTCCCGTCTATCTCATGATGGCCTACATCCACTCCTCCACCTATGTGACCGTCTACTTCCCTTCCACCTCCGCCGACGGCCACTTCGCGTTCATGCCCCACAACCTCCCGCCCATCCTATTGTTAACCATGGCCATGATGGGCGTAGCCTTCTCCCTGATTCCGGCGGTGATGTGGCCTTCGGTGGCATACATCGTCGACCAGTCGAAGCTGGGCACGGCCTATGGCCTGATGACCATGATCCAGAACATCGGCTTGGCGGGCTTCAATCTGCTAATTGGCTGGGCCAACGACCATAGCTACGCCAGCGCAGAAAATCCAGCAGGATACAGGATGGGGATGTGGATCTTCTCGATTCTGGGATTCCTAGGCGTGCTGTTCGCCTTCCTGTTACGGCAGCGGGAACTAGGTCCGCACGGCCACGGCCTGGAAACGATCACAGCCAAGGGATAACGGACTAGTTTGTGGAGAGACGGGCGTCCCCACCCGTCAAAACGCGGCGGGACTGGCGGGGACCCTTGATCTCTGCACAAACCGCCTTGAGGTTACGAAAGTTATCAGCGGCCCCACGTAGCCGAGTCTTTTGGTCGGATAAATCAAGCTCGCACCGCATCCGCGAGGTTACGCTTTTTGGTATCCTGACAGGTTACGAACGGTCGGGGAGCTTCTCGGCAAATTTGTACAACGAAAAGAGTTTGACGCCGCATCTGAACTCCTAGCGGCCGGGAAAAGCGACTTGACCGACCCGAAGCAACGCATCACCGAAGCTGAAGCGATTGAGCAGGCCAAGCAAGGTCACGAAGCTGCGTTCGAGACCCTCTATCACCTGCACAAACGCCGTGTGTACTCGCTATGTTTGCGCATGGTCCCCAATCCCGCCCAGGCCGAAGATCTGGCCCAGGAAGCTTTTCTTCAGCTCTTTCGCAAGATCGGTACCTTTCGCGGCGAATCCGCCTTCTCCACCTGGCTGCATCGCATGACGGTCAACGTCGTCCTGATGCAACTGCGCAAGAAGGGATTGCCCGTGGTGTCGCTCGAAGAAACGCTCGAGTCCGAGGACGAATCTCCGCGCAAGGAATTTGGTACACAAGACTCCAAACTGACGGGTTCGATCGATCGCTTGCAGTTGCAGCGGGCGATCGACAAGCTGCCGCCCGGCTACAGAACGGTTTTTGTTTTACACGATGTCGAAGGATTCGAGCATAACGAAATCGCCCAGATGGTGGGCTGTTCGATTGGTAACAGCAAGTCGCAGCTGCACAAAGCACGACTAAAGCTGCGGGATTATCTGAAGTTCATGAGAGCCGAAAAGGCCAAAACAGGGTAAATGGAAGTGCGGTATTGGGGAGAGTTGCTATGAAGTGTTCAGAAGTAGAGCGAGTTCTGCCGGAACTCGTGGACGGCAGTCTGGCCGCTGCGTTTCCAGCTGACTTTGAGAGTCATTTGGAGTCCTGTCCCGCGTGCGCGAATCTGGTTTCGGATCTTACGCTGATCGCGACCGAAGCGCGCGATCTTGCAGAATGCGACGAACCGTCGCCGCGAGTGTGGGTACGGATTGCCGCCCAACTGCGAGACGAAGGGCTGATCCGCGACCCGGAATCCCGGCCCATCCTGGTTCCAGCCTCTCCGCGAAGGCGCTGGACGTCGACCGCGTGGTGGCTGGCTCCCGTCGCGGCCGCGGTACTGGCGGCAGGCGCTTATGTGGTAAGCCATAAGCCTGCTCCGCAAGTGGCCACGCAAGTTTCGGCGCCCGCGCCGACGAATCCGGCGCCACAGAATTCCGCGCAGAAATCTCCGGATATCTCTCCCAATCCCGCTCTAGTGGCGACCACCTCTCAACCCGTCCCGGCGACTCACTCACCAACACCAAAGCTCGCTAAGCCGTCCGACGTGGTAGCATCGGCCGCATATCCCACTGTGGAACATGAAGCCAGCGCCGAAGATCAGCAGTTTCTAAGCGTGGTCTCGACCCGTGCTCCATCGCTGCGCGCCACCTACGAAGGTCAGTTGCAAACGGTCAATGCCAACATCCGCGAAGTTCAGGCCTACCTCGAACACTATCCGGGAGACCAGGACGCGCGGCAGCAACTCATGGATGCCTATCAACAGAAAGCACTGCTTTACCAGATTGCGTTGGATCGTATTCAATAGCGGAAGGGCGGACCGGTCGACCCGGCCGCAGGGGCGGCGTTTTATGGCAGTTCTTCAGCAGGCGCGTATCGACTACACCAACACGGTTGTGACCGTGGTTCTCGTAACCTGCCTGTCGGCGGCAAGCTTGGCCCAGTCGAAAAAAGAATACAGCTACACCGTCGGTCCGCGGGCAAACATCTCCGTGGAAACGCAATACGGCGCGATCTCCGTTAAGCCCGGCAGCGCCAATCAGGTCCTGGTGACTGCCACTTTCAAATCCGACAACGTGGAAGTTGATCAGCAGCAGAATGGCAACCGCATTGAAATCGCATCTCACCTGCTGCGGGGCACCGACCCGCAAATCGGCCATATTGATTACGAACTGTTGATTCCCCCCGACGCCAATATCAATTTGCGTTCTTCCAACGGTCCGCTCTCCGTCGAGCGCTTGCAGGGCGACTTGACCCTGGAAGGTACCGATGCGGTTGTAGATATTCGCGATGTAGAGAATGGCCATGTGCACGTCCGCACCATGCGCGGCCCAGTCACTCTTACCGACGTTCGCAACGGCCACGTGGAAATCGATTCCATCAGCGGCGACATCCAGATGAAGTCCGTAACCGGGCCGCTGGTGCAGGCCCGCTCCGGTAGTGGCAGGATTCTCTACGATGGCGATTTCGGCTCTGATGGCGACTATAAATTCACCACCCACACGGGCGATATCGAAGCCCTGGTGCCTGCCGACGTTTCCGCCGCCTTCCGCGCTCACTCCGTGCTCGGCCGCGTACGGCACGACTTCCCTCTTAAACCCAGACACTCCCGCTTCCGCGAAGAAGCGGGACGTTCCTTTATTGGCACCTCCGGCCAGGCAGCCTCGGAAGTCCTGCTCCGCTCTTTCAGTGGTAGAATCCGGCTCAAGCAACGCTAAATATAAAGAAGACTGAGGGAGTCGGTGGCCGCCAGGGGAGAATGTGTGGTAGCGGGGCTCTGCCCCGCTGAGACAGGCAACGCTGTCGCTACAAGTGACAATTTCACCCCTGTCGTGCCACAAAAGCCATGAGTGTACGCGCGGTCTTTCTGGTCGGATTCATGGCTTGCGGCAAGAGCAGCGTGGGGCAGGAACTCGCTCGCCACATGGATTGGGATTTTGTGGATTTGGATATCCGAATTGAGTCGCGCGAGCGCCAAACCATTCCCGAGATTTTTCGGGACCGAGGCGAGTCCGGCTTCCGCCTCGCCGAAACCAATGCGCTTCGCGAACTCACAGAAGCGCTCGAGCAAGACCCGCTCCAGCGTAATACCGTGGTAGCACTCGGGGGCGGAACTTTCGCCCATCCACAAAACCGCGATCTGTTGCGATCTTGGCCCTCAGTTTTTTTGGACGCCCCGCTGGACGAACTCTGGCGACGTACCACGGAGGACGTTAAGATGCGCCCGTTGCGAAGCGATCGCACCGAGTTCGCCCGTCTCCATCAATACCGTCTGCCCTTCTACCGCCAAGCCACAGTGACTGTCGTAACCTCCGGCAAAGATCCCGCTTCCCTTTGCCAGGAAATCGAGCGTACTTTGCAGTCTTGGAGGAGAACGGAGGCGTCGGACTCATCCCGAACCCTCCCCGCTCGTTCTGGAACAGGAGAATCCCAGTGAAGTTATCTTTCCTCCATCGACTTTCTTACCGGCTGCTGCCCAATCGGCTGTCCTGTCGCAGACTCTCTGGCCTGGCCGCCCTCGCGTGCTGCCTTGCGGCCTCCGCCCTTCTAGCCAGCGCCGCTCCCCTGTCCAAAGACAAAGATAAGGAGAAGGAGCACGAGGGCAAGAACATCGACTCCGGTTCCTTCGGCGTGTTCCAGAGCGGCCATCGCGTAGGGACCGAGACTTTTTCTATCTATCAGACCGGCAGCGGCAGCGTCGTCAACTCGGAGTTCAAAACCGAGAATGCCCCCAAAGATGCCGTGCAGACTTCCGTGATGCAGCTGACCGCGAATGGGGATATCCGGCGTTATGAGTGGAAGGAGTCAAGCCCCGAGCAAGCGCAATCGGTGGTCCTCCCCAACGCCGATTTTCTGACCCAGCGCTGGACCATGGGACAGGAGAAAGAACACGAGCAAACTTACCTGCTGCCGCCCTCGACCAGCGTCCTCGACGATTATTTCTTCATTCAGCGCGAAGTGCTGGCCTGGAAATTTCTCGGCGCAGCCTGCAAACAGGATAAAGGCCAGGTGCAATGTCCGGTGAAACAGCGCGCCCAGTTCGGAACCATGAACCCCCACGAACATTCTTCGGCCGCGCTGAGCGCGGAGTTCCTCGGTCGCGAAAAGGTGGCGCTCAAAAACGGACCTCAAGATCTGCTTAAACTCGAACTCAAAAGCGAGACCGGAACCTGGCAACTCTGGCTGGACGATCAATACAAAGTAATGAAGATACTCGTGGTAGGGGAGAATACCGAAGTAGAACGCGATTAAACTAGATGTTAGGTATCAGGCGTCAATAAGCATTGCAGTGGATTTCTAAACCCTGAGACCTGAAACCTGGGGTTGGATAACTCTTGACGCTTCTAGATTCACGCACCTCGCGCGTCCTGTTCACGGCCTTTCTGTTTGCCGTGGGTCTGGGGTTTCTCTACGCCGCCCGCCGAACCCTGATCCTTTTCCTGTTCGCGATTTTCTTTGCCTACCTGATTAATCCCGCCGTCGGACGCCTCGAAAAACTCGTCCACAGCCGCGTCTGGGCGATCACTGTCATTTACCTTCTCCTGGTTGTCGCTCTGGCGGTGTTCGGGTTTCTCGTCGGCCCGAGGATTGCCCGGCAAAGCGCGCGCCTCGGCGCCCAACTGCCCGGACTGATGGATCAGGCGGGTACCGGTCAGTTCTCCGGCCAGATCGGCCAGATCGCTGAACGAATCGGAACCGAGCGCGGCTGGAGCGATGTGACCCAGAAGCGTATTCAGGATTTCGTAATCAGCCGCCGCGGAGATCTATCCAGCCTGGCGCAGCGCATCGGGGTTCGAGTAGCCGAGGCGGCACAGCAAGTGTGGCTGCTCTTCCTGGTGCCGATTCTCGCCATTTTTTTCCTGCGCGATGGCGGCAGCTTTCATGAAGTGCTGGTGGCGCTGGTGCAGTCGCGCACCCAGCGTGAATTTCTGGAAGACGTCCTCCAGGATCTGAACCAGATGCTGGCGCAATTCATCCGCGCCCAGTTGACCCTGGCAGCGTTGTCGCTGCTAGCCTACACCTCCACCTTGGGGTTGATGCGAGTACCCTACGCTCTTATGCTCGGCACCGCCGGAGGCGCGCTTGAGTTCGTACCCATGGCCGGACCGCTGCTAGCCGGCGCTGTCATGGTGACCGTCGCCGTCCTGTCCGGTTATTCGCACTGGGGCTTTTTACTGCTGTTTCTGCTGGCGTGGCGGTTAGTACAGGACTATGTCATCTCCCCACGCGTAATGGGCGTGAGCGTGGAGTTGCATCCGCTGGCGGCCTTGTTCGGAATTCTAGCGGGCGGTGAAATCGCCGGTATCCTCGGTGTCTATCTTTCCATCCCGGTGATGGCCAGTCTCCGCATTGTCTGGCGCCGCTGGCGCATCTACGCCGAAAAACGCAAGTTCGGCCCCCTCAACGAGTACTCGTTCCCGCAAGAGTTGGGAAAAGGCAGAAGCTAGAACGGCCTGCCTCTGTGCCCCCGGTGGTAAAGTATTTGACTGTAGCCTTACTCCCACGAAGAATTTGCGAAGAAATACGCCCACAGACCAGGAATACTCCCGCCGCATCAACCGCGCCATCCCCGCCCGAATTTTCGCTAGTATAAAATCAGAACTTATCTCTCTATCAAACTATGCCGACCAAACTTCCTGTAGGAATTCTCGGTGCCACGGGCATCGTCGGGCAGCGATTTATCCAAATGCTTGAGCATCACCCGTGGTTTGAAGTGTCATGGCTGGCAGCGTCGGACCGTTCCGAAGGCCGGGCGTATGCCGAAG
>Ga0187847_10002145_pt1 | contig 16373 bp, 13 predicted proteins | sample June2016WEW_4_10_FD_132458 | JGI IMG/M metagenome (GOLD analysis project Ga0187847, IMG submission 132458) | Peatland microbial communities from SPRUCE experiment site at the Marcell Experimental Forest, Minnesota, USA - June2016WEW_4_10 | ecosystem: Environmental > Terrestrial > Soil >...
ATGGAAGTGGAGATTCAGACTTCCGGGAGTCCGCTTGCTCCCGATACCCAAGCGATCCCCAGTCCTGACCGCATCGTCGTGGATTTTCCCGGGGCGCTTCCCGCAGCCGAACTACGCGCGCTCGAAGTCAACCGTGGTGCGCTGAAGCGAATACGCGCCGGATTGTTTTTCAACGACCCTCCTATTACGCGCATCGTGCTTGATTTGACTGAACCGCAGTCGTACCGGATTTCGACGACGCCGAACGCCGTCGTTATAAAACTGGGTGGGGTAGATTCGGATCAGGGAAATCAGGGTCAGGCAAGCCTGGTTCCAGTGAAGCAGGGCTCGGCCGGCGACGCTCGATCCCAAGTTCCCTACGTTCCACCTGCATCGGCCGCGCGACTTCAGAATGCGGTGCTGCCTGCGGGCACGAAGGTTGCGGCCGCCCAAGCCTCAGTCGTGGTCACTCGTACTCCGGTTTCACAGACAGCTGCTCAGACTGTGACCGTCCCAGTTCCCGCTGGCGTCAATGTGCCGCTGACGCCGCTGCCTCCACCGCCGTCCGTGACGGTGACCTATACGGACGGGATGCTGCGCATCCGCGCCCTGAGAGCCACGCTGGCCGAAGTGTTGTACGAAGTGCAACGCCAAACGCAGGCCGACATTGCTATTCCGGCGGGTGCAGAGCAGGAAAAAGTGGTCGCCGATCTCGGTCCGGCTCCAGCGCGCGACGTGCTTGCAGCTCTGCTGAATGGATCCCATTACAATTTTGTTTTTGTGGGAAATGAACTCACGCTGGAGCGCGTCATCCTGACGCTGCGCGACCCCAACAACTTCTAGCAAAACCGGGTCGCGTGTTCGTTTGTCGAAGACATCCACCAATGAAGGACACAAAGCTGCACGAAGAAAACCAATCGTGAAGGAAAGCTGTGGCCTTTTCGTCCGGTTGCTTCGCCCCCCCTGCGGTGGTCTTTTGGAATCAAAGACTCAGGGGGGGTGATTTTTTTCAGGTCTTTGAGGAACATGGGCTTACTTGTACGGTATTTGTAAATCAATGATTTAGCTTCGCAAGAGTGAGGCAACACTTAAAAGGCAGCGGAGTCTATGGGGGAGAGATTAGTCGCACGGCCACAGGTGACGCGCCGTTGCCGAGGATCGGCTGCCCGGTGGCGCTGGTACCACAACCGGCCATGTTGATGACGGTGGTCATCACCTGGTCTCCGTTTGATCCAATCGTCGCCGCCTGCCCGTTGGGATTCAGAAAGAGTTGCACGAACCCAATGATCTGTAGCGGGCCGGGGAAGGGCGGGGCGCTGGCGGTGCTGTTGTATACCGGTACCGTGACCAGTGAATCGCTGACCATGATATCGGTTGCAGTGCTTATTGCTCCGGCAAGCACCATGGGATTGTCCGCGCCGGGGACAAACTCAAAAGGCACGGACGGCGGGTTCGAAGTAACGGTGACTGTGTCGCCGCCGCCGCTGGCTGCATGGGTCAGACAATTCACCGCATCCACCGTTCGGCCTGTATGAGTGGCCTTGAGGATATCCGCGCTGCCGTTACATGCGAGGGCGGCCGGTACACAGCCTCCTATACTCTGCTCATATGCGGTGGTCAGTGCCGGAGCGCACGTGGGATATTTTGCGGGGGGTTGAAAGGTCGTCGATGTCTCCCCGGGATAAAACGCCCAGGCCGCCGGTGGTTTCGCGGTGCAGTCTCCCGTACCCATGGCGCAGGCGTTAGTCAGATAAACGTTGTTCGTGGAAGTCCAAGTCCAACCCAGAAGCGCCTGGTCTTGAATGGCACCGGTGGTCGGATCGAAAATCGGTTTGCTTGTGATGTTGGGATCAATATTTGGCAGCACCCACGGTTTGACACAAATGGGTGCGACCGGAAGTGGTGTCCCGGTGCCAGTCGAAGAGGGCCCGGGTGTTGGATTGTAGGCTTCCGCCGTTGCCGAGGCAGCGATTGCGACTTGTGTGGTTCCCCAGATGCGCGCGAAAAATGTCGGCAGACTGGCTTGGACCTTTACGGTGACCGTCGGATTAGTGTATGGAGGCGTCGTGGTGTTACCGAAAGCAACAGTGACATTGGAACTGGTCAGGTTTGTTCCTCCCACCAGGTTCTGCGTGGCCACCTGAATCGCAACCGTCTTGGCGGGGCCTGTGGCGCTCGTCGCGATATTGAGCAGCGTGCCGGTCTGGTCTGAAGTTGCACCAGAGTTCGCGAGCACGCGTGCCGCCGCGAGGGCCGCGCCGTCCGCGGCCAGTTGCGCCTCGCTGCGTGCGGTGTAGAGAGTCACAACGTCGATTGAAAGCGCGGCCATCGCTCCCACGACAAACAGCATGAAGACCGCAACCAGCACGATTACAATCCCACGCTCATTGCCACGGCGACCACGACGTAAACCGATTCGTGAGCTCGTTCGAAATTTGTTTCGGCGCTGTCGCACACATCTCATGTCTGGTTATGAACGGTAGCGGTCTCGGTCACGGTTGGACTGGAGTAGCCGTTCGATGCCGGGAAGAGTAATTGAATCATGCTGTTGAACTGCCATTGATATGGATAGGATACGGTGACGGTGGTCCCGACAGCGACTGGCGGCCCGGTGGAACACGCGCCGCCGTTACCGCAAGCCCATCCACGGTTAATGGTGACGATGAGGTTGTCGCCGGCGCTGTCACACCCGGACATCGTGTACGTCCATGTCAGGGCAGCCAGTCCGGCTCCCGGTCCGGATACGGAACCGGGCGGTGCGCAGGCGGTACCACTGGACAGCACTCCGCTGCCAACCAGCGAATTGAATACCGCGGTTACTACCGGCAGTAGCGAGTCTGGATTGGTGGGAGCGGAGGAACCGCTCGACCGAATGTCGTTGATCGGTTGAGCGCCGGCGATGATAGCGCCTTCTTGAGCCGCCTGCGCGATTTTCTGTTTCTGGTTAAAGGCGCCGCTGAAGTCGTAGATGCCGACAATGAACACGACCAGGAGCGGGAGTGTGATGGCAAATTCCAGCAATGCCTGGCCCCGCGTTTCCTGCAGAAGAAGGGCTGCTCGGCAATGCGGGATTCGGAAGCGAGCCATCTAGTCCTCCATCCTGCTCTGCGCCTGCGCCGTCATAAGAACCGTCGACATATTGAGCGATGTGCCGGGAAAGTAGAACTGGAAGGGATATTGAAAGCTCACCACGGCACCGCATTGTGTGGGCTGGGGCGTGCCATTCGGTGCGACGGGATTCAGTTGCACATTTTGGCAGACGTAAATGCTGCCGCTGGTAGGGGCCGCACAACTGCCCTGCGGAAACGGCGGCTGCGGGCACGCGGCGCAAGGGAGTCCGACGGCACAATTCGGAGGATTCGGTGGTAGCTTGATCTGGGTTGGATCGAGATTGGATGCCTGCACCACTGCGGTGATCACACCATCCACCGTGCCAATGACGGCTTGAGTATCTCCGCACGTGGCACACAAATCCCGAGCCGCTGTGATTGCTCCCTGCTGCGCGGCCTGCTGGATGGTCGAATAAATGTTGTAGGCTCTTCCGAACCATACGATGCCCAACAGAAGCATGAATACGAGGGGCAGCACCAACGCGGCTTCGGCGATCTCCGCGCCTTCGGTGTTTGCGAGTTTGCACGCGACTTGTCTGAGGTTCAGCAAACTACAGATCCCTCGCTTTGCTCGGGATGACAAGCTCTGAATAAATGATGACAAGTTCTGAAGAAATCCGGATGACAAATCATAAATGCAATCACAAATTACCAATTACAAATCGTAAATTACAAATCAAAATTTACACCTTTCCCATGGCCTTGCCCACGCCGAAGAGCACAACGGTTACGGCCATGGCAACGCCAAAGGGGATTTTTGTGGACTGCGGATCGTCGAGTGAGACCTCCGATGGCGGCATCCGCAAGGTGAACAATGCCGCGAGCAAGTGTGCGATGTTCACGAGAGTTCGTTTCAGCCGGCCTTTCCAGATCACCACTGCCAGCGCCATGACTCCCGCCACTAGAATCGTGCCCATCAGTACGGACAGCAGTTGTCTCCATCCTAGACAGGCTCCCAAGGCGCCGGCCAGCTTCCAATCTCCGGCGCCGAGGCTGCGGACCACCACGAACGGCAGCAGCAAACCTAAGCCCAGAGCCGCCCCCAGCAACGCGGCTTTCAGTCCCGGCCAGCGGTAGAGAATCGTGTTGACGGCGACTCCGGCCACGGCTCCCGACACCGTGAGCCAGTTCGGAATTCGCCGGAAGCGCCAGTCGAGAATCCCCGCGCCCAGCGCCGCCAGCATCGCGACGATCCAAGGTGTGAAAATCCAAGGTGCGACGGTCACGGCGCGAGAATCCGGGGGGCGAGAATCATTTCACTTCCAGTACTCTAGGGGTTTCTGGGGCGACACTCAAGGGAAAGTTCCGTCGTGGTGTAATTGGAACGCTGCCATCCTTAGCGGGTAAGCAGTTTGCTGAAAACTCGATCCGGGCTGCTCGGCCACTTTTCTTCGTTTTCCCCGTGTCTACTTAGGATGTCCAACTACTTGAATGTCCAACCGATTCGTCGGTTAGAAGACTCGATGATCACCGGACTAATCTGGGCTCGGACAAAAAAGGACATAAGCACTTTTTCAGGAATGCTTAAGCCTGACGCGTATGGCGTGTGCCAGAAGGGTTTCGGCAACAATCCACATTATGTGGGGTTTAATATTTGGTAGCGCAGGGAGGAACGCCATGCCCAAGTTGATCCATGTGCGACACCCATACTGGCATCTAGCGTTAGTCGCGACTATCGCCCTCGCCGTCTCGGCCGCGAAGGCCGCGCAGCAGGACAATCCGGCCGCCGGTTCCGGGGGGAACAAGGCCTGCGCAAACCTCGGTATATACATTTTCGTCGGTGGGACAGGCGGGTTTGATGGCCTAGAAAATGGTGACCAATTCACCGAACTTCTCCAAGCGGGCCACGTGGGACTCTACGAGCATGCGAATGCCGTCGCCGCAGCCGAGCACCCGCCGCGCATCATCCAAGCCATCGAGAGCGTGTTCACCGGAACCGGGTCCGGGCAAGCTGAGCTCGGACAGGTCGGCGCGGACTACTTCACTCTTCCTCCAAGCTACGGTTACTACCAGGCTGTGTACATACAAAATGGTCTCCAGCCATCGGAAGCTAATGTGGACACGCCATCCGATCATGCCCGTCGTGGACAATTGCAAAAGGACCTGAAGCTCTGGCGAGAGTACGTCGATGCGGCCAGAACTGTCGGCATCGAAACCGTTGCTCCGATCGTGGGCCCCAATGCTCGGAACGAACCAAAACAAGGAGATCACGTCTTTGCTACCAACCCCTATTACGCGCTCGAGCGGGGCGAAGCGCTTTATGGCAAAGCCATGGCTTTCGATGTTCCGCCCAACTTCTTTTTGACTGGTGGCAGCGGCCCCGGATACCAGAAATTTATTGTGCAGGCCATCCAATGGGGTAATGAACACGGCCTGCGCACCACCATGTTGCTTTCTCCTTACCCCTGGCCCTCTAACGCCAAAGGCAAGCCAGATACTTTCCGTGAGTTTCACAACAATACTTTTGGTAGCGACACCCAGACGTTTGTCAGCCAGTTGACCCAGCAACAAGCCATTCCTTCAGAATGGTCGGTCGACAATTACGAAGACCCGTATCCGCACGATGCCCCCGCGGTCGTGCCCGAAACCGTCCCAAACACTACGACCGCGGTCGGTCTTTGGTTGGCCGAAAATGCACCGGTTTATGTGGACGGGCACAATCAAGGTGTAATCTGCGGACCACGTGCCTCATCGAACGGAAGCCAACGCTGACACCAGCGTTGAATCGTGGAGACCGCAAGTGGCTCGGGTATTGTCGATTTCCGACGCTCTTGTAATATCAAATATTCATGCGTACGCCGATTTATCAGATTGACGCCTTCACAAGTCGCCGTTTTGCCGGAAATCCGGCGGCGGTGATGCCGATGAAGAGTTTTCTTTCTGACGCCGCGATGCTGGCCATCGCTGCGGAAAACAACCTATCGGAGACTGCTTTCCTGGTGCCTGATGGCATCGACTATCGCTTGCGCTGGTTCACTCCCGAAGTGGAGGTACCGCTTTGCGGCCATGCCACCCTGGCCAGCGCGGCGGTGGTCATGGAGCGGTTAGAGGTCGGGCGAAGCAGCGTCGTTTTCCATTCGGCGAGCGGACCACTGACGGTAAGCCGATCAGGTGCGGGTTACGTTATGGATTTCCCTGCGCGTCCGTCCCAGGATGTCGCCGCACCTGCGGGTTTGGCTGATGCTCTGGGAGTTGTTCCGCGCGAGGTTTGGGTTAACTCGTTCAACTACATGGCTGTTCTCGACGACGCGCATGTCGTGCGTCAGCTCGCTCCTGAGATGGCGGCCATTGCTCGAATGGACCGACCTGGAGTTATCGTGACGGCGCCGGGAGATGGCATTTATGACTTCATCAGCCGCTACTTTGCTCCGGCGAAGGGCATCCCGGAAGACCCAGTGACCGGTGCAGCCCACTGCATGCTCGCGCCGTACTGGGCGAAGCGACTTGGGAAAACGAAGCTTCGTGCCTTCCAAGCTTCCCGGCGTGGCGGAGAGATTGTTTGCAACTTGGCCGGCGAGCGTATTGAACTGGAAGGGGCTTGTGTCTTCTATCTCGAAGGCGAGGTGGAAATATGAGGTGTCCAAGGGCTTGCGCTTACCTCCCATGAACAGTACCGTCTAACAAATCCCAAACTTAATTTCAGCGACTCGCGACACGGCCAACGTCGTGCCGTCCTATTTCCTTCGCCGAAGTTACATCGTGACTCCGAAGCCTGTAGAGCAGCCAATTTCGAGGCCGCTGCAACACGACAACAGTACCTTCCTAGCGACACGGCAACGCAGGCACGTCGATTTCCTGTAAGATTTTCTCCGGATCATGCCCACTTTTTATCAGCGGTTCCAGGAATCGGCCCGGAAGTTTCCCAACAATATTGCGCTTGAGATTCAGCGCGAGCAGACGGTGGAGCGTGTTACCTTCGCGGAACTCACACGCATGTCGGAGAGCGTCGCCAACTGGCTCTCGACGCGGGTTCCGCGGGATGCGCGCATTGCGATTCTGGCGGCGAACCATCCGCGATGGGTTGCGGCGTATTTGGGGATCATCGCCTCCGGTAGAACGGCGGTTCCACTCGACACGGCTTTTCACTCTGACCAAGTCAAAACCTTATTAATCGACAGCGGCGCTTCGCTGTTGTTTTGCGACGTAAAACATCATCCGGTGGCTCGGGAGGCAGTCGAGGGGCTTGGCATCGGATTGGTGATGACTTCGACGGGATCCGAAGTGGATGCGGCGACCCTGGTCTCTGCGGCTCCCAGCCATCTAGTAGACGCGTTCGCTTCGGACCTTGACTCTATTTTTGCGGCGGGTCCTGCTGGATTTCAGCCCATCGTGCCGGCTGAGAGCGATCTGGCCGCGCTTCTCTACACATCGGGAACCACCGCCGATCCAAAGGGTGTGATGCTGACGCATGCCAACCTGGTCGGCGAGGCGAATGCGGTATTCGGAGTGGTCAAGATCGGGCCCGAGGATGCTCTGCTTGGAATTCTGCCGATGTTTCATGTGCTGGCGCAGATGGCCAATCTTTTTCTGCCTCTATTCAATGGCTCGCGCGTCGTTTACCTGGAGACGCTGAACACTACCGAATTGCTGCGCGCTTTAAAGGAACGGAATATCACCGCATTTTGCGTTGTGCCCCAGTTTTTCTACCTTATTCACGAGCGCATTTTCAAAGAACTTAACAAACGCGGCGCGTTTACGCTGCGGTTGGTGCGTGTGCTGATGGCACTTAACCGTGCGCTGCGCCGAATCGGAATCAACGCTGGGAAACTTTTCTTTGGAAAGATTCATGCCACGTTCGGGACTGGCATGCGCTATCTGGTTACGGGCGGCTCGCGATTTGATCCTTCCATTGCCCGCGATTTTTACTCCTTCGGCATCGATGTTCTAAACGCCTACGGCCTTACCGAAACCACTGGCGGCGCCTTTTTGAACCCTCCTGACGACATCGTGTTTGGCTCGGTGGGACGTCCTTTTCCGGGGGTCGAAGCGAGGATCGCGGACCCGCAACCCGTGGCCGACGGCACGCCGCCGGCGGGAGAGATTGCCATCCGCGGCGCCCTGGTGATGAAGGGATACTGGAATCGCCCGGAGGCGACGGCGGAGGTTCTGCGCGACGGTTGGTTGTACACGGGCGATCTCGGCTACTTCGATTCCGGCGGAAATTTGTTTATCACCGGGCGGCGCAAGGAAATCATCGTGCTTGCGAATGGAAAAAATGTGTATCCCGAAGAGGTCGAGGCCCACTACCTGAAGGCTCCGTTCGTGAAGGAGATTTGCGTGATGGCACTGGAGGGGCGTCCCGGAGATCCGATGTCGGAGCGGCTTCATGCGGTGGTCGTGCCCAACTTTGAACGATTGCGCGAGCACAAGATCGTTAATGCCAAAGAAGTCATCCGCATCGACATTGAAGCGCTCTCTCACAAGATTGCGTCGAGCAAACGCCTGGGAAGTTATGACATCTGGCAGGAGGAATTGCCGCGCACGACAACGCGCAAATTGAAGCGCTTCCTAATTGAGAAGAAGGTTCGGGAGCTGAAACTCAAGCACGACGGGGATTCCGATCTTAATTCCGATCCTAGCGCCGAGACGCCGCTCGACACGCTCAGCGACGACGAGCGAGTGTGGCTGGAGCGCGAGGACGTGAAACGGGCCCTGATCATCGTGCAAGAAGCTGCGCGCAACCGACTTGCGGTGATTCGGCCCAGCCACAATCTTGAACTCGATCTGGGGCTGGATTCCATGCAGCGCGTGGAATTGCTGACCGCGCTCGAGCAGCACATGGGCGGCGACGTACCCGAATCGCAACTGGCGGAAATTTATACGGTGCGCGATCTGGTCGATGCCATTCTGGCCAGCGCCGGGCGCGGCGAGGGCCACGCGGGCACGGCAGCACCCGCCTGGTCGACGATCTTGAGCGAACCGGTGACGGATCCTGACGTGCTTGCATTAGTGGGCCACAATACTTTCGCTGAGGTCTTCTTCTTTCTGGTAGGAAGATTGATTTATCTTTTCGCGCTCGACCGTTTTCGTCTGAAAATGCGCGGACTGGAGAATCTGCCGGAAAAGGGCCCTTTTCTGATCTGCCCGAATCACCAAAGCTATGTCGATCCGATGGTGATGGTGGGGGCGCTGCCCTGGCGGCTATTTCGCGACACATTTGCGGTCGGCACGAGCGACATTTTCGGCAAAGGATTTTTGCGGCGGCTCGCGCGGTGGCTGCGGGTGGCGGTTCTCGATCCGGATGCCAATCTGATGCCGGCCATGCGCGCCGGAGCCTATGGGCTGAGCCAGGGACACATACTGGTGCTCTACCCCGAAGGCGAGCGCACAGACGATGGCACGCCAAGATTGTTCCGCAAGGGAGCGGCGATTCTCTCGATTCATACGCAGGCGCCGATTGTTCCGGTCGCGATTGAGGGCTTTTACGAAGCGTGGCCGCGCCACAAGAAGTTTCCTAAGATTGCGGATCTGCAGGTCGTATTCGGGAAACCGATTCAACCTCCACCGGTGAGTGAAGCGAGCGAAGCCGCCTATGAACGGTTAACGGCAGAATTGAAATCGAGAGTGGTGGCGATGTGGCAGGAATTGCGCGCGAAGGAAGGACGGGGAACGGGTGCGAGCGGGGCGGAAGTCGATTCCAAGTCCTATTCCGAGACTTCGGTGCTGGCGGTGACCCGGTAGCGTTACCGACTGAGATTTCTACGCCCCAGCGCCCTTCGCTTGCTCACCCATGGCCTTCGCGAAAGCGTCCACCACGCCGGCGTGGAACTTCTGGCCGGCTCCCGCCAGAATCTGCTGCTCGGCCTGGTATGGCGACATCGCCTTGCCGTCGGCGCCGCTGATCAGTTTCTGGTACGCATCGGCGACGGCCAGAATGTGCGCTTCGACCGGAACGTTGACCGAACGGGCTCCCTGCTCCTGCACAATCTGCTGTGCGACGATGATCGGAATGACGCGCCGAAGGGTATTGCCGGTGGCGTGGGTACGGGCATCCGTTTTGTGCGGCTTGCGGAAACTGGCCACCACTTCGTCGCGGCTCATATCGGCGGCCTTGTAGAGAATGTCGTTGCTGAGGCCAATTTTGCTCAAATCCCGCAGCAACACCGCTGTGCGCAGCAATTCGACCCGATCGGAACCGAGGCCCATCGCTTCCGCCGTTCTGGCCGAGGCCTGGACGACGCGTTGATTTTCACCGGTGCCGATTTTTTCGTTGGCTATGAAGTGCTGCAGGACGAGCAACAGGCCGCTGAAACTTTCCCGGATGTCGGCAGTCATGGCTTCCTTGCGTTCATAAAGTGTTCCCATGACATAGCCAACAACCGTCAGGATTCCCGCCCAGATGGCAAAGTTGAAGAGCCGTTCTCCAGGCAACGTCAGCACGCGGTGTGCGGGCATCATGTTATTCAGGAAGTCCAACAGAATGACGAGAAAGACGCAAGCGAATGCGGTGAGAGTTGCGTGCCGGCGTCCGAAATAATACGCGGAATACAAGGTCGGCAAGAAGTAAAAGCACAGCGCCATGGGCAGCGACTGCGCGAAGAACTGCACCATTGCTGCAATCATGAACAACGAGAGCAGCAGAACGCTTTCCTTCGCGATTTTATTCATGGTCGTTGTCCCGTTCATCCACGCTACGACCTCTTGGCGCGAATAGCGCCGTTGGCCCGAGCGAGGAACGCACTTCTGCCATGTTGGGGCACCGGAGCGCCTTGTGGAAAGTTACCGGAGTAATGACCGTTGATTGTGGCCGGTCTCACACGTCGGTAACTTGGAACGACCGACAAGTCCGTCGACAATAGCGAGGGGCTGCAGACCTCTTTCCCGACGAGTGAGGGCGGCGCGGAAAGGTAATGTTCTGCATCAGGTGGAATTCATGGCAACGAATAAGATCGAAAAAGCGAGTGTAGGGTTTGGGGTTGGCCGGCAAGGCGGACCTACCGTTATCGAAGTTCGCCTCCACCATGACACCATCTCCGCGCTGAAGGGTGTTCAGCTTGGTTTCGAACTGCTGAACGGAATCAGCGCCGCACAAGCGCAGAAAATCGTCGATGTGCTGAACGAGAACGTAGTCGGCGTGGTTGTCAGTTCAGCGTCGGAAATCAAGACTGATGTTAAGAAAGATGACAAGACGCAAGCGGCGTCCGGCTGACGACTCTGCCGCGGAACTGTGCTGCCTTCGCACTTGCAACCAAGCCCGTCTCCTCTTCCGGGCCCTGCCAACCTCGCGCTGAATTTTCGCCTCGGCACGATCCCCAAACAATGTTGGCATTTGTTTTAGTCTGATACTGCTACCACGCTGAAGTCGGAACCATCTTCGGAGATAATGGAAGAAACCGGATATGAATAGCCGACTCAATTCCTCCTTGCGACGTCTGGCACTGTGCTGCCTGAGCGCCGTGCTCGCTTTCTTTGCCGCCTGCAACCGGGGACCATCGCAACCCGCCGGCGGGCAAGCCGCTACCAAGCGCTACTCTCTCAAGGGCCAGGTCGTCTCCGTGGACAAGAAAGCAGGCACCGCCAACATCAACAATGAGCCTATCGCCGGCTTCATGGACGCGATGATCATGCCGTACAGCGTCAAGCCTCCTTCCGCGCTGGATCAACTACAGGCCGGGGACTCGATAACCGCCGATGTCGTCGTAGAACCCGACAAATACTGGCTGGAGAATGTCAAAGTTACGGGGCATTCGCAAGCTCCCGCCGCTACGCCCACGGCAACCGTGCAACCGAATGAGGGCCGAAGAAAGCGACTTCCCGGTCTCGAGTCTGCGGCGGGCGAGGTGATGGCATGAAGCTTTTTGTGGACCTGAGCCGGTTCGTGCCAGCGACTTTGCTGTTCATGCGACTGATGATAGGCGCGATATTCATTTCCAGCGGTTGGAGTCATACGACCCATGCTGAGGAGCGTGCCAAGAGCATCGGAATGAGCAAGGGGTTCACGCTTTTCCTCGGAGTTGCAGAAGTGGCAGGTGGTCTGGGTGTCGTGTTCGGAGTCTTCACGCAACTTGCGGCGTTGGGCCTGATCCTAGTGATGCTGGGAGCGATTTACAAGAAAATCGCCGTGTGGCATACCGGGTTCTGGGGCGAAAACGAATCAGGATGGCATTACGACTTGATGCTGGTGATCATGAATCTTGTGATTATCGCGACGAACGGCGGGCCTTACGTGCTCACGAAATAGCCTGAGCACGCCCCCACAAAACTTTTTGAATTCGGCGGCGGATTGGCGTCGGTCGCGCCTTTGCGCTGGCCGTGACAAAAGTCATCGCTGCCCTCCGCGCCAGTAGTTCGTCTATCTCGATAGACTCGGCTGGTGCCGCGAGCTGAGTTCAAGATAGTGAGAGTCTTATTCGTCGAGGACGGCCCGGATTTTCGAAAGGAGTGAATCTAGCGTAAATGGCTTCTCAATGAGTGGTGTATCGAGCGGGACGGTACCGTACCGAGCGAGGACGTCCGCAGCATAGCCGGACATCAGTATCGCCCTCAGTTCGGGATGCAAAGTTTTCAGCATTCGAATCAACTCAATGCCGTTTGTCTGGGGCATAACCATGTCGCTCAAAACCAGATGAACATCGCCTTTGTTGTTCTGGGCCACCTCAAGGGCTTTTTCAGGAGCATCAGCCTCCAAGACTTCATACCCGGCGCTTTGCAGGGACAAGCGCAGTAGTTCCCGAAAGGCCTTGTCATCCTCTACCAGCAGAATCGTCTCCGATCCTCCTCGTGGCCGCACTTTCTGTTCCGACCGGGCAATCACTTCGGCGGGAACGTCGATCCGTGGGAGATATATCTTGAATGTAGTGCCAATCCCGGCCTCACTGTAGGCCCAAATGTATCCGCTACTTTGCTTGACGATTCCGTACACGGTCGAGAGCCCGAGTCCCGTCCCCTTGCCCGGTTCCTTCGTCGTGTAGAAAGGTTCAAAGAGTCGTGCTTTAGTGGTCTCGTCCATACCGACGCCGGTATCGGCAACCGACAGCATGACATAAGGGCCCGGCTGTACTGGTTCATGTTCACGTTGGTAGTTCTCGTCGAGCTCTACATTCCCGGTCTCGATGGTGATTCGACCGCCATCGGGCATGGCGTCTCGAGCGTTCACAACAAGGTTCATTAGTACTTGTTCAAGTTGCCCGACATCCGCTTGGACAGTGCCCAGCGACATGGCGGGGCGGATCGTAGTCGTGACATCCTCGCCCACTGCGCGTCGGAGCATCTCGCTCACATTTTCTATGACCTTATTGAGGTTGATCGCTCTCGGATAGACAACCTGTTGCCTGCTAAATGTCAACAATTGCTGAATCAGTAATGCCGCGCGACCCGACGCAACCTTTATTTTTAAGAAATTTTTGGCCAGTGGATGTGAGGGCTCCAGCTCACCGAGAGAAATCTCGCTGTAACCCATGATCACACCGAGGATATTATTGAAGTCGTGCGCGACTCCACCCGCGAGCCTGCCCACAGCTTCCATTTTCTGGGCTTGGCGGTACTGCGCTTCTAACCGCTTGTTCTCTGTCACATCCTGTTTAATGCCAACAAAATTGATCTCTCCGGAAGGCGAGTGAACAGGAGTGATTGTCATTTGTTCGGTGTATAGAGATCCGTCTTTCCTCTTGTTCTTGAGTTCACCACGCCAAACCTGTCCTGATTGAATCGTTTTCCATAGATTGTCGTAGAAAGACTTGTCGTGCTCTAAAGACTTCAGCATACGAGGATTCTGCCCGATGCTTTCCTCTTTCGTGTACCCGGTGAGATTAGAGAAAGCTTGGTTAACCCAAAGAATGTTGCCACCTGCACCGGTGATCACGATGGCATTGGCGGCAGCTTCGAGAGCGGCAGCCTGTAAACGCAGACGATCCTCTGCTGACTTCTGTTCCTCGATGTCCATCGAGACCCCAATCATGCGGGTTGTGCGACCCATTTCGTCGTAGAAAGCGCGGCCCCTGGCAGACTGCCAGTGAACGGTTCCATCCGGCCAAATGACGCGGAAATCGCCAGCGTAGGCCTTCTTTTCCTTAATCGCACCGTCAATTGCGTTCCGCATTCTCTCCCGGTCGTCGGGGTGCACTCTCTTCATCAATACCTCGAAGCTCGCCTCGCTCCCGACAGGCAAGCCAAGCAGGGCTTTGCAAATGTCTGACCAGACTTGCTTGTCTTTGACGACGTCCCAGTCCCAGTAACCGATCCTTGCCGTCTCCATCGCCAGTCGCATCTGGTCCTGGGCAAATTCACGCTCTTCCATCTCTTTAAGCAAGTTGGACTGAAAGTATCTTTCCTTTTTGAGAATGGTGAAACTCAGTAGCGCAGCGAAGAACAATTCGAGTGAGATTCTAATTGTGCGGATGAGCCATACGGCCGCGTTATCATGGATGACCCAGGTAGACAATTCGGAGACAATCAGGATTGCGGTTGCTGCCGACACAATGGCAAATATCTTCCGCAACTGCGCGGCATACACCGACGGGCGTGACTTGTTCATACGGCTCACGACTCGAACGAATTGAGGACAAGGCCCGTTAATACCTTGCATTAAATGATAATCCTTACACGTGATCATTAGATAGTGGAAAGACCACGAGGGTGAGCTTGCGCTAGTAAGGTTCTGAGCACAGTGGCTTGTGAGTACAGTCACTGACAGATGATAGCCAAAAAAACATAATCGATAAGCTGGTCACCAGTGCGATGTCAATAGGGATAATCATTGAATCGTATTATGGTCTCAAGTCATAGAGACGATTGTGCTTAGGCACAGTTCTTGCTAGAATCCGCAACTCGGGAGTGGAGCGAAGGTATGGTGAGTAGGCTTCACGATTTGCGGGAGCGATCGAAACTTCCATGGCAAGAAAAGAGCACACGGTATATCTCGCTTTCGATGTTCCGCCTAACATCGGGCCAAACTACGTGTTCGAAATTTGGAAGCTGTTTGCTCGGTCGGTGCACATCACTCGTCAGAAGCTGGCACCCCTCAAGATTGCCACTCGTCACTATGCGGCCCTCGCGATTCTTACCTCCTCAGATCATTCCGCCACCCAATCCGCTTTGGCGGAGCGGATGGGCCTATCACCCAATGTCGTGATGGCAATGATCGACTATTTGGATCGGCTGGGGTATACGAGGCGCGTACAGAACCCGCACAACCGCCGGGAAAACATTGTGCTCCTTTCCAAGAAAGGCCGGGCTGTCTACGATCAGGCTTCTCAGTTGTTGAGACAAGCCGAGCAGGAGCTCATGGCGTCGCTCTCCAGGGAGGAGTCTAAGCAATATCTGGAGATAACCAAGAAGCTAGGAACATCAGTCCCTTCAATACGAGAGCTCGCCATTTACTTCTAAAGTTTCATTTCCTCACTGCTGCAACCAGCGTTTGCACTAACTGAGAACCGCGACCGGGACGGTTAGCGCAAACGCGGGTGATGTCGCATGACTATCCCGTAGCAGAACAGCTCGCGCAAGGATCTGCAGTGGAGTTCACGAAGCTACCACAGCAAGAATATTCCGCGTTCACTTCGGAGGTAACACCGCGAACACACGGACTGGGCCGCCCGACCCGCCTGCGAGCTTGATTGGAGCCGCTATCAAATACGCGCCCCACTCTGGCAGCGACTCTGTGTTCGCCAGGTTTTCAAGATTGTAGAGTCCTGCGGGCAGGTCTACGCGGTGCACTTCGAAGTCTTTCGATGCACCGTAGTCGATGCTCAGCGTGTCGATCCCAAGACCCACGACGCCGCGTTCGATCAGCAGCTTCGCAGATTCCACCGAGTATCCCGGAAAGTGCATGACCTTGTTCGCATCCATATTGCGATAGCGCGCGGCATCGGGAACACGCGAACCCCATCCCGTCCGCAACACCGCAATCGCGCCCTTCGGAATCTGCCCGTGCTCCGCTTCCCACTTCTTAACCCGCGCGACGGTGAGCCGATAATCGGGATCCTTGGCCGTCTCGTCGCGAATGTCGATCACAACCGCGGGTCCGAAAAAATGCGCGGGTGGAATTTCATCCAGCGTAATCTTCCCCGGTGGAAAATGGGCCGGAGCGTCCATGTGCGTTCCATAGTGCTCTAGCATCCAGAAGCTGCGGGTGAAGTATCCGTCCTTCTCCATCGTGGCGTTTACCTTGGCCTCGAACGCGCGGTCATCCCCCGGCCATGACGGAAACTTCTCGTTCACCGAGTACGTCATATCGACGACGACGTTTCTGCCGGCCGTGATTCCAGCAAGCCAATCCCCCGGCGCCATTGACTCTTGTTGCGCTCTTCCTGGCACCACCGCCGCCAGAGCAGCCGCTAATACCAA
>Ga0187847_10002150_pt1 | contig 16345 bp, 19 predicted proteins | sample June2016WEW_4_10_FD_132458 | JGI IMG/M metagenome (GOLD analysis project Ga0187847, IMG submission 132458) | Peatland microbial communities from SPRUCE experiment site at the Marcell Experimental Forest, Minnesota, USA - June2016WEW_4_10 | ecosystem: Environmental > Terrestrial > Soil >...
AAGTACGAGGCGTATGGTTCGTTGCGGAAATTCCGTCTGCAATTGCTGCACCAGCGGAATCGCGGAATCGGCACGATCGTTGACTCCGAAAATGATTTCGTATTCCGGGTAGTCCTGACGGCAATGGCTGCGAAAACTTTCCAGCATTTGCGGGTCGGTGCCCTTGAGCGGCTTCAAGATGGAGATTGGAAGCGAAGCGCGGCCTTCGTGATATGCGCGCCGGCTATTCAATCGTTGCGCGGTGAGGAATTTCGCAGCACTAGCGATACACAAGAAGTAGTACCCGATGCTGGCGCAGCTCCCCAGCGCCGCCACGATTTCGACAGTTTTGACGATTGTGTTACTCAACCAGTTTTAGTCCGCACTGCCATGCTATCAGCCGAATGGGATGAGGCGATTGGGATCCAATCAGGACTAGGTGGAATACAAAAACATCAGGGCGGGGTAGATCCCCGCCCTGCGTAAACGAGCCGACTTATTCTGCTGCTTCTTTTTCCACGACCACTTTGAAGTGAGCGGTGACTTCTTTGTGCAGCTTGATCGGGATGGTGAATTCTCCCACCGTCTTAAGCGGTTCGTGCAACTGGATCTTGCGACGATCCACATCAAAGCCCTTCTTAGCGAGGGCTTCTCCAATATCCGCGGAAGTGACCGAACCGAAGAGCTGGTCGTTTTCTCCGGAACGGCGCTGGAACGAAACCGAGACGCCTTCAAACTGCTTGGCCAAAGCTTCGGCGCCAGCCTTCTCCTTGGCTGAGCGTCGCACCGCCGCAGCCTTCATCTGGTCAATGACCTTCTTGTTGGCAGCATTCGCTTGAATGGCGAGCTTGCGCGGCAGCAAATAATTGCGGCCGTAGCCCTCAGCTACTTTCACCACGTCTCCGCGCGAACCCAGCGAAGTAATATCTTCCTTCAGAATGACTTCCATGTTGTAACTCCCTTAATCTCGTTCGAAATTTACGATGCGCGGCCGGCAAACGGCAGTAGCGCGATGTTGCGCGCCTGCTTGATGGCCGACGACAAGCGCCGTTGATGCGGCGTGCACACGCCAGTCAGGCGTCGTGGCACGATCTTTCCGCTCTCGGCGACAAACCCGGCCAAGAGACGAACATCCTTGTAGTTGATGGAGTCGATTTTTTCCGTGCAGAACTTGCAAACTTTCTTGCGGCGGAAAAACTTGCGACCACCCGGGCCGCCTTCGCGGCCACCGCCTGCTCCTGGCCCTCCAGGACGCGGCGGACGCCGTTCACCAGAAGGACGATCACCAGTAGGACGCTCGCCCATCGGTCGCTCACTCGCCGGCGCTGTTGCTCTAATTTCGTCAGTCATAATGCTCCTTATTCAAACTCAATATCTAAAATGAAATCCCCGGAAACCTACGCGCTGGCCGCCGGAGCTTCCGGTGCCGCTTCGGCCACAGGTGCCGGCGATGCCGAGACTTTTCGGCGCGAGTCGCGAATCGCCTTGATTTTCTCCATGCGCTTCGTTTCTTCGTCAATGCGGACGGTGATGAACTTGATCACCGGTTCCGTGACGCGCAAACGCCGCTCTAGTTCGTGAATCAGCCCGCCGGCTCCATCTACAGTCATCAGCATGTATAGCCCGTCATGGAAACCGCGCACCATGTAAGCAAGACGGCGCTTGCCCCACTTCTCCATGCTCTTCACGCTTCCGCCCGACGCTGTAACCGCGGCTTCGAGGGTCGAGACCAACTTCTCCTGGTCTTCTTCCGGCATATCGGGACGAACAATGAACATCAATTCATAAGTACGATTCATTTAGTTTCTCCAAATCCTGTCTCACTGCGTCTTGGTGATCGCTTACGACGATCGGCTTAATCCTGCGCCTCGGGGTTGCGGTTGAACCGGTTCATCGCCGCCGCCGCGCCCTCCGTCACAATCGCTTTCACGGCCTCGTTCACCGTATCCAGCACCTCACCTACAATCTCCAACTCAGCCTTTCGGAACGGCGATAACAAATAGCTTTGCCCGTCCGTCACTCTTCGTTCCGGCGCAACTCCCACCCGGATGCGCAAAAAATCATTGTTTCCCAGAGCCCCGATGATGGACTCGATCCCGTTGTGCCCAGCCGAACCGCGTCGGGTCTGCAACTTTAGCGTACCCAGAGCAAAATCGAGTTCATCCTGAATGACAATCAAGTCCGTTTCCGGAGCGATCTCATTCTTTTCCACCAGTTCCCGCACCGATAAACCGCTCAGGTTCATATAGGTTTCCGGCTTGGCCAGAAGCACCTGCTCCGAACCTATCGTCAACCGCCCAGTCAATGCGCGAGCCTGACGATTTCTTACTTCCACACCGCATTCATTCGCGATGTAGTCAATGGCAAGAAAACCAACATTGTGCGGCGTGAACTGATACTGGATACCCGGGTTGCCAAGACCGACAATCAGTTTCACGCCGAATCAGAAATCCTTGCCTGCTATTTCTTTTCTTTCTTCTCAACCTTGTCGCCAGCTTCTTCCTCAGTCTCCTGCTTGCCCTTCTTGATGACTTCAGGCTCAGCCGGAGTTGTGCCTTCGGCAGCCACGGCTTCAGGCGTCGCAACCACTTCTTCCTTGATAGTGATGACGTGCGCCACCGGCTGGTTCGCATCCGTGAGGAACGTCAGCTTGTCGCCATGCGCCAGATCAGATACACGCAAGACCACGCCGAACGTCAAGGCCGAGATGTCAGCTTCAATGGTCGAAGGAATATCGGCAGGCAGGCACTCAATCTCCACTTCGCGTAGCAATTGCTCGAGAATGCCGCCTTCCTGCTTCACGCCGAGCGCTTCGCCCTTGAGGACGATCGGCACGCTGACTGTGAGTTTCTTGTCCATGGCAATCCGCTTTAGGTCAATGTGCATGAGCGCACCCTTGATGGGCTCATATTGCCAGTCCACGATCATCGCTTTGGTCTGTTCGCCACCGTCGAGGGCGAGATCGAAAATGGTGTTATGCCCAGTCTGCGAGTGCAGAATGCGCGATACGTGGCGCGGATCCAGCGCCACCGAAACCGCATCTTTGCCGGCTCCATAGAGCACGGCTGGCACTTTGCCTTCGCGCCGCACGCGGCGGGCATCATTTTTGGTCCCCGGGGTTCGGGGATTCGCTTGCAATACACTGCTTTCAGTTGCTGTTGCCATAATTTTGAGTCCTGTTTACAAAAACAATTTACTTACTGATGTTTCTTCGTGATTGGCTTGAATAGCCCGGCCAATCAAACCCGCAATCGAAAGAACCGTAATCTTGCCGCCATTTCCTGTGCGCGCTGCGTCGGCTTCCGGGCTCAAAGGGATCGTATTGGTGACCACCACTTCTTTGATCACCGAATTCAAAATATTCGTCACCGCCGGTCCGGAAAGCACCGCGTGTGAAGCGCACGCATAAACTTCCAGTGCGCCGTTTTCCATCAATGCCGCCGCCGTTTTCACCAGGGTCCCGGCTGTATCAATCAAATCGTCAATAATTAAGCACGTGCGGTTCTTTACATCGCCGATCACGTGCATGATCTCAGCCACGTTCATCTCCACGCGCCGTTTGTCCACGATCGCCAGTGCTGCGTCAACTTTCTTGGCGAAGAACCTTGCGCGCTCCACGCCGCCCGCATCCGGCGAAACCACAGTCAAGTTCGGCAAACTCAACCGCTTGAAGTGGTCCACCAACACCGGCGATGCAAACAAGTGGTCCACCGGAATATTGAAAAAACCCTGCAACTGCGGCGTATGCAAATCCACAATTAATGCCCGGTGTGCGCCCGCCGCCGTCAACAAGTCCGCCACTAACTTCGACGAAATCGGGCTGCGCGGTTTGTCTTTCCGGTCCTGCCTCGCATAGCCAAAGTAAGGAATCACCGCCGTGATCCGCCGCGCGGAAGCTCGCTTGAGCGCGTCAATCATCAGCAACAACTCCATCAAGTGCTCGTCCACCGGTCGGCACGTCGGCTGGAGCACAAAAACGTCGCAGCCCCGCACGTTCTCCTGGATCTGCACATAACACTCGCCGTCAGCAAAGCGCGTTACCTGCGCCAGCCCGCGCTGCATGCCTAGAAAGTGGCAGACCTCCTCAGCCAGAACCTCATTGGCCGAGCCGCTGAAAATCTTAAACTTATCATCCATCCGGGAGCGCTGGGGCTTGCGTTCCGCCTTCTCTTCAGGACTCACCGGCTTTTTTTCCGCTGCTGTCGCTAGAGTGGCCATAAGTTTTTGTTCTGCACTGCAAATCTGGCTGGGCCGCTAGGATTCGAACCTAGACAAAGTGCTCCAAAGGCACTTGACCTACCATTAGTCGACGGCCCAGTAAGTCTCTAATTTCAGGCTGTAATACCAGTTTAATCTCAGAATCGCACACTCGAAACTAGAAACTTGAAACTGGAAACTTGCCCCAATACTGCCGTCGCGTCAGGGTCGTAGTTGCCACCGCCGGAATGCCACGCTTCTTCAATCGTGCCGCCGCTTTTTCGGCCGCTGCCTTAGTCCGAAACAGACCGTACAACGCTGACCCGGAGCCCGAGAGCGAGGCATAAATCGCCCCAGCCTGCTCAAGCACACTTTTTACCTCGCGCAATTCGGGATACTGCGGAAAGACGACCTGCTCGAAGTCGTTTTCTATCCCGGTACGGACGAGGTCGAGAAGAAGGGTCTCGGCCCGGCCCCTGCCTTGTTTCACAGGGACACCGGATGAATGCCCACTCAGCCATGCAGAAATCATACGGCTGAATGAATTAATTCTATCGGAGGGATGGCTCGCCGTCAATTTATCAGCTTGTGCAGGGGCTGCTCGCCTAGGGGCAGGTGTCCCCACCTGCCCGGTCGAGCGCAGCTCGACAATCTTGTCCCAATCGGCAAACGCCTTGGGAGTCGAAATGCCAATCCCGGGAGTCGCAATCACGCACGGCATCGCCGGCAAATCCGGCAATGGATAAACCTCTTCGCCTCGTCCCACTCCCAAAACCGTCCCGCCGACCAAGAAAAGGGGAATATCGGACCCTACGTCGGCGGCAATCCGCAATCGCTCCTGCCCGGTAAGTCTTTTCTTTAGAGCCTTTTCCAGCGCAATCAAGGCCGCGACCGCGTTCCCCGATGCCCCACCCAATCCCCCCTGGACGGGCAGCCGTTTTTCAATTTCGATGACAACTCGCCCGCGCGTTTTCAGGGCCCGCATCGCGCGCTCGACAATTTTCCAGCACGTATTGGACGCATCTCGCGGCACGCGCTCATCGTTACTGACAATCTCAATCCCATCGCCCCGTTTCACTGATATGCGGATGACGTCATGCAGCGCAATCGTCTGATAGACCGTGCGCAGTTCATGAAAACCATCAGGACGCAATGGTCCGATACAGAGCCCGAGATTAATCTTGGCGAAAGAGCGGACGGTTACTGGCATGCGAGCGCGATTCTATACGGTATAGGAACTAATTTGCGAGATGGGAGCGTCTAGCTCTTCCTCTTGTACTGAATCGCGAACTCAAACCCCGGATTCGGCGGGAACAACTCGGCGACTTTTCTCAGTCTTTCAGCAAGAGAAGATGGCGCGAGCAGAGGATAATCGCGTTCGCGCAAGTCGTAATAATCCACGTCAATGTAGAGCGAGAGCAGATAGATCGAAATCGAGTCGGCAAACGCGGCCAGGAAATACTCGTTCTTGTATTTCTCGGTGTTAGGCCCGGCCTCCGTGGCCAGCTTGCGCGCTTCCCAGGCATCAAGAGAGGTCTCTCCGCGAACTCCGGCTTCCACCTGCTTCCACGCCAAATCAGAAAATTCGCGCGAAACTCCAGCTTTTTCCACGACCGCATGGCCGATATTGATAAAGAACTCAAATGCAACCGAGAATTTGTCGTCCATCAGCCGCGTGGAGATGAATACGCACTGCGATCCGCCCAGCTCAAGATTGCGATGGCAAACCGCATTGTCGCTCAATGCAACGTCATAGCGGTCGGCGATGACCGTCTCATCGCCCTGATTCACGGTAAGCGGGACGAAATAATAAGCTTTGCGCTCAAGAGCGCGCGCCGCGGCATCGGGCACCGCGGAAACCATGCGCTCCAGTTCTGAAGCGGGCACAGTCAGTTCGCCGGCGACGGCGTAGCAAATTCCATTGGATGCTTGTGAAACGGGTGTTTGGCGGACAACCTCCGCCGGGGTGCGCGTAAACGCAGATGCAGCTTGAGACATCCACATATTTTAGCGCACGGGCGCTGCTGAGCCTTCAAAATTGAGGGCGAGACTGGTGGACTACTTAGGGAAAATCATAAATCCCAGCATTCCCAATAAGGAGTCGAGCATGGAAAAGCAGTAGGCCCAATAGTTCCGATCTTGTCCGTAGAGAGCGCGGTATTCTTGGACTAGTTGTCTCGAGAATACGCGAAATGACTTACCTGAGCGGTTGTAGACCAACCGCTTCATAGTAGTGCTCACTCCATTTGCCAAGGCAACACCAATCAGTGCCGCGCCGAGACAAATAGCGGATGCCTTAACAACCACGCTTTCTCGCCCTCCCTATTCTCTGCTGAGGAATCATGAACTTATACGCGAAGTAGTTTAGCGCAATTCAGAACCATCTCCGCGTTACAATAAATAGGTGCCTGCTGCATCTTCATCTTTATCTTTAGCTCGCGCGACCCACCGCCCCTCGTGGTACATGATTCCTGTGCGGGCATTGCTCATCACGTTCCCTCTGACATTGCTCTCTTTCGCCATCTGCCTTTTCCTCGGGATTCTCGGTGTGGCCGGCGTGGCCCTGCTGCGGGGCGTTCATCCCAACATGACCATTGCTTATCGCCACATCGCCGCGCCCACAGCTGCTGTAGTCGCCGTGGTCGTGCTGATTTCGGCGCTGATCATGGAAATTCGCCGGTACTACCAAATGAAAACGCTGGCCGGAATTGAGCGAGCCAGTCGTTCTTAATCAAACTCGTAACTTCCGCCATGAAGTCGAATCACAAAAAAACCTCCGCCAGTGCCAGAATCGCGATTCCCGTTCCACACTCCACTCGTCCGGACTACGCGGAGCGTTCTCTGCCGCAATATGAACATGCGGTCGCCGTTGCAGGAGGAGAGCCTGTCCGCATCCCTCTGGATCAGCCACCTGCCGAAGTGATGAAGCTCATCGAACGATGCGATGCGGTGCTTTTGCCGGGCAGCAGCGCCGACGTGGACCCGGCGAAATATGGTCAGCCGCGCGATCCCAAGACCGCCGACGCCGACAAAAAGCGCGACACCGTGGACGAGCTTCTGATGCAAGACGCCTACAACATGCGCAAGCCGATTCTAGGTATCTGCTACGGCATGCAGACGTTGAACGTCTATCGCACCGGCTCACTGATTCAAGACATTGAATCGACTCAGGAAAAATCTTCGGTGAATCATTCCGCGGGGCGCACCGTCCCGGTGGCCCATGAAGTCGAAATCGAGCCGGGATCGAAGCTAGCGCAGATTATTCGAACGACGGAACTGGTTCCAGTCAACTCCAGCCATCATCAATCGGCTGATGCCATTGGCGACGGCCTGCGCGTCGTGGCCCGCAGCCCTCAAGATGGCATTATTGAAGCCGTCGAAGGGACTTCGCCCGATCATTTTGTGCTCGCGGTGCAATGGCATCCCGAACGCAGCGTGGACGATGACAAGCCGTCGCTAGCCATCTTCCGCGCATTTGTGGATGCGGCGAAGGCGCGGCACAAATCGCTCGCTGGTGAATTTGAATCAGCCTAGATTTTATGAAGGATCGACTATCGAGCTTCTTCGTGCGGCGGAGCCGTGTCTGCCGTATCAACTCTTTGTCCCGGCGTTGAAGGTGAATCCGGCGGCGCGGGAAACGTCCCGGGGTCTTTTCCGGCCAGCGCCACTTTCATAAAATCCATCCAGATGGGCAAAGCGGCCCGCGCGCCGGTTTCTTTTGGGCCGATCGTCTTCTTCTCATCGTAGCCGACCCATACTCCCGTGGTGAGCGTCGGAGAAAACCCGACAAACCAGGCATCCGTGAAGTCGTTCGTGGTTCCAGTCTTACCGGCCAGCGGCATTTTCATGGAGTTCGCAGCAACCGCCGTACCATGCTGGACGACGCCTTCGAGCATCGACGTCATTGTGCGGGCCGTCTGCGCGCTGATCACGTCCTTCACCTCGGGATAATCCTCTTCCAGCACGCGCCCTTCATAATCCGTCACCTTCGTAATGTAGCGCGGCACGATGCGCACGCCATCCTCGGGAAACACGCTGTACGCCGACGTCTGCTCAATAAGCGTAACCTCCGCCGCGCCCAGCGCGACCGGCAAATAAGCGGGGATATTAGATGTGATGCCGAAACGGTGCGCATATTCAATCACGCTCTTAATCCCCACGCGATCAGCCAGTTTCAACGCGGGTATGTTGAGCGATTGCGCGAGCGCCCGCCGCAACGTAATGGCACCTTCGAAGTTTTCCTCGTAGTTGTGCGGCGTGTACGGTCCGGATTCGGTCTGAAAGGTGATGGGCGCGTCCACGATAATGTCGTCAGGCTTCGCGCCTTGATCGATCGCAGTCGTATAAACGTAGGGCTTGAATGACGATCCAACCTGCCGCAACGCTTGGATAGCGCGGTTGAATTTTGATTCGTTCGGATCTCGTCCGCCGACCATGGCCTTGATTTCGCCGCTGGCATTGTCAATCGCGATCAGCGCGCCTTCGAGCCCGGAATCCTGCTCCAGGCTGACGCGCGATTTGCCGTCCGCCAGCGCCAGAATCTTCACATACACAATGTCGCCCGGCCGCAGCAGGTCTTGGAGTTTTTGCCCGGTCCATGCGGCGTCTGCCGGCGTGAGCGTCGCCGCATCGTGCCCAAATCTGAGCGAAGCCAACCCCGGAGCGACCGCCGTCACCAGCGCATGAACGTATCCATTTGCCTCCGGTTCATCGGCCCAGTCCGGATGCGCGTAGTTATCCAGCGTAACCCCGTTCGTCAGCACATTTTGCAGATGGCCTTTCCAGCCATGTCGCCGCTCGCAAACTGCAAGCCCATCGAGAACTGCCTGGTTGGCTGTGCGCTGCCAATCCATGTCGAGCGAGGTGTAAACCCGCAATCCTCCTTCGAGGACCTGATCGCTGCCATATTTGTTCTCCAGGTAGCGCCGAATGTCCTCGACAAAATAAGGCGCAAGAGAATTTGGTTCTCGAGAGATGTTCAGTTCGATGGGCCGGTTCCGGGCTGCTATCGCTTGCTGGGCTTTGATTTTGCCATCCTCCAGCATGTTGTTGATCACCAGGTTGCGGCGCTTATAGGCCCGATCCGGATGAGTGATGGGCGAATAAAAAAACGGTGATTTCGGCAGACCGGCTAGCAGCGCCGCTTCATCGAGGGTGAGTTGCCGGGCCGGCTTGCTGAAATAAAACTGCGAGGCCGCCTCGAACCCATACACTCCGTGGCCCAGATAAATTTGGTTCGCGTAGAGCGTGAAAATCTGTTGCTTGGTGAATCTCCGCTCAATTTGGACGGCGAGCAACGCCTCCTGGATTTTTCGCCGGAAGGAACGGTCAGGCGAAAGGAAAAGATTGCGCGCGAGTTGCATGGTCAGCGTGGACGCGCCTTGCACCCGCCCGCCAGATTCAATATCTCGGTAGGCAGCGCCGGCAATGCGCCAAACATTAATGCCCCAATGGCGATAAAAATCCTTATCTTCGGTGGAGATGAGAGCTTCACGCAGCACTTGCGGATAATCGTCATAAGACGCGATCACGCGCCGCTGTAGCGCAAATGAGCCGATGACGCGTCCCTGGTCGTCATAAAGCTCCGTGATGGAACTCGGCCGGTAGCGCTCCAGTTGCTCCACTTGAGGAAGGTCGGTGGTGTAAACCAGCAAGAGCCCAGCCCCGGCGCCGATCGCCGCCGCAAGAAGCACCAACGCCCCAAAAATCAGCCTGCCGGGCATTTTGCTGGGGGTGGCCGGCGCGGGCGGAGCATCTTCAAAGATCGAATGCATGGGCGCTTACGCTAAGAATAGCAGGGTATGAATTCGGGCAAGCGGAACTTCGCCAACATATGCGTACAAACAAAATCGCTCATCGCCATGTTTCCAGCGCAATGAGCGAAAAGCGAAGAGCGAAGTAGTTTCCAAACTGCGGACGTGCCTAGCTGGCTCGATTTTTCAAAACTTCAATCGCTTTCTGCAATTGATCGTCAACCTGTGGTGGCGCGGGCTTCTTGCTTGCGTCGTCCGCGGGAGTCGCGTTTTCATCTTCATCCGGAACCGCCGCTGAATCGTCTTCGTCGGCAACCAGAACATTCGGCGTCACCGCCGTATCCTGGATGGCTTTCCCGCTCGGCGAGTAGTATTTCGCCACCGACAAAATCAGCGCAGAACCGTCTTTCAACTCAATGACCTTTTGCACGGAGCCGTCGCCGAAGGTTTTGTCGCCAACGACATCCGCGCGCGCGTTGTCGAGCAGTGCGGCCGCCACAATCTCAGCCGGTCCAGAAGTGCCTTTATTCACCAGCACCACGAGAGGCAGGTTGGTTACGTCTTTCGCGGGGTCGGCATTGAACGCTTCCCGCGGATATTTCTGCCCTTGCAAATACGTAATCGTTCCGTGATTGAGGAACAGGTTCGCTGTGGCAATGCCCTCGGACTCTTCGCCTTCTGCGCAATCCCGCAGATCGAGGATCAGCTTCTTGACGCCGTTTTTTTGCAATGCTTTGATCTTCGCCGCGATCTCCGCCGACTCACCCTTGGCGAAAGTGTCCACGTGAATTTCGCCGATGCCGTCAGCCAGAACTTTGTCCGTAGCCGGAGGAATGTTGACGACCTCGCGTGTAATCACCTGCTTTTGCGGCTCGGCCCTGCGAGCCCGCACCAGCGAGACCGTTACATTCGAACCGGGCGTGCCGCTCAGCATGTTATGCACTTCCGCCAGTGACATCTCTCGCGTGCTCTTGCCTTCAATCGCTTCGAAAATATCGGATGCCTGCACGCCAGCCTTGTCCGCCGGGCTGCCTGGGATGACGGCAATGACCGAAGCATAACCAAAGCGCTTCGAAATCGCCGCTCCAATGTCGCCCTTCGACGCGGCCTTATGCGCTTTGTAGTCTTTGTATTGCGTAGGGTTCAAATAACTCGAATTGGCGTCGAGCGATTCGAGCAAACCGTGCAATGCGCCATCAGTCACGGCGGGAATATTTGGGTCTTCCACGTATTCCTGTTGCACGCGCGAAAGAACTTCGCTATAAACCTGCATCTGGCGGTAGGCGCCATCGTTGCTGGAGGCGCGAACGCCGTTCATGCCGCCGACAATCACAAATAGCAGAAGCGCCGCGGAACAGGCGAGAATCGTAATTTTCGTTTTCATGGACATCCGGATTTGATAGGTTATCGCGAAATGATCTTCAGAGAGGCGCCCCGCTGCGGCGCGATCACCTCTAGATTATATCTCTTTGGATGCGGGAAACCTATGCAAGGATGGGATACTTCGGTAACTCTGCCCTAATGAGCGAAATTCTAGGCCGGCTGGGCCGTGGCGTCTTTCTCGAGTGCGGCTAGGTGGGCTAAAGTCTGTTCAACCGTCAGTGAATATAGGTCCCGTCCCACACCTTCGCCTGACTCGAGGGCTGCTTTGAGATAGTGTCCGGCGATCTCAATCGCCAATAAATCAGTGATTTCTGTATTTGTGCGTTCGCGGTACTCCACCCACGCCGGCAGCGGCAAGGCAATCCAAATCGTTCGCCCGTCCATCAGGAACTTCACGTCCACGGCGTCGGCGTGGCGGGTAGCGATGGCCACAATCAGCGCCTGATAAACGCAGTGCACTTGTTTTTTTGTCCAGCGGTCGGTTGCGGTGAAGTCGTTATACATGCGATTGGATTATATCGAAGAGGCTGATAAGGAACCAATTCCTGCGAGAATTTATGAACGCCCTATAATGATTTAGTAACTCATGAAGAACATCGGCATCCTGCTTTCCGGGCGTGGTTCCAATTTCGAAGCGATTGCAAAAAACATTGCTAGCGGTTCCATTCGCGAGGCCCGCATTGCTATCGTCATTTCCAATAAATCCGACGCTGGCGGACTGGAAACCGCCCGAAAATTAGGCCTTAACGCCGTGGCCATTCCTTCCAAAAACAAAGACCGCGAGGCCCATGACCGCGAAGTCGTTACCGCGTTAAACGCGCATAAAATCGATCTTGTCTGCCTTGCCGGATACATGCGCCTACTCTCGCCCTGGTTAGTGCAGCAATTCCCTCTGCGAATTCTGAATATTCATCCATCCCTTTTGCCTGCCTTCCCCGGACTGGAAGCCCAAGAACAGGCCTTTGCCTACGGCGCAAAAATCGCCGGCTGCACAGTGCATTTCGTGGATGAAGAACTCGACCACGGCGCCATCATCGTGCAAAAGGCCATCCCGGTGCTCGATTCCGATGATGAGCAATCGCTCGCCGCCCGCATTCTGGAGCAGGAGCATATCGCCTATTCTGAAGCGATCAATCTCGTATTGGCTGGCGGATTTAAGATCGTGGGACGAAGAGTCGTGAGAGCCTAAGCGTTCGCCGCGGTCCCGTGTCCAGTATTAAACTGATAGTCATAATCCCAGGAGATTCCTATGCCTACCGCGACCCGCATCGATCCGCTTTCTTACCTTACTGACCAGATGAACGACCTCAGGGCCAAGGGCACGCATTTCAAACTGCGCGTGCTCGACGACGAACAAGCCGCCGTCTGTACATTCGACGGCAAAAAAGTCATCAACCTCGCATCGAACAATTACCTCGGCCTGACCACGCATCCTCTGCTTCGAGAAGCTGCCATTGAGGCAGCGCGCAAGTATGGCGTGGGATCGGGCGCAGTTCGCACCATCGCCGGCACCATGAAGATTCACATGGAACTCGAAGAAAAGATCGCCCGCTTTAAGAACGTCGAAGCCTGCGTCGTCTTTCAATCCGGATTCGCCGCCAACGCCGGGACAGTTTCCGCCATTCTCGGCAAAGAAGACTTCATCATCTCCGACGCGTTAAATCACGCCTCCATCATTGATGGCGCGCGTTTATCCCGCGCCAAGATTCTGGTATATGAACACAAAAACATCGCGCAGGCCGAAGAAAAACTCGCCAGCGTGAAGAACGAACCCGGCAAAAAACTGCTCATCACCGACGGCGTTTTCTCCATGGATGGCGACATCGGTCCGCTGCCCGCGCTCTGCGATCTAGCCGAAAAATACGGCGCCATCATGATGGTCGACGACGCCCACTCCTCCGGTGTGCTCGGCCGCAACGGCCGCGGCACAATTGATCACTTCCATGTTCACGGCCGCGTGGACATTCAGGTCGGCACGCTCTCAAAAGCCATCGGTGCGCTCGGCGGCTACGTCTGCGGATCAAAGGATCTGATTGATTTTCTCTATCATCGCGCCCGTCCGTTTTTGTTTTCGACTTCGCACCCGCCGTCGGTTGCGGCGACCTGCATTGCCGCCTTCGATGTTCTCGAAAACGAACCCGAGCGCATGGAAAAACTCTGGCACAACACCCACTTCTGGAAAAAAGAACTCGGCCTGCTCGGCTTCAACATCGGCGGCAAGACGACTCCCGCCAGCGAAACGCCCATCACGCCCATCATCATCGGCGACGGCAAGCTCACCATGGATTTCTCCCGCGCTCTCTTCAACGAAGGCGTGCTCGGCACCGGCATCGCATTTCCGACCGTGCCCGAAGGCAAAGCCCGCATCCGCACCATCGTGACCGCCACGCACACGAAGGAGGAGTTGGAGCAGGCCCTGGAAGTGCTGGGCCGAGTAGGGAAAAAGATGGGGATTCTGAACTAGTTCACTTCGCCGGCGGCACATACTGCGCTGGCGGTGCGGCGCCTGCGCCAAAGAAATACTGCTCCATCTGCTTGACGATGGCTTCCTGATCTTCTTTTCGTGACGGGTTCAGGCGGTATTCGTTCAACAGCATTTTGCAGAATTCCACCCAGCCATTCCACGCTTCCTGCGAGATATTGTCGTAAATCTTGCGGCCAAATTCGGTGTCGAAGGGTGGTTCATCCAGCCCCGGAGCGTTCTTCTGCAATTTCACGCAAAATACTTGATGTTCCGCCATGTCCATCCTCACAAATCTATTTTTCAAAGTATCTCACAGCGGATAGCTGGTCAGTTTGGTTCCCCATTTTCAACCACGCTGCAAACGATGAGAGCTCCGTGCTAACGTAGCCTCATGATCGTCGGCACCGGCATTGACATCGCAGAAGTGCCGCGCATCGCGGCCTCCATCGCCCGCTTCGGCGACCGCTTCTTGCAGCGCATCTTCACTGAAGGCGAAATGCGCTATTGCGACGCCAAGGCGAATCGCGCTGAGCGTTACGCCGCTCGTTTTGCCGCCAAAGAAGCCGCCATGAAGGCCCTCGGGACGGGATGGAACTACGGCGTCCGCTGGCGCGACATTGAAGTCAGCCGAAAGCCCGGCGGTCGTCCAACCCTTCTTTTTCACGGCAAAGCCGCCGAATTCGCCGCCAAACTCAAGACCACGAATATCGCGTTGTCACTCACTCATACCGCCGAAGAAGCTATCGCCCAAGTGATCCTTGAAAACTAGTCATTCTTGAATACGGGAATCGACATTGAAAACCAGGAATCAATATCGAAATCCTCTGCTATGATTTCCAAAATGCCGGCGTTCAAGATGACGGAGCCAGCCGCGAATTCGCAGGGGAGAGCTTGTGCCTAGTCAGAGCCAGTTGAAGTGGTCTCAACTGAAGGTCGGAATCACAGTGCTGGCGGCGAGCATTACGCTCGGCATACTCATCCTGCTCATGAGCGGCACCGGCGGCATCTTCACCCGCCGCATTACCCTGCGCTCCTACTTTGATGATGCCAGCGGCCTGCGCGTCGGCGCGCCTGTGCGCCTGCAGGGCGTGGATATCGGCAACGTATCCGCCATCCGCGTGGTTGCCGATCCAGTTCGCCGCGCCACTCCCGTAGAAGTGACCATGAAGGTGAACACCAAGTATCTTGATAGCCTTCGCAAAGATTCTCTGTCGGCGCTTTCCACGGCTGGAGTGCTTGGCGAAACCTATATAGACATCAACAGTGCGCAAGCCCACGGGCCGGCCGTACAGAACAAAGACGAGTTGGCTACACGCGATACGCCTGACATCCAAGATGTTGTCCGCTCCAGCCAGGGCACGTTGCAAAATCTGGACGCGCTGGTCAAGCGCCTCGACGGCATCGTGGCCTTCATACAGAGTGGACAGGGCTCCATCGGCAAGGTCATTTACGACCCCAGCCTTTATAACCGCTTGAACTCCACCGTGAGCCAGTTTCAGAACCTCGTTTCCGAAGTCACCACTGGCAACGGCAGCCTGGGTAAACTCATCACCGACCCCACGCTCTACGACAAAGCCAACGCCACCGTCGACAAGCTGAACGTCATCATCGACGATCTCAATGCCGGCAAAGGCTCTGCCGGCAAATTATTGAAAGATCCGGCACTGTACGACAACGCCAACAAAACTATCGCCAATGTTCGTGAGATGACCGACAACATCAACGCTGGCAAGGGCACTCTCGGTAAGCTCACGAAAGACGAGGCGTTCGCCAACAAGCTGCAAAACACCATTAACCGCCTTTCCAACATTACCGACCGGTTGGACAACGGCGAAGGCTCGGCGGGCAAGTTCTTGCGCGATCCTTCCTTCTTTGACAACACGAATCAGCTGTTGACCGAGACGCAATCTCTAATTCAGGCGATCCGTACGAACCCCAAGCAGTACCTGACCATTCGATTAAAAGTCTTTTAGACTAGCCCGTTCGTGCGCACTCTAGCACCGTCGTGCCATTCCCAGAAATACCCTCTAACGCTAATCTGTTTTTGAGCAGACTTCGGGGGAGGGCTGTTCAGGCGTCCAGACTCGAAAGAGTTTGGACGCCTTTAAACTTGCTGCCGGATCGAAGCTAGGTGCCGCAGGCAAGCACTCCTAAAACAAATGAAGATAAAGAAGAAGAGAAGCTAAGGAAAAAGGAATTCAAGCATGACGTTAATTCTATTTGTCGTAGTTCTCCTGATGCTCGGATCGCAGATCCCCGCTAACGACCACGTACCCTTTCGCCACTAATCTTATCTCGTCAGGTCTCTCGCCTTTCTGGCGATCCGCGCCAATCCTGGGAAGCGTTCACTTAGTGATAGCTTCAATAGCTTTTCCGGAGCGAGTTGATTTCGAAGAGCCACTTCACTGTACTGGCCTGTCAAGTCCACAAAGTTGAACTCCGGCCTATCTGTCTTGAGCAAGCAAAACAATCTATCCAAGGGTTTCGCCCTGCCGCGTTTTTGTGGCGGGAACGGAACCGAGCGAAGTAGTAATCCCCTTCTCGAGCGCCAGTTCGTATACCCGTGACG
>Ga0187847_10002152_pt1 | contig 16329 bp, 9 predicted proteins | sample June2016WEW_4_10_FD_132458 | JGI IMG/M metagenome (GOLD analysis project Ga0187847, IMG submission 132458) | Peatland microbial communities from SPRUCE experiment site at the Marcell Experimental Forest, Minnesota, USA - June2016WEW_4_10 | ecosystem: Environmental > Terrestrial > Soil > Wetlands...
TGAGTTGCCCGATCTCAGCAAAGAGACGGCCGTGTTCGCCGGGGAGTCAGCGAGCCTTCAAGTCGATCCACATGGATTCACCCGCTACGCCACGGCGTGGGACGGCTCTCTCGATGTGCCGGTCGACGGAGGCTACACCTTTCACCTTCTCGCTCGCGATGGCGCGCGCGTAGTCATCGACGGCGTGGAAGTAGCGAAGACCGGGCCGCCCTTTGCGCAGGTTTGCGGCGTGGCAGGCAACGCAATGCGTTATGACCGAGGCTCCCTGGGCCTCCGCGCCGGCCTGCACACCCTCCACGTCGAAGGCCTCCACTACGCAAGCCAAGGCACCCCGCGTCTCCTGTGGGAAGGTCCCGGATTGCCCATCGCCGACATCCCAGTCGCCGCTTTCAGCCACGCCCGAGCCATAGTCACCACACCAGGAACCGGCAACTAGTCGCTATTCCCTGTTCCCTAGTCCCTGTTCCCTAGTCCCTAGTCCCTTTTCTCCTGATAACACCCGATCCCATTTTCTCCATTCGTCACATATTCCTTGCAATACCTAGCTTTCTAGGCCTAGACTTCTCTGTACCAAGATCGCTAGGGGTAGAAACGAGCATGGCAAAGACCGACCTTCAAGGAACATTGGATCTACTGGTTCTGAAAACACTCGCCCAAAATGGCGCATTGCACGGCTACGGCATTGTGCAGCACATCCAGAGCGCATCCGGCGAGCTGCTCCGCGTAGAAGAGGGCTCGCTCTATCCGGCGCTGCACCGCATGGAGCAAAACGGCTGGATTGCCGCGGAGTGGTCAATGACCGAAACCAATCGCCGCGCTAAGTATTACAAGCTGACAGCCCAGGGCCGCCGCCAGTTGCAGCAGGCCGAAGACAGCTTCGATCAGCTGGTAAAGGGCGTGCGCGCGGTGCTGCGCTACGCGTGAAAGGAAAACGATGGCCATCTTCCGCAGAATTGCAAACCTGATGCATCGCTCAAACGTCGACCGCGAGATTGATGCTGAACTCGAGTCGCACATCGCCATGCGCATCGACGAGAATATCGCCCGCGGCATGTCGCCGGATGAAGCCCGCCGCGACGCGCTCGTACGCTTCGGCAATACTACGGCGACCCGCGAGCACGTGGTCGCCGCAGATGCAATGCTCGGCATCGAATCCTTCTGGGCCGACGTTCGTTACGCGTGGCGCCAACTCATCAAGTCGCCCGGCTTCACCGTCACGGTGGCCATTACGCTCGCCCTCGGCATCGGCGCAAACACTGCCATTTTCAGCAGTATGGACGCAGTCGTTCTGCGCCCCCTCGCAGTCCCAGCCATGGATCGCGTCGTCACCGTCTTCGAGCGCCAGGACCGCAGCGGCGATCGCTCTGTGGCGCTGGCGAATTACTTTGACTGGAGCCGCCAAACCCGCTCCTTCGAAGAGCTTGCCGTCCGCACCGGCGCCGACATGAGCCTCACTGGCGCCGGCGACGCAGCGCACGTGCATGCTGAGATGACCTCGGCCGACTTCTTTTCTGTGTTGCGGATTCAGCCAGTGCTGGGTCGCCTGTTCGTCGCCGATGAATGCCGTCCGGGCCGCGACAGCGTGGCCCTGCTCAATTACGGATTTTGGCAAAGACGTTTTGCCGGCAATCCCCATATTGTCGGCCAAAAGATCGAGCTCGACCAGCGCACCTACACCGTCATCGGCGTCCTGCCGAAATCGGTGCAATACCCCTCTGAGGCCGATATTTTCTTGCCTCTCGCGCCCTCGCCACAACAGATCGCGGATCGAAGCGACCACGACTATCTAGTCAACGGACGCCTCCGCGATGGCGTCACCGTCAACCAGGCCCAGGCAGAACTGCGCACCATCGCCGAACATCTGGCCACGACTTATCCGTCCACCAATCTTGGTTGGACGGTGCGCATCGAGCCCCTGCTCGACGGAATCAACGGAGATCTGACGCCGCTCTACTATCGCCTCGTGATGGGCGCGACGCTGTTCGTGCTGCTCATCGTCTGCGCCAACGTCGCCAACCTCCAGTTCGCTCGCGGCATCGAACGCCGCCCGGAGATCGCCATGCGCACGGCGCTTGGTGCCAGTCGCACGCGGCTCCTGCGCCAGTTGCTCACGGAGAACCTCCTGCTCGGCCTCATTGGCGCCGTTGGCGGCCTCATTTTCGGCGCACTCTACCTGCGCCTTACGCTGGTGCTCATGCCTGAACGCGTCGCGCGCCACATGTCCGGCTGGTCCAACATCTCACTCAACGGTCGCGTTTTTGCATTCTCTCTGCTCCTCGCGCTTTTGGCCGGATTAATCTCCGGATTCGCGCCGGCATTGGAGGCCCTCCGTCTGAATCTCAGCGATCAGCTCAAGGCCGGTTCTCGCGGAACCACAGCCTCCGCGCGCAGTCACCGCTTGCGCAGCATCTTCGCCATCGCGCAGGTTTCATTGGCCGTCGCTCTCGTCATTGGCGCGGCCTTGATGTCCAAGGGCATGAGGGCTCAGTTGCATGTTGCCGACGGTTACGAACCGCAGAAGATCCTCACGTTCGGCATAACCCTGCCCGCCTCGCGTTACGACACGCCACAAAAGCAAGCCGCGTGGTACGACGATAGCCTCGCAAAGCTCCGTGCTCTACCCGGTGTAACCCATGCCAATGTGACTACCGCTCTGCCCTACAGCGACTACGCCTGGAATCGCGAATTCCAAATCGAAAATCGTCCGGCCGCGCCCGGCAAAGATCAGAGCGCCCTGGATCTCCCGGTAAGCGCAGACTATTTCTCCGCGTTCCACATCGGCATCGTCGCCGGACGCAAATTCGAAACTGGCGATTCGGCGCAGTCCACGCCCGTGGCTATCGTGAGCCGTAGGTTTGCCGTCCGCTATTTCCCCACCCAGAATCCCCTTGGTCATCGCATCCGCATGGGTGGGCGCGATTCACGCGAGCCGTGGGTCACCATCGTGGGGATCTCTGACGAAGCCAAGTACACACTGTGGGACCAAAACGAATACGCCGCCGTATATCTCGATGCGGCGCAAGTTCCTCCCGCCGGCGCTACCTATGCCGTGGCAACCAAAGGCGATCCCCTTGCCTTGGCCGGCTCTGCCCGCAGAGCCCTCGCCTCCATCGATCCCGGACTGCCCCTCGACACCCTCGAAACCTACAGACAATTACTCAATGAGAATCTCGTTGGGCTGATGTTTGCGGCCGGAATGATCGCTTTGGATGCCTTGGTCGCCCTCTTCCTCGCGGCCATCGGCATTTTCGGCGTCATGGCCAACCTGGTCGGCGAACGAACCCGCGAGATCGGCGTCCGCCTCGCCATGGGCGCACGGCGCGAAGACGTTTTGGGTATGATTCTGCGCCGTGCATCGCGGCTTACGGCCATCGGTCTCGGCACTGGACTGGTGCTCGCATTCTGCCTCGCACGCCTGGTCGCGAACCTGCTCCGCGGCGTGCGTCCCGACGATCCGGTCGTGTTTATCGGCATCGCTGTCGCAATTGCCGCAATCGCTTTAGCGTCGAGCTGGGTCCCTGCCCGGCGTGCCTCACGCGTCGATCCCATGCAGGCTCTGCGCAGCGAATAAACAGAAGAATGGAGGACCCATGGCCACCTTCCGCCGCCTCACGAATCTGTTCCGCCGCTCCCACGTCAATCGCGAAATCGATGCCGAGCTGGAAACGCACATCGAGATGCGCATCGACGAGAATGTGGCCCACGGCATGTCCCGCGAAGACGCCCGCCGCGATGCCCTCGTGCGCTTCGGCAATCGAACCTCAACACGCGAACGTGTGACGGCCGCCGATGCCACATTGAGCCTCGCCGGCCTCGGTCGCGACATTCGCTACACCCTGCGTCAGCTGCGCCGTTCGCCGGGTTTCGCCTTGACCGCTGTTCTCACCCTTGCCCTCGGCATCGGCGCCAACGTGGTTGTGTTCGGCGTGCTGAACGCATTGATACTCCAGCCGCTCAACATTCCGGGCGCTGACCATCTTTTCGAGATTGTGCAGAAGCAACAGGGAGATCTCACCCAGTCTTATCCCGACTATCTGGATTACCGCGCGCGTAACACGGCGTTCAACGACATCGCAACCTATCGCATCGGCGACGCAGGCTTGAGCACCAACGGCTCGGCGCAGCGATGCTGGATCTACGAGGCTTCAGGAAATTACTTCGACATGCTCGGCGTCCAGCCCTCCCTCGGCCGCTTCTTTCACGCAAGCGATGAGCATGGGCCCAACTCCGCGCCGTTTATCGTGCTCAGCGATGCCTTCTGGCGCACGCGCTTTAGCGCCGACCCGCGCGTAGTCGGCATGACAGTGGATTTGAACAAGCATCCGTTCACAATCATTGGCGTTGCGCCGCGCACCTTTAACGGCACGGAAATCTTTATCTGGCCGGACTTTTGGATGCCCATGGTCAACGAGGAGCAGGTGGAGGGCTACAACTTCCTCACCAAGCGCGGAAACCACGGAATCTTTTTGCTGGGACAGTTGAAGCCCAGCGTGACAATCAAACAGGCAACGGACAATCTGAATGCAATCGCGCATCAGCTGGCCAAACAATATCCGGGAGATGACGACGGACTAGTCCCGCGGCTTGTGAGGCCGGGATTGATGGGCGACGTGCTGGGCGGTCCGGCGCGCGCGTTTTTGGCGGCAATTATGCTCCTGGCGCTATTGGTGCTTGCCGCCGCGTGCGTTAATCTTGCCGGCATCTTTGCCGCCCGCTCGGCTGACCGCACACGCGAGCTGGCCATCCGCTTGTCCATCGGATCGACACGTGGCCGCCTCTTGCGGCAAATTCTCACCGAGGCTGTCCTCCTCTCGCTCGCCGGAGGCGCTGCCGGCACGTTCTTCGCCGCTACGCTGCTCGGAGCGCTCACGCGCTGGCAGCCTATCTCGCAGTTCCCCATCCACGTGACAGTGACACCGGACGCGCGTGCCTTTGCGATTGCCCTGTTGCTTTCGCTGGCCAGTGGAATTCTTCCCGGCCTTTTGCCCGCTCGCCAGATCTGGCGCACGGACGCGATGCAGGCCATGAAGAGCGGCAGTGTCAATCCGAGTGTGCTTCGACGCTTCACCATGTGCGATGTGCTGCTCGGCGTGCAGATCACTTTGTGTGCGCTGCTGGTAACTGCATCGCTCGTCTCCCTCCGCGGCATGGAGCGGTCGCTGCACGCCCCGCTGGGTTTCGAGCCGCAAGGTGTAGTCACGGCCGTGGCAGATATGCACATGGCTGGCTACAGTGACGATTCCGCCCTGCCCGTGCAGCGGCGCATGATCGACCAGGCATCGCGAATTCCAGGCGTCACCGCTGTGGGAACAATGGATGACGCCCCGTTGAGCGGCAGCGGAAACTCCTCCGATGTCTTTCGCGAAGGCACAACTGACCTGCGTCCCACCAATAGCGTGTTCGATGCGCGCCGTTTCAATATCTCGCCCGGTTATTTGAAGGCCGCCGGAACGCGCTTGCTTGCAGGACGCGACTTCACCTGGCAGGACGACGCCAGGAAGCCCAAGATCGCACTGGTCAATGAGACCTTCGCCCGAAAAATGTTCGGCAATGCGCCTGCGGTGGGCCGTCATTTCCTCGAAAGAGATAAGTCCAGCTACGAAATCGTGGGCGTGCTCGAAGATGGCAAGTATGAATCGCTAACCGAAGATCCAACCCCGGCGATGTTCTATCCCCTTCCGCAAAACACGGAAGGGGACACGACCCTGATCGTTCGCTCGCAGTTGCCGCCGGAACAGGTAACGCCGGCGCTCAACCGGATGCTCATGGGGATCGATTCGAGCCTGCCCTTCACCATTCAGCCATGGCAGGACAGTCTCGCGTTGGTGCTGTTCCCGGCGCGCGTCGCCACCGCGGCGCTCGGTGTCATGGGCATGCTGGCCGCGATGCTGGCCGTCACCGGGGTCTTCGGAATGTCCGCTTCGAATGTATCCAAAAGGATGCGCGAGCTCGGCATTCGCGCCGCTCTCGGGGCGCACCGTGGACAGATTATGGGTACAGCCCTGGGCCGTCCGCTCCTGGTGCTCGTTGTGGGATCCATCTCGGGACTAGCTCTGGGCGTGCTGGCAAGCCGCCTGCTCGCGTATCTCGTCTACGAAGCAACGCCGCGCGATCCGCTGGTCCTGTTGGGCGCGTTGGCAGCGATGGTGCTGATCGGCGTCATAGCCACATGGATTCCCGCGCAGCGTGCGCTCAGTGTGAATCCCGCCCAGCTCCTGCGTGAGGAGTAAGAAACAGGGAACCTGCAAACAAAGCCCCAGAGACCCGTGCCCCATCCTTTCGCCTTGTTTCTGGCGAAAGGGTGGGAAAGCACGAACCTCAACACACAAAACGACTCAGCGATCCCCAAGGCCCCTATCCCTGACGCCCCGCGACTGCTTTTCGCCCCGCCGCGCGTCCAAGAGTCTACGGGTGAAGCGCAATGCGGGTGCCAGGGCGAGCAGGTCGCTTGGCCTCGCCTCGGCCAGATACAATGGACTCACGCACAATCGCCCCACGGACGAAGCCTTTTCCGCTGGGATTGACGGGACGAGGGCGCGGTGTATCGCAGTCTTTCTCGAGATTTGGAGCAGGTGGACGTGACAGGATTGATGGGCCGCGCCTTGCGGCTGGAGTTGGTTGCAGGACTGGGTTTGGCGCTGGCTCTGCCGGCATTGGCTGCCGCAAGCTCACGCGGCGTCGCCACTGAGACGTTGCTGACCGCGGAAACCCACGACCTGAATAGGCGTACGCAAGCCACAATCACGGTGAGCGTGACCGGCCAGGATGGACTGCCCGCTCATGGCGCAGTGGCGATCGCGGACCAAGGCACTCAACTGGCAGGCGTGGCGCTCGATTCAGAAGGACACGCAACCACCGTTCTGTCCCTGCCTCCGGGCCAACACTCCCTCACCGCCAGCTACATCGGAGACACGACGCACTTCACCTCGGTGTCGCAAGTGACGCCCGTGCGGGCTGTAACCGGAACCACGCCGGACTTTTCGATCGGCGTTTCTCCCGCCACCCTTTCTCTGAAGCAAGGCCAGTCCGGATCGCTAACGGCCTCACTGACACCGGTGAATGCCTCGTCTCTCACCGCGCCGATGTTCGTTACGCTCTCGTGCTCCGGGCTCCCCGACCAGTCGTCTTGCACGTTTACACCCGAGAATATTGAGATACTCCCCAACGCGACCGCTCCGGTCACAAGCTCCATGGTCCTGGCAACCACCGCATCCAACTCAACGGCGCACATAACTTCGCCGCAAAAGGGAATCACGCATCCTGTCGCCTGGGCCATCCTGCTGCCCGGCACGCTGAGCCTCGCTGGATTGGCGTTTGGTGCGCGTCGACGCCGCTGGCTGAGCCGGATTTTCTTGATGGCGGGTGTAGGCTTGATCGCGTTGCTCAGCACCACCGCCTGCAATCCGCTCTACTACTACAAGAATCACGGACCGTCGCCGAACCTGCCCACGCCCACCGGCACCTACACGCTGCTGGTCACGGCGCAATCGAGCAACGGCATCACAGCAACCACTCATTCCACCACCATCGTGCTGACAGTCCAGTAATCTGCACTGGCATGAAGAGCTGGCGCTCGCTTCCCACCGCCGTTTATTCCCTGGTGGAGCGGACCCCCGGTTCCGTACTTCTCGAATCCTCGCGACAGAATTCGAAAGAGCGAACAAGCAGAATTTTTCTGTCACCACTCGGTATGCTCGAAGCGCGCTTGGCGACGGACGTCGCCGAACTTTTTGCGCGGATTGAGCGCGCACTCGCCAAAGGCCACGTTGCCGCGGGCTTCTTCACCTACGAGTGTGGACAAGCCTTTGAACCCAAGGCACAACTACATCCGGGCGATTCCAAAACTCCGCTCGCATGGTTCGGAATCTACGACCGTGCTTACCTGTTTGATCATCTCCATGGAGAATTCGTAGGCACCGAGCCGCCGGGCCTTGCCGAATTGCGCGCATCCTCCGGTTCCCCAGACGAAACTCCCGAGACGAACCTCGAATTCGTAGCCGGCCTCAACGAGCCCCAATTTGCCGACCGCATCGAAGCCATTCACGAGTGGATTCGCGCTGGCGATGTGTATCAGCTCAACTTCACATTTCCTTTAAAGCTCCGCACCGCAAACAAGCCCGCATCTCTGTATGCGGCCCTGCGCGCGCGCCAGCCGGTCGAGTACGGAGCGTTTATTCATTGGCAGCCAGACAAGTACATCCTCAGCTTTTCACCCGAGCTTTTCTTCAGAATCGACCGAGCCGGCACAACGCGCCAGATCTCGACCCGTCCCATGAAAGGAACAGCCCCGCGCGGCCGCACCAACGCGGAGGATACGCAGATCGCCCAGCGACTCCGTAACGACGAAAAAAATCGCAGTGAAAACGTCATGATCGTCGACCTTCTCCGCAACGACCTCGGCCGGCTGTGCAGCTTCGGCAGCGTGACCGTCGAAGAGTTGTTTGCCGTCGAGCGCTATCCAACACTGTGGCAGATGACGTCAACCATCACTGGCGAATTGCGCGCCGACGTTGGTTATCACGATGTCTTTCGCGCCCTCTTTCCCTGCGGCTCCGTCACAGGCGCGCCCAAGATACGGGCCATGCAACTGCTCGCGCAGCTTGAGGCCGCACCGCGCGGCGTCTACACCGGTGCCATCGGATTTTTTTCGCGCGAGCAAACCGTTTTCAACGTAGCCATCCGCACACTGCAGATCGACGAAGAAAACGCGAGAATGGACGTAGGAAGCGGCATAGTGATCGATTCCAATGCCCCCGACGAATACCGTGAATGCCTCCTAAAAGCAGAATTCCTGACCCAGGCCAACAAAGATTTCTCCCTGATTGAAACCATGAAGTGGCAAAGTGAGTATTCCCTTCTCGAATTGCATCTCGACCGCCTCGAAGATTCCGCCGCCTATTTCGCCTTTCCCTGCGATCGCGATGAAATCAAATCAGCGCTGCTCAAAACAGCAACGGCCTTCCCGGAGCACACGCCCCACAAAGTCAGGCTCCTCCTCGACGCAGAAGGACAGCTCCACATCGAACAACAAATCCTGCCGCCGCCGACCGACGAAGCCAATCCAGCACAAGTCTGCATTGCGAACCAGCGCACCGACGCACGCGACCGCTTCCTCTTCCACAAAACGACGAACCGCCCCGTCTACGCCGAAGCAATCAAAGCAGCAACCGAAGCAGGTTTTGCGGATGTGCTTTTTCTGAATCAGAACGGACAAGTCACAGAGGGCGCAATCAGCAACATCTTCATCGAGAAAGACAGCCGCTGGTTCACGCCACCCGTCGCATGCGGCCTGCTGAACGGAATCTACCGGCGCCATCTGCTCGCAACACGCCCCGGGATACAAGAAAAGATCCTGCATCTAGAAGACCTGAAAACCGCCGACGCCACCTATCTAACCAATGCGGTGCGCGGCCTGCGCCGAGTCACGATCGACTGGGACCGGAGGCTCTGAACTAAGCACTACGAACTGAGAACTGATAAAACGGTGCGCAGCACGCGAGCGGACCGGGGGTGCAACACATGTTGCGAAAAATCGCTTTCTCCCTTGGGTTGGGACTGGCAGTCTTGTCGACGGGAAACTCGGGCGCAGGCGCGCAAACGGCGGACCAAGCGTGGCTGAAGTATGCGGGGAGTCACGGCCGGATCTACGTCCCGTTGAAGGTGCGCGCGCTGGGCTCGTCTCTGCTGGAACAATCGGCAACGCAGGAGTTGCGGCGGGGCATCAATGGAATCACGAGTGGCTCGGTAACATGGAGGACCAGCGCAGTCCAGGGCCAAACTGTCATCGGAACCGTCGAAGAGGTTCGCGAGGCATTTCCAGATCTCAAGGTTCCCACCGACCTGGGGGCGGAGGGATATTGGCTCGATTGGGAAGGATCTATCGACAGCGGGGCGACTCTGGTTGTTGCCGGCGCGGATCAGCGCGGCGTTCTGTATGGAGCCTTCGCTCTATTGCGCTTGTTCGCGAGCGGTGAGAACGTTGCCTACCTGAATCTGCGCAGCCATCCAGCGATGGAGGTGCGTTGGGTAGACCAGTGGGATAACGCCGACGGTTCCATCGAGCGCGGCTACGCAGGCCGCAGTATCTTCTTCGAAGGCGGAAAAGTTCGCGAGGACTTGAAGCCAGTGGCGGAGTATGCGCGGCTACTTGCGTCGGTTGGAATCAACGGGTGCAACGTCAATAACGTGAACAATGCCGCACCGTTTTTGAATTCGGAGATGATTCATGGCTTGACGAGCGTAGCGGATGCAATGCGGCCATGGGGCGTGCGGTTGGCAATCAGCGTCGATGTTGCCAGTCCCCAGAAAATCGGCGGCCTCACCACATATGACCCGCTGGACCCCGAGGTGAAAGCCTGGTGGAGCGAAAAAGTGAACGAAATTTATGCGCTGATTCCGGATTTCGCGGGGTTCACAGTGAAGGCCGATTCCGAGGGTCAGCCCGGACCCGCCAGTTATGGGCGCACCCCTGCCGACGCGGCCAATACGCTGGCTGCCGCGCTGGCTCCGCACGGCGGCGTGGTGCTGTACCGCGCGTTCGTCTACAACCATCATCTCGACTGGAATGATCCGAAGGCCGATCGGGCGCGCGCGGCGTACGACATCTTTCATCCACTCGATGGCAAGTTCGCGCCGAACGTCATCGTGCAGACCAAAGAAGGGCCAATCGATTTCCAGGTACGCGAGCCAGTCTCGCCGCTGTTCGGCGGGTTGACCGAAACCAGCCAGGCCATGGAACTGCAGATCACGCAGGAGTACACCGGCCAGCAACGGCACCTCGTCTACCTCGCACCCATGTGGAAACAAGTTCTCGACTTCGACATGCGCGTCGGCGGTTCCGCAACTCCCGTCAAAAAGATAATCGCCGGGAAGAATGGCGGGATGGTCGGCGTGTCCGGTGTGGGCCGCGATGCCTGGCTGGGTTCGCCGCTGGCGATGGCGAATCTGTTTGCGTTCGGGCGGCTGGCGTGGGATCCGAGTCTTGCGCCGGAGGAGATTGCAAGCGAGTGGGTGCGATTGACCCTGCTCGCGTATCCAGATGAGAGACTCCGACGCGACGACATCCAAAGGGTCGTCGATATGCTCATGCAATCGTGGCCCGCCTACGAAGACTACACCGGCCCCCTGGGCCTGCAAACCCTCACCGACATCACTGGCAGCCACTATGGGCCCGGCATCGAGGGTAGCGAAAACAACGGCTGGGGCCAGTGGCACCGCGCCGATCACGAAGGCGTAGGAATGGACCGCAGTGTCGCCACAGGGACCGGGTTCGCAGGACAATATCCGCCGGAAGTCGCAAAAATCTACGAAACCGCCGCAACCACTCCCGACGATCTGCTGCTCTTTTTTCACCACGTGCCCTACACCTACAAATTGCACGACGGCAAAACCGTGATTCAGTATCTCTACGACAGTCACTACGCCGGTGCAGCGCAGGCAGCCGAGTTTGTGCGCGATTGGGTATCGCTGAAGGGACACATCGATCCAGCGCTTTACGACAATGTTTTGCCCCGTCTCGAGTATCAGGCCGGCCACGCCATCGTGTGGCGCGACGCAATCGTGCAGTATTTTTTCAAGCTGAGCGGGATCCCCGACGACCAAGACCGCGCGGGGCATTTCCCCGGCCGCATGGAAGCAGAAGACGCCCACCTCGACGGCTATCAAATCATCGGAGTCACGCCGTGGGAAGATGCCTCGGGTGGCAAAGCCGTTATCTGCGCCCCGGCGGCCGAGAGCTCTGCCCGGCGCAGCTGTTCCGCCGAATGGACCTACGCGGGAGCCTCTGGAGGCTTCGACATAGCCGCACAGTTCTTTGACCTCCAGGGCGGTTCCGCGAAGTTCGCCTTGAAGGTCAACGGCCAACCCGCAGGACAGCAATCGAGTTGGAGCGCGGATGCCATCCTGCCAACGCGCCGGCCCCACGGCGACAACTCAACGCGCCACATCGTCGAAGACGTCGCGCTCAAGCCAGGCGACGCCATTCGCCTCGATGGCACACCCGACGCGAGCGACCCCGCAGCCTTCGATTACATTGAGGTCCTGCCCGCAGCGACCGATCCGCATTGACGACGTTCGGGCCGAAAGCGCAGGGTTGCAGGTCCGAATGCGACGCGTTCAGAAAGTAGGTTGGACGCGGTAGAATGGCTGCCACGATCCGCAGTGGGAGAAAGCAAGATGCGCATTGCAATGAGCATGGTTCTGTGTGCAGGATTGGCAGCAGTAGCGGCGGCACAGGATGCGGCGAAGCCCTCCGACGCAGCCGTGCACGTGCGAACTCTGACATTGACGGCAACCGATCTGCCCAATGCCGATTGGCGCCCCATCGTGGCATCGCTCGAAGGCGGCTCCTATAGCGCGGAAGATCTCGAAGATCGCATCCAGCAGAAACTCCGCGACCAAGGCTATTATTTCGCGCATATCGAAAATCCTCAGTTCAACAATAGGCGTCCGGAGGGCCCGGCGAATTCTGCGGATGTGTCGGTCGCATTCGAAGCGGGAAATCAATATGCGATGGGCGAGATCACCTTCAAGGGCACAACTCAATTCAAGAAGGAACTGCTCCGAAACCAGTTTTCGATTACCGCCGGAAGCGTGTTCAACGCAAGCACGATAAGCACGGGCCTCGAAAAGCTGAAGTCGATGTATGAAGCGCAGGGCTTCGCCGATGTCGGGGCAGTTCCGGCCATCGCGGTCAATGAAGAGCACCGCGTGATCGACGTTACGGTCGAAGTCGAAGAAGGATATCCATATCTCTTTGGCCAACTCACGCTCGATGGCGCTGAGCCGATGCCCGGCGAAGTGAAAAGGCTCCTCGCAGCGTGGAAGGAAGTCGAGGGGAAGCGCTACAACCCTGAAGTGCTGAAGAAATGGTTGGCGGCGAACGCTCCCAAGTCGCCGAAGGATGCGCCGCCAATCCATCCGCACGCCGAGGGCATCGCCGACACTGGAGCGCATCTGATGAATGTGCGCCTCAGGTTCCAGTAACGCCCGAAAATGTTAAGTTACTCCGCGTCCTTCACCATCTTCACTACCGGCAGTGTTTCGCCGTTCTGCAGCGGCACCGCAATGCGCGCCACCTCAACGTAGCCTTTCAGGCGATACAACGGCACGCCGGTGAGCGTCGATCCCATCTCGTATCGCCGAAAGCCGGCATTCCGCGCAGCGTTCTCCACCGTCGCAAGAATCAACGAGCCCAACCCCCGTCGCGCAAAGTGGGGATGAACAAAGATCGCACGCACCTTCGCTGCATCGGCAGCAGGGTCAAGTAACTCCGGCTCACGCCCTGGACCGCGATCCGCGCCAAATAGAGTTTTGCGCTTCGACCACCCTCCGCACCCAGCCAATGCAGGACGTGCCCCTGCGTTCAGATCCGCAGCCTCAGCCACAAAATACGTCTTGTCGCGAATGAGTTGGGTATCCAGGCCTAGCACAGTGCCTAGCGCGCCCTCAATCTGCGCAGGCGTGTAATCCTCTCCCTGCAAACCCCGTACTGAAGCCTCGATCAATACGTGCAGAGCAGGAATATCGTCCGCGGTGGCCAGGCGAAGCGTGAAAGCGGGCGCCATTGCGCCTTTATAGCATGCAAATATTCCGAAAGCATTCAGCGCTACAGCATTCTTCCGCTGACAATCTTGAAAGCACGCTCATACGACCCAAGGATAAAAACATTCTTGTAGCCAATGTGCTGCAGACGTTCTTTGGCCTTCTTGCTGCGTAGTCCGGTGCGGCAGTGAACCAGAATCACGCGATTCTTGTCTCTGACTTTTTCTGGCAACAAGCCTTCGAGCTCCTCTAGAGGAAAATTGAAAGCCTGCGACAAATGACCGGTGCTGAATTCGCGAGGGCTGCGGACGTCCACCACGAGAGCGCCGCTCTTGACGTAGTTGGCCGCTTGTTTCTGTGAGATCTGCCCGCTGCGCCGCATCACCATGAAGGCGATGAGGGCTACGACCGCGAATGCATAGAGTGTCCAATACGTGCCGGTCATAAAGCGTTCCCTCGCTTCCGTCGCGCGCTGGCCACACTGAAACCGCGACGGCCTCTGAGTTGGTGTATTGTGCGATGAAATGCCCCGTCGTCGATTGCCGAGGCAATTTCTGTGAAATCCGTTCCGTTTGTTTGGGCCCGTTGTTAGGGGGAGAGATCAAAACGCTGTTAACGAAAGACCAAATACCGCGCCACTGCTTCGCGCCTGTTTCATGAGACCCAATAGCCTCGGCAGTTCAAACCAATTGCTAAGCGACGTGCACAGTTTACGCGGGTTTTTGGGAATAAGAAAAGATTTTTGATTGAGGAAAACTTAGATTACGATCTGGTTACTATTTTGCCACTTCTACGAGCGCGGAATAAAAGGTAGCGCCTGCGCCAAGATCGGTGAGGCGCTCACTCGTGAGACTGTTCACGTTATTGCTGTCGTTGTGAAGTTTCGCCCAATCCAATTGGGCCGCAACCACGCCCACGGGCACACTGCCGTTCACATGCGCCGTCAGTCGAAGCGAGCCGCGGTCATTAAAGACGCGCACAGACTCGCCGTCGACAATGCCCCGCGCCTTTGCATCGATGGAGTGCATATCCAGGATGTGCGTCTTGCGCGCTTCCATTTTTCGATGTCCATCGAGGTTCGCAAAAGTGGAGTTCATGTAGTTGTCCGCTTTCCGGCCCAGGAATTCGAGTGGGTATTTCTTGCTATTACTCCAGCGCGATTCAGTCGGAGGAACGAAAGCTGGCAACGGATCAAGTCCCCTCGCAGCCAGTGCTTCAGAGTAGAACTCGATCCTGCCCGAAGGCGTGGGCACCCGCCCGGACACATTCGGCATGAACGGCCGCGTTTCAGGATCGCGATGAAACGCGAGCGGAATATGGCCGTCGCGTTTTAAGTCTTCGAGAGTAATGTGCTCCATCCCGGCATTGGTCGCGTGCCCGCCATTCCCCGTCGCAATGCCGAGCGCCTGCTGAATGATTTCTTCCGGCGTATCGCAGAAACACTCTTCAGTGAAACCCATGCGTTGCGCGAGTTGGCTAAACAGCCACACGTTGGAGCGTGCTTCGCCGGGCGGTTCGATCGCCTGATTCGAGAGCTGCACGAAATAGTGACCGTAGGCTCCTTGAATATCCGTGTGTTCGAGAAACGTCGTCGCCGGCAAAATGTAATCGGCATAGTCCGTCGTGTCGTTGAAAAAAAGATCGTGCACCACAGTGAACAAGTCCGGACGCATCAATCCACGTCGCACCGTATTCTGATTCGGAGCGACAGCGCCGGGGTTCGAGTTGTAAACGAACAGCGCATGCACCGGCGGCCCATCCGCAGCCCGCGTCTCAGCCGACTGGCCCAGTTCCGTCAACGCCTGGCCCAGGGAGCTCATGTTCACTACGCGCGCCAGGCGCTTGAGCGGCGAAGCCAGCGCGAGTTCCGGACGCTCGACAGCTTTCTTGTTCCACTGGAATGCGCCGGACGTGGAAAGCTGCGCGCCACCACCGCGATATTTCCACGCGCCAGTCAGTGCCGGCAGCATCACGATCGCGCGCACCGCGGTGCCGCCATTTTCACTCCGCTGCACCCCGTAGTTGAGTCGCAAAGCGGCTGGCCGCGTCGTCGCATATTCGCGAGCCAGGTGCTCCACTTCACCCGGCGTCATGCCCGTCCACGCAGCCACGCGCTCCGGTGTGTAATCCCACACGCGCTCGGCCAGCGCATCAAAGCCGAATGTCATCTCCTCAATGTAGGCGCGGTCTTCCAGGCCCTCGCGCAGAATCACGTGCATCATGCCCAGGGCGAGTGCGCCGTCGGTCCCGGGTCGAATGGCAATATGCCAGTCGGCGAGAGCCGCAGTTCGCGTCTTATAGGGATCAATGACGATCAGGCGCGCGCCATTCCGCCGAGCCTGCTCCACCATCGGCCAGAGATGCACATTGTTGCCGTGGATGTTCGCACCCCACGCGACGATCAGCTTCGCAAGGCGAAAATCCTCCGTAGGCGTGCCGAGCTTTTTACCGTAAACATAGTTCCACGCTACGCCGCCCGCCTCTGAGCAGATCGTGCGGTCAAGCTGGCTCGCGCCGAGCCGATGAAAAAATCGCCGATCCATCGAGCCGTAACCTAACACGCCGATCGTTCCAGCGTAGCTGTACGGCAGAATCGACTCGGGGCCGTAAGTATCGGCGGTTTTCTTCAGCCGCGCACTGATCGCATCGAGCGCTTCGTCCCAGCTCACGCGCTCAAAAGCGGCGAGCTCCTCGCCTCGCTTCAGCGGTCCCTTAGCCGCACCAGCCTTGCGCTTCAGCGGATACAGAATGCGATCCGGCGCATAAACTCGATCAAGATATTTCGCA
>Ga0187847_10002153_pt1 | contig 16324 bp, 12 predicted proteins | sample June2016WEW_4_10_FD_132458 | JGI IMG/M metagenome (GOLD analysis project Ga0187847, IMG submission 132458) | Peatland microbial communities from SPRUCE experiment site at the Marcell Experimental Forest, Minnesota, USA - June2016WEW_4_10 | ecosystem: Environmental > Terrestrial > Soil >...
CCGCCCTCGCCGCGCGTCGAGGCGCGCTCGGCGAGCTATTTGCTCGTCGGTCTCGTGCAGGGAGCCTCGCTGAACCTGCACGTCAGCCGCCTGCGCGACAACTCCGCGGTGCGCGATGCGCAGGTGAGCGTCGTTGTGCGCGGGCGCGAATATGCGGCGACCGCGCAGCCCGATGGCGGCTATACGCTCTCGACACCGGACCTGACGCTACCGGGCCCGGCCGCGCTCGAGTTTCGCGTCACGCAAGGCGGTACGCAGGAGAGCCTGCGTGCTGTGCTGCAGTCTGCCGGCAGCACCGGCAAGGAGGACGACCAAAGCGGCGTGCGGCAGTACGCCTGGTGGGTCCTGAATTTCGGCGTCTGCATCGGCGCGCTCGTACTCTTCAGCCGCCGCAAGAAAAGCGCCGATGACTAATAGCTCTGCTGCACCTGGATCAGCAGCTGAAAATCACGGACACCATCGAGATGTTCGAGCGGAATCGCAATGTCGACATGCAGTACGTTGCCGAGGCCGGAGCGCGTATTGCCGAGCCGCAGGCCAAAGCCGACGTCCTTTAGCAGGCCCGGATCGCTGTTGCCGATGACACCGTGGCCCCAGGTGCGGCCGATGTCGGAAAACACGGCGCCGCCGACACGCGCAAGGCGAAACGGATACCAGTCGGTGTAAAAGCGCTGCTCGACGGTCCAGAGAAAGCGCGAGCTGCCTGATTCGTAGCGCAATGGGTAGCCGCGCAGCCCGTTATCGCCGCCGATCAGCAGCTGCATGTCGGGATCCAAGGCATCGGTCGTGGTTGCCGCGAGGCTGGAATAGAGCAGCCAGTCCGGGCGCCATCTCAAATAGTAGGCGGCCGTGCCGGTCGCGATCAAATTGCGCGGATCGCCTTGCTCGATGCGCGAGCTGAATACGCTGGTCAAAAACAAATATTGCGAATGCGGGAATTCGAAGCCGCTCCGAGCTTTGGCCGCCAGCATGATCGCGTCGCGATCGGCGCCGAACACGGTGCTCGAATAGCCGATTTCGCCGCTGACTTCGGTGCCGAAAAACAAGTCCTCGGTACGGCCGATCTGGTTGAAGTCGGCCGCCTTGCGGTAATCATCCTGGATCACGTCGAAACCGACGAAGGGGTATGAAAGTGTGCGGTCCGGCGGCAGCTGCAGCGCCGGCAGAGAGGTCACGGGTGTGCGCAAGAACAGGTTGCTATCGTAGCGCATGCCGAACGTCCAGCGCGTCACCCAACCGTTTTCGAGGCCCTTGGAGACGCCGCCGCTCAGTTCGTAGCTGGTTTCGTCAACATTGAATTGGTCGATGATGTTGCCGAGGTTGTAGCGCGAGACCGTGCGGTTGAACGCGGAGCCGAGGATGTTGGCCTCGCCCTGGGTATCGAGCGAATAGAATGGATGCGTGACCTGCAAGGTCCGCTGGTAGCCGTCGCTCGAATCGATGTAAGCGAGCGTCGTCATCCATCTCGATCCGAACGTGTTCGGATCGGACCAGGTGACGCCGTCGCTGATGCGATCGACAGTGACCGTGTGCCCGACTTGCAGGCTCTTGCCCGAGCCCAAGATGTTCGAATCCTGGATATATTCGTTCGAACTGTTCGTACCGCCCGTGCGGCCGAACGAAATGCCCGGACTCAAGGTCCAGACGTCCTTGGTCGTGACCTTGACGTCGACTTTGCCGTCCTTGACTCGCACCGGCATGACCCGCGCGTCGTAAAGATATGGCAGCAGCCGCAAATTGCGTTCGGTCTCGGCCAATTTGCGTCCGAGGTACCGATCGCCGCTCTTGAACAGCAGCTGTGCACGAATCGACGCGGGCCTCGTGGTCACGTGCAGGCGGTCGGCGATTCGGTAAAGGCCGCTGTTTTCGCGGAGGTCGGATTGATCGAAGATATCGCGAATGTCGATCTCGATGTCGCCGATCACGGCGCCCATCGACTCGAGTTCGGCATCGCTCGGCACGCCGGCCGGCCGGGTCTCATCGATCCGGGTGTGCTCGAAGTCCGTGAGCCTCGCCGCAACGCCGACTTCGGCCAGCGCCGCGGCCAATACCACCAGCGTTGCTAAGCGAAATGAAAGAATTACAGCCCCGCGCCGCTCTCTACAACGCCGCGTTGTCGGTCTCGCCGGTACGGATCCGCAGCACCCGCAGGATGTCGGTCACGAAAATCTTGCCGTCGCCGACCTTGCCGGTCTTCGAGGCGCCGACGATGGCTTCCAACACCTGGTCCACGAGTTCGTTCTTGACCGCGACCTCGATGCGCGTCTTGGGCACGAAATCCACGACGTATTCCGCTCCGCGATACAGTTCCGTGTGGCCTCGTTGGCGGCCGAAACCCTTGACCTCGGTCACGGTCATACCGGAAACACCGATCTCCGACAGTGCTGCGCGAACGTCATCGAGTTTGAACGGCTTGATAATGGCTGTAATCAATTTCATCCCAGTCTCCGCGGAATTTATGTGGCCAACGGCACAATACTATTACTATTGCGCGTCAGGGGCACGCGATCAACGCATTGCATCATGCCCCTTCCTGGTGCATATGCCAGTAAAGCACGACATTCCAAGGGAATAGGCTCAATTTTGGAATCCGCGATAAGCACTATTCTAATCGTCGGGGCGGGCCAAGCCGGCTCACAGGCCGTCGATACGCTGCGGCGGCAAGGTTTCGGCGGCCGCCTGGTACTGATCGGCGACGAGGCGGAGCTGCCCTACCAACGCCCGCCGCTTTCGAAAAAATACCTCTCGGGCGAACTGGCGCAGGATCGCTTGCTGCTGCGACACCGGGCATTCTACGAGGAGCATCGAACCGAGCTGTTGCTCGGCAGTCGCGCGATCCGCTTGGACCGCGGCACCCGCAGCGTCACGCTCGCTAACGCCGCCCAATTGAGCTACGACCGCTTGCTGCTGTGTCTGGGCGCGCATTCGCGGCGTTTGACCTGTCCCGGCCACGAGCTCGCCGGCGTCCATTATTTGCGCGACCTGGCGGATGCGGCGGCGCTGCGGGCTGCGCTCACTCCGAGCGCGCGCGTGGTCATCATCGGCGGCGGCTATATCGGGCTCGAGACCGCGGCGACCTGCCGCAAGCAGGGCTGCACGGTCACGGTGCTCGAGATGGCCGATCGCGTCATGAATCGAGTCGTTGCGCCCGACGTGTCGGCGTATTTTGCCGAGGACCACCGGGCGCAGGGCGTTGAGATCGTCTGCGGGACGCGCGTGGTCGGCATCGAGCGCGAACAGGGCACGGCCGGGCACGGCGCCTCGCACCTGAGTGTCGCGTGCGCACACGGTGTGGCCTATCCGGCCGATATCGTCGTCGTCGGCGTCGGCGCAATCGCGACCACCGATCTTGCACAGCACGCCGGCTTGGCTTGCGACAACGGCATCACGGTCGATGAGCATTGCCGAACGAGCGATCCGGCGATCTTTGCGGCCGGTGACTGCACCAACCAATACTCCCCGCATTACGGCCGGCGCATGCGCTTGGAGTCGGTCGACAATGCGTTCGAACAAGGCAAGACCGCGGCGCAAAACCTGCTGGGTGAGAGCCACGTGCACGACCGAATCCCCTGGTTTTGGTCCGATCAGTTCGAGAACAAGCTGCTGATCGTCGGTATCGCACAAGGAGCCGACGAGGTCGTGCTGCGCGGCGATCCGGCGTCCCGCAGCTTCAGCGTTTGCTACCTCAAGGACCGCGAATTGCTCGCGGTCGAAGCGATCAATCACTCGAAGGATTACATGGCGGGCCGAAAATTGATTGCCGAGCGCGCGCGGCTGAATCCGAACAAGGTCCGCGATCCGCAAGTTGCGCTCAAGGACGCGGTTTAATGCCGAGGGTCGTTTTTCTGGAGGCGGATGGAAGCCGCCGCGAAGTCGATGCGCCCGCCGGCATCAGTCTCATGGAGGCGGCCAAACAACACGGCATCATCGGCATCGTGGCCCGTTGCGGGGGCGCCTGCGCCTGCGCAAGCTGTCACGTTTATGTCGACCCGGTCTGGTTCGCAAGACTCGCGCCGCCCGAGGAGATGGAGCAAGGCATGCTCGAGAGCGCCTGGGAACCCCGTGCAACGAGCCGCCTCGGTTGCCAGATCACGCTTGCCGCGGCCCTGGATGGGCTGACGGTCAGCGTACCGCGGGCCCAAGCCTGACTCGCGTTCCCGAAAATCCGCCGGCGCCCGGTCATTCGAAAACCGCGAGCAAATCCTTGGTGTCGACCTGCAAACCAGGGCGCACCAGAATTTCCTTGATGATCCCGTCACGCTCGGCGCGCACCGTGGTTTCCATCTTCATCGCCTCGAGCGTGAGCAGGATGTCGCCGCGGCGCACCGATTGCCCGACATGAACGGGCACGGTCACGACTGAGCCCGGCATCGGCGCGCCGACATGCGCGAGATTGCCGGCCTCGGCTTTGCGCTGCGCGGGGCGCTTCGCGACTTGGCTGCGATCGGCGACGCGGATCGGGCGCGGCTGCCCGTTCAACTCGAAGAACACGGTTCGCGTGCCGTCTTCATGCGCATCGCTGGTCGTGACATAGCGGACGATCAGCGTCTTGCCGCGCTCCAGATCGATATTGATCTCCTGCCCGGATTGCATGCCGAAGAAGAACACCGAGGTTGGCAAGGATGCCATTTCGCCGAATTTCGCGCGGTCGGCGGCATATTCGAGGAACACTTTCGGATACATCAAGTACGAAGCGAGCTCGAAATCGCTGAGCGCACGTCCGGCTTTGGCCTCAGCGGTACTGCGTTCCGCTGCGAGATCCGCGGGCGGCATCAATTCGCCTGGCCGCTGCTCGAGCGGCTGCTTGCCGCCGAGAATCTTCAGCTGCAGGGCGGCAGGGAATCCGCCGACCGGCTGCCCCAAGTCACCATGGAAGAACTGGACGACCGATTCCGGAAACGCGATCTCGGTCTTCGGATCGAGCACCGCGGCGCGCGTCAGGCCGCTCGTGACCATCATGATCGCCATGTCGCCGACCGTCTTGGAGGTCGGCGTGACCTTGATGATGTCGCCGAACATCTCGTTGACCTCCGCATAGGCATGCGCGACCTCATGCCAGCGATGGTCGTCGATGCCGAGCGATCGCGCCTGTTCGCGCAAATTCGTGTATTGCCCGCCGGGCATTCCGTGCAGGTAGACCTCGGAGGCGCCCGCGCGCACGTCGCTCTCGAACGAGACGTAGCCGCGGCGCACTTGCTCCCAATAAGCTGAAATCAGCCGCAGATTGTCCGGATCGACGTCGGCGGCACGCGGCCCATATCGCAGGGCCTCGACGATCGAGCCCAAGTTCGGCTGCGAAGTCAGGCCGGACAGCGCGTCGATCGCGCCGTCGACGGCGTCGGCGCCCGCCTCGATTGCGGCGAGCACGCTCGCGGCTCCGATACCGCTGGTGTCGTGCGTGTGGAAATGAATCGGAAGCCCGACTTCCTGCTTCAGCGCCTTGACCAGGACCGCAGCCGCGCCAGGCTGGCAAAGACCGCCCATGTCCTTGATGCCGAGCACATGTGCGCCCATCGCCTTGAGCTCTTTGGCGATGTCGACGTAGTAGCGCAAATCGTACTTGGTCTCACGTGGATTCAAGAGATTGCCGGTGTAGCAAATCGCCGCCTCACAGAGTCGGTCGGTGCGCCGCACCGCCTCGATCGAGATCTTCATGTTCTCGACCCAATTCAGGCAGTCGAACACGCGAAATACATCGACGCCGCCCTTCGCGGCCTGCTCGATGAAATAGCGCACGACATTGTCCGGATAATTGGTGTACCCGACCGCATTTGCCGAGCGGACCAGCATCTGTAGCAGCAGATTGGGCATTGCCGCGCGAAAATCGACGAGCCGCGCCCACGGGTCCTCACGCAAGAAGCGCATCGCGACGTCGAAGGTCGCGCCTCCCCAGCATTCGACCGAAAACAGGCCAGGGAGCAGACTTGCATAATAGGGCGCGATCGCCGCCATGTCGTAGGTGCGAAACCGCGTCGCGAGCAGCGATTGATGCGCATCGCGCATGCTCGTGTCGGTCAGCAGCACGCGCTCCTGCGCCAGCATCCACGCGGCGAATTTGTCCGGGCCCAACTCATCGAGCTGTTGTTTGGTACCGGGCGCCGGCACCGGCAAAACAATGCGCGGCAGCCGCGGAAACACCGGCTCGCGTGGCACCGCGCGCCCCTTGATCTCCGGGTTGCCATTGACGATGACGTCGCCGATGAAACTCAGCAACCGTGTCGCACGGTCGCGCTTGCGCGGCGTGTGAAACAATTCGGGTGTTTCGTCGATGAACTTGGTCGTGTAATCGAAGCTCGCGAAGCGCGGATGGGTGATCAGCTGGTCGAGGAAGCGCAGATTCGTGACGACGCCGCGAATGCGAAATTCCCACAATGCACGATGCATGCGCGCGATCGTTTCTTCGGGCGTCGGCGACCAGGTCGTGATCTTGACCAACAGCGAATCGTAGTAGCGCGTGATGATGGCGCCGGGATAGGCCGTGCCTGCGTCGAGGCGCACGCCGAAACCGGCCGGACTTCGATACGCGGTGATGCGCCCATAGTCGGGCACGAAGTTATTTTCGGAGTCTTCGGTCGTCACGCGACATTGCAGCGCATGGGCATTGACCCGAATGTCCTCCTGGCGCGGCACGCCGCTCTCGGGTGTCCCAATTCTCGCGCCGCCCGCAATGCGGATCTGCGCCTTGACCAGATCGACGCCGGTGATGCATTCGGTGACGGTATGCTCGACCTGGATGCGCGGATTGACCTCGATGAAGTAGAACTTGCCGGTGTCGGCGTCCTGCAGGAACTCGACGGTGCCGGCGGCCTGATAGCTCACGGCGCGTCCGATCTTCAGAGCGGCTGCACACAGGTCGGTACGCTCGGTATCGGTCAAGAATGCCGCAGGGGCCCGCTCGACGACCTTTTGATTACGCCGCTGCACCGTGCAATCGCGCTCGAACAGGTGCACGAGGTTGCCGTGCTGGTCGCCGAGGATCTGGACCTCGACGTGGCGCGCTCGGCGTATGAGCTTCTCGAGATAGACTTCGTCCTTCCCGAACGCCGCTTTAGCCTCGCGCCGCGCCGCAGCGACCGTCTCGATCAGATCCTGGTCGCTTTCGACGACGCGCATTCCCCGTCCGCCGCCGCCCCAGCTCGCCTTGAGCATCACCGGAAATCCCACGGCACGCGCCATCGCCAAGACCCCGGCAGGATCCTCGGGAAGCGGCGGCGTCGCCGGCATGACCGGCACCCCGGCGCTCGCCGCCAGGTCGCGCGCCGATACCTTGTTGCCGAGCTTGCGCATCGTGTCGGGCAGCGGGCCCACGAAAACGATCTTCGCGGCAGCGCAGGCTTCCGCGAATTCCGGGCTCTCGGATAAAAAGCCGTAGCCGGGATGGATCGCATCCGCGCGGGCTTCGAGCGCGATTCGAATGATGTCGTCGATGTCGAGGTAGGCCTCGATCGGCCCCTTGCCTTCACCGACGAGATAGCTCTCGTCCGCCTTGGTACGGTGCAGAGAGAAGCGATCCTCGTGGGAATGGATCGCGATCGTGCGAATGCCGAGTTCGGTGGCGGCGCGCATCACGCGAATCGCGATTTCGCCGCGATTGGCGATCAGCAGGCTCTGAATTGCGGCATTCTTGATGAAGGGATCCATTGTCGAATGATGATAGCCTTGGGATCGATGACCGACCAGAGAATTCAAGGAGGCCGGATGTTTGGTATCGCAATTCACGGCGGCGCCGGAACTCTACCGCGCGCGGAAATGACGGCAGAACGCGAACAGCAATACCGTGATGGACTCGCAACGGCGCTGCGGCTGGGCGCCGAATTGCTGGAGCGAGGCGGCTCGAGTCTCGATGCGGTGAGCTGCGCGGTCGCGAACCTCGAGGACAATCCCTCGTTCAATGCCGGGCGCGGCGCCGTGTTTACATTCGAGGGCCAGAACGAACTCGATGCGTCCATCATGGACGGCCGCACGCTCGCCGCCGGAGCGGTGTGCGGCGTCAGCCACATCAAGAATCCGGTCGAGCTCGCGCGCACCGTCATGGAGCATTCGGATCACGTTTTGTTGAGCGGCGCCGGCGCGGAGGACTTTGCGTTGAGCCGCGGCTTCACATTGATGCCGCGCAGTTATTTTCACACGCCGGAGCGCTGGAGCCAGCTCGAGCGCATACGCAGCGGCGACGGTGAGCTCTCCGCGCTGACGATTTCACACGTTGGCACCGTGGGCGCCGTGGCGCTCGATCGTGCGGGCAATCTCGCGGCGGCGACCTCGACCGGCGGAATGACGGGCAAACGCTTCAATCGCGTCGGCGACTCGCCGATCATCGGCGCCGGCACCTATGCGGACAACCGCTGCTGCGCGGTATCGGCAACCGGGCACGGCGAGGTGTTCATTCGCGCTGCAGTGGCTCACGATATCTGCGCACGCATGCGCTATGGCCAGCGCACGCTCGCACAGGCCGTACATGAAGTGGTCATCGACGAACTGCCCGCAATGCACGGAGAAGGCGGTGTCATCGCGATCGATCGCGGCGGCGAAATCGTCATGGAATTCAACTCGGAGGGGATGTTTCGGGCCAGCCGCAAGGCCGGAGAGGCATCGAAGATCGCAATTTATCGATAGCGCGCGGCCGGCGCTAAGCTTGCCGCGCGGCCTGGCCTTTTCGCCTCTCGAATCGCCCCGTCTTGAGCGTGCTGTACTCGGCCTCCATGACGACGACCCGATTGCGTCCTTGCTCCTTGGCGGTATAGAGCGCCTCGTCGGCAAGTTGAATCAGGCCATCGGGCGTGCGGTTCACGCTCGGTTTTATATATGCGGCGCCGATGCTGATCGTGAGACGCGATGCAACGACCGATGCTTCGTGCGGAATGTTCAATTCCGCGATCGAGCGCTGGATTCGCGTGAGCACTTCCGCGACATACTCGCGGCTCGCCTCGTAGAGCACGACCGCGAATTCTTCGCCGCCGTCGCGGGCCACGAAGTCCAGAGGCCTCCGCGCGCACTGGCTCAATGAGGTGGCAACCGCGCGCAGGCATTCGTCGCCCGCCTGGTGCCCATAACGGTCGTTGTAATTCTTGAAGCAATCGATGTCGGCCAGCAGCACCGCGACCTGCTTTTCCTCGCGCACCGCCTGCTGCCAGGCGCGCTGAATGTGCTGGTCGAACATGCGCCGGTTCTGGATTCCCGTGAGACCGTCGCGCGCGACCATCTCGCGCAGCAATCCCGCTTCGAGAAACCGCAGGCGGCTGGTTCTTTCGTGCATGTAGACGACCGATGCGCCGACCAAGTTCGCGGCCACGATCGCGAGCATGTCGTAGCTCAATTCGGCGCTCGGCAACTGCACCGCGGTCGCCGCTGCGAGATAGAAAAACAGCACGATCACATTGGCCGCGAGCGCATTGTAGAAAATCAGCCCGGCCAGGAAATAGACGTACATCGTGGCGAGCACCAGACTCGGAAACAGAAATGCGACGCCGCCCGCGGAAGCGATCAGCTCGATCGCGACTTGACAGAGGCCGTAGATCGTCGCGGCGACCATGGTCAGCGGCTGATAGATCCGATGACGCCGTTGCGAGAAGCTCGCCGCGAGCACGATCAACAGAACCGGCACGATCACCAGGATGTGCAGCAGGCTCGGGACCCGATTCAACTTCGATCCCAGCACCATGGTTTCTATCGCCGAGAATGCGATCGCGATCGCGATCGCGAGGCAAAGATTGGTGCGAATGGAACCGAGCGTTTCTTCGAGATTGGTTCGCCGGAATTCGGCCTCGAGTTCGGGCGTGAACGTAAGCCAGGGTATGCCCGATTTCAGCTGCCGCGCGTACGGCAAATCCGGCCAGTCCTCCACCGAAAATCCATTCGTGGTGTTCATCGATTCGAAAATACCCAGTAAGCGCCGGCGACTCTAGGACCTGCGCCACACGTCTTTACAAAAGCCCGGCAGGCGAATCGAGGCCGCGGAATCATTTGTGCTCGCATTATGTCAAATTCCTCATCAGTCCTTGAGATATTTCGCGAGATAGGCGTCGAAATCGAGCGTATCGGTCGCCTCGATGCGCGCCTGGGCTTCATGAGAGTCCTGCGCCGCCGACGCGAATTCCGCCAGCCGCCGCTCATTCGGCGGATACAGCCCCAGGAAATAGTCCTTGTGCAGTTTCGACATGCGCTGCGCGAGCTCGAAAAATGTCTCGCCGGTCTGGCGCATTTCCGCAAGCAGTCGCGCCGAAGGGGTTCGCTCGACGTCCTCGACCTTGGCGCGCTGCTGCTCGAGCGCCGTGTGGTAAGGGCGCTGCGGGTTGCCGTAGTCGAGCGTTTCGGCCAAGCCTTGCATCGCGTCGAGCAACTCGGCGGCCCACGCGGTCAACGACACCTTGCGCCCCGAGCGATTCAAGTGCAAGCCGGGCTCGCGACCGGACTTGGCGACGATCAAGTGGTTGGCGTCGAGATCATCTTGTTCGCCGCGGCTGATCGGTTCGCTGCCGCGCAGCAGGCACAGCGCCAGAAACGTCTCGAGGAAACGCAGCTTGTTCTGATTGACGCCAACCGGATCAAAGGCGCTGACGTCCAAGGCCCGCACTTCGACATATTCGACGCCGGCGCGGTGCAAGGCCTTGGTGGGGCGTTCACCCGATCGGGCGACGCGTTTCGGCCTGATGAAGCTGTAATATTCGTTCTCGATCTGCAGAATATTCGCATTCAATTGGCGGTATTCGCCGTCGACTTTAACCCCCAATTTTTCGTAAGCCGGGAACGGCGTGCTGATTGCGCGCGACAGATCCCGCACATATTCACCGAGGCTGTTGACCGAGACGCTCACGGTCGCTTGATTCTTGTTGCGATAGCCGATGTCGCTCATGCGCAGCGACGTCGCAAACGGCTGGTAATACGTATCGGCATCGAGCACGGGCAAATCGGCATCGCGGCCCGCAAAAAAACTCTTTGAGACCGCGGGCGAGGTGCCGAACAGATACAGCACGAGCCAGCCATAGCGCCGATAGTTGCGCAGCACCGCGAAGTACTGCTCGGAAACGAAATCCTGACGCACGAGCTTGGTTTTGTCGACGTGTTCGAGCACGTCCCAGAGATGCGATGGGAACGAGTAATTGAAGTGGACTCCGGAAATCGCCTGCATGATGCGCCCGTACCGCAGCCCCAAGCCGTTGCGATAGATCGTCTTCATGCGGCCGACATTCGAGGTGCCGAAGCGCGCCAACGGGATGCTGTCGTCGCCATGCAGCGCACTCGGCATGCTGGTCGCCCAGAGCAGTTCCTCGCCCAAATGCCGGTAGACGAATTGATGGATGTCGCACAAATATTGCAAGAGTTCCCAGGTATGCTCAAACGGCGGCGTCACCAACTCGATCAAGGATTCCGAGAAATCGGTCGTGATGTGCTCGTTGGTCAGCGGCGCGCCGAGCGCCCGAGGGTGCGCCGTCTGCACGATTTCGCCGGCAGGCGTGACGCGCAGAGACTCCTTCTCGACGCCTTTGCGGCCGCCGCCGAGCACCTTGCGCTCGCCTGAATTGATCAGGCCGGCTAGGCGCCGCTCGAAATGCTTGTCAATCACGTTTCGCACCAAAGTGTTTCGATCCTATGTGGGCGCCGGTCGAGGAGGATACTTGAGCGCCGCGTCTTTTTCTCGCGCAGCCGGAATTCGCACGGCCCTAAGCCCATCCGACGTCAGGGCAGTTCGGCGATTACGTCGATTTGCACCAGAAAACCGGGATCGACGAGGCGCTGGACCTGCACCCAGGAAGTCGCCGGCAGTCGCTCCTTGTCATAGTATTCGAAGCGCAGGTCCGAGGCCTTGAGCAGCGCGTCCATGTCCGTGGTGTAGATCGTCTCCTTGACGATTTCGTCGAAATTGGAGCCGTTCGCAGCCAAGGTGCGCGCAATGTTGGCGTAGGCGGCGCGCATCTGTCCGGCCATGTCACCGGGCGCGACCAGGCGCCCGTTCTCGTCCGCGGACACCGAGCCGGCGACGTACAGCGTCTTGTCGATCAGCACCGCTTGCGCGTAGCCGAAATCCTTCTCATACGTGTTGAGATGAAAAACCTGCTTGATTCGCGGGGGCGGCGGGGACGCGACTTCCGGCTCGCGTTGGCACGCTGCCAGCGCAGCCAGCGCACCGAGGGCGATCGAGTAGCGGAGCCTGCCGCTGTGCATAATGTCGTTGTCCTGATTCATCCGGTTCGACCCGCTTCCGCATGCGCACGCAGTGCCCGCAGCATCTTCGGCAAATCCCGCTTCAGAGCGGCCCTCAAGAACCAGCGCGGCATCCAGAAACCCGGCGCAAATTCCAGCATGTAATTCGCCACCGTGTATTCGCCGTCGCTCTGCAAGCCCCAAGATCCGCGCAGCCGCACGGGATCGCCTGCGACCCTTTCGAATGCGATGTCGTTCGGCTTATTGTAACTCGCCAGCACTTCGTAGCTCACGCGAGGCGTAAACCAAGCGTACTCCATGACCTGTCGTATGCGCTGCCAAGACTGATCCGAAGCGGTTTCCTCTACAGAACAGAACTTGAGTCCCGGCACGATCTGCAATGCCTCGGTGCAGCTCGTGAGCACGTCCCAGAGCACTTGCTTCGTCGCGTGAATCCGAATCGAGGCGGTCGCGACGCCGCTCACCTCGTTCGCATCGAGACTGATCTTCAGAGCGAATTCGTCGGCGGCAGCCACGCTTGCATTCGCGCCTCGCGGCACGTCTTCGGCACGCACACTCGCGACAGCGATGAGCATGCCCAGCAGGAAAATAGATAGGCGCAAGCGTTGGTTGGACCCCGGACGTCTCATCGAGTTCACGGGCTCCTCGGCCTAACGGGTTTCGGCATTCGCGGCATCGATCCAGCGGTCGACCCGCTGCTCCAATAAATCGAGCGGCAAAGCTCCCTGGTCGAGAATCGCCGTGTGAAAGGCCCGAAGGTCGAAGCGGCTCCCGAGTCTTTCCTGGGCGCGAGTGCGCAGCGCGGAAATTCGCAGCGCGCCGACCTCGGCGGCGAGTGCGCGTGCGGGCCGCGCCAGGATACGGTCGATCACGTCGCCAGCCGACTGCGCGTCGAGCGGCGACTGCGCGCGCAGGTACTCGATCGCCGTCGCACGCGTCCACGCATCGGCGTGCATTGCGCAGTCGATCACCGCGATGGCGGCATGACTCAACTCGTCCAACAGCGCGGCAAATTTCGCGGCGGGCTCACGGACCAGCCCCATCTCTTCGCCCAGCGACTCCGCGTAGAGCCCCCAGCCCTCGACGAACGCAGGCTCTGACCCAAACCTGCGGAATTTCGGCAGGTCCGGGGCCGCGAGCTGCGAGGTGTATTGGGCGTGCCGCCCGGGCAAATAGGCGTTGAGCAACAGCGGCTCGATCTGTAGTCCAAATCGCGACGCGACCGACGTATTCACGATGAGCGTCGCCGGAAAATTGCCGTCTGCGGTGGCGCCCCGATAGATCAGCGGCACGCCCGAAAATTCACGAAAATGCGCAGCCGCGCGAATCTCAGGCGTTGCGATGGGCAGGCCGGCGAGCACGGCGGGCGCCGCTGCATCGACGCGGGCCTGCAAATCGCGGTACGCGCCGAGCAGCGCCGCCACAGTTCCGTGCGCATTGTTCGGGTCACGGCGCAGCTGCTCGAAATAAGCCGATGCGGTCCCGGAAAATCCCACATCGTTCAACACCGCCTGCACGCGGCCGCGCAAGCGCTCGACTTCGGCCAAACTTAAGCGACGAACCTGGGCGGGCGTGAGCTCGGTGCTCGATTGCCGTCTGACCAAGTAGGCATACCAGGCATCGCCGAGCGGCAATCTCGACCAAGCGCCCTGCTCAGGCGCGAGCGGCAAATACTCGCTCTGCAAGAAGTCATGCAAGCCCCGGTAGGCGGGTAAGACCGTGGTCTTGATCGCATCATCGAAACGCTTCTCTAAGCTCGCGCGCTGCGCACCGTCGAGCGTCGCCGGCAGGTTAGATCGCGGCCCGAAGAACGGATTCGCGGCGCCGTCCTCGCCGAGCTGCGCGAGCTGCGGCAGCATTGCCTCGACGACCCCGCGCGGCGCCAGATACCCGCGGCGCATGCCGCTGCGCAGATTATCGATCGCTTGCCGCGCCCAGAGCGCAAAAGCGTCGGTTCGCCGCAACCAATTGTCGTAGTCCTTCGCGGTCACGAACGGCTGTGGGCCTTCGCCCGAACCCATGAGCGCGAAATTCTGGGCCATGCCCTCGACCGGATCGAGCGGAAACAGCTCCTCGGGATAGGTATAGCCCTCGATCGCGCGCTCGCGTTCGCGCTTGAACACCTCGTAGGTCAGCCGCGCCGGGCTGTGTTCGGGCGGCGCGGGCAGCATCAGCAGCTCGGCGAGCGAGCGGCGCTCGAGCGCCAGCGAATCGGCCAGATATTGCGGTGATATCGAATTCTCGAGCCGGTCGTCATACCGGTGATCGCCGGTCGCGGTCGCGCGCGTCGGATTGAGCTCGAGATAAGCATCCCAATATCGCTCGACGGTATGCACGAGCGTGCCGGGCGATCCGGACGCCGTGCCAGCCAGGGACCCGATCGAAGCGGATTGTTGCGTCGCGGGCACCGTGGGCGCGTCTCTGCCGCTGCAGCCGAGCGTCACTGACATCAGGGTCGTGAGGCTCGCCGCGAAGAGGAATCGGGTCATCGGCGGATTATAAGCCCCGCGGCTGGTCCATAATTCCGAGCTTCATCGGCGGCGGAGTATTTCATATGCTGGTTGGGGCCAATCCAAGGCGCGTCGCGATCATCGGCGGAGTCAGAATTCCATTTGCGCGCGGCAACGGTGCCTACGCACAGGTTGGCAATCAAGAGATGCTCACGGCGACGCTGCGGGCCCTGGCCGAGCGCTTCCAACTGCAGGGCCAACGCGTCGGTGAGGTCGCTGCGGGCGCGCTCGTCAAACATCCGTCGCAGTGGAACCTCACGCGCGAATCGGTCTTGAACTCGGGCCTTGCAGGCGAGACGCCGGGCCTCGACTTGCAGCGCGCCTGCGGCACCAGTCTCGAGGCGGCGATCCTGCTCGGCAACAAGATCGCACTCGGCCAGATCGACTCAGGTATCGCCGCGGGTGTCGACAGCGTCAGTGATCCCCCGGTCCTGTTTCCGAAGAGCTTCCAGCAACTGCTGCTCAAGAGCTACCGCGGCAAGAGCACGATTCAGCGCTTTACTCCCTGGTTCGGTATGCGCGGGTCGCACCTGCGGCCCGTACTGCCCGGCGTCACCGAGCCGCATACCGGCTTGTCGATGGGCGCCAGCACCGAACTTATGGTCAAGACCTGGGGTATCGGACGTGCAGAACAGGATCAGTTCGCACTCGAGAGCCACCAAAAGGCGATTGCAGCCTATGCGGCGGGTTTTTATCGCGATTTGGTGCAGGGCTATCTCGGCTTGGAGCAGGACGACAACATCCGTCGCGACACGAGCCTGGAGATGCTCGCCAAACTGCCGCCGGTATTCGACACCACCGGCAACGGCTCATTGACCGCGGGCAATTCCACGCCGATGACCGACGGCGCGGCGGCGGTGCTGCTCGCCTCCGAGGACTGGGCGGCCGACCACAATTTGCCGGTACTCGCGTTCCTTCGCTACGGCAAGGTCGCCGCCGTGGACTTCGTGGTCAAAAAGGAGGGTCTGTTGATGGCGCCGGTGTATGCGGTCTCGCAACTGCTCGGCGACGCGAACGTGTCGCTGCAGGAATTCGATTTCTACGAGATTCACGAAGCATTCGCGGGGCAGGTGCTCTGCACGCTCAAGGCCTGGGAGGATCGAACCTTTTGCCGCGACAAGCTCGGGCAGCGCACGGCATTGGGCCCAATCGAGCGTTCGAAGCTCAACGTCAAAGGCGGAAGCCTCGCGCTCGGCCATCCGTTCGCCGCGAGCGGCGCGCGGATACTCGCGACGCTCGCCAAGACCCTCGACGAGGCCAAAGGGCAGCGCGGCCTGATCTCGATTTGCACGGCCGGCGGAATGGGTGTCACCGCAATTGTTGAGCGCTGACGAGCGAAACCGGTATTCTTGAGGCTCCAGCTTCGCAGCAGCCTCAACCTTTGTGCGAGTACGTCGGATGAAACTCCAAGACCCGAAATTGCTCAAGGAACTCTGCTACATCGACGGCGCCTGGGCGCCCGCGTCGAGCGGCGCGACGCTGCCCGTGTACAACCCGGCGACCGGCGCGAAGATCGGCGTGATCCCGAACATGGGCGCCGGCGAAACACGCCGAGCGATCCAGGCAGCGACAGCTGCGCAGCCCGCTTGGGCCGCACGCACCGCGAAGGAGCGCGCCAACCTCTTGCGGCGCTGGTTCGATCTGATCATCGCGAA
>Ga0187847_10002154_pt1 | contig 16322 bp, 15 predicted proteins | sample June2016WEW_4_10_FD_132458 | JGI IMG/M metagenome (GOLD analysis project Ga0187847, IMG submission 132458) | Peatland microbial communities from SPRUCE experiment site at the Marcell Experimental Forest, Minnesota, USA - June2016WEW_4_10 | ecosystem: Environmental > Terrestrial > Soil >...
AACCGCTTGGGGCGGAGTTTGACGGGCCGCCTTGCGCGTACACACTGGCTGTGGCCAGCAGAAACAACAGGGAAAGGGGAAGCTTTCTCATACTGGTCTATCGAGCATGATGGGCGAAACACATCCGGTCAACCATCCTTTGGTCTACTTGTCTCTCCGCCAAATGGTTGACAGGGGAGGGCGTGGACTCACGGACGAGGCCTACGCGCTTCACGGATGAACTGCGGCTCCCGCGCTGAGCAGGTTCGCCAACAGCCGGTACGATCCAGGCACTAACTCGGGAAGCTGTCGATAGAGCGCGTAAGCGACATAGATATACGTCCCCTTGCCGGGATGCGCCACCACCAGGCCTCCGCGCTGCGGGTCCTGGCCCTGGTCGGCGGTCTCGGTGAGCGCCGCATAACTCGGATCCCAGCTTTCGAGGAAGGAATGGCCGCGCTCTTCGACCCATCCGTCGAAGTCGGCAGCGGTGATGGCGTTCGGCCAACTGAGCAGGGGATTCGCCGGATCGAGCAACTTCACCGGGGCTTGCTCCTCCACCACGCGCTCCGGCGAGCGCCCGAGAGACAACGGAACCGGCGCGGGGAAGTTGCCGCTCTGGTACTGGACAATCAGCGTTCCACCGCGGCGGACGAACTCGTCGAGCCTGGGCTGGGACGCGGTCAGTTCGGGGCGCGCGGAGTAGGCGCGGATGCCGATGACGATCACATTCCACGGCGAGAGGTCGCCCGAGGCAAGTTCCGAAGTTGTAATCAGGTGCGGCGCAACGCCCAGGCCTTCGATGGCCTCGGGGACGCGGTCGCCGGTGCCCATCACGTAGCCGATACGCAGTCCTGGGGCCAGCTTTACATCCACCTTGCGGGTCTGCAACCGCGCCGGACGGTAGAGGTTATAGGGACGCAAACCGGCGTAGCCCACGCTCTGCCAGCCGGTCTTGTACTCATGGCCGCCGGAGCGTGCGACGGCCTTGATGTCATAAGCGCCCGTTGCGGCCCCGTCGGAGGTGACGGAGAAGAGAATTGGCTCGGTGTCGCCGGCGGAGGGCAAATGGAAATTCGCCTCTGACGGCTGCGAAGTCCATCCGGCGGGAAGCTCAAGCGCGACGGTGCTCTCGGCGGCGGCTTCGGCATGGACCGTGACCTTGACCGGCAGGGCGCTGCCGTCGAGGGGGAGAATGCGCGCTTCCGGCTCCATGCGTACGCCGATGGCGGGCGTGACCACCAGCGGCTCGTAGACGCCGCCGACGCCGGGGACGCGCTGCATGGTCTGCACCACTTGGCCGATGCGGATGGGGAGGCCGTCAAAGGTGAACTCCGCCCAGGCTTCGAGCGGATACGGCGCAAAGGAGCGCAGGCGATATTCGGGCTGGGTCAGGTCGTAATACGGCTGTTCGATGGAGGGGCGGGTGAAGTAGGGTTGGGTGGGCTGGGCGGTGTCCGCGGCATGAACCCGGAAGATTGAATCTTCTACCGGCTGTGTGGGATCATTTTCGCCCGGCAGCTTCTCAGCCTTCCACGGATCGCCGCTGCGGCTCACCAACCAGACGCGGCTCATCTTCAGTTGGGTTCCATGCCAAGCATTTGCGGTGTGAATGCGGACGCGGAACTCTTCGCTGGGTGTAACGCTGCGAGGAGTTTCATCGGCGGAACTGCCTTTTGGGCCAGAACTCTCAATTTTGTCGGCCTTAGTGGTGAAGGCGATCAAGTCGAGGCTGAGAAGCTCTTTGAAAGTGTCTTGAAATTCGTTAATTTTAGCGTCGAGTTCGAAGAGAATGGACGCTTTGGACTTTGCGTCAAGAGTGCTGGCGGCTACTCGTGAGCGAATATCCATGGTCTGCTTGTAGACCTCGGCCAGCTTGTGAGTTGCAATATCGCGGTTGGCCCCAAACTCCTGAATCCCTCTCATCCCCCGGACACGCTCGATGCCAGCGGCGATCTGTTGCAGTTGAACGGTGAGCCACGGGGGAGGCGTTCCGGTTGCCAGGCTAGCTATTCCCTCGATGTGTGTGTTCATGCGCGCAAAAGGGTTGTAGAAGAGGTCGCCGGGCTCCGTGTAAATGTTGGAGGGGACTTTCACGGCGGGAACTTCGGCCCACAAATGATAGCTGGTGGTTGCCGGGCCGCTGAGCGTCGGATTCGCACCGCCGTTTTGCGTCTTCTGCTGGCCCCAGCCTTCGCGCGCAATCTGCACGTAGCTGCGCCCGAGCACCGGATCGCGTGTGCCCACTTGCAACGTCACGTCGGCTGAGAGCGCGCCCTCGGTCCACTCGCCGGTGACGTAATTCTTAAAGCGCGCCGGCGCCCATTTGCCGGTCGCGTAGTCGAACATCTTTCCGTCTTTGATCGGCGCGAAGGGAACCATTGAATAGACAGCCAAAGGCTGCCAGGGCTGAAGGCCGTCTTTAAGCTGCTCGGGAAATACCTTCGGGTCGGCAGCGGCTTTGAAGACCTCCTGCGCGATCTCGCCGGAGACCTGGTGGTGGCCGTGGCCGTCGCTGACGCCGCCGACGAAGGTGGAGACGATCACCTGTGGCCGCTCTCGGCGCACGGCCAGCACGGCGTCGTAGAGCACGCGGTCGTGGCCCCATTTGGCGAACGCCTCCTCTTGCGTCTTCGAGAAGCCGAAGTCCACCTCGGTGCCCCAAAGCTGCTTGACTCCGTAATACTCGTCCGCCTTCAGCAGTTCATTGGTGCGGATGAGGCCGAGCGCGTCGTCGGCGTCGGCGCTCATCGCGTTTTGCCCGCCTTCGCCGCGATTCAGCGTCAAGAGCGTCGTGCGAACCCCCAGGCCGCGCGAGAGATAGGTCAACAGCGCTCCGTCCTCGTCGTCGGGATGCGCCACGATCATCATCACGCTGGCGGTGGTCCCGAGCCGCCGCAGCGATTGCTCCAGAGCCGCCGCGCCGCGATCCTCGGGCAAGGGAAGGGCGGTTTCGCCAGGCTCGGGGAGCGGAATGGCCGCAAAATCTGGCCTGGCCGGCGCGGGCTGCCGCGCGGCCGGCGGTGCGGCTTGTTGCGCCCTGAGACAAGGCGCGCCTGTTGCTGCCAGCATCAGCCCCGCAAGGGCCGCGCCCGTCACTGCTCGTTGAACTCTCTCGGCTCGGATCATACCTGCCGTCAGTGTACAATCCGGGGAGCATCGCAGTGCTGTCGAAAGTTGCTGCAAGCGTCAGGGCACGACTTCAGCGTGCCGTAAGAACATTAAACGAATTCCGGCTTTAGCCGCTGTGGAATTGTGACTCGTTGAAAATACATTCCCTCAGGGGCTAAAGCACAGATTCCTTTTTTTGCGCCTCATGCGGCACGACTGAAGTCGTGCCCTGACACTTATCAGCTAACTGAAGCAATTTTGCAAGAGGCTCAGAAGTCTAGTTTCACGATGACCGATTTCTTCACCTCCGACACCCCCCTTCAGCGCCGCATCGGGCTGCGATCGGCCGTGGCCTTCAACATGCTGGAGATGATCGGCGTCGGTCCGTTCATTACGTTGCCGCTGGTGATTGCCGCGGCGGGCTACAGGCTCTCGGTCTGGGCCTGGGTGCTGGGCGCGGTAATCGCCGCGGCCGACGGCCTGGTCTGGGCCGAACTGGGCGCGGCCTTTCCGCGCGCCGGAGGCTCATACGCCTTTTTGCGCGAGATCTACGGCCCCAGGCGCGCCGGCAACTGGTTGAGCTTTCTTTACGTCTGGCAGGTGAGCTTCACCGCGCCGCTGTCGATTGCCTCGGGCTGCATCGGCCTCGCGAGCTTTCTGGCCTGGTTCTGGCCGGGGCTGGATCATGCTCCTATCGCCGCCTGGCCCGCGCTGCACTTTACCAACTTCGCCGCAGCGGGAGCCTGCCTGCTGGTTACGGCACTGCTCTATCGCAATCTGAGTTCCATCACGCGGCTGGCGTGGGTGCTCTTTGCCGGAGTGTTGGCGGCGATCGCCGGGGTGATCGTCTCGGGCTTTGCACACGCTGCCGCGACGGGCGGCTGGCAGATGCCGGCCTCGCCCGCGCTGTCTCTTCCCACTGCGCTGGGCGGGCTGGCGCAGGCCACGCTGCTGACTACGTATTGTTATTGGGGCTACTACAACATTGCCTTTCTGGGCGGCGAAGTGCGGCGGCCCGAGCGGACCATTCCGCGCGCGATCCTGCTCTCGGTACTCTTCGTCGCGGCGTTTTACGTGGCAATGAACCTGGCCGCTCTGCCGGCAATGCGCGATTTGGGGCGCGATGCCGCGTCGCACGTCGGCTCCGGCGCCGCTGTTCGGCTGCAACTGGTAGCCGACATCGCCAAATCCGCCTTCGGCAGCGTGGCCGGCCGCTTGATGGCCGCGCTGATTGTCTGGACGGCCTTTGCCTCGGTCTTCTCGCTGCTGCTGGGCTACTCGCGCGTGCCCTACGCCGCTGCCCGCGACGGCAACTACTTCAGCTTTCTCGCCGCCGTTCACCCCAGGCACAACATCCCCCACCGATCTCTCGTCGCACTGGGAGTGGTCGCCGCCGCTTTCTGCTTCTTCTCGCTGGCGCAGGTCATCACGATGCTGGTGATTACGCGCATCCTGCTGCAATTCTTCTTGCAGCATGTGGGCGTGATGCTGCTGAGGGCGCAGAGGCCGGAGCTGGCGCGGCCTTTCAGGATGCCGCTCTATCCGCTGCCGCCGCTGGTAGCGATGGGGGGATTTGTCTTCATGCTGGTGAATCGGAGCCACGCGCTGGGCGGGCTGGCCGTGGCGGCGGGAATCGCTGTTTCGGGGACGGCGATTTATCTGGTTCGCGCGCGGCGGTTGGGGCAATGGCCGTTTGGGCGGCTTGAATCAATGGAGGCCGGTTAAGATTCGTGGCGCCTCGTTAGAAGCGCCCATTCGACTTCAGGACTCAGGGAATTGTATCGCCGCCTGCGCCACCGGGTGGTAGCTCTTGCGGTGCAGGGCTGTCGGGCCGAGGCGCGAAAGAGCGGCGAGATGCGCGGGGCAGGGGTAGCCCTTGTGCTGCGCCAAGCCGTAGCCGGGAAACTCGCGGTCCAGTTCGACCAGCAGGCGGTCGCGGTGGACCTTGGCCAGCACGGAGGCCGCGGCAATGGAAAAACTGATTCCGTCGCCGCGGATGACGGCCTGCTGCGGGCACAGGCAGTCGATGGTGTCGCGACCGTCAATGAGGAGAAAATCGGGGCTGAGCGCCAGTTGCTCGACGGCGCGGCGCATGGCTTCCAGAGACGCCTGGCGAATGTTGATGCGGTCGATGGTCTCAGCGTCGACGGCGGCGATGGCCCAGGCAACCGCGTTCGAGCGAATCTTGCGGTCGAGCTCGGCGCGCTTCTTTTCGGAGAGCTTTTTCGAGTCGTTCAACCCTTGCAGGGAGCAGCCTTTTGGAAGAATGACCGCAGCGGCAACCACAGGCCCGAAGAGCGGTCCGCGGCCCACCTCGTCCAGCCCGGCAATGCGCAGCGCCCCGCGCCCGCGCGCTGCCTCTTCCAGCGTCCATCCGCAAACCGGGGCCTTCCCCATGATTTCAGTATAGAAAGTTAGCCGGAGGTTCCGCTACGATGGACTGATGGCGTGCTTCCTCTTCAAGACTGAACCCGATGTCTACTCCTTCGACGATTTCCTGCGGGACAAAGAGACCGTCTGGGATGGCGTAACCAACCCCACAGCCGTGAAGTACCTGCGCGAGATGAAGGCGGGGACGAAGTGGATTTTTTACCACACCGGCGACGAGCGCACCGCTGTTGGCACAGGAACTGTAGTGAGCGTGGACCCGTCCGACCCAAAGGTGCCTGTGGTCAAGGTCAAGGCGGGCAAGCGGCTCAAGCGGCCCAAGACGCTGGCTGCAATCAAGGCCGAGCCGCTCTTTGCGCAGTCGCCGCTGGTGATTATCGGGCGGCTCTCGGTTGTGCCGCTGACCGAGGAGCAGTGGGATTGGTTTTTGGCGTAGGGGAGAGTGGCCTGAGAGGCCCAGTTCCCACGATTGAGAACTGGGCCGGCCCGCGCAACTTGAATGTTCAGTTATGGTGCTCGCCGGCGCAGCAACCGCCGCTAACTTTCTCTGGTGGCATATAGGGCTGCGTTGGATCGACGAAGTAGCCCTGACCGTACTTATCGTGGTGGCGCACCCAGGCCATGGAATGGGCAAGGCCCTCTTCGTCGCGGCCCATGGGCGCCATGTCGAGGAAGTTATACGCGCCAACAATGATGTCGAGGCCGCGCGAATAACTCGAATACGTGTGAAAGATCTCGCCGCTCGCATCCTGGAAGAACACGCTAAGGCCGGGACCCTCCTCGCTGGGAAAGGCCATCTGGTCGTAGTTATAGTCCACCTTTCCCGCAGCCCGTTCTTCCGGGGTGAACGACACGTGATAGTCGTAGTTGAAATCGCTGTCGAAGGACGAGACCCAGTGGAAGCGCCAGCCCATGCGCCTCTTGAATGCTTCAATCTCGTGGATGGGAGCGTGCGAAACCACCGCCAGAGTCACGTCGCGATTGGCCAGGTGGATCGCGGGGCCGTCAAAGTGATCGGCAAGATAGGAGCAGCTCGGGCAGCCTTCTTTCCAACCCGGGCCGAGCATGAAGTGGTAGACAATAAGCTGGCTGCGGCCGTCGAAAAGCTCGGCCAGCGTCTCTTTTCCGCGCGGGCCGTCGAAGAGATATTGCTTCTCGACCTTCTCCCAGGGGAATTGGCGGCGTTGGCGGCTTAGCTCATCGCGAAGCCGCGTGAATTCCTTTTCCTTGGCCAGAAATGCCTTGCGCGCCGCAATCCACTCGTCGTGCGAGGCGACCTTCGGAGCTTCGATTTCTGTTGTGCTGCTAGCCATTGCGATCCTCCTTCGATGGGAAAATTGTGGGGTTGTTGCTTGCGATCTTGCTGGTTGCGGCTTTCTTGAGGACGAGCGCAGTCAAGCTGCCGGTGGTGGCGATGCCGCCGGCGATGAGCGCCGCGGACGCCAGACAAAAGGACACATGGAAACCTCCTCCGTTGCGCGATGGGGACGACTTTCCGCGGTTATCTTGACTCCGCGTCCTTTCGAACTCGCTCCAGAATCCACGCCCAGCCTTTGACCACTCCGCTCCTGTGATCCTCCTGAATGAATCCAAGAGCCGTGTGACGGAAGGCAATCAATGTTCCGCCGTTCACCTCCGTGAGCCGGTACTGCAGGTTGGAGACGAATGGATACGAGGCGAACAAGGGACCGGTGATCTCCAGCAGCGTAGGCCGTTTGATGGCTTGCACATGGCCCCAAAGATGGCCGTTGTTGTCTCCCAAATCGCGATACCAGCGGCCGCCCGGCCACGGCTCAATCTTCATCGACAGGGATTTGCCGTCAGGCGTTTCGTTGCCGGGGCCGATCTGTTCGAGCAACGCGTCAAAGGTGATTTGAAGGGATGCGTTGACATGGATTTCCTGAGTAATGTTCAACGTCAAGTCTTCTATGCTCGCCGCTGTCTGGATCATGGCTTCTCCTTCGGGTTGATTGGATTTTCGGGATGGAACTCCGGATTCATTTTGCCCATTTGTTCTTCGGCCCGTTTCTTCACGCTGAGCAATTGATGCTGCCAATAACGCTCAAACGTTCCCGCCCATTCGTGCAGAGGGCGGATAGCTTCGGCATTGGTTCGATAGAATTTGTGACGGCCTTCGCAGCGGACGCGGACCAGACCGACGCTTCGCAGGACGCGCAGGTGCTTGGAGACCGAGGGCTGATCGAGATTCAGGGATGTCACAATTTCCCCTACCGGGCGCTCCCTGAGTGCAAGATAACTCAAAATCTCTCGTCTGCGCGGCTCGGCGATTGCGTTGAAGGCGTCGGAGGTGGTGGCTGCTCGTGCCATGGAGAGAAATATACATACTCATATAGGAATATGTCAAGGTTTTATTTGATGTTGGGGATTGAAAACTGTGGTAAGATTTCCTTGTTTCCTTGAATGAGGCGCGATATGCTGGCTAAATTGACCGTCAAAAACCAACTCACCATCCCCAAGGCGGTAGCCACACGCTTTAGCGGCGTGGAGTATTTCGATGTCAGCACGGACGGCTCCGCGATCACGCTCAAGCCGCTGCGGCCTAGCCGTCTGGATGAGGTGCGCGACAAACTGGCCCGGCTTGGCATCACGGAACAGGATGTAACCGACGCAATTGCCTGGGCTCGCCAAGACTAGTGAGCGCCGCCGCCAAAGCGAGAGTTGTCTTCGACACGAATGTCGTTCTTTCCGCGCTTCTGTTTCATGGCCGGTTGAGCTGGCTGGTTGGCCATTGGCAAGGCGAAGACTGCGTGCCGCTTGTCTCGCCTGCAACGGCAGCCGAGTTGGCGAGAATTCTCGCGTACCCGAAGTTTCGCCTCGCCGCCGATGAACAGTTGGAAGCCCTGGCCAACTATATCCCTTCTTGCGAAGCGGTCGAGATCGCGCATTCCTGTCCGGTTCTTTGCCGCGACACGAAGGATCAGATTTTTCTCGATCTGGCGCAAAGCGGCAAAGCGGATGTGCTGGTGACGGGCGACGGAGACCTGCTGGCGCTGGCCGGACAGACGGAGTTTGTCATTGAGACGCCTGAAGCCTATCGGCAGCGCCAAGAATCTGGGAGCGAGTAGCACCTGGTGCTATTCGAGAGCGGGTGGTGAGTTGCCGTAGCCAGAAATAGCAAATGCAAGAGTGAAGCCTTTGAAGCGATCCATAGCAGCGTTAAGGGCATGAATCGCGTGGGAGCTATCGACAAGGAGACAATGCGAGAGTTTGACGAGTCCTGCCTTGCGGTTCCCGCTCCGAAGGAACCTCGCAGGATCAAGCAGATTCGCGAGAGCCAGCATGTCAGCCAGCCGGTCTTTGCCCGCTATCTGAACACCAGCGAATCCACGGTGGAGAAGTGGGAGACCGGCGCAAAGCGCCCCAGCGGCATGGCGCTGAAGTTATTGGATATCGTCGAGAAACATGGATTGAAGATGCTAGCCTGAGGGACCGCAGGTCCAGCTAAATTTAACGGATTCAATAGCGCGATATTAGGCACACGGCTGATTCAATGGACCGAAATGAGTAGTGTCCCGCTAGCTATAGCGTTCCCTACTATGATCGCTAGAGTAATGTATGCCAACGCGAAACAGGTGAAGGCGCCAAACCCGAGGGTGAATATAAGCGATGACCTAAAGGCGGTGAAGGTTCTTGGATCAAACAGAAACATCTCGTAGAAGTACGTCAAAGTGGCCATGAATCCAAGTGCATATACCACTGTAAATCCCAAAAGAACCATTGGAAAACCTAGCCGAGGAAGCATTGACGAGAAATGCAGAGAAGGAATAAATACCAATGACGCTGAAGCGAGAGTAATAAGCACCTCACCCAGTTTCATATAGTGGCCGTGACGTGGATCGAAATCAACTACCCCACCTTCGGAGGATCGACTAGTCTCGCCGGTCACCGGATCACGCGACATTTTGGATGGTGTCAAAGTCACCCAAGGGGCATCTCGTTCGAGTCGGTACTCAAATACGAAAAAGACCAGCGGAATAACAACCCCGACACCTGCGCCGAGCCATACTGGGATCGGAATAAGCATTTCTCGCTCCTATAGTAAACCTACCGTGTGCCCGAAATGAGATAGTTCAAACTAAGGTGCGGACTTGCCGCAAGCAAAGTTCCTCGACATTGCCCAATTTATGACATCGTATCCAGACGAGTTCAGCTTGTCAGGGTTCTCTTCGAGCCATTTCACCAACACTCTGATGATCTGTGGCCAGGACACATCATTCGGAACACAATACGGCAATATCACTGCCGCCTTCGAGCCGAGGCCCTTGCTCACTCCAGCCTGCCAGATGCCGTCGGCATCCATGACCCCCTGAAGAAATCCTAGGCAATAGAAACCAGCTTCCCATTCTTCACTGCTGAGCTTAGGCGAGACTTCAGCCATCTTCTCCGCTGCATGGCATTTGCCAGGAGTACGTTGCCATCCACCGCGCTTAAGTTTCTCGCCCCGCAGGGCGGCACCGAAAAGACAAGTAGACCTAAAGCGCTCAACAGATGTAGTTTCATGCTCAGAAGCATACATCAATGGTGACCCCTATGACCAAGAGAATATTGGCCATCAGTTTGCCGAGCCCCTATTCCCTGCCTTCCCCCAGCCACCGCTTGGTGTTGAGCAACTGCCGCTGGTCGAGCGCCCAGACTTTGCCCGTCATCTCGTCTGGCCCTTTGCCTTCGCGGATGCATTTGTCGAATTCGCCCTGGACGGCTTGCATCTTGGCGTCGAGGTCGTCGATGAAGCTCAGCGCCAGCGCCTCGGGGATCATGGGCAGCTTGGGCGAGCCGAACTCCAGCTTGCCGTGATGGCTCAGAATCATGTGCAGGACAAGCATCTTCAGCTTCGGCGGGAAGTTGGGCAGGCTGTCCATCGTTTTTTCGGCCAGAGCCGTCCCGATCTGGATGTGGCCCAATAAACTGCCTTCGACCGTGTACTCGAAGCCGATCTCCCAACTCAATTCGCGCACCTTGCCGATGTCGTGCAAGATCACGCCGGTGAGCAGCAGGTCGCGATCGAGGATGGGGTAGTGGGGCGCGACGCGGCCGGCCAGGGTGAGCAGGCTGACGACATGCTCCAGCAGGCCGCCCAGCCAGGCGTGGTGAAGCTGCTTGGCGGCGGGCGCTTCGCGGTAGGCCTGAGCCAGCGCCGGGTCGTCGAGCAGCGTGGTGAGCAGGCGCTTCAGGTCGGGATTGGCGAGGCTGTCGACGAAGCCGAGAAGCTGACGCCAAAGTTCGGCCACATCGCAGGTGGTCGAGGGCAGCAGGTCCGCCTTGTCCACCTCGTTGGGCAGCGCCACGCGGAGCTGGTCGATCTTCATCTGCAGGCGGTCGTCGAAGCGGGAGGCCGAACCGCGCGCCTTGACGATGTCGCCACGCTCGAAGGCTTTGGCGATGCGCGGGTCGCCGGGCTCCCAGACGCGGCCTTCGAGCTGGCCGGTCTTGTCGCCGAGGATGAGATTGAGGTAGGGCTTGTTGGATTTGGTGGTGCGCTGCTGCTTGGCGAGGACGAGGAAGAAGCCGTCGAAGAGCTTGCCTTCGTCGAAGTTTGCGAGATCGGCAATGTAGATGTCTTTCATAGGTGCGGCCATGGAACGGCGAGTCAGCCCATGAAGCCGCGAGGGCCGCTGCCGTGCGGGTCAAGAATAGCACGGTTGCCAATGCGGCCTATCGATGGCGGTCCGCGAAGATCGAATCCACGGCGCTGATATCTGTTTCACTGAATCCCATTTGAGCCGTCCTTGGCAGGCCTCTCCCGATAAGCTGTTGCCCATCGATGGTCCGGGCGCCAGGAAGCAACCCAGCTGGGCAGATCTTTGGCCGGCATGGGCCGCGCGATGCAGTAACCCTGGGCTAATTCGCAACCCATTTGCAGCAGCGTCATACCATGTTCCACGCTTTCGACACCCTCGGCGATCACCATGCGGCGGAAGGCGAGGGCCAGCAGCAACACACCCTCGATAATGGTCAGGTCCTCGGCGTCGTCCAGGATTCCGCGCACGAAACTCTGATCGATCTTGAGAATCCTGGAGGGCAGGCGTTTGAGATAGGTGAGCGAAGAGTAGCCGGTGCCAAAATCGTCCAGGGCAAAGGTTACCCCGATCTCTGTGCAGGCATGAATCGTCTGCGACGCCTGGGCCATGTCCTGCAGCGCGCTGGTTTCCAGCACCTCCAGTTCCAGGCGGGACGGCTCGATGCTCGGATGCGCCGCCAGCAACGCGCGCAGGCGATCGGGAAAATTCGCCTGCTGCAACTGCATGGCGCTCACATTCACGCTGACCGGAATGTCCAGCCCGTCCTCAAGCCAAGTTTCCATTTGGGTCAAAGCCGTGTCGATCACCCATTCGCCGAGTTCGACGGCGAGCGGGTCGTCCTCGATGATCGGCAAAAAGGCCGCCGGCGGCATCAGTCCTCGCTCCGGAAGTTGCCAGCGAATGAGGGCTTCGGCGCCGACCACCGTTCCTGTGCGCATGTTCACCATGGGCTGGAAATACAGAACGAACTCGCGCGCCGCCAGGGCCTTGCGGATCATCGCAACGTCTTCGTGATGGCCGCGGACGATGCTGTCATTGCCGGCGTCGAAGATATGGAAGCAATTCCCGCCTGCCAGTTTGGCCTGATACATGGCGTGATCCGCCTGGCGCAGCAGCAGGTCCGCATCGACGTCCCGCGCCTGGGGGTAAAACGTGACGCCGAGGCTGGCCGATACCTGGAGGACCAGATCGCCGAGGAGCGTGGGCTCGCGCACGGCTTCAAGCAGCCGGTTGAGAACGCGGGATCTCAGGCCAATGTCGCCCATGTCCAGCAGCACAACAACGAATTCGTCTCCGCCCAGCCGGGCCAGCGTGTCGCCATCCCGCAGCGTCTGTTTCAAGCGGGTGGCCAGGGCAGTGAGCAACTGGTCGCCGGCCTCATGCCCATGGCGATCGTTGACCGCTTTGAAACCGTCCAGGTCGAGAAAGGCAACCGCCAGCGGTTGATCTCGCCGGCGAGACTGGGCCATGGCCTGGTGAAGGCGGTCGGCCAGCAAGACCCGATTTGGCAAGCCGGTCAGAATATCGTAGTGCGCAACATGTTCGAGCTTGCGCTCATGCTCCTTGAGCGCTGAGATGTCCGAGAACAGCGCCACATATTGCCAGACATCTCCGCTTTCACCGAATAGAGCGTTGATGGTGAGCATCTCGGGGTAGATTTCACCGCTCTTGTGCCGGTTCCAGATCTCCCCGGACCATTGCCCCGTCTCCTTGATGGCGCGCCACATCTCCGCGTAAAACTCCCTGCCGTGAAGGCCGGAACTGAGCAGGCGCGGATTGCGGCCCAGAACCTCGTCCCGGTCATATCCGGTAATGCGGGTGAAGGTATCATTCACATCCAGGATATTGCCGTCGAGATCGGTAATCACAATGCCTTCGCGCGAGTGGGTGAAAACGCTGGCGGCGAGGCGAAGCCGTTCCTCGGCTTGCTTCTGCTGGGTGATGTCCTCGGAAAACATAATAATGCCGCCAAGGTCGCCATCGCCTGTCCGCCAGGGCCTCACTTCCCACCGCAGCCAACGCACGGAGCCGTCCGCTCTCTCGTAGCGGTCTTCTTCGGCCCGGACGGTTTCGCCCGCCAGGCTGCGGCGGTGCGCGTCCTTCCAGCGCTGAGGAACCGCATGAACCTCATAGTGGCAGCGCCCGATAACTTCCCGGCCAGTCAGGGAAGCGTTTTCAAGCCAGCGGCGGCTCACGGCCATATAGCGCATCTCGCGATCGAACATGGCCAGGGCGGCCGGCGCGTGCTCGATGAACAGTTGAAGCAGTTCCTTGCTCTCCCGCAGCGCCGCCTGAGCCAGCTTGCGCTCGGTGATGTCCTGAACGGTGCCGAACCTTTTCAGCAGCCGGCCTTGCGCATCGAATTCAGGCCTGCAGATGCTATGAATCCAGCGCACTGCCTGGTCGCTCGGCCGAATGATGCGGTATTCCTGATTGAGAAGCTCGACCGGGCCATGCGCTGCCTTTGCCAGACAGTCGGCAACCGCGGCGCGGTCGTCGGGATGGATCAGGGCCATCCATGCATCGACGGTGCGGTTGTATTCCTTGTCGATGCCGAAGAGCCGATCCATGATATCCGAACTTGTCCATGTCCCCGCCTGGGCATCCAGGACATAAGCGCCGAGGCCGGCAGTCATCTGCGCATCTCTTAGAGATGCCTCGCTCTCCCGCAGCGCTGCCTCCGCCAGCTTGCGCCCGGTGATGTCTTGAATCGTGCCGTGCATCTTGATAGGGATGCCCTGGGCGTCGAACTCCAACCGGCCCAGCCCATGCACCCAGTGCTCCGCGCGGTCGTTTTGCCGGACAATGCGGTATTCCTTGTCGAAAGCGTTGCGCTTGCCGACAACTTCATCGGTGTAGTAGGCAGCCATGACGGCGCGGTCGTCGGGATGAACCAGTGCCATCCAATCCGCCACAGTGCGCCCGCAGCCATTGTCGATTCCGAAAAGCCGATCCAGAACATCCGAACTTGTCCACACCCCAGTGCGGATATCCAGAAGATAGCTCCCCAGCCCGGCGATACTCTGCGACTCTCGCAGAGATTCCTCGCTTTCCCGCAGTGCTTCCTCGACGCGCCGGCGGTCGGTGACGTCTCGAGCAATGCCGAAAAGACCGACGATCTCCCCGTTGCCGTCCCGGATCGGGTACTTGCGGTTGTCGAGCCAGCCTCCCTTACCATCTCTGGATGGAGCCGCTTGAATTTCACTGGCGACAGGCTTACCCGCGAAGACTTCCTTTTCGAGCTGGTAATAGTAATCGGCGTATTCTTCCGGGAGCAGGTCGTAATCGGTCAGGCCAACCAAGTCGGGCCAGCGTTTGCGGGGATCGGCGGTAGGCACAACGGGGTCGTTTGCAGAGGTGAAAACATGGTTGCGATCCTTGAAATAAATGAAATCGCCGGTGTTTTCCATCATCGCTTTGAAAAGGGCCATGGTGGGCTCGCCAAGCTGTGCCTGCCGGAGACTCTTCGCATCCTGCAGGAACAGGCCGAGAATCACCTTGCCGCCGGGGGCAGCCTCTTTTGAGCAAGTCGCCTTGATGCAGCGAATCCCGCCGTCCGCGTGCCTGAGCCGGATGTTGAACGTACTGGCCTTGTTTTTGATTTCGGGGGAAAACAGAACGGCGGCAATGTCGGCATCGTGGGGGTGAATCCGGTCTTTGAGCGAGACCCTTGCCGAAAGGAAGTCGTCCGGCTTGAACCCGAGCAAAGTCTCGATGCTGTCACTGACAGACAACACCGGCAATCGATCCGTCAACGCGAGTCGGAGATTGGCTTCAACAAGGGCCCGTTTCATTTTCCCACCAGCGTACCATTCAGATACGTATGATACTCCAGAGTTAACACAAAGCGCCTTCAAACGAGACCGGCAAAACCTGTTAAAGAGGTCGAGTACCGGGAAAAGTCGAGAGAACGGCGAAGGAATCGCGCGGACCCATTGAATTCCGGGCCTACGCGGCGGAGTCAGGAGTCTGCCTGGGGGATGGCAGGCTCAGGCCAGGTCGCTCTTCGATCACTCGTCGAGTTGGCCACTCGGCACAGGCAGCCTATTCCTTGTAGAGAGCAGCGCCGGCAATCGCGCCGGCGACGGTCTCGACGAGAGCGCCGGCGGTTGTGTAGGCGGTTAGATGACGCGAAAAAAGACCGCCGATCCACATGAAGCCGAGATTGGGAAGGAGCGAACCCACAACCCAAACGGCCAGGCCGGCGCAGACCGCGGTTTTCACCCCGGGGCCCAGACGAGGCCGGATAGCCGCATAAATCCAGATCAGCACAATGCCGCTGACCAGCCCGAGCAGGTTGAAGCCTATCACCTGATTTGGCGAGAAATCGGAATGGCCGAGCCTCAGCATCCCTTCCTCCCATCGAGGCGCCAGCAATACGCCGTCCACCAGGTAACCCAAGAGATCCGAAACGATCCCGGCAACTATGCCGCCGAGGATGACACGCCCGATGTTGATTTTCCCCATACTGCCTCCTTGTCAAACTGTTGAGTGGGAACTGCGCCAAGCAACTGAATTCAACCAACCCTGAAAGACTCTTCCGGGGGAATCGTGCCAGTATACGGAAGCCATCGACGCCGGGCAAGATTTTTTTACAGCGTGTCACGAACAAAAGCGAAGGCTTTTGATGCTGCACCGAAGATGGGAGACGGCCTCCCGAAGCCGGCTTGCAGAAGTCGGCTTCAAACCGCCCTGAACTGCCGCGTTCAAAAGGCGTGGTGGTGAACGACTGTGGAAGAGGCATCGGTATAGAGAAAATATGCGATCGGACTCATAAAGGCGCGCAGACGCCGGGGCTGCGCTCGTCTGCCTGCTCTGGCGGCCTTCGTTCGCTTGACAATTCACCGCCTCGCACCTACTATCAGCCTATCTGTGGTGAAGGAGTTCACCCTTAACCGCTGTCCATCGCAAGAGGCCGGACAGATGATGACTCCTGACAGGGAATCCTGTCGCGGAGTCATGTCCCGGCCCGATCCCTGAATGACAATCTAGGAGTTCGTATCGATGACGAATACTTGGGCTCTTTGTGCGCTCTGGGTGGGTCTTGCGTTGGCTGCGACGCTGCTCGCGATCTGGTTCAAGATCTCGACGGCGCTCTCGGAAATCGTGGTGGGCACGGTGGCGCAACTGGTCATCGGCACATTCATCGCGCAAGGCGGCCTGCTGGGCAACACGCAGTGGATCACCTTTCTGGCTGGGACCGGGGCCATCGTGCTGACGTTTCTGGCCGGCGCTGAACTCGATCCCGCCGTCTTCAAGACCAAGTGGCGCGAAGCATCGGTCATCGGGCTGGCGGGATTCTTC
>Ga0187847_10002155_pt1 | contig 16322 bp, 16 predicted proteins | sample June2016WEW_4_10_FD_132458 | JGI IMG/M metagenome (GOLD analysis project Ga0187847, IMG submission 132458) | Peatland microbial communities from SPRUCE experiment site at the Marcell Experimental Forest, Minnesota, USA - June2016WEW_4_10 | ecosystem: Environmental > Terrestrial > Soil >...
AGGTCGAAGCAACCATTTGTGAATACTATCCGCTCGCCATTCGACTTCCACATAGCGACACGGTTGATCAGTTCCGTGCGTGTGACAACCTTGTCCTGTGTGTGAAGAGATATCTCAGGAGTCAGCGAGGCCAGCAGTTCGCATTTCTCAATGGGTGCGGTGCCTACCTTGCCCACCACAACTCCGGCCGCCAGGTTGGCCAGTTGCACGCTGGCCACGGGGCTGAGCCGGGACGCCAGGCACAGGGCGAGCACCGCGATCACAGTGTCTCCGGCACCCGAAACGTCGAAGACCTGTCGAGCAACTGCGGGCGCAATGAAGCGGTCGCCGGGCCGCACTAAGGCAATCCCCTTTTCGCTGAGTGTCGCGATCAGGAACTCAAAATCGAAAGCGGGAATCATCGCCTCCGCTGCATCCAAAAGGGCATGCAGGTCGCGCGTATCCAGATGCGCGGCCGCGGACAACTCGCCGAGATTTGGGCAGATGGCAGTGGCGCCACGGTAGCGAGTAAAGTCTGCGTTCTTGGGGTCGACCAGTACGGGAATTTGCAGCTTGCGGGCATTCTGAATGACTGCCTGACAGACCTCGGGTGTCAACGCTCCTTTGGCATAATCGGAAAGCACGACGGTATGGCAGCTTGGCAGGTGGGCGAGCACACAGTTGATCAGGCGGTCATGGTCACCCTGTTGCCGTGGGCCAAGTCGCTCGATGTCAATGCGCAACATCTGCTGCCGTCCTCCCAGGATGCGCTGCTTCGTAACAGTAGGAAAACCCTCAGAGAGGACGAATTCGGACGAGATTCCACTCGAACGCAAGCATTCAGCCAACTGTATTTCGTTCTCATCGCCACCGGCAAAACCAACCAACTGTGTTTGCGCGCCAAGCCGGGAAAGATTCATCGCGACGTTGGCCGCGCCGCCTGGCTGTTGACTCTGATAAGTAGCGTGGACCACCGGAACCGGAGCTTCTGGCGAGATGCGCCCCACTTCACCCCAGATGTATTTGTCCAGCATCACATCGCCCACCACAAGCAGGCGCTTGGATGTCCAATTGTGCTCGATCTCCTCAATCAATGCGTGCAATTGCTCGATCACCGTGCACCCTCGGAGCTGGCTGTTATGGCAGTGTGGTTGACTGAGGCGTGGGTATGGACCCAGTCCATCTCAATCCAGTTGAGAGTATATGGCCGGCCAGATGCCGCGAGTCGGCGGCACTGCCGCCATTGCCGAACAACAGGATCATCTTGCCTCCGACGCACAAGCTAGTCTTCATAGCCAGCGCAATTGCTTCCTGCACAAGTAACCGGTCTTGAACTTGGCGGACGACTTCAAGGTGCTCCGCAATACATCTCCCGAAGACCGTTGCGGGATCGGGATTGCTGGACATGATCCACTCCTTGTCAGTGCGATCAGTTTCAGCACCTGGTTCCGCGCCAGCCGGATAGATGCACCGCCATTGCTATCATAACGGTGTGGTCAACTCTGACAGAAGAACCTTACCTGGTGAACTGCGCACGGTATTCATGGACCGGGACGGGGTTCTCAATCAAAAAATGCCAGAAGGCCACTATGTGACATCCTGGAATGAATTTCATCTTCTTCCAAAAGTAGCCGAAGCAATTGGCCGGATGAACAAAGCGGGATTGCGGGTGTTGGTGGTCTCAAATCAGCGAGGGATTGCGAAGGGACTCTACGCGGCCGCGGATGTGCAGGCAATCCACTCCAGGTTCCAGGATCTCTTGAAATCGCACGGGGCAAAGGTGGACGGTTTCTACTTTTGTCCACATGACAAGGGGCAATGCAACTGCCGCAAGCCGCTGCCGGGGCTGTTCGAACAGGCGGTCGCGGAATTCCCCGAAATCACCTCCGCAAGCAGTGCGATGATCGGTGACTCACTCTCCGATATCGAATTTGGCCGCCGGTTGGGAATGTTTACCGTTTTTATTGATGGCGACCCAGAGAGGCAGCAGCATGGCGCGGATGCTGCACGGGAGCTTGCCGATCTGCGGTTCTGGAACCTCGCTGAGGCTGTGGATGCATTGCTGGGGAATCTGTCGCCGACCAGTCGAACGAGCTAGTCCCCGATCTCTCGCAGGGTGGCGTGAGTTTCGACGATACCTTTTTCAAGCGGTGTGAACTCGAGGGGGCAATCAAGCTCTCGTAAGCCGGTAAGGTCAGCCTCGGTAAAGTGTTGATAGCGGCCTTCGAGGTCGGCGGGAAACGGGATGTATTCAATGGGCGCCTCGCCGTGGACGGCCATCAGTGCCTTGGCTACATCGTTGAAGCTGCGGCTGACGCCGGTACCGGCATTGACCACGCCACGATAAATCTTTGCAGACTCACCCGTCTTCGGTGAATAGGGGCCGATCTGCGCGAAGTACATGTTCAGGCGGGCCAGATCGCGAACATAAACGAAATCCCGGCGCTGTTCGCCGTCCCCATATCCGCCGGTGCCGCAAAACAGGCGCACCTTTCCGGTGTCTTTCATCTGCTTTGTAAAGTGGTGGATGACTGAGGCCATGCGCCCCTTGTGCTGCTCACGCGGTCCGAAAACATTGAAGTAGCGAAGCCCCACAGCTGTGATTGGGACTTGGTCCAATGCAAGTTGATTGCGAAGGTAGTGGTCGAAGATAAGCTTGGAAAACCCGTAGATATTCAGTGGACGCTCGTTTTCGATTGTCGGCGTGAAGTGGCCGGGACCGGAGAGACCGTAGACCGCGGCAGTGGAGGCAAACACCAGACGCGTGCCCTGTCGTATGGCAAATGCCAAAACTTCCTTTGTGTATTGGAAATTGTTATCCATCATATAGACGCCGTCGTCCTCAAGCGTGTTGGAACAAGCGCCCTGATGCAGAATTGCCTCGACCTCGCCTGCACCCAGCGCATTTTCCACCATGGCGCGCCGGAACTCCCGTTTGTCCATGTAGTCAACGTAACGAGCGCCATGCAGGTTCTGGAACTTCTTCACGTTGCCGAAGTTGTCCACGATGAGAATGTCTGTGATGCCGTAAGCGTTCAGCTCATGAACCAGGTTGCTGCCGATGAAACCCGCGCCACCCGTGACGATCAGCATTACGGCAACTCTCCTTTGTGTGAAGGATCTACCTGGTTGCTTTGAAGAACGTTCAAAGTGTCTTCTTCATCCGGCCTGCCGAGTATCCTGGCGACACCAGATGCCATTTCAGCGACAGTAATGGAAGTGAGGCATCGGCGCGCCTCCGCAATGCAAGTCAGCAGCCGACAGCCATGGCAACTGGTCTGATGATAGACGATTTGGTGCTGTTGCCCGACTGGGAACCAAACCCCCGGAATCCCGGCTGCTGAAAAGGCGATCACGCATGGTGTGCCAACACTGGCGGCAAGATGCATAGGTCCGGAGTCGGGCCCAAGAAAGACTTGTGCCAGTTTCATCACCGCGGCGGTTTCTCGCGGAGCGAGTCGGCCGCAAAGATTAACCTTGGGACCTGTCCAGTCCTCAGCGACAAAGTCGCTCATCGGAGATTCCTCCTTAGCCCCAACCAGGACCAGCCCGTGCTCTGGATACTCCGCATGAAGGCGTTTCATCATCGCGCGCCAGTTGTCCTGGCCCCAGTCTTTGGCCTGCATCTTTGTGCCGGGACCACAGACGATTAACGGATAACGTGTCAGCGCGCCCAGCGACGCGATCGCCGTTTGGCGTTCGGCGTCAGTTAGGCAAAGGCTCCAGCTGTTGGGATTGCCGGTGTCTGCATCGCCCAACTCGGATATGGTTCGGGCAAGCCGACTGGCTTCGCGCTCGTAGAATCTCGTTGCGGGATCTAAACGGCGTTTCAGTTCCTCTTCAGAGGGCAGCCCCACAATCCGGTGCACTCCGGAGATGCGGAAAAAGCGCCGGTCCCTTTGGACGTCTTTCAGCGGGCGCACTGGCATCAGGTAGATCAGAACATCGGGGCGAAAACGGCGAATCTCCCACGCCAGGCGCAACAATTCGCCGGCATTCCGCGTACCAGCGGTGTAGCGCATGTAGTCGTGAACAAGGCCGGATTGCCCCAACACCGCTGCTGAGGCCGGCGCTTTTGAGTCGACGGGAAAGTTGGTGAGAAGCCTGCGCTCGGCGTTGGGAAAGACACGGGCGATCAGGTGATAACAAGGCAGAGCCACAACCGTGTCGCCCAGGCTGCCAAGACGGTAAATCAGAACCTTCCGAACCCTGGAATCGATCCGCAAGCTTATCCTCCAAACAGGTGCCGAGTAAGCTTCCGACAGAAGGGCTGGGGCTTGTTCAAGTGGACCTCACAGCCACGCGGTTTGAGAACTATCTCTTGCTAGACTGCATAACGCAGCGAGTTCACCGATCCAACTCGATCAAAGCTCCTCACAAGAAGAACGCGCATGCCACCAGATTATCATCGGGTTCAATCCGTCTTAGGACCCACAGTGGCATACGGGAACGGCAATTAAGGTAGACCGCGAGGTTTTGCGATAATGGCTTCGGGCAGCATCCGATGGTCGAACAATTGCGGCGCCGCATTCGCGCTGTTACAGTGTCCCAAGCTGGCGTTCTCACCTGGGGCGACTGATTTGAAAAACAGAACGGACCAGCCAGAACCACCGCACGCTTTCTCGATTCGTTAGGCCAGCCCATCAGCTATTCGGTGTTCTCTTGCAGAATGGCTGCATCGCGCACTGCGTGCGATAGAACACTTCTTCAGCGCATCCTGGAACATATGACTCATTCGCAACCTCTCGAACCAGCCGGGTTTTCATCGCAACGCAAGCTCCGGCTTGCCTATTTCGTGAGTCACCCGATTCAGTACCAGGCGCCGCTGCTTAGACGTATCGCCGGAGAGGAAGACATCGATCTCAAGGTATTCTTTAGCTCCGATATCTCTGTCAGAGGGTATCTCGACCGGGGATTCGGGGTCTCTGTGAAGTGGGACGTGCCTTTGCTTGACGGCTACAATTGCGAATTCCTGCCCACACTGCGCGACGCGAAGACACTTGGCTTCTCGCGACCGATAAACTACCGAATTAGGCGGATCATCCGTGAACAGGGTTTCGATGCTCTTTGGGTGCATGGCTATAGCACACTGACTAGCCTTCAGGCGATTCTGGCCGCGAGTTCGATGAAGATTCCGGTCCTGCTGCGAGCGGAGTCGACGTTGAACGATCGCCCTCGTTCCCGTTCCACGCTTGCAGCCAAGGATGTCTTTTTTTCGATATTGCGGAAGAGAGTTTCAGCGGTGCTTTCGATTGGTGAAGCAAATGAAGCGTACTGGCGGAGGTACCTGGGAGCGGAAATCCCTGTATTTCAATTCCACTACACTGTGGACAATGAGTTCTTCCAGCGAGAATGCGCCAGCGCATCAAAAACTCGTGAGCAGTTTCGCCAGTCGCTCGGACTCGACGCGGACCGGCCGGTGATTCTTTTCGCATCAAAGCTGCAAGGCAGAAAGCGCTGTGGCGACTTGTTGGAAGCGTATCTGCAGATCTCGAAATCTGGCATGCGAGGACGGGTTCCATATCTGCTCATCGTGGGCGATGGAGAAGAGCGTGCTTCGCTGGAAGAACGGGCAAAGGAGGCGGAGGTGGGAGATGTTCGATTCCTCGGATTTCGCAATCAGACGGAGCTTCCCCAGTTCTACGATCTGTGCAGCGTGTTTGTGCTGGCCTCGATAAATGAACCATGGGGCCTGGTGATTAATGAAGTCATGAATGCGGGGCGTGCCGTGATAGTGACCGACGAGGTAGGATGCCAGAAGAACCTGGTGCAAGACGGCGTGAACGGTTGCGTCATTAAAGCGCGCGACATCAATGGGCTCGCCGACAGCCTAAGGATGGTGCTTGCAGATGAAATGACATGGAAGATGATGGGAGCGCAGAGTCTGCGGATCATTCAAAATTTCAGTTTCGATCAGAATATTGCCGGGCTTCGACTCGCGCTGCAGCATGTCGTTCCCGGGTTCCAGGCAGTTTTCGCGAAATGAATTCGACACTGGCTCGGCACGAGATTGCCACAGTGGATGTATTGGGCGCAAGATGAGACTGCTCTATCTGGGAACTGATACCGGCACGTCCGGACATCGCGCAAACGCGTTAAGGCGATTGGGGCACGACGTCACGATTGTGGATCCATATCGTGCCATTTCAAAGATTCCCCTGAAAAACCCATGGCAGAGATACTTGGGGTCTTTAGGGTTGGCATCCTTGGCGCGAGCCTACGTACTGAAATCCATTTCGGGCCAGACGTTCGATTTGGTTTGGGTTGACGGTGGTCCGCACGTCTCTCGCCGCCTGGTCGAGGATCTTCATCAATTGGCTTTCAAGGTGGTCAATTATCACGTGGACGACCCGTTTGGCCGTCGCGATGCAAACTACTGGCTGCAGTACCGGCAGGCCGTGCGTGCTTACGATCTGATGGTTGTGGTTCGCGAGGAGAATGTTGAAGAAGCGCGCCGCCTGCATGCCAGAAAAGTGCTGCACGTATTTCGCTCGGCCGACGAAGTGGCGCACGCCGCGCGAGTTTTGACCGAAGAAGAGAAAGCCAAATGGTCTAGTGATGTTCTTTTCGTTGGCACCGGATTTCCCGAGCGAGGTGCATTTTTCAGCGAACTCATCCGACTGGGAGTACCTATATCGATTTATGGAAACGGATGGCAGCTACTAAAGGAATGGAAGGCTCTTCAACCTTATTGGAAAGGGCCTGGGTTGGATGACGCGCACAGTTACTCCACCGCGATCCTGGCGGCAAAGGTCTCGTTGGGACTGCTGTCTACCGAGAACCGCGACCTGCACACCACGCGATCGATGGAGATACCGTCATTAGGCGGCACATTCTGTGCTCAAAGGACGCTTGAACATGTGGCGCTATACACTGAGGACGAAGAGGCAGTTTTCTGGAGCGGCCCGGAGGAATGCGCGTTCAAATGTAGATCCCTGCTGAGCAACGAAAGCTGGCGCGAATCGATCGCCCGCAAAGGACATGAGCGATTCTTGAAAAACGGCTGGACCAACATGCGTGTCGTGGAAACCGTGCTGAAAGCGGCATTCGAATAAATCAAACTTACAGCCAACGGAGAATCAGGTTCCCAATCTCTGTGCGTTGACCGAATAGCAGTTCGACGATCTTGGGACTCAGCGCTGGACGAAGGAATCGATGTCTGCATCACCTCGTTCGCTCTTCGAGACCTCTCTGATCACTTTGAGAATAGATTTGGAGTTGGTAAGAATATCAAAATGCTTGTGAAACGCCATAATGGCGCGATCGCTCATGGCCATTCGTACCTGTGGCGAGAGGCAAACCCACCGTTTTAGAAGAGCTTCAGTCCCCGCTAAGGTATCGCTCTCCACCAATCCGGCTTCCTCGCCTAGCACTTCCCTCCAGATATTTACTTTGTTGGAAATGAGCACCGGCACGCCGCACGCCAATGTCTCCGCAACGACGATCCCAAAGTTTTCTTGGTGCGACGGAAGGACGAACACTTCAGAACAGCCGATCGCCCCCCATTTCCGCTCTCCGCCCAACATTCCCGGCCACGTGATGCGATCCGCAACTCCTAAACGATCGGCCTGCTTCAGAAGCCGTGCTTGCCACCCTACCTGGTCCGGTCCCGCTATCAATAGGTGCCAGGCCGGGTCATGTGCCATGGTTCGAGCAAAGGCCTCGATCAGTAGATCGCAGCCTTTCTTGGGGTGAATGCGCCCGAGAAAAATCGCAATCCTCTTGTCACGAAGTTCTGGATACTCATTCAGGAAAGCCCGCGTCGCCCGTTCCAGGTTGACGTCGGCCATCAGAGTGCCGTACCCCACCACCACAGGGTTCAGGTTGTAGAGCCAGAATGACCCTCGGGCCAGGATCATTTCTTCTTTGCTGGTGAAGAGCACCGCAGCCGCATCCCGCAGCACACGATATTCACCCCAAGGCCAATAGAGCCATTTTTTCAAGTGCTTCAGTGGGTATTCCTGCTTAAACCATGGATCCAGCATTCCGTGAGTGAAGACCACGTACGGCGTGCTGGTCTTGCGAAGAACGCGCCGCGTGGCATAGCCGTGATATTGCCACAATCCATTCACAATAATGCAGTCGTATTTACCCTGATTCTCGCGAAGCCAAGGAACTAGACGTGGCGAATAACTATATCTGCCAAGAAATGTTGGACCCAGCGGATGCACGGGAAGCGGGAAACCATGGAGATGTTTGCTCGTTGGGGCATCGAGCGAAGCCACTTCGACACCCACCCCGAGTGACTTATAGGCCACCGCAAGTTGCCGAATGCCCTCAATTGGGCCGCCATCTGCAGGATCGACGGATCGAATGATGTGCAAAAGCTTCATGTTCCCCCGGTCTTCCCCTGGTCAATCGAGAGCTTTTCTTCAGGCCCTTCTTCACCTCGACTCCCCTTCTCTACCAGTGGATCATCTATATTGGGGAATAGCGAGGCAAAAGCAAATCTCTTGTCAAGGGTTAGGCAGCTCTGTTATTTGCGCTGCTCATATATCTTCGCGTCAATTAGAAGGCGAAACCAGAAGCTTGTAGAAAGCGAAACCAGAAGCTTGAAGCACACAAAAAGGCTTCCACCCCGTCAAGAAAGCCTAGCCGTGTGAAGTATCGATAGAAGAAAAGCGGGAATGGCCTGATAAATAGAGGAGCATCGTTGTAGACTTTGCGCAGGAACCGCTTCTTCTCCATCGGATTCCTGAGAATGTTGGGCTGCACACTTCCAAAGCTCGCGCCGTCCAGCAATTCGCTAACTTCTGCATCTGCCCATCGATTGTGGCGTTCAGTCCACTCCGTCAGGCCCTCTAAACTGGCCATAGTCTCGGGCAAGGAGCCTTCAGAGTTGAATGGAGGCAGAATGACCGATGGCTTCAAAAGTCAACTCTCCGTGCTTTCCACTTCCATCTCACACGAGTCGGATGGAATTCGATGACAGTTCCTGTCTTCAGATCCGGATTTAGTTTGCCGAAAGCAAGACTCGAACGACTCAAGTATATAGCCTCTTTTTGTACTTCAACTCCGTCAATGCACTTACTGCGGCGTGCGCTTTCGCTGGTCAGAACAAACTTCCGAGTTGAGCGAAAGGCTTTTCTCAAAGGGCATACTGTCAAAGGGTATCTGCGAACAGTTTCGAAATACAGTCAAGGCGTAATACGGCGATTGAGCAGAAATGCAGGCAGCCTGGGGCGACTGTTCGAAGGGCATTGATCAACGCTTTACGGTTCAGGTGCTTCGCGCACTCGGACTTGGAATCCGGTCGAGTGAGACAGAGCGTTCAATTGCTGTAACTCCACCTCTCAATTGTCCTTGTAGAGATCTCCGACCCAATCTCCGGATTGAGCGGGGTCAGAAGGGCTTGCGAGTCCAATTCGGCTCGGCCTATCTTTTCGAGCGCACGATCCAATCACCCGGTGGTTTGACAAACTTACTGCCCGCGCGTCCATCCACAAAGATATGCGACCTCTTCCGCCCAGCTCTCCTCGGTTGGCAGACTCGGAGGAGGCTCAGCATGATGCTTTCCACTGATAACATTGTCGACTGCCTCCCGAAACTTGCTGGTCATTTGCTTTGCGTCCCCAGTGAAAACCGTTGCCCAATGAGTGTTCAACAGAATGTCGCTCACTCCAGATTCGCGGCTCAGAAGAATGGGAATGCCCCTCTGTAGCGCCTCGATCGCGGGAATACCGTAGCCTTGTCTGGCCGGCATGAGAAACAGATGAGCCTGGTAATAGAGCTCCTGAAGGTGTTCGTCGCTCACGAAGCCATGGAAACATACTCGATGGGCGAGTCCGAGGTCCGCCGACATCTTCCGTAGCATCTCAAGAGCCGAGCCTGTGCCAGCCACGTCGAGTCGCCAGTCTACGCGGCTGGAAAGAGGGACAGCGTCCTGCTCTAGTTCGGCCAACGATGTGAGTATCCAATCAATACGCTTGTTCGCCTCAACGCGCTGGACACTCAGCAGGCGCAGTGTGTCGCGAACGGGCCTGATCTGAAACGGTGCAGACAGAGGCAGGCCACCCATACGGACAATTCGAGCCTCGACACCAAAGACCCGGCGGCATTCATCCTTCAGGTATTCGCTCGTCACAATCGTGTGTCCGCCGAGTTTTTCAGCTCGACGCAAACCGTAACCGACCACTGCATTCGATACATGCTCGCGCAGCTTTTCACGGGAGGTTCGAATCAGACCCTGGCCAAAGAGACTCGGCGTATCGTGCATCAGCGTGGTGAAGCGGCGGGCTCCGGCCAAGGTTGCGTGCAGCGCTATCTGATAGCCGGAAAGGAGGGGTGCACAACGTTCCGTCGGATGGGCTCTCAAGAACTGGCGCAGCGCTGCAATTTTGTTTCTTGCGCCTCGTCCCGGTGACAACTGGACGACATCCAGCGGCTGATTGGTATGGATGCCTACGCCATATGTGTCGCGATACAGCACGAATCGTCGCGGCACGCGATGAGCACTAAGCCAGTTTGCCAGAGCCATACAACTGCGTTCAGCTCCACCCATGTTTCCGATCTCAGTCATGAGCAGTGTGCAAACCTCTGAAGAGTCCAAAGAGTCTCTCTGATCTGCTTCAGCATTGGCCGCGGATGTTGTCATGCGTTTCCCATTTCGCGAGGACACTCTCGCAACTTCCATCGGGTACCAGTCCCGCGTTCAGGCGATTCTAGCATGGGAAATACAACGACCAAGGGTTTGCTCGTGTGTGTTTTCGAGCAGAAACGGTTCTACGCTAGGTTACGAATTTCCACCAATTGAAGGCGGACAGAACGATATGTTTTAAGCCAAAGAGCAGGAGTATCCATGATGCTCCGCCCTGCCATGATCTCGGCCTATGCTGCGAATCGTAAGCCAGTGTCTAGGCGGGGCTCGCCACTTGATCTTCTAAGAATGTGGATCAGAGTGATCCGGAAAAGATTGATCGTCGAGCGCGCAGACTCGACGCCTTGACTTCCAAGCAGAGAACAACCAAACTAGCCTAAAGGTCTGCGTTCAATCCCGACCGTGCCACCTTTGACAACACAAGCCGAAGAGCCTAAGCGCATACACAATTTTCAACGTTGGACTATATATGACACCGGTTTCAGTCACCATCGTGATGCCATGCCTCAATGAGGTCGAAACACTTGGCATTTGCATCCGAAAGGCTCTCGTAGCAATAAAGGAAGCTGGAGTCTCAGGAGAGGTGGTTGTAGCCGATAACGGGAGCACGGACGGGTCGCTTGAGATCGCCGTTGCAGAGGGCGCTCGTGTGATCAATGTCCCTGTACGTGGTTATGGCGCAGCGCTTCTCGCAGGGTTCGAAGACGCGCGTGGTAACTATGTACTAATGGCGGACGCCGACGACAGTTACGATTTCAGCCACCTGCCGCGCTTTCTTTTACCTCTAGAAAATGGTTCAGACCTGGTAATGGGCAATCGCTTTCGCGGCGAAATCAAACCAGGCGCGATGCCGTTTCTGCATCGATATCTCGGCAATCCGGTGCTGAGCTACGTTGGAAGGCTATTCTTCGGTATCCCCGTAGGAGATTTCCATTGCGGCATTCGCGCGTTTCGCAAAGATGCGGTTCTGAAATTGAAGCTGCGGACCACAGGTATGGAGTTTGCGAGCGAAATGGTTGTCAAAGCGAGTCTGACGGGATTGAAAATCAGTGAGGTTCCCACCACACTGTCACCGGACGGACGTTCTCGTGCGCCGCATTTGCGAACCTGGCGCGACGGTTGGCGGCATTTACGCTTTCTTTTGCTATTCAGTCCACGGTGGCTCTTTCTTTACCCAGGCTTGGCGGCCACTTTGGCTGGGCTTCTTCTTACTGTATGGCTATTGCCGGCGCAACGCGCAATCGGGAGGGTCTTTTTTGATGTGGATACGCTAGCCTACGCGATTGGACTGATGCTGGTTGGTGTTCACATCACCGTCTTCGCTGTGAGCGCAAAGGTCTTCGGAACGAGAGAAGGTTTCCTTCCCCCTGATGCCAAGTTTGAGCGGCTATACAACTATGTAACGCTGGAATCGGGACTGCTACTGGGAACGGCTCTTCTGTTGGCGGGGTTCGGCGCGATGGTTTATTCGGTGGTGTTATGGGGGCGGGCTGGATTTGGGTTCTTAACCCCCGCACACATGCTTCGCATTACTCTTCCTGCTGCAGCTGCACTCATGCTGGGAGTGGAGGCGATCTTCTCCAGTTTCTTTCTCAGCCTGTTGGGAATGCGTCATAGCTGAGAGAATAGTCAAGACGTAAGCAAAGCGGCTAACTTATAGGTATCCTCGAAGAGTGCTGCTCCGCGACCTCACTTCGTCCATGGCAATTCACGGTGGATAGTCCTGAAAGCTAGAGTTGAATATAGGAATCACCTCGTAGAGGTAGAGACAACAGCACGTGGGTTGGAGGACGGTTCGAGTGGCTGTAAATGCGCAATACAACCTCGCCAAACCTGACTCAATCCCTATTCAAATAGCTGGGTACCAGCGACGCAGGATGTTCGAGGTCTTTCTCTCAACGACGGGCATCCAAGACCAGGATACGGTGCTTGACCTCGGCGTTACCAGCGACCAAACATACAGGCATTCCAATTACTTCGAATCCTGGTATCCCTATAAAAGCAGGATTACTGCGTGTGGCGTGGACGACGGTTCGTTCTTGGAGCAGATGTATCCAGGTTTGCGCTTCGTCTTTGCAGATGGTTGTGACCTTCCGTTTGCGGACCGACAATTCGACTACGTCCATTCAAGCGCAGTTCTGGAGCATGTCGGCAGCCGCCAAAGGCAGGCGGCGTTTCTCCGTGAGGCGTGGCGTGTCGCACGAAAAGGGATATTCATTACCACGCCAAACCGTTGGTTTCCCATCGAGTTTCACACGCTGATACCCCTCGTTCATTGGCTTCCCCCGGAGTTATTCAGAAAACTATGCCAGCGATGGGGGCTCGAGTTCTTTGCCACAGAGGACAATTTGAACCTAATTTCCGCATCGCAGCTTAGTCGCGTCGCTGAAGCGGCTGGAGTGGGGAATGCCAAGGTGGAAAGTCTTACGTTGGGCGGATGGCCGTCTAATCTGATTCTCTCAGCCCAGCGAGCCGTATGATTGATTTTCGATATAACCTGGGCCAAACCATGCGGACCCATCCCTCCGGCCACTCTGAAGAGATTCAATATTCGGGTGGCATTCTCTCAACTTCCTTTATCGTCATTTGTTTCTTGGTATTCAGTTTTAAGAGTCTCAAACTTCTTCGGTGTAAGAGTTCGGAGTTTGCTCGATGAATCAATCAGTCCTTCGACGCGTACTGCTCCTCTATTTGCTTGCGTTGGCCCCGATTGGCTGGATAGCGTCGCGATACGATCCATATAAGATCGACGGCGATGCCGTTTCCTACATGGACATAGCTGACCTGTTGCATGCGCACCACTGGCCGGCCGCAGTGACTGGGTACTGGAATCCACTGTATCCAGCATGTCTGGCCCTTGCGCAAACCGTGTCGCATTCCACGCGGGTAAATGAACTAGGCGCATATTACTCGTTGAATTACGTGATCTTTCTCGCGCAAGTTGTGGCGATGCTGTTTTTTGTGACGACACTTGACCATCTGCGCGAGAAAGTGACCCGCACGAACGTGGAGCCCCTGCTCTCATTGAATGCAATGCGGTTCCTGGGAGTGGGCCTTGCGTTCATCGCCTCACAGCGTGAACTGCCGACAGGCAAGGTGGGGCCGGACGCTCTGCTGACGACGATGTTGCTGGTGGCGTTCGGATTGCTGCTCGAGACGCTCGCTAGCGAGAGCCTTCTCTTTGCGCCTCTGATGGGGCTATTCTTCGGACTGGCCTATCTCACAAAGTCCTTCGGGCTCCTGGTCGGGGTCATGGGGATTGCAGTGATGATGCTTTTTCAACTATGGATTCAGCGTCGTTCGCTGCGGCGCGTCGCGGCTGGCGGTGCTTTGGCTCTTGCAGTTTTTGCCGCAGTGGCTGGCCCTTATATCGCGGCGCTCTCCCGGCAGAAACACAGATTTGACTTCGGCGATACGGGAGCGCTGGCATTGGCGTGGACGGTATCTGGCACAGCAGAGTACCACTTGGAGCCAGGGGAAACCAAGCGCTTCGGCACCGCCAGCGTTCATCTGGTGCATCCCGAAGCTCAACTTCTGGCCATGCCCGGGATTTATAGTTTCCGTGCCGAACCGTACGGCACCTATCCGGCATGGTTCGATAAAAGTTTCTTCGAGGAGCGGGTTATCCCTCACATTAACCTGCACGGACTGTTTCACCGAGGTGCACGCGATCTGGTACTAATGTGTCGCTATCTTTTGAATCATCCTGAAGCCTGGATCTTGCTTGCTCTAATTTTGCTGTTTGGCGGGCGATTCGGGTACACACAGTGGCGAAGCGAAGCATTCTGGGCACCGACGATCGCGCTTGGGCTTGCGATCTGGATTCTGTATGGGATAGTCCTGATCGAGGAGCGCTACCTCCCGCTGGCCTATTTTGCGATCGTGCTCCCAGTTTTTGCGGCATTGCGTGTGCCGGCCGAAGAAGTTGCAACTGGAACTGCAGCGAGGGAACAATGGATCAAGCACGCTGCAACTGCGATGGTTGTGCTGCTGGCGTTCCTGGCACTCGGGGAGTCACTGCGCACCGCCGCACAAAGGCGTCGCGACGATAGCGTCGCCGGGTTTCCACACGGATGGTATTCCACGCAGATATTTGGGGCTGCGCAAGGTCTGCAGGTGCTGGGGGTAAAGCCCGGGGACGAGATTGCCTGCATAGGAATGGCCGCGTGCAACGACGACATGTACTGGGCGAGGCTCGCTGGCGCACGGATTCTGACGGAAGTCGATATTCAGGAAAGGAGTCATCTGCTTGAGCAACTTGAAAGCCTGCCGAATCGCCAACAAGCTTATGACATCGTGAAGGGCCAAGGAGCGAAACTGATTGTGGGTCAGTTTGATCCTGGAGCGATGACGGGGAGGACGCCTGCTTCGAGCGGCTGGGTGAGGTTGGGGGAAACGGATCACTACGCACTGCCTTTGAATCTGCCGAATCCTGTCCCGCCCGAGACTTCTACAACTCGGCCCTGGCCAACCAAGTAGACCGGACCCCGTCACCGATACGGTGATAAGTGAATCGGGTCTCTACCTCGGCAATCAATATGACCGCGATCGTTGAGAATCCGATAGTAGGTCCGTCATGTTCGCTTTACGAATACTTCCCCTGCGACCCTGGTATTTCAAGTTTTCGTCACGTCCGTTTGGCGGGTTGCAAGATCATAGGCCGCTAGCCTGCATCAGGAGCTTGGTTGGTGCGGGCGATGATCACTGCGCAATCGGTTGGGCGAACATGGTTTCCGACAAGTAGGTGAGAGCCTTGAGCGTAACCAGGAGGACAGCGAAAACCATCACGAAATTCTCAAGATAGTCGATAAGACCCGCTGGCGAGATTCCGCCTGCCAGCAATGCCGTGCTTCCGATCAGCATCAATCCCCAAACGCTTTCACCACGTGCATCGCCGACCATGCAGCGCAGCCCATAAAAGAATATCCCGAATCCCAGTATGGCATACACAGGCAATGCGAGCCATCCCCCCAGGTCATAGAAGAGTGCTGGGCTAGCGATGGCAATGCCGGTACTCGTGTCACTTCGCGCGATCCGAAATCCGGCTTTGTGCCCAAGTTCATTCGAAGTGATTGGAATCGGGCGATCTAGCCAGATGAAATGGGGGACGATCATAACAAGGGCCGGGAGATAGCGCTCAACCCCGGTAAAGCCCTCGACCTGGTCCGCGTTCACGAGCATGCCACAGGATGCTAGTAGAGAAAACCGCTGGATGATGCGGAGCTTGGCGCTGCTCTCTCCATATTCTGCGAAATCCGGATCGATGGTTTCCGCCTCATTGGGAAAGTCTGATGGGTCGGTGAAGTAGTGTTCGATCACCGCGATCCTATCAGAAGTCGATTCCGCAGCCCGTACCGCGACACGGGCGTTTTGGGAAAATGGGTAGACATAGAACCAAGCAAACAGCATCGCTCCAGCGAGTGCAGCGGCTTGCGTGCGTGTGAACTGGTAACCGCTGATGGCGCAAACAACCATCCAACAAAACAGCGGAGTCAGCATTCCTTCTTTGGAAGCAAACAGAATACCGGGAAGGGTCGTTACACCCAGAATGAGTGCCACGTACCAGTTCATAGCGGACCTGCCCTGAGTTGACTGCAGGCGCACGTAGGTTGCGACGACTACCGATAACGAGTTCAGAGCCGGGTAGAAGTGCGCCACTGCTGCCAGGGCGGAGCCGTTTTCTTTCACCCCCCCTGCGAGCGTTCCCCAAACAGAGATGCCGACAACGCCAAGCACAGCAATGATG
>Ga0187847_10002159_pt1 | contig 16307 bp, 20 predicted proteins | sample June2016WEW_4_10_FD_132458 | JGI IMG/M metagenome (GOLD analysis project Ga0187847, IMG submission 132458) | Peatland microbial communities from SPRUCE experiment site at the Marcell Experimental Forest, Minnesota, USA - June2016WEW_4_10 | ecosystem: Environmental > Terrestrial > Soil >...
CCGCCTCTCTGCGTCCGCTGAACAATGTGTTCATGCCAGCGGTCGCCGTAGAACTCGCGCCCGGAGCGAACGGAATCGCTGACTTGACCTCCGCCAATTATCAGCAACGAGCCGCGTCGGCAATTGCCGATGCAGTTGTGTCTGTCCGCGACCGCCTCGGGGTGCAACCTTGATCCCCCGCCATCTCCTGATTGGAGTCACCGCGTTGCTGCTGGTAGTTGTGGCGATGGGAATCTATCTTGGCCACATGCGGCGGCAGGCACGCGAAGCCGCGTTTTCAGCGGCCGACACGCTCCCCGTCGCGCCGCCAGCCTCTGGCCCGACAGAGACGGTAACACTGTATGTAGCTGATGATGCCGCGGGCATGCTCCGCGCCCGCTCGGCGCAAATTCCCCTTCCCGGTGGACGCCAGCAGCGAGCCGAAGAATTATTGCGCGCGCTGTTGCGCATCTACCAGCAACCGGGCTCGCCTCATCCTCTGGCGGCGGCATCAGACATCCGCGCCATCTACCTGGTCGCTCCGGGAGCGGCCGTCATCGATCTGAATGCCGCCTTCGCTGACCAGCATCGCTCTGGCATTCTCGGCGAGCAACTCACCGTGAGCTCGCTGGTAGAAACCCTTGGCGTCAACGTTCCGGGAATCCACCGGGTCCACATCCTGGTCGAAGGCCAGCCGCGCGACACGCTGGCTGGACACGCCGACCTGACCGATTCGTTCGACGTGCTTACGATTGAGCAGGCGGGCAATCAGTAGGCTAGAGCAAGCGGGTTCGAGCTCCTACTGGGGAGTTAACGTTCTGCAAGGGAAAGCCGCCCTTGACGCATCGGGCGGCTCGGCCTGTTGTATGCAAAGGATCGGAGCTGGTTACTTTCTCAGCTTATTCGGTAGCTTGCCAGCAATGTTTACGTGGTCAGCGACTTCGTTCTCGGACGGAGGGCCGGCGATCAGGTAGCCATAGTTGTCCCCGAAATAGGTGCCGCTGTAGGATCCGGCAACGCCCATCCAGCCATACCGGCCGGAAAAGTGACCATTTTTCTCCTTGCTGGCCTTACCAGATAGCCACAACGTCCACTGTTCGCCGGTGTACTCATCGTATTCGGCGTCGAAGATGCCGTCGCCAACGACAATGCCCTTGCCGTAAGCCGGCTGGCCATCGTTCGCGGTGGTGGCGTCGAAGCCCACGATTGGGGCATTGTAATCGAGCCCGCACGCCTCAAGATCGTCATATCCAGCAACCACGCCACCGCTGTTATAGGTGATGACGATGTAGTCGCAAAATTCATATCCGTTGGCGTCAAAGAAACTGAATGTCTGCGCCGAAGCAAAGCTGCAGCCCAATGTCACGAGAGTGATTAGGGCTAAGGTTTTCAATTTCACTGAATTTTCCTCCTTGGATGTATCCGTCCCCAACATCTGCGCTGTCCATACGAGGTTGGTTACTTTCTCAGTTTTCCCGGCAGCCTGCCTGCAATGGTCGCATGGCCAGCAACGTCGTCCTTGGCCGGAGGGCCCGCGATCAAGAAGCCATAGACGTCACCGAAGTAGAGGCCGGTGTAGGTTCCGGCAACGCCCATCCATGCATACGGGCCAGTGAAGCCCCCATCTTTCATCTTGCTGGCCTTACCAGATAGCCAGATCGTAAACTGCTCGCCGGTGTACGCGTCGGCTGAGGCGTCATAAATGGCGTCGCCAATGACAATGCCCTTGCCGTGAGCCGGCTGGCCATCGTTACCGGTCGTGGCGTCGAACCCCACGATGGAGGAATTGAAGTCGTACCCGCATAACGTCGTGAGGTCGTCATATCCCGCAACCACGCCGCCACTGTTATAGGTGATGACGACGTAGTCGCACACTTCATATCCACCGGCGATGAAGAAACTGAAAGTCTGCGCCGATGCAAAGCTGCAGCCGAATACCACCAGAGTAACTATCGCTACGGTTTTCAATTTCACTGAATTTTTCTCCTTGGATGACGAGCATCCTTTACGGGGTCACTTCGAACACCACGCCGCCACCATACGGCGGCTGTCCGCCGGAGGCCGTGCCGTACAGGTCGCCTGCGCTATCTAGAAAAAGGCTCGAGCTGGGATCAGCTCCGTCTGTGGCATTGAAGGCCCAGAGAACTTTTTCTTTGTAGGCGCCCTTGCCAAGCGGAGCCACGAGTTCGAAAACAATCCCATATCCCGTGCCACCATCAACGGTTGTCCTGTACACATTGCCGGCGGCGTCGAGCACAACTCCCGCAAGCGGGACGAACCCATCCTTACCTGGCCCATCAAAGGTATGGAGAACTTTCTCTTCCCACCCCTTCTTGCCTAGACTCAGCTTCCAAACCGTTCCGGATGCGAGGGGTCCGCCGTTATCGGTCGTACCGTAGAGATTGCCAGCGCTATCCAGGACAAGGGGGCCCCGCAAATTGGAACCGCTGCCGAAGGTAAAGAGATTTTGGTCGCAAAAAGTGAAGAGCACAGACTCGGTCTGGGCGTGCGCCGGGCGAGAGACAATCAGCAGGAGGGTAGAAAGAATCGCCAGTGCGAAAACCCCGGGCGTCATTGTTCCAAGGATCGAACTACGAAATCGCGTTGTGTTGTCCATGCGTGTCCTTCCCGAGGGTCTTGTTTGGTAGAAACAACCCGTCCTGACCACCGATTCATGTAATCAAGCTCTCGGACTTCGGTCCTGGTGGCCATCCCAACGATTCGGAGCCTACTAAACACCAGATACTCCAATCGAGACAAGTTATTTTCAAGTCACATCTATATCACCGAGTAAACTATTTAAAATAGGACGTTTGTTGCAAAATGAAGTCTCCGTTGATGGACCAATGCGAGAGATAAAGGATAGGGTGAGCGGATCGGATCGAGATGTTTCGGTGCACAAAAAGCGCAAGGTCGCGCGATGGCTTGTTGCCGTCGGTGGCCGCACCCTTCGTTCCGATGAGAGGGAAATTCGCCGAGACATCGAGCGGCTTGGGTACACCATCGTGAGCGGCAACAACATCACGGCGATGCAGCATGTCGAGGAGTTCTCGCTAAAACTACCCGACAAAATAAGTGTAAAATCGGTGAAAATTGCTCACCGGAATCCCCGTAAGTTATTGAGGGCCCGTAGCTCAAGCGGATAGAGCATCGGATTTCTAATCCGAGGGTTGCAGGTTCGATTCCTGCCGGGCCTACCACATATCCCTTTTGAAGTGAATCAGTTGATCGGTTCCCGCTGGGGGCGGAGTCTTATTCTTTTTTCTTTGTCGGCAAGAAATGGGTGCGCTCGTGTTCATCTTTGGAAAACACGTGCAGCCGTACGGTTTCGCTCAGCTTGAACTTGTAAGGACTTTCAGGCCGGCATGGACAAAGCAGCCTTTGCCACTCAGGGGCTCCTGCAACATTCTCGATGTATGCTCCATTGCTATATTTCAGTTCATTTTTTTTCATGAGGTAGTGCACGCGGCAGTTTGGACATGCGACGTAGAGGCGAGTGGTGGACATAGTTTCCTTTGAATTATGACCCGTACGTTCCGGAACGGTTTCAACGCCAACGGGCCCTCAACCCACGCGTACGTTCGCGCTAGCGAAAATGTACGCGTGCGTTAAATCATTGTCTGTCAATTTCTGACTATTCACCAACGTGTTGCCTGTACGGAGAACCTGCGTCGTAGTCTTACGCGAGAAGAAAGCTTCCGGGCAATCGGTAAAAGCCTGTAGGGATGCGCAGAGATATCCCGTTGAAATTGATTGAAAGTCGCCTGCTGGTTTGGGGCGCAATAAATTTTTTCTTCTGCGTATTCGGGTTCAGTTTTCGTCCTGTCCCGTCATGCGCATTTGCCTCATCCACCACTGCTCTTTCTTGCATCAAAAGTTAGGTCTCGGAGGAAGAGATTATGGACGAGAAAATTATGCAGGAAATACTCCACGAGTTGTTTTCCTCCCTTGAGGATTTGGAAACTCAGAGCAGGGCAATCTTGCAATTCTTGAAAGACAAGGGAATCACCAACGAGAAAGAACTGGCTCCCTATTTCGAACGGGCGGGAACCGCGAGCAGCGTCAGATGGCGGGCGGTTCGGGCGCGAATTGATTACCTGCTATCTTCCGCCATGAAGACCACCGAGCAGGATGCGAAGAAAGAGTCTCAAAAGGCTTTAGAAAACAGACACGAGCCAAGTGACACTGGCGCAGAATCAGCTCGTGGAGATGAAACTGAAAAAGACATTAACGACAGGCAAAAGACTGAAACCAGCGCAGCGTAGCGACAAAGTTCGGTTGCCGTGTCTGACCCCCGTCATTCGCTAATCTTTAGTTGGCGCGCGTGTACTTGTTGATCCAATTCACCTCCCATGTCTTCCCGCCATCCTCTGAAAATGCCTGTTCCGATTGCGCGGAATCATCACTGATTTTCCAGATGGAAAAACGAACCCATATTTGCCTGCCGTTGATCTCCTCCTGGTCATAAAATTCGCAACGGCCATTCTTACATTGCCCCACCCCCGGCTCGCCTAACGTGCCAACATTCGGCGTGGCGAAGTCGAGGTTCCATTCATGCGTGTTTGGGTTGAACCATCGCAGCGCCAGCAACTGCACGTGCCCAGCCGGGCCGTCGCCCACATATTCCGCGAGGTTGGCGCGTCCGCCCCACACTCGGTGAACCACCGTCTGCCCCTCCAAATCAACCCATGTCGTTGACCCCGTCAGCGGATGTATTAGACGCGAAGACTGCGTATGCCACGTTCCCAAATCGAAATCGAACGCGTGGCCATCGGGATCACCGCTCATCGGCTCAGCCCCAGCAGCCATGTCCGATGGAGGTAAATCCTTTTCACGAGCCTTATGAGCATCAAACGACGTAAACCAAGTTTTCCCTCCATCCTTCGAATACGATTCCGTGTAGCGATGCGAATTGGGAGTGATTTCCGACCACACTCCCCTTACGAAGATCGATTTGTCGTGAAAAGTATCGTGTGCGTACAGCTCGCCGCGGCCGTCACGAAACTCGCCCACCAAACCGCCGGACAGAACTGCGTTCTTGCTGTTGAGGAACGACTGACTCCACTGGTGCGACTGCGGATTGTACAGAAACAGCGACATTCCTTCCCAATGTCCCTTCGGACCGTCAGCCTCAATCTCTTCTAACTTCGCTCGCCCACCCCAAACCGGTCGTATCGTCACCGTGCCCTCGAGTTCCATCACGTCGCTCGCAGGCGAGAACGGATCGAGCACACGGCGTATGTGCGTGTGCCATACGCCAGTGTTGAAGTCGAAATCGTGTTGTCCGTCGCGGGCCGTGTCAGGCGGTTGCGCTGCGGCCGCGAGCGGAACTTGTCCAATCGGGCTGCCGGCAAAGCACACGCACATCAAGAGAATTAGGGCATGAAGCCAGAGCCGGTTTTGGGACCATGGTTTGTTGTTGGGGAGCGTGCCGTGCATCGTCTTTGGGGCCATCGCTTGGTCGATCGATCTGCAGTAAGGTTCCGTCACCTGAGATCTCCTTTCGGTGAAAGGAGCAGTGTAAGCTTGATTCCAGGCAGGCCACCCCACTTATGCCAAAGGGATTTTCAAAGGAAAATCAAAGCTCGCCGGATACTGCTTACCGCTTTGGCGATTTTGAGCTTCATCCTCGTGATCGCCTGTTGAAGAGGGCTGGCATCGCCGTCCCGCTCCAGCCAAAGGCTTTTGACGCTCTCCTGTGCTTGCTCCGCAACGCGGAACACCTTGTCAGCAAACAGGAATTGGTCAGTGTGCTCTGGCCATCCGTGCATGTGAGTGAATCGAACCTCACCAATATCATGGTTGGCCTAAGGAAGATTGTCGGCCGGGATGCGATTCGCACGGTTTCGAAACACGGGTATCGATTCGGTCTGACGGTTGCCGGCGAACCTGGTGTGGCGCGTGCGACTTATGAAAAGTTTGCCCGGGCCAAGGAACTTGCGGCTCAACGTTCTTTGGAATCGATGTGCCTGGCGCGGGATTTGTACTGGACTTGCCTGGCGGAAGATCCCACATTCGCACCCGCGTGGGCTTGGCTGGGTCGATGCTGCTGGTTCCTGGACAAATTCAGCGGCAACTCGTGGGCAAACCTCGAATTGGCCCACGCCGCATTTCAACGGGCTTTCGCGCTTGATCCGGACCTGGCATCGGCTCACCAGTTCTTCACGTTTGTGCAGGTCGACACCGGCCACGCAGATGACGCCATGTGTCGATTGCTGAAACGCCTTCAGCGTCATCCCAGCGAGCCAGAATCCTTCATCGGACTGGTGCAAGTATTGCGCTTTCGCGGATTGCTTCAGCAGTCGCTTGAGGCACACAGACAGGCAAAGAAGTTAGACCCGACCGTTGTCTCTAGCGTTGCTCACACCTGGTTTCTGGCCGGAGAATACGCGTCGTCCATAGAAGCCTATAGCGGACGCGAGGCTTACTACCTCGACGCTGCGGCTTGGGCGGCCTTGGGGGATCGGAAACGCTCGATTGCCCTATTGCGCGAACGGCTGGGGAGGATGTCGTTGTCGAAGTTAATGACCGCTCTCATGAAATCCCTATTGGCGATTCTCGAAGGCAAACCTAAGGTTGCCGCCCGTCTGATGGAGACGGCGGATACCACTCGCGAACCGGAAATCAAAGTATATTTTGCGCGGCACTACGCGCAGATAGGCTTGGCCGATTCTGCTATAAGTGCCTTGGAACAGGCAGCACAATCCGGCTTTGTCTGCTCGCCGAGTACTCTCACCTCAGATGTTTGTCTGAGCTCGCTCGAGAAACACCCGAAGTTCCGGTCCTTACTGAAGAGAGCTGAAACTCTTGTCGAGGACGCGAGGTCGAGCTTGGAACGATCTATGGCCTCGTGAGGTGATAGCTGGGAGCGTCTGACCAACGACGTTGAGCAGGATTTTCCTCGGCAGGTTGTGCCTTCGCATTCAGCGGTAGACGAATAAAAAACGTAGTTCCCTTATCAACCTCGCTCGTGAACGTGAGCGTTCCGCCGTGGCGCTGGACCACGACCGAGCGCGCGATGGCTAAGCCCTGGCCGGTGCCTCTGCCGATGCTTTTCGTTGTGAAAAAGGGCTCAAAGACTTTGTCGCGAATATCTTCGGGAATGCCACAACCGGTGTCTGCAATGGAGATTAAGACGGTGCCTTCCTCGAGTGCAGTGCGAATTTGGACAACACCCTTCACGCCGGTTTGCTGCTTGACATCCGCGATGGCATGAGCGGCATTGACCAGCAAGTTGAGAAAGACCTGATTGAGTTCGCTAATATTGCAAACAATGTCGGGCAGATCTCCGAAATCGGTTTCTACCTCGGCTACGTATTTCAGTTCATTGCGCGCGACGGTGAGGGTGCTGACCAAGGCTTCGTTGATATTGGCAGCGGCTTTTTCTTTTTGGTCGGGATGAGCAAAGTCCTTCATGGCGCGGACCAGCGTGGCGACGCGGGTGACGCCATCCAGGGACTGGACGATGGCTTTGGGAATTTCCTCGATCAGAAAGTCACTGTCAACGGCCTTTTCGGTTTCCGCCACGTCCTGAGCCAGCGCGCGTAGAGCCGGCTCATGGGCGGCTTGGTCCCGGAGGCGACGATACTTTTCCAACACCTGGAGCAGGCTGGTGGAAGCGTCGCGCAGGAATCGATTGTTATCTCCTACGAACTGGATGGGAGTATTGATCTCGTGAGCGATACCGGCGGCCAAACTGCCGACGGCTTCGAGCTTTTGGGCGTGGCGGAGCTCAATCTCGAGCCGGTTGCGCTCGGTCATGTCTTGCGCGATCGCAACCCGGAACTTGTGACCGTTGTAGTCAAGACTGTGGAAGTAAACTTCGACGGGAATTACGCGGCCGTCTTTACTGACATGCTTCCACTGTCCCGCACGGCCATCGGCGGGCCATGATTGCCGCAAGTGTCCACGGAACCGTTCCTTCTCTTCCGCGGGTCGAATATCCGTTACCTTCATCCGTAAAAACTCTTCGCGACTGAACCCGTAATGCTGCACGGCAGCTTGGTTGACCTCATGAAACTCCAAGGTCTCGATATCGAAGACAAAGGTTGGATGGGGGATAGTAGCGAAAAGCAAGCGGGCACGCTCTTCGCTTTCTTGCAAGGCGAGTTCAGTACGTTGGCGCTGGGCCAGGTGCGCGGCCAGCAGCGCGGTAAGAAGCAGGCCCGACAACAACATCACCCAACTGCTCCAGCGTGCCGGTCGGAAACTGTTGGCAAGTGGGTAAGCGACGAGTTCCCAAGTGCGGCCCGCGACGGAAATCGTGCGCGTGGCGCGGAAGCCGGGGGGAAGGTCTTCGACGCCACCGAGGGGAGCGCCCTTGGGATAGAGCAGTCTTTCCTCTGATTTGGCGTCACAGTCGAAGATAGCCAAGTTGAGGCCGGATGCGGCGCTGGGGGCGGTTCCAGCCTTCTCCACGATATCCGCTATGCGAAAGACCGCGAGGGCGAACCCGGTCAAAGCTTGACGCCGCTGCTCGGTGGTTGAGGGCTCGATACCTCCGCGGTAAGTTGGACGAAAGACAAGGAAGCCGTATTGGTCAGACGTCTCTTGGACGAGCTTGATGCGATTGGTGGCGACCAACTGACCGGAATCGGCTGAACTCTGAAGTGCCGCTCGACGGACGGGGTCGGATGCAAGGTCGAAGCCTAGCGCTTTTTCATTGCCTTGGAAGGGAGCGACGAAAAAAACGGGAAAGTACTCATCGCGCGCAGTGGCTCTGGCCATCTGCTGGGGCGAGAGACGATCCTGGAATTGGAACGACGGAAAGCCGTCGTGACGCGCATCGTTCTCATATCTATGCCGCGATCGATTCGGTACGCGTGGAATCCACTCCAATGCTTGGATTGCGCGGTTGCGCGGCAGCAGGGGGAGCGTGAAACGGGTGAACTCCTGCCGTTCGACTGGGTACGAAGCGTCGAAGAATGCGCCGAGCGAGACCAGATTATTGACGGTGAGAGTCACGTTCGTCTCGACGGCATCGAGGCGTTCCTGTGCAATGCCGTTGAAGGAGGCTTCGGCGCTTTTGCGTTCGAGACTACGCAGGGTGGAGAAAATCATCGCGCTGAGGAGGACACCAATGGCGACGATCCCTAATGAGGGTAAGTTGCGACGCACAAATCCAATAACCCGCTTCACCATCTGTCATCGGCAGAAGCGCCAGGGAACTTGAGCCTTCAAGGCCGATCGCAAAGTGTTCGGGAACGGCTCGGGGCATATTGCGGAAGTCCCGTTTCATAACGAGACTCGGCGCGACAGCCAGTGAAGCGTGTTTCCGGATTTTTATGAGCGCGGCGAGGGGTCCAGCGGGAAGTTGTTAGGAGATTTGGTGGACCTGGTCGGGATCGAACCGACGACCTCTTCCATGCCATTTCTCATTTTCGACTGTAGCGGAGCGACACAGAGAAAACGCGAGAGATACTGAGGGGCAGTGTTCATGCGGGTTTGGCCGCTGTTCTCTGCCCCTCACGTGTACCAGAGCGACAGCGCCCGACAGCACCCGATTCGTGCAGGGATGCGAGGGTTACGACACAAGTCACGACACAAAATTCCACGCCGCCGGGTGCGCCGCGCGGAACGGGCCAGGATCGCGGTGTGGCTTTTGTTCGATAGCTATTGCTCGGGGGCCTGGGGGCAGACAGCCCCCAGCGGGGCGCGGGGGCCGGCCCCGCGTCGAAGCGCGAAAGCGCGGCGGGCTGGCGGTTGCCGTTGCGGTTGCCTTCGCTTGCGTCGCGCGAAGCGCAAGGAGGGGGGAGCGCAAGCCGATGCGCTGGGCTGGTGCCCCACGCGCACTTAGCCCGACGCGCCTTCTTGCGGCGGGCGTTGTGGGGGGAACCTGCCCGTTTAGCGCGAGGTCGTTTTGCGCCGGGGGTAAGGTGTGCCGGTCACTTTGCTTGCGCGCCGGTTGGCCGTTCGCCTGGCGCTGCTGGGCGAGGCCGCACGGCCCTGCCAGCTTTATCGGCCGGGGGCCGCGCCGCCCCCCGAGCGACTGGCCCGGCTGCTTACCGGCGCGCCGCATGTGACCGGCGCGCCGTGGGCGCAAAACACAAAAAATAAAACGCGAGCGCAGCGAGCCTCCATACCTTCTTGCGGGGCGAGGAGGGGGCAGGGCCCCCCGACGAGCTACGCTCCTACGTGGGTCTCCGGGGAGGGCAGTGGCGCCGCAATAGGCACGCCCCCTGGTGCGGCGCGGACAGCGTCCGGGGGTGATGGGTCATCCCCGAGTTGTCCGGCGACGAGGCCGCGGTGTTGGCGGAGACGCCTCTCGGCCCGTTCGCACACACAATCTTCCAATTTATTATTATTTTGTTTTCGCGCCGACCACCATCCTTGGGGCGCATGACGCCCGTCATTGCACTGGCAGAAGCTAAAACCGATCACTGCGCTGGTGAGGCTTTCTGACCACCTGTCACCGGCGCTCTTAATGTATAGACATTAGCGCAGGGCAAGGAATTCTCACCGTAATTGCACACAACCGCGCTGGAAACCGCGAACAGCTGATACCCTTGGCTGCTGTAAGTGTTGAGTACGCTCTCAATAGAAGCGCCGGTTGGGGTGGTGCAGAGGTCCGTGTATTGCTCGTTTTGAACGTTGCACGAATACGTCAAGACGGTTTGATACTGATAAGTTTGGGCCTGAAGAGGGGCACTTGTCGCAGCGTTCGTCCCAACGGCAACGTGCGGAACGATCACGAGAGCTAGGAAAGCAATGCACGCCAGTTCGAGAGCGATGCGATTGAAGGATGTCATTGGAGAGTCTCCTCTTTGGTGCTGTAAGTTGTGGGCTTGTACTGCCCGGTAGGAGTGTCTACCCAAAGAAAGCGCGGCGTCAATGAGCAGGAAACATTCGCGGGACATAGGGCCGCTCGCGGCCCTCCTGTTATGACCGCTTGCGCTTTGCACTTCGCACATTACAATTTCTGTCGAGTTCATCAATCACTGCGAGTAACTCCGGCAATGGCCGCTGGAGTGACCAATGAAATCTAGCCGCTAGATGCGTTGCTTTCGTAGCTCCCATAATGTGCGCGCAGAGGATAAACATGACTTCTTGGGAAGATGCGTTTTTGATTTTGAACAAGTGGCGCGATGACCCAGAACCGCCACTCATTGCCGTTATGAAAGTGGGAGAGTGGCCTGACGAGCAGGGACAAACGACTTCGATTGCCGGAGGAGTGTCGGTTTTTATTAAAGAAACCTCTGTGTCTGGAGGGACTGTAACGGTCGACGAGGCAGGATTGCTTAGTGATATCGACTTGACTGGGGCGGTGTTTGAGTACTCCGATTCGAGGGACTCCCCGCTGGTGGATGGAGACTGGGTATGTTCGCTAGTGGCAACTTTTCCAGATGGAGAGATATTAGTTTTTGCTGAACACCCTGAGGTTTGAACTTGCGCCACAGGCACACCTCATGCGAAGATTCGCGCGAGTGGCCGTGTCGTTTTCGCTATCCCTGCTGGTTCTTTGGCCGGAACGCTGGGTTAGCTGACTACTGATTCCTTCGCTAGAGGGGATGATAACAGTGGTCTGCCCAAAGAACCAACAACATTCTAAATTTCCTGATCCAACTCGCCTTCTGTTGGTGATTGTCATCATGCTAGACACGATCAGACGATGGTTGTTTCGAGACGCTAGACCGATTGACACGGCTATGCTGGTTGTTGAGCTTCTGGTTCTCGCCATTATTTTGGCTGAGTTTGTCTGGAAAATTTGCGAATGGTTGGGATCTCAGCGCAAAGCAAAAAAGGAAATTGAGCTTCGCCTCAACTTCCTGAATATTTCCGACGCTAATTCCCTGTCTCATTGGATCCTAGAGGGATTACTCCCACCAGATGATAAGTGCCGGTACTTTGCTACCGAAGACGAGCATGGCCCTGCGCTTGTCGAGCGGGACTACGTTCACGGATGGGTCATTTCTCCAAGGTATAAAGGTGAAATGAAGAAATGGGCCAAGAAGCGTACGAAAGACAAGTAACGCTATGGACTTTAATTGGGGAGTCTTCTGGTCGGTGCTCGCGGCCATCGTCGCGGCCTATATCTTGCGAGCTATCGTCGTCGTCATTTTGGATCGCTGGTGAAAGTAACTGACGTGCCACTCCCGCGCGCGGCAATTTTCAGAGGATAGAGGCACTGCCCTGGCAACCGCACGGGTGTTGTCAACTCCAAGTCAACCGGGCACTATCTTCCAGCGCCTCTGCGTCGCGGCTGATACCGTTGACGCCGGATGTGGGCACACACCCCAGCGTGGCGTCAAAAAGTGAATCGCTCCTCCCGGCTCGCCAGCGGTGCGGCGGATTGTGGGTCTGACACGATGGCCTCGCGGGATTATGGGCAAGGGCCCAGCGAAATGTATTGGCGCGGGAGTGTGGTGCGGAGCGCAAAAGGGGGTGACACGGTTGCGAGTTACAAAGTCGCCCTACTCTTCCGCTCTTCCCCCAGGTGCGGGAGTTGGCGGCGGCGTTGGGATGTTGCGCAACTCGATCTCCATCCCTGTCATAATCTGTTCAATCTCATCGTGTGTAAGCGACCTCTCAAACAGATTCCAACCCTCGGTTCCTTGCAGGTTGCGGCGCATGCGCTCCTTCGCCTTGCTGCGATCTTCGTAGTCTGAAATGCAGGCAACCGCTACGCTTTTCCCGCGCTCGCGGCGCAGCTCGCGCAGATAGGAGACCTTTTCCCTCGTCTTCTTGCCATAAAGAGCACCAATAGCTGTGAAGCCCCGTCTTCCCTGATTGACCCAGGCCGCGACTTGCGCGACGCTCGACGAATCGATTCGCATCCGTGACCAACGCGTAAGGTAGGATTCCCACGCCAGTGGCAAGCAGCCATGGAAGTGGTCGATTCGGCATCCCGGCAACCATTTCCGCAGTCGCTCTTCATCCAACGATCCGTGGCGGCCGGTAAAAAGTAACGCGTTGAAAACAAAAGTTGTGCCTAACTTGGGGCCATTAGATGCACTAGTGGTCTCAAGTTCGGCACAAACCGTGTCTACAATGACCTCTCCGGCCCACCGTCCTATCATCATCGGACGATAGCGGCCATCGCTGCGCCCCAACGCCTTGGCCAACTTGGATGGTGATGGCGGGCGCAGGGACGACACCAGCGTCACGACCCACACCTTAAGATCCATGCCATTCGGTCCGCCGCCCAACTCCCCAGCCACTCGGTTCATCCAGAGGAAGTCCGATCTGCGGCGATGAACGATGCTCGCCTCGGACATACACTTGGGACAATGATTCTTGAGCTGGCAGCGCAGCGGGCGCCCGCTGACTGACAAATCTTGTCGGACGTACACCATCCGCGCAGCGAGTTTTCCTTTCACGCAATCGTAGAAGGCCTCACGCTTGCCCCGTTTGGGTAACCTGCCGCGCTTGTTTGGCGTCTCGCAGCTGTCGAGCAGTGGGAGAAGTGCTTCCCAGTCGTTTGAGTTCATCGCAGTGGAAACGCATCCCCCATGCCTCCAGCGCACATACCCCACTTGAAACAGCGGTCACCGCGCCCCCGCAAGCAAGCGGGCGATATCGTCAGGATGGAAGAGCAGCCTTCGGCACAACCGGACGGGTTTCAGCTTGCCCTGTCTCACCCACGCCCGCCCGGACAGTGTGCGGGGAGACGCACAGAGCCTTGGCAACTGCGAGCAGAGGGAGCAATTGAGGAACGTCCGGCATCACGCACCTCGCTCTTTGCGCCTGGCCTGAACTGCTTCGGCTGGGATGCGCCACTGCTTGCCGACTTTGCGGCCCAACAATTTGCCCGTCCAAAGCAGGGAGTAGAGATAGTCCAGACCTACGCCAAGTCTCCGAGCGGCTTCAATTGCGCTGATTTCCTTTTCTTTCGATGCCATCTTTCCTCCTTGACAGTCCTCATGCTAGTGCTTACGCTATTATTTATGCAACGTGATGCGTACAAAACCGTTACAGACTTGCCGGTTCTGGTCCCCTGCAGTGCGCGAGAACAGGAGGGTCGAGCGACATTTTTGGGACAAGATGGATTGCATCCGGTTCGTGCATTCGCTGACTCGGACCTTACTCGGAAGTCGAAAGGAAACCCCCTGCGGACGATGTTGGAATCTGAACAGGGGTTCTTTACCGCGATAGTGGCGCTACAACGCGCGCTAGGAACAAAAGACCGGCTCGCGGCTGCTCGTGCGAGAGAAGGCCTAATAAAAGCCATCGCCCGAAAGGAGCAGGTTGTCTTGGACCCAGATCACGTCAGTCAGCTTGCCTCATCGCCGGGAGTCAATCCTCAGCGCGCGGAACTGATGGCGCTTGAACTCTACACATTGCGGCCTGGAGAAGCGGACGAAAAAATACTGTTGTCTGCAAGAGTGTCGGAAGCCCTTGGCTCTGTGCGTCTCGTTCTGTGGTGGTCGGGCACCAAGTTTCGGCCGGCGCTCTACTGCCCTGATCTGAAAAGCGCTCTCTACACATTCGTGCTAATGAAAACAGTCGCGGGTCAAAGCTGGGGAGTGTGCCCCTTCTGCGGGCTGTTGTTCGTGAAGTCCCGTCGGAACCAAGACTACTGCTCCATCGCTCACCGCGAGGCACACCGCGTAGCACGATGGAGAGCGGCGAAGGTATCTAACTCGAAAGAGAGAGGTGGAAAGAATGTCACTCACAAAGCGCGGTAAGACGTGGCACTGTCACTTCGTTGTGAACGGGCAGCGATTTCGGCAGTCTCTAGAAACCACGGATTGGCGAGAAGCGCAATCCAAAGAAAAAGATCTCATCGGTCAAGCGACAGAGGGCAAACTGACGCAAACCTCCTCCTCGCTGGCCCGCCAACCCTTCGGGCAGGCAGCGGATGACTACATGACTGCTCGGAAACTGGAACTCGCTCCGGCCAGCCGAGCCAAAGAGAAACAACTGCTCGTACAATTGCGAGCCTATTTCCAGCAAGTGCCCTTGAAGTCCATCACGGCAAAGCGGATCACCGAGTTTCGCGCCTGGAGGGCTGAGCAAAAGGTTACGCGGGCTGGCAAAGAGCGGTCCGTGGGCCCCGCAACTCTGAATGCAGAACTTGGCATTTTGCGAAGGATCATGAAGCGGGCACGGGTATGGGCACGGGTTGCCGACGATATACGCCCACTGCGCGAGCCTTCGACAATCGGGAGGGCGCTAACCGAGGATGAAAAGCAACGGCTGCTCAAAACGGCCGCAATGCAGCCTGAGTGGGAAACGGCCTACCTTGCCGCAATACTCTGCCTGAATACCACTGCGCGAGGCTGCGAGTTGAAAGGGTTGCAGTGGTCGGACGTTGACCTGTTCGCAAAGGCACTGACGATTCGCAAGTCCAAGACGGCTGCAGGTGAGCGGGCCGTGCCACTAACCGACGTTGCCGCGTCTGCTCTGGCAAGGCTGCGACGGAGAGCGGAGGGGTTCGGCAAGGTCGAACCGGCGCACTACGTTTTTGCGGCCTTCGTACCGAAATTCACTTTCAGCGGCAAACGGGTGATTGATTACAACGTGACCGCCTTCGATCCGACACGACACATGAATAGCTGGCGATCGGCATGGAGGACGCTGACAAAGAAAGCGGGCTTGCCGGGCTTCCGGTTCCACGATCTACGCCACTGCGCCATCACGCAGCTATCAGAGAACGGCGCGTCAGATTCCACGATCATGGCGATTGCCGGTCACGTGAGCCGTCGCATGTTGGAGCGGTACAGTCACGTGCGGATGGAAGCAAAGCGAACCGCGTTGGAAGTGCTTGCTGTGAGCACCAAAACGGCGGGTTATGACACAACTCATGACACAAATCCCGCTGCAGTGACTACTCGCCCCGTCTAAGTTGTTGGGAGATTTGGTGGACCTGGTCGGGATCGAACCGACGACCTCTTCCATGCCATGGAAGCGCGCTCCCAGCTGCGCCACAGGCCCACTTGAAAATTGCTACGCTCAATTCTCGCTTAGCTTGGTCGCGGCGTCAAACTCAGCTGGCGCTTTTTCGATCTTCGCTGCTCGACTACGATGGTCCAACTCAACTAGGATAGGTTGGAAAAATACCCGACACCATCGGAGCCACATGTTGAACTCGCGGAATATTTTCGGCTGGCCGCTTCTCGGTTTCACACTCATCGTGATTGCCTTGCTGGCGCCAACGGTTGCGCTTGCGCAGAATGGGGCTGGCGCAGGCAACGGGGCGCAGCCCCCGGTCGCTTATGCTTCGGTCAGCGCGTTGAACGCGATTTTGGCGCCCTTACAGCAGACTGCGCAGAACATCCTGTCCGATCTCGGAAAGATGCGCATCGAGAAATGGAAGACCGACGCCTCGAACAAGCAGCAAACGCTAGCGAATGTCACCTCCATACAGCGCAACCTGCAGTCAGCGCTGC
>Ga0187847_10002165_pt1 | contig 16257 bp, 13 predicted proteins | sample June2016WEW_4_10_FD_132458 | JGI IMG/M metagenome (GOLD analysis project Ga0187847, IMG submission 132458) | Peatland microbial communities from SPRUCE experiment site at the Marcell Experimental Forest, Minnesota, USA - June2016WEW_4_10 | ecosystem: Environmental > Terrestrial > Soil >...
ATGAGGGCGACCCCGGCGCTTACATGAACCGCAACGAGATCGAGGGCGATCCCCACTCTCTCTTGGAAGGCATGATCATCGGCGCCTACGCCATGGGCGCCACCGAGGGCATCGTCTACGTGCGCGCCGAGTACCCGCTGGCCGTGAGCCGGTTGAATCGGGCCATCGAACAGGCGCGCGAATACGGCCTGCTGGGCACGAATATCCTCGATCGCGGCTTCAACTTCAACATCGCGCTGGTGCAGGGCGCGGGAGCCTTCGTCTGCGGCGAGGAGACGGCCCTGATCGCATCTCTCGAAGGCCACGCAGGCCGCCCGCATCCGCGCCCGCCCTTTCCCGCGCAGCGCGGCTTGTATGGCAAGCCGACCAACATCAACAACGTCGAGACCTGGTGCAACATCGCTCCCATCGTCACCCGCGGCCCCGCCTGGTTTGCCGAGACCGGCAGCGTCAAAAGCCCCGGAACCAAAGTCTTTTCGCTGGTGGGCAAGATCCAGAACACCGGCCTCGTCGAGATGCCGCTGGGCACTCCGCTGAAGAGCTTCATCTACGACATCGGCGAAGGCGCCGTGGCCGGCCGCCGCGTCAAAGCCGTGCAGACCGGCGGGCCCTCCGGCGGCTGCATCCCCGTCGAGATGCTCGATACGCCCGTCGATTACGAGAGCCTGGCGCAGATCGGGTCCATCATGGGTTCGGGCGGCATGGTCGTGATGGACGAAGACAACTGCATGGTCGATGTGGCCCGCTACTTTATCGAGTTCACTCACTCGGAGTCCTGCGGCAAGTGCGTGCCGTGCCGCGTGGGGCTGAACAAGGCGCTGCGCATCCTCAATGCGATCGCCGAAGGCAACGGAACCCGCGAACACATGGGCCTGCTCGATGAACTGGGACGGATGATCCGCGAGTCTTCGCTCTGCGGCCTCGGCCAGACCGCGCCCAATCCGGTGCTGACCACCATCCGCCACTTCCGCGAAGAGTACGAAGACCACATCGTCGCCCATCGCTGCCGCGCAGGCGTTTGCCAGGAACTCGCCCTCTCGCCCTGCGAAAACAGTTGTCCGCTGAGGATGAACATTCCGCGCTTCCTGGAGTTGTATCAAGAGGGCCGGCTGGAAGATGCCTTCGAGTCCGTGGTCCTCGACAACCCTCTGCCCGCCTCCACAGGAAGAGTCTGCCAGCATCCTTGCGATAACCGCTGCCGCCGCCAGTCCTTCGACGAGGTGGTGAACATGCGCGAGGTGCATCGCTTCCTGGCCGACGCCATCTATCAGTCCGATCTCTTTGAGCCGGTGCTCGAGCGGATCGTTGCGCGCAAACTCGCGCCCACGGGCCGCAAAGTGGCCGTGGCCGGCTCCGGTCCGACTGGCCTGACGGCCGCGTTCTATCTGGCCATGCTCGGCCACGACGTGACCATCTTCGAGGAGCGTGCCGAGGCGGGTGGCATGTTGCGCTTCGCCATTCCCGAGTACCGGCTGCCCAAGTCGGTCCTGCGCCGCGAGTTGGACCTCATCGAAGGCGCCGGCGTGAGGTTTGTCTTCAACACCCGCATCGGCTTCGACGTCCCACTCAACGATCTGGCCAGCCAGTTCGACGCCGTCTTCCTCTCCATCGGAACCTGGAAGGAATCCTGGCTCTATTTGCCCGGAACGGAGTTGAAGAACGTTTATCCCGCCCTGCCTTTCCTCGAATCGATCGCACGGCAGGATAAGCCGGCAATAAGCGAGGGCGCGCGCGTCGCCATCATCGGCGGCGGCAACGCGGCCATCGATTCGGCCCGCACCGTGATGCGCATGGGCGCGCAGGCCACCATCCTCTATCGCCGCGAGCGCAAGGACATGCCGGCCATCGACGAGGAGATTCAGGCCGCCGAGGACGAGGGTGTGCGCTTTATCTTCCTGGCGGCGCCCCATCGCATTCTGGGCGATGCCAAGGGCCAGGTCAAGGCCATCGAGATCGTCAAGACACGCCTCGGCGAGTACGACAAATCCGGCCGCAGAAAGCCGATTCCCACCGACGAGGTCCAGCGCTTCGAGTGCGACAGCGTCATCATGGCCGTGGGCGAGACCTTCGATCAGGACTTCTGCCGCGCCTCCGGCCTGGCCCTCAAAGAGGAGGGGACGATCATCGTGGATCGCTTCACCTACGAGACGAGCCGGCCCAATTTCTACGCAGGCGGCGATGTGATTACCGGCGCATCCAACGTCTCCAACGCCATGAGCTGCGGCAAACAGGCAGCGCGCAAGATGGACGAGCGCCTGATGGGCGAGAATCCGCGGGGCGAGTCCCGCTGGGAGCAGCTCAATCCCGCGTTCGAATACAGCCGTACGGCGCCGGGCGAGCCGAGCCTCAGCCGACGCCACGCGGCGCACGACGTAGCTGCCGCGGTCAGGGTTCGCTCGCAGCAAGAGGTGGTTGCCGGTCTCACTCCCAGGGAGGCGCTGGAAGAGTGCCGCCGCTGCCTGCGCTGCGATCTGCGCGCCACCGTTACCGCCAACTAATCGATAAAGGAGCGCCGACATGCCGACCAAGATCATCCCTGTCCGAATCGATGGGGAACTGGTGAACGCCACCGAAGGGCAGACCATTCTTGAGGCGGCCAGCGCCAACGGGAAGAAGATTCCCACGCTCTGCTACTTGAAAGGCCTCTCCGCAGTGGGAGCCTGCCGCGTTTGCATGGTCGAACTGGCCGGCACCGACCGTCTGCTGCCAGCCTGCACCACGCCCATTCAGGAGGGCATGTCGATCAAGACCGCCTCGGCCAAACTGACGCAATACCGCAGCATGGCCGTCGAGCTGCTGCTGGTCGAGCGCAACCACATCTGCGCGGCCTGCGTCTCCAACGGCCATTGCGAACTCCAGTCGATGGCCCGCGAACTCGGCATCACCCACGTGCGCTACGAGTACAACAACCCGCGGCTGGCGGTCGATATGACCCATCCCCGCTTCGTTCTCGATCAGAACCGCTGCATCCTCTGCACCCGCTGCGTTCGGGTCTGCGCCGAGGTCGAAGGAGCGCATGTCTGGGAGGTGGCCTCGCGCGGCATCTACTCGCGCCTCGTCAGCGACCTCAAAGACGACTGGGGCCAGGCATCCAACTGCAACGGCTGCGGCAAGTGCGTCCAGGCCTGCCCGACGGGAGCCCTGGCTGAAAAGGGCTTCTCGGTGACCGAAATGGTTAAGAAAGCCGACGCTGTCAGCCGCCTCGCCCGCCAAAAAGCTGTCTCCGCCAGCGGCGCCCACTAGCTGCTCGCCCGGAGCCGGCGCATCTTGCATCAAACATCGGAGTGCGGTACGACGTTTTATGCAACAGGATGCAATCCCATGAGAGCAGCAGTCACAGAGCGCCTTCGCAGACATCGCGATTCTCTGCGCGCGGCCCATTCGGCGCGCTCGAACTAGATCCCAGACTGAGGTTAACCGTGTGCTGGCGGTCTTTCTGGGGCTGGGCCGAGGTTCGCGTACTTGCGTTTGTTACTGCCATTTGTTCCAAGTCGCCCGCTCCCCGTAGAATCAACATGGGCGGACTCATGCCACTCTTGAGCCCCAGCCGGTCTTGACCGACAAGGAACAAATGAGCGAACAGGAACCAGGGATTTCCCCTCAGGCGGAGGCGGCATCGCCCGCGTGGATCAGGATCGAGCGAGCGCGTCATCCCCAACGGCCCTATCCTATGGACTTTATCGAGCAGATCTTCACCGATTTCAGCGAGATTCACGGGGATCGCGCCTTTGGCGACGATGAGGCCGTGGCTTGCGGCATGGCGCGGCTGGCGGGCGAAGAGGTGCTGGTGATCGGCAACCGCAAGGGCGGCAGCACGAAGGAAAGGGTGAGGCGCAACTTCGGAATGCCCCACCCCGAGGGCTATCGCAAGGCATTGCGCGCCATGAAGATCGCCGAGAAATTCGGCCGTCCGGTGATCAGCTTCATTGATCTGCCGGGAGCCTATCCCGGCCTGGGGGCGGAGGAGCGGGGCCAGGCCGAGGCGATCGCCCGCAATCTTTTGGAAATGTCGCGGCTGCGCGTGCCTACGATTTCTGTCATAAGCGGCGAGGGCGGATCGGGCGGAGCGCTGGCCCTGGCGGTCAGCGACCGCGTACTGATCCTGGAGAACGCTCTCTATTTTGTGATTACCCCCGAATCCTGCGCCGCCATCATGTGGCGCGACGCGGCACACAAGCAGTTGGCGGCCGAGGCCATGCGCATCTCCGCTCCGGAGGTCGCGGCGCTGGGCTGCGTGGACGAGATCGTCCTGGAGCCGCCAGAGGGCATCCACACTGACCGCGAGGCGGGCACGGGGCTGCTGGGGACGGCGCTCAAGAAACATCTGGCAGGACTCAAAGCGGTTCCGGTCGACGCCCTCGTCGCCGCACGCCAGGCGAAGTTTCGCAACATCGCACAGTTCTATACGGAAGGATAACTTTGGCGGCGCAAAGACGGATGGATGGATTTGGCGGCTTCGGTTCGCGGCGGAGAGACCCAGCTGGCGTGCGTGGGTCACGGCGCGGCCTGGGCGCGACTGGGGGATGCCGATGAGCGGATCCCTTGCTGGCGGCGGCCGGTTGCGCGCCTACCTCGAGTTTATCGCCGCAGTCGTCTATTTCTTCCTGGCGCGGGCGCTGGCCCATCGCGGCGCGCAGGGGCTGGCCAGTGAGCAGTGGCGGCCACTGACGGAGCAGGGAATTCTGCTCTTTCTTCTGGTGCTGGGCTATGCGTCGATGGGGTTTTGGCTCGACCGCCAGGATCATCCGGTTGGCGCGCAGGGGCTGCCCAGAAGGGCGGGCTGGCCAGCCGAGGCCGGGATGGGAGCGGCTGTCGGGTGGGCGCTGACCGTGGCGTGCGTACTCTCCATGGTGGCAGGCGGAGGGATCGCAATTGTGCTTGTCCTCGGGCCTTCGGCCTGGGTGTGGCTGCTGGCCGAGGCCGCGTTCTTCGCCCTGGCAGCGCTGGCCGAAGAGGTTGCCTTCCGCGGCTACGGGTTCCAGCAATTCGAAAAATCCGTAGGTTCGCTCGGCGCGGCATTGGGCTTTGCGGCCTTCTACGCCATTGTGCAGGCGCTTATTCCGGGGTCGCTGCAACTCGTGCCAGGATCGAGCCACGCCAGCGTCGCCGTGTCGGTGGCATTGAGCTTGGTGCTTTCCACGGCGTACCTGCGCACTCGCGCGCTGTGGGTGAGCTGGGGGATCAACTTCGGTTGGAAGGCCAGCCGCGCGCTGGTTTTCGGGCTTGCCATCGGCGGCGTCAGCAGCCACTCGCCCGTGGTCCAGGGCAATCCCATGCGGCCGTTCTGGCTCACGGGCGGGGGCTATGGCCTGGACGGCAGTTGGGTGACGTTTGCCGTTCTGCTGGTGGCGCTGCCAGTGGTTTATCGGCTCACGCGCGAACTGGACTACCGCTACAACGCGCCGGAGATTGTGCCAGGGGGCATTCCCGTCGATCTTGACGCGGCGGCCCGTCAGCAGCATGAAGCCGCCACGCGACAGGCCGAGCCCGCCTCTCCCTCTCTGATTCAGATTCTGCCCGTCTCCACGCCGCCGCAGGCACCACGGCCTGAGGCTTCCCCAACAGGCCAGACTCCCAAAACAAACTGATTTCCGCTCTGTTGTTTGCGCCACATTCCAATAGCGCCTGACAACGGATTTGCCTTTTTCACTTCAACCGGGCTATCTTTTCGACAATGCAGTACGCATGCATGGGAGGTTCCCATGATCCGACTATCTTTCCCCCAGGGGACGCGGCCAGTTCCCCCAGTGGTCCTGAGCGCCTGCCATTTGAGCAGCTTGCTGCGCGGGTGCGCATGCTGCGCCGTTGCCATCTTGCTGTTCGCCGCCAGCGCCACAGCCCAGGTTATCGTCGTCAATTCGCGCACCGGGACGGTGACGAACGATTCCGCTGGCCAGTCCTCGGTAGACCGGCGCTATCAGCAGATCACGCCGACCAATGTTCCGCTCCCCAACTCGCAGCTTGACGCCAAGGCGCGCCTGGAACTCATCCGGTTGCTGCAAGCCGAGCAGGGCTTTGCCATGCGCCCCTTTCCGCGCGGCCACAAAGGGCTGACGCTCGTTGCCAACGGAAAGCTGGAGCCCGCCGGAGAGGCGTACCTGAACATGGTCACCACCGAAGGACTTTCCGCCAAACCCAGCGATCGAGTCGTGCTCACCGACATCACGTTCGACCACGCGAAGATGGTCTTCGACATCAACGGCGGACCGGACAAGAAGCACCGTTTTCTGAGGCACATTCAGATCGGGGCCGGGCCGACCATGAACCCGGTGGTCGCAGACGATGGGATGGAGCCGGTTGGCGCGCGCCTCACTCTCGTTTTCGATGGTTATGTTCCAGGGTTGACCGGCGCGCAGGTGAAGGCGCTGCTGGCGCCCCTCATCTCGTTCGACCTGAAGACTCCTGTTCAAGCATTCACAGATACTCTGCCCCCGACCCTGAAAGAGGCCATCCTCAACCACCATGTGCTGGTGGGCATGAGCACGGACATGCTGCTGTTTGCCATGGGGCAGCCGGACCACAAGTCGCGTGAACTGGATGGGCAGAAGCCTTTCGAAGAGTGGATCTACGGCCGTCCTCCCCAGGAAGTGGACTTTGTTCGCATCAACGGCAACCGGGTGATTCGCGTGGAGGTGGCCAAGATGGGTGAGACTCCCATCGTCTTTACCAAGGACGAGGTGGCAGGGCTGATGCGCACAGACGGCACCCCGTTGATCCCCAGCCAGCCGAGTACCCGCACCGTCGGGATGGGCGACACCGAACACAACTCCGACACCCAGGCGGCCGCTGCTCCGCCTACCCTGCGTAATCCCGGCGAAGAGCTGCCCACCGATAAGGATACCGGGGTGATGAAGCCGGTGCGATTTCCCAAGCCGAAACCAGATCCCCAGCCAGGCGCAAATCCTGACGGTGAGCCAGCGGCCCAGCCTTCAGCTCCGGCGCAAACATCGGGCGGCGGACAGCCTTCGCCGCCGGACGCCGCAAGTTCCGCTCCGGTCAAGCCGGCTCCAAACTCCACCCAATTGTTATGAGGCGGTCCACGCAGCCATCATGTAAACTGGTCTGAGCGAGTCCCGTTGCCTCCAAGCAATTATCGGACCGCGACGTTGAAGCCGCGCGCAGGCATGATGCGCGTGTGCGCAGAGACACCCCCGAAGAAGGAGAAGCACCCGACCGATGGCCAAGATTGCTAAAACAGGTGACCGCAAGAAGGAAATGGACACAACGAAATCGACCGACTGTCCTAAGTGCAAGAAGCCGACGCGCATCGTCAAGCGCGTCAAGGACCGCGAGCGCGGCATTCCAGGCGGCGTCTATATCTCATGCTCCGCCTGTGACTTCTACGAGAAACTGTAAGTGTAACTTGCAGAATGACCGGAAAGAAAACGCGGCCAGGGTGACTGGCTGCGCGAGTCCGCAACCTATAGTCCGCCGCTCATTTCTTGCTGAATTCCGGGATCGATTTGTAGAGTCCTGGCGCATGGGCGCGGCTCACCGCCGCTTCTTCTCAAGCGTTTGATCGATCAGATTCTCATAGGCCTGTAGCGCGCGCTCGATCTGGAACTCCTCGACGAAGGGATGGGCAAACCGTTCTCCCGGCCGCAACGCATGAAGAGCCGCGAGCAGGGAATCGGCAAGGGCTTCGGAGGAGATTTCGGGGGCGAGCCACACCCCAGGTTGATGGCGCACCAGTCCCGCCAAGCCTCCGGAAGCCGGCAAGGCGACGATGGGGAGCCCAGCGGCAGCCGCCTCCAGAAGGACATTCGGCATGCCTTCATGCCGGGACGGAAGTACGAATAGCGTTGCCGCTGAGAAACGCGTCCATGGCGATGCAAGGTAGCCTTCAAAGCACACCACGGGGTCCAGCCCCATAGCATGGCACTGAGCCTTCAGCGCCGCCTCTTCCGAGCCAGCGCCCGCAATCAGCAGACTGGCGTCTGGAAACTCCGCCCGCACCGAAGCCAAAGCCCTGAGCAGCAGGTCGAAGCCCTTTTCTCGCGAGAGCCGCCCCACCGCCAGCAAACGGGGGCCGGAGCCGTTCAACTCGGCCGGATTCAAGCCGACAAAATTGCGAATTCCCTCCACATCCACAGGGTTGGAAAGCACCACCAGCCGACTCTTCCGAACCCCCATATCCCTGGCTAGATCCTCGGCCATCGAATATGTCTGGCAGATGATCCGGTCCGCCCTGTTGTACAAAAGCCGGTACAGAAGGCGAGTGGTCCAGGAAAGCCCCGCAAAGGCCGACGTCGCGGAGACCGTCCCATTCTGGCGCACCAGAACGCGAGTCCTATGCGGGAAAAAGGGGCGCAGCAGCAAAACCAGGAAGTTCAGGTGGAACATTCCCGACAGGATCAGATCCGGCTTCAGCCGGCGAACCAGCCGCAACAAGGGAAGGGCTCCGGTGCGCACCCTGGAGGCGCCCAGCGGGTGAACTTTGACCCAGGGCGGTAGCGCCACATCGTCGCTCGACGCCTGCGTGATCAGCCCCAGATGCAAGTCGTACTTCTCGGCGGAGAGGCCCGCCGCCAGAAGAGCTGTCACACGCTCCGCTCCGCCCCCGCCAAGATGCGGTATCAGCAGGAGAACCGTAGAGCGTGAACCAGAAGACATGTGGAAAAACCTCAAAATCTCTCAGAGTATAAAGCAAACGATCTCAGAAAATCCGCAATTGACGCCTATTTATCCAGAAGCCATTTTCTTCTTGACATTGTGAACCAAATTAATGTTTCCTTAAAATACTCAATCACCTTATCTCCTGCGAGAGACCAACTTTCAGGTTTCCTTTGCGTTGTCACGAGAGGAGCGCCCAAGGCGGGAAACGGGAATGGACCTTCCGAGGCATCTAATCGCCCGGTAAAGCGTCCAGTTGGAGCAGAAACCCGAGACCGTCGAGCACGTTTCCTCTTTCGTCTCCGAAAGCGGTTCTATATCGGGAGGCGAAGTTCCTTTCCAGGGGGGCTCGTGTTCGAACGCAGCAAGGATCACGCCAGTTCTGCTTTTTTGCCTTCATTTTTTCGCGCGCGCAACAGATTTTCGCCTACCGCCCCAGTTCCGGGTCACCCGGCCCATCCTTTGCACCGCCCCCACATCGTCGTGGGCATCACCAGCGCGCAGACCTGCCTCGTCCTGAGCGGGCGCTTGCGCGCGCTGCGCGAAGAGGGATTCCGGGTGACGCTGGTCTCAAGCCCCGGCGACCTGCTTACTCGCACCGCCGCTGAAGAAGGGGTTGATTCGTTTGCCCTTCCCATGCGCCGCGAGGTGGCTCCGATGGCCGATCTCATGTCGCTCGCGCGCCTGTGGTGGCTGCTCCACCGGCTTAAGCCGGATATGACGGAATTCAGCACGCCCAAGGCCGGACTGCTAGGCTCGATCGCCGCCATGCTCTGCGGCGTGCCGGCTCGCGTCTATTTCCTTCGGGGACTGAAGCTGGAGAGTTGCACTGGATTCAAGCGCAGGATTCTGCTGGCCGCCGAGAGACTGGCCTCGGCCTGTTCTCATATCGTGATATGCAACAGCGACAGTTTGCGCAAGGAAGCGCTCGGCCTGGGCGTTGCGCCCGAGGGCAAGCTGTGCCTACTGGGCGGCGGCAGCAGCAACGGCGTCGATGTCGAGCGGTTCTCGCCCGGATCGTGCAATAACCGCGAAGAGCTTGGCCTTCCGGCAGATGCCCATGTGGTGGGATTTGTGGGCCGCTTGACGCGCGACAAGGGCCTGCCGGAGCTGGTTGAGGCATTCGACGCCATTTTGGCGGCAAGGCCCAGCGCGCATCTCTTGCTGGTGGGCTGGTTTGACGCCGCCGAAGATGCGCTCAGCCAGAAACTTCGCTCCCGGATCAAGAACCATCCAAGGATTCATTTGACGGGGTACGTCGCCGATACGGCCCCCTATTATCGCGCCATGGACGTGATGGTGCTGCCCACCTGGCGGGAAGGCTTTCCGAATGTCGTCCTGGAGGCCGCGGCCACTGGAATTCCTGTCGTCACCACGCTATGCACCGGCTCCCGCGACGCCGTGGTGCCGGAGGTGACCGGTTTGCTGATCCCACCCGGCTACCCGGTGGCCATCCGCGAGGCCGTGCTGCAACTGCTGCACAACCCGGAGCGCCGCTGCCGCATGGGACGGGCGGCGCGCGCTTGGGTTCTCGAGCACTACGTCAACGGGCGCGTTCTGGGCCGAACAGTGCGCTACTACAAGAGCTTGCTTGACTTGCATCTGCCAAGGAATTCAGGAGGCAAGCGGGTCTCCGGCGACTCCGCGCTCCATCCGGTCTAGCGGCAGCGCCATTCTCCCGCGCTGGAAGCTCAAAGGTTGAAGCCTTGGGCCGTGCTCAGGCATCTTCTTGAGTGAGGGTCGTAATGGTCTTTTTAACGCGCCGGGCTACGTTTTCCGCCTCGCACTACTACTGGAACCCGGACTGGCCTGAGGAGATGAACCGGCAGGTCTTCGGTCGCTGCGCAAATCGCAACGGGCACGGGCACAACTACACTCTGGAGGTTACGGTGGCGGGCGAGCCCGACCCAGTGACGGGCTTTGTGGTTGATCTCAAATGGCTTAAAGCAGTGATCGAGGGCGAGGTGCTGGCCGACTGGGACCATCGCCACCTGAATCTGGAGTCGCCCGAATTTGCCGAGTCGAAGCTGATTCCAACCACAGAGAACATTGCCATCGCGGCGTGGAAGCGGCTGGAGCCGGCGGTGACGGCAGCGGGCGGGGCGCGATTGAGCCGGGTGCGGGTCTATGAGACGCCGGAGATCTTTGCCGAATACCGGGGTGAGGCATGAAGGCCTATTTTGGCCGCCGCTACCTGGTGAGCGCCAGCCACCGGCTTCATGCGGAGGCGCTCTCAGAGGCAGAAAACCGGGCCACGTATGGCAAGTGCAACAATACCCACGGACATGGGCACAATTATGTCGTGGAAGTGCTGGTGGGCGGAGCGGTGGACGCGGAGACCGGCATGGTTGTGAATATGGCGGCGTTGGATGAGGTGGCGCGGAAGCGGGTGGTGGAGCGATTCGATCACGCCAACCTCAATCTCGACCCGCTCTTTGCGAATCGGACGCCGACGACAGAGAATCTGTGCAGGGCGGTCTTCGGGTTGTTGAAGGATGCGCTGCCGGCCGGCGAACTGGAGCATGTGCGCGTGGAAGAGACTGAGAACAATTTCTTTGAGTGCGTTGGCGAGTGAAGGCGATATCTGGTTTTTGGGCTGCGCAGGCTGCGGGAGTTTGCGGTGTTCCGCTCAGGAAAACGATGTTTGGAAGTGAAACACGCCCGATTCCCCAGGGCGAGAGGATTAGGACTATGGCACAGACGATTGCAGTGAGCAAGGCGATTCATCGGGCGGTGGAGATCGACGACGGGCTGAGTGAAATCAGCACGCAGGAGTTGTACCGCAAGATTATCAGCCGGTTGGGCGAAGATCCCGGCCGCCAGGGACTGCTGGCCACGCCGGCGCGCGTGGAGAAGTCGATGGCCTACCTGACCAGGGGCTACGACGAAGACCCCACGAAGATCCTACGCGGGGCTCTCTTTGACGAGGACTACGACGAGATGGTGATCGTCAAGGACATCGAGATGTTCTCGCTCTGCGAACATCACATGCTGCCCTTCTTCGGCAAGGTGCATGTGGCCTATATCCCAAAGGGCAAGGTGATTGGGCTTAGCAAGATACCGAGATTAGTTGAAGTGTTTTCGCGGCGTCTTCAAGTGCAGGAGCGGCTCACGCGCCAGATTGCCGACGCCATCCAGGATGCGATTGCTCCGCAGGGCGTGGGGGTGGTCATCGAGGCGCGCCACCTGTGTATGATGATGCGCGGCATCGAGAAGCAGAACTCTTCGACGGTGACCTCGGCCATGGTGGGCTGCTTCCGCCAGAAGGAGACACGGCTGGAGTTTCTGTCGCTGGTGCGGCAGCCGGGTTCGGGCGGGGCATGACCAGCGGGCGCGAGCGAGAGGTCGCAGTGGGCCGGTCAGCTAAAGTGAATAGGTGAACGGACTTCTCGTTATCGACAAGCCGGGCGGCATGACCAGCCATGATGTGGTGGGCCGGCTGCGCAAGATCACCGGCGAGCGGTCCATTGGCCATTTAGGCACGCTGGACCCCATGGCTACCGGCGTTCTGCCTTTGCTGCTGGGCAAATTCACCCGCCTGGCGCAGTATTTCTCTTCGGCGGAAAAGAGCTACGCGGGGACGATTCGCTTCGGATTCGCAACCGACACCTACGACGCCGAGGGCCAGCCTGCCGGGGAAGACTGCCCGCCGGCGTTTACGCTGGAGCAGGTGCGCAACGCTGCCGCCCGCTTTCATGGCGAGATGGAGCAGATGCCGCCGTCGTACTCGGCAAAGAAGATCGCCGGCACACCGGCCTACAAGCTGGCGCGCGAAGGCAAGCCGGTGGAACTCAAGGCCGTTACTATCCGTATTGTTTCCTTCGAGATTGCTGCGCTCGAGGGGGCCGAGGCGGCCTTCAGGATGAGCATCAGCGCAGGGGGGTATGTGCGCTCGGTGGCGCATGAGCTGGGTCAGGATCTGGGCAGCGGGGCGCACCTGAGCAGTTTGCGGCGCACGCAGGCCGGGGTCTTCACGCTGAGCGATGCGCATACGCTGGAGGAATTGGCTCCGCTGGCTGGAAACGTCGAAGCTCTGGAGGAGCTTTGCGTGCATCCGCGCAGCCTTTTGCCGGAGATGCCTTCAGTCACGGGCGACGAGAGGTCTCTGGGGCGGCTGAGAAATGGGGCTCAGGCCAACCTGCCGGAGTTTTCGGGGGCGTCGATGGTGAAGGTCTTTGCCGGGCAGCGCGAGCTTGTTGGGATTGCAAAGCGAATCGCGGGGACGCTCTTTCAGCCAGTGGTGGTGTTGGGGTGAGAGAAGGGAATAGGGAGTAGGGAACAGGGAATAGGGAGTAGCGAACAGCTTCGCGCCTATCCTTTGCATTTGTTCTTTTTAGAGGTGAAAAGGTTGAACTGCCCGGACATTTCAGCTTTTTTGGGCCGCAGCTGCTTGTATCTCCGCAAGGCTAGCTATTCCCTATTTCCTACTCCCTATTCCCTGTCTTTGCGCAGCAAAGGCGCCAGTGCCGGCAGCAGCGTCCGCGCGATGATCTCGGAGCCTTTGGCGGTGGGATGGATGCCATCGGGCTGAATCGTTCCAGGAACGCTGACCAGGTCTTTGTAGATCATGGGTACGAAAGCAATGTGATGCCTGGCTGCCAGGTCGCGGAAGACCTGATCGAAGGCATGTATGTAGTCTGGGCCGTAGTTAGGCGGCAGGGTAATGCCAGCGAGAAGAACCTCGATGTGGGCGTTTTCCAGGGCTGTCAGGACCGCGTCGAGGTTGCGGCGGGTTTCGGTCAGAGGCAGGCCGCGGAGACCGTCGTTGCCGCCGAATTCGACGATGACCAGCGCCGGGTGCAGAAGCAGGATGGAGCGCAGATTGGCGACGGCGTCCTTGGTGGTGGCGCCGCTGGTGCCCTGGTTACTGACTTTGTAGTGGTAGCCGCGGGCATCCAGATCGCGCTGTAGAGCGTCGGGAAAGGATTGGCCGGTCTGGAGGCCGTAGCCGGCGGTGATGCTGTCGCCGTAGCAGACGAGCAGAGGCCTGTCGGCGGCCAACAGGGGCAGCGCCGCGATCAGCAGACCAAACGAAACGAAGATCGAGCGGCGAACGTCCACAGAAACAGTGTAGCGAAGAGCAGGGAATCGGGAGGCGGCAAGAGTGATCGAGGTTCGTGACGCGAAGAAGTGGATTCAGAACGGCGCGCGGCGGGTGGAGATTCTCAAGGGGATCTCGCTTGTGATTCCGGCTGGCCAGTTTGTGGCCATACTGGGGGCGAGCGGCAGCGGGAAAAGTACGCTGCTGGGTCTGCTGGCGGGGCTGGACACGCCCAGTTCTGGCGAGATTTGGCTGGACGGCGTACCGATCCACAACCTGGCCGAGGCGGAACTGGCGGCTGTGCGCGGCGCGAAGATCGGGTTTGTCTTCCAGTCCTACCAATTGATTCAGACGCTGACGGCCCTGGAAAACGTGCTGCTGCCCTACGAGTTGAATGTGGAGGGCAGCGGCCTGGAAAAGGCGCGGCAACTGCTGGACGAAGTCGGCCTGAAGGAGCGCATGGACCACTATCCGGTGCAGCTCTCCGGGGGCGAGCAGCAGCGCGTGGCGCTGGCGCGGGCGTTTGTCGTGGAGCCGCCGATTGTGATGGCCGATGAGCCGACGGGCAATCTGGACTCGGCCAACGGGCGGCTTGTGCTCGATCTGTTGCTGGAGCGGAATCGCAAGAAGGGCGCAACGCTGGTGCTGGTGACGCACGACCCCGAGGTGGCCAGCAGCGCCGACCGCAAGATCGTGCTGCGGGACGGGATGGTGGTGGAAGACAGTTTGCCTTGCGCGGCAGAGGCAGCGGGGCAGGCGCAGAATGGCTAAGCGCGCATTGAGTTGGAAGCGGGCTGGGGCCATTGGCTGGCGGGATCTGCGCTCCGCGCCTGGCAAATTCGGGTTTGTCGTTCTCTCCGTGGCCGTGGGCGTGGCGGCGCTGGTGGGGGTGCGGGGGTTCAGCGACAGCTTTCGCCGGACTTTGGGCACGGAGGCGCGTTCGCTGATGGCCGGCGATCTGAGCGCACGGCTCTTCCATGAACCGACTGCCGAGGAAACGAGCAAGATTGCGGCGATTGCGCAGCGGAGCCTGCCGGGAATCCGCACGACCTGGGTCACGGAGACGATTTCGATGGCTTCTGTTTCCTCTGAGCCTGGGATTTTTCCGGTCCCTCTGCTGGTTTCGCTGAAGGCTGTGGACCCGGCTGAGTATCCGTTCTACGGGACTGCCGAGCTTGAGCCGGCGATGAGTCTGCGCCAGGCTTTAGATGGCGATTCGGCGGTCGTGGCCGAGGAGTTTCTCATCCGGCTGAATGCGCGGGTGGGACAGACCTTACGGCTGGGCGGCAGGGAATTCAGGATTGCGGCGGTGCTGACGCAGGAGCCGGACCGCATGACAGCCGGGGCGGGCATGGGGCCGCGCGTGATGATCTCGGAGGCGGCGCTGGCGCGGACAGGCCTACTGGCACCGGGCAGCCGGGCCAGCCAACGGCTGCTGATGAAGCTGCCGCCGCAGGCCGACCCCGTTTTGCTGCGCAAGCAGGTCGAGACAGCCCTGCCCGAAGCGCAGGTGATGGATTACCGCGAGGGCAATCCTGCGCTCAGCAAGGGACTCGATAACGCCACCGCGATTCTGAGCCTGATCTGCCTGGTAGCCATGGTTCTGGGAGCAATTGGCGTGGCAATGGCGATGCACGCGCACCTGGAGCAGCGCATGGATATGCTGGCCATCTTGAAGGCTTTGGGCGCTGGCTCGGGCGATCTGCTGCGGATTTTTCTTCTCCAGACCTTGGGCCTGGGGCTTGCCGGAGGCGTGCTGGGCGTGGCAGCGGGCGTGGGCGTGATGGCAGCGCTGCCAGCGGTCTTCGGCAACCTTTTGCCGGTTCACGCGCAGTTGGAGTTTCCCTGGCAGTCGGTCGCCGCGGGGTTGGGAACGGGCCTACTGACCACGCTGCTGTTTTGCATGCCGCCGCTGCTTGATGTTCGGAACGTGCGGCCTGTGCTGGTGTTGCGGCGGCTGGTAGAGCAGGGGCCGGAAGGCCTCGGCGGCTGGTTGGCTGGCTGGTGGGCGCGCCGTCTGCAAGTGTTGCTGTCGGCGATTGTGGTGCTGGCGCTGGGCGCGATTGCCTGGGCGCTCTCCGATTCTGCCAAGGTGGGAGTGTGGTTTGCGCTGCTGTTTACGATTGCGCTCGTGGTGCTGCTGATGCTGGCGGCGGTGACGTTGTGGGTTCTGCGCTTCCTGCTCAATCGCGTGCGGCTGCGGCTGCCATCGTTTCTGCGGCACGGGCTGGCGAATCTGTATCGGCCGGGAAACCAGTCGGCTGCGGTATTGGCGTCGCTGGGTACTGGAGTGATGCTGATCCTTGCGGTCTACCTGATGCAGTCGGCCATCTTGAGAGATTTGCGCGAGACCACCTCGCCCAGGCTGCCGAATGTCTTCCTTGTCGATGTTTCGACCGATGAGGTTGCGGGCGTAAAGGAGTTCTTCGCGCGCCAGCCGGGAGTGATCCAGACGCTGGGCCAGTCGCTGGATCTGATGCCGGTGGTGACCGGGCGATTTGTTTCGCTCAACGGGAAGCCGGTAGAGCAATTGAAGGAGCAGCATTTTCCGCGGCAGATGCTGCAAAATGCCCGGTTGAGCTGGGCAGACGCGCCGCCGGCGG